>Ga0153915_10003970_pt1 | contig 13602 bp, 10 predicted proteins | sample Opewatmetagenome_2_FD_107003 | JGI IMG/M metagenome (GOLD analysis project Ga0153915, IMG submission 107003) | Freshwater wetland microbial communities from Ohio, USA - Open water 3 Core 3 Depth 3 metaG | ecosystem: Environmental > Aquatic > Freshwater > Wetlands | place: USA: Ohio, Lake Erie... | reverse complement strand
CCTGATTCCTGCATAGGCTGTTAATTAAACCTGAAAATTTAAATGCCCAAGTTACGAAGATTATTTACCCGATTCCCTAAAATCTATCCTGATCAGAAAGAATTTTGATTCAAGAGGGCCGACTGATTTTTCGGAATCCTGAAAAGGCTTACCCGTGACATCAGCTCCAAGAATGTTCAGCGGATTACCGGTAAGGCCGTTTTTCAGATTTAGTGAAACCTGTTTCCCGCCCGTTTCACGGAGATGAACAAGTATGGCTTTACCTTTTTCAACAGGGCGGGCACTGACAAGAATAACATTTGATGGCCAGCCTTCAATAAATGAACCTTCCCGATAATTATCACCGGTACCTTCCCCCGGAAGGATCCTTGTCAGGTATGGTACCCTGGATCCCCATCCGAATCGCGAGGCAAAATTGTCAGAAATATCGTCTGATGTGGTCAGATAATATGTCCAGGTATGACCACCCCGCTGATCAGCATTGAAGTTCGTGACCCAGTAATTGTTCATCGGCCATGAAAACACGTGTGTGCCTTGAGGCATTGCTCCAGCCTGGTACCGTCCTGTATTGATTGCACCGAATTGCATCAAGGGCATCTCAGTGCATCCCATTACCACCTGGGCATTTAAATTCCTGACGGAGGTAAAATTCTGAACCGTATACCAGTCGTTTGAAGAGCCTTTGATCTGGTCCTTGCCGGTTTCTATTATTCCTCCCTGTACTTCCGTAAAGTGTTTCCCATCCTTAAGATTAAAAGGGAAGGCAAGATAAAAACTCTCTGGTTCTATGATGCTTTTCTTGATAATTGAACAAACAATTTCCACCCGTTTTTCGGTGTTGTACAGCCTTATCTCAAATGAATAGCCCTTCGGATTTATCGAGGTTTCCGATTCCCCATAAAACCTCAGGCTGTTAAACACGGGCCCGTAGCTTGCAGAATCAAACCAGATTGTATCAAGCGGAGATCTTCTGAAATCAACAAGCTTCCTGCTTTCCATCTGACTTCTGTTTCCGAGCTGTTCAAGGATAAACTCTGCCATCCCGTATTCTGAATCCTTATCAACCAGCTCGATCGACAGCTCTTTATCGTACCATGAGCTGATAGTCCCCCTTGTAAAATCGGGAACAATTCTGTACCACTTGTTTTCAATAAAAGCAGGTGGTTTAAGGCTTGTGGAAATGTTTTCAGTCTTCAGGGGACGTATCAGGTACTTTTTGAAACCAAATGCCGGGATATTATCCAGCCAGACTGCCCAATATGTTCCATCCGCCCGATGCGACAAAGCCTGGGCAGGAGCAAGGTTGCCTTCCCTGTCGTAAATACCGGCTGTACTTCCTCCTGGCACAATCTGGTGGTCGATATAAATTACTGTCATACCTGATCTTTTCCAGCTCATTGTATTAAAGGCAATAAGCGAAGGTTCTTTCTCTCTTTTAAACATGCTCTGCAATAGTCCCATTGCTTCCTCTCCGAGTGATGCTGAACGGCGGTCGGCTTCCCATGCGTAAGATTCCTTAAGTGCACGCTGTTCCATTGTGGGCTGACTATATGGTTCCCGACCGCTTTCAGAATAGCCTGTGGTATGCTCGGTATAAAAAAGCAAAGCGTTGTTGATCAGGTCCATATTACATTCTGTTTCTGAAGGAAGACTGATACCTGCAACAGCGGCCATTGAAAGAGCACCTGTATTTGCCTTGAATGAAGCAGCCGTTTTGCGTGTAACTGAAGTTTCCCTGGCAGATGCTCCAAAACCATCGGTCCACCAGTCAGGCCAGGCTCCCCTGATAACCGGAAATTCAGTACCGTGTTCCCTTTCCATCCTGCTGAAAAAGGATCCTGCTGTTGATGTAGTGAGCTTTGGCCATTCAAAAACCTCATCCCATTTTCTTATCATTTCGCTTATCAGTGTTGAAGGAGGTGAGTTATCAGTAAGATATCCTGAAAGCTGAATAGCAGTTTCATCAAAAGGATATTTCAGCGATTCAAGGTTTTTAAGATATGTTAGCAGGTTGTACTGGAATTTGTTCAGATCTCCGTTCTGAATTTCAAGGACAGTATTGCCGGTCATATAATGTTCTGCCCTGAATGTCAGAATTCTTTTTCCTGACGGGGATTCCCACCAGAACATAGTTGGTTTATCAAAGCAGATAAGGGCCCTGTGACCGTGTGTGCCCATATTGAGGTACTTAATGCCTAGCTGGTTAAAGTAATCATTCAAACACCAGCCAATCCCGTTAACATCATTTTGCATGGCAAGGTTTATGGCAATACCCCTGTCCCTTATCCTTCCTGCTGCTTCGAGTGAAGCCGCCAGAATCTGTTCATCAGGTATCTCATCAAAATTGAAATACATCCCGGTAACTTCAATGCGGCCTTCTTTTATACGTTTCATCAGGCGTTCGACCTGACCGGCAGGCCTGCATTTAAGGAATTCATCCACAGCCCAGGAGGCTTCACAAGTCCAGCGGAATTTTGCATCCTCAGGATAACTGTCCGTTGCATCGCAGTAATCAAGGGCATAGTCGATGTATCTCATATGTTCAGCCAGTATTTCAGTTTGTGAACGGGTGTAGCCTATATCGGTATGCGAATGCTGAATGAAATCAATATTCCATTTTCTCACAGGGTCAAGGACCACTGTATTTGTCATTGAAAAACTGCCGGCAGTGACTTTAAGATTAATCCTGGAAGGTTTCTGAACCTCTGGTAGCCCGATATTTACAGTATTGTAACCGAATTTCAGCTGAGCAATTGCTACCTGCTTGTTATTGGCAAAGATCTTACATTCAGACTCTTTCCCGAAATAGAATAATGCAGCTTCAACGAGCTGAAGATGTGCTTTGTTATTTCTAAGTATGGCAGGAAACGGATTGAGGGTAACGCCGGTTTTAACCTCCATTTTGTAGGTCATATACCAGGAGGTCAGTTTTGAAGCTCCCCCGGTAACCTTTATCCGGACGGGTTTTCCCATTTGCAGCTCCGCAGCAGGGATCCGCAATACCATATAACCATGATGATCCCCGAACTGGTCGGTCATTATTGAATTAAATGTCAATGTGGAACCATCATTTGCCTCAATCGTCCATTCACTACTTCCGTCTGTTTCAAAAGTGAATTCCTGATTCAGACTGGTTAAAAGACTCATTCTGGCCAGACCAGGACTTGATCCTATGGCAGTTACCCATATAAATGCCGCATATTTCTTTTTTTCGCGCAAAAGAGGTGCATCGGTTTCCCACTCCATAAAATCCTTACCGCTTTCAGCCCTGACCAGGATGCACTGGCGCAGAGCCGGGATAAAGGAATGATATTCAAAATCAGTGCCTGAGATCTTCCGGGAATACCCATTTACCAGCTCATCATCAGCATTAATAAACGACTGAGCTACCAAGGGAACAAGCGAATAAAAAGCAATTCCCGACATCAGTAACAGGATCTTTTTCATATGTTTCGTTATTTTATGAATGCTTTAACAAGTATCGCTTCCTTTGCTGATTTATTGGTTATTCTGACGCTTTCTGCCGCAGCAGGAATAACAAATGTTTCAGCATAACTGAAGAGATTCTTATTTCCGTTTCTTGTTTCAACATCTATTGTTTTTCCTTCTGTAAGGCTCATTACCAGGCATTTATTATCCGTAGCAATATCAATTACACTGTTAAAGTGATATCGCTGGATGTTGTATGAATGAGTCTGGTGAGTCGGTAGACGGAAAAGCTGCCAGTCCTTGCCTTCATCAATCAGTACAGGCTTTGAGATAAGATTTGCTTCGACATAATCTCCCTTCCGGTCAAAAAACAGGTTTGTCATACCCCTTTCTATGTTCAATGGCCTTGGCTTTCCGTTGAGATCAGGCCGTTGCCAATCGTACAATTTAAAAGTGAAAATATACGGTGTCGTGCTTATTTCCAAAACCAAATTGTTTTTTCCGGAGCCATGAATTGTGCCATACGGGATAAGCAGCAGATCATGCTTTTTTACATTATGCCTTAATACAAAGCTATCGGGGTTGAATGGTTTGCCTTTGCTGAAGCTGTCCTCCAGAGCTTTCCTGAAATTCCCCGGGTCAATATTTTGACAGAAGCCAAGATAGACGCCTGCATTATCTTTGGTGTCAAGGATATAGTAAGTTTCCTCCTGGGTAATTTTCTCACCGAAGTTTTCTTTAATGTACTGAGGCCGCGGATGGCATTGCAATGAAAGATTACCTCCATCGAATGTATCCAGAAAATCAAAACGCATAGGGAAATAAGTTCCGAATTTTGAATAGCAATCGCCAAGTACCGCTTCAGCCTGAAGGTACATAAGACAGTCGAACGATACTTCGGATAAGAGGGAGGAGCTTTCAATAAGTAGTCCGTTTTCGGGTGTAATAAGTTCAAACGACCATGCATAATTGGGTACCTCCGGATTAAGTCCGGCTATATTATCCCTTATCCATGTGCCACCCCATGCTCCGGGCTCAAACCATGGCCTTGTGCGGAAACAATTCCGGCTCATCACATAAAGGGATTCCTTCAGGGTATCTCCTTCCATCCATACCGGCATTTCAGGCCGCTGTCCGTCTACATAGACATCAACCGAAGACAGGATTTGCTGTTTATGTTTATTCAAAACTACCCAGTCGATAAAGTAAGACTGTTTATACATTTCCTTCGGATCGGAAGGAGCTGATAATCCGATGTTTGAAACTGAACCGGCACGTGAACGGAACTGGATCTCATTTTTGGGGATATCGATATAGGTCAACAGTCCTTCCCATGAGGTCAGTGAGGCACCAGGACCAATAATGATATTAATATTAAAGTCATTATCAGGGTGAACGGATTTTAATTTACCGGGAATAAAGAAATCCTCAAGATTTAACGAAGTTCTTTTGCCGAAAAGCGGATCATTTCCGGCAAGGAATGGAGCCGTTATTTCCCTGATTTGTTCTTCCGGCCTGAAAAAATCTGAGGTTTTTATCCAGTTTACCTTTAAGCCTTGATTTCTGAGGATCGCATCGATCCGGGACTGGAATAATTCGAAAAATACCCCATTAAAACCATCAATAATAACCTGGTTTTGAACTTTGATCTTCTCCGCCAGCGATTCAAATCCTGCAAAAATCTGATTATCACCAATTTTTAGCGATGGATAGATATCATATTTCCCCTCCGGTAAGGTCTCTTTACTGACAGGAATCAGGAACTGGCTGGTCTTTCTCAGCTCTTTATTTTTACCGGAAGAAGCCAATCATCTTTTATTTTCAGTATGCGAAACCAGATAAAGGTTCAGAAGCAGACAAACATATAACTATTTAGGAAACCTTCTGAAAAACTTCCTCAATCCGGCATGGAATTTATGAATGCTGTGCGGTTTGTAATGCATCAGAATGCACTCGCCGGTGATATAATTTATTCCTGAACCTTCAAGCTCTTTCATCGCTTCTTTGGAATCGGCCATCTGCTGTATCCAGATCTGGCTGATTCCTTTTTCCTTGGCTTCCCTGACAACTCCGGCGGTTTTATCCTTCTTGGTCATTATAATTAGTCCCTTTACATCCCCGGGCAAGCTTTTGATGTCAGTATAAGTTTTGGTACCGTGAATTTCGGTTGCATTCGGATTAACAGGAATGATGTTCATTCCCTTTTCCTTTAACTCCTTGAAAGCTGCAAAGCCGAATTTCTTCGGATTACGCGAAACACCGGCCATCGCAACAGGTTGCGATCCAAGAAATTCTTCAATTTGTCTTAAGGTTACCATCTTCAGAGATTTTAGTTTTTAACAAAAAATGAAATTAAACCTGCGAAAACCTACATTCAATAGGTATAAAGACTTAAAATTACAATAATAAAAACAACAAAATATAATTTTTATTTACTTGGTATAAGGTTAACCTGAAAATCTCTATGAAAAATCCTGACGATCAAAAGGGATATCTTTTTTCCAAAAGATATTCCAACTACGTTTTTATGCTTCTGTTTCTGTTGTATATGTTCGATTATATAGACAGAACAATTGTTACATCGATGTTTACTTCAATTGAAAGGGACTGGGGTATTTCACACACCCAGAGCGGTATGCTTATTTCGGCAGTTTACTGGGCCATTGTGATCCTTACATTCCCTGTTTCCCTTCTTGTTGACCGGTGGAGCCGGACAAAGACCATTGGTATCATGGCCGTTATGTGGAGCCTGGCAACCGCTTTGTGCGCATTAACAGGAAATTATGTGCAGCTGTTCATGGCGAGGCTTCTAATCGGGGTTGGGGAGGCCGGGTATGCTCCCGGCGGAAGCGCAATGATATCAGGACTGTATCCGATTGAAAAGCGATCAAAGATGATGGGATTATGGAATGCTTCAATTCCTCTGGGTACGGCGATTGGAGTGGTTCTCGGAGGAGTTATTGCTACCAGGCTTGGCTGGAAACATGCATTCGGACTCGTAGCGTTTCCAGGTCTGATTGTTGCCATCCTTTTTCTTTTTGTGAAGGATTATAAAACTGTCGACCTGTCGTTCGTCGACACTGCTAACCGGAAGATAAAAATGGAAAAAAAGGATATGATAAAAGAATTTCTGACAAAGCCATCCATTATTTACGCATATTTTGGTATCACGGCCGTTGTTTTTGTAACCACTTCCCTTATTACATGGCTTTCAACATATTTTCAGAAAATGCGGATGCTTCCTCAGGACAAAGCCGGCTCGATGGCAAGCGTAGTGATGGTTCTTGCACTGGTTGGAGCTCCGTTAGGCGGAATACTGACCGACAAATGGCGTAAAACAAAATTCAATGCAAGGCTTTTGCTTCCGGCTATTTCAACACTTATCTCAGCAGTGTTGTTGTTCCTGGCACTTGACTTTTTCACGGGAACCATGCAATTCGTTACCCTTCTTATTATGGGGATTACAATTATGATGTTCATTTCCGGTGCAGCAGCAGTTACGCAGGATGTGATTCACCCCGGACTCAGGGCAACATCATATGCGATTGCAGTTGTGGTCCAGAACCTGCTGGGTGCCTCCACGGCTCCCCTTGTTGTTGGGAAGATCTATGACATTTCAAATATTAAAACAGCCTTGTCCATATTACCTTTCGTCTTGATACTTGGTGCTTTCCTGTTTTATATGGGATCGAGAAAATATGGGAAGGATATGGAAAAGGTGGCGAAAATCAATCTTGAGGCTGCTTAGTACCCATTGTGTCGTTTGACTTCACATTCCACCTTTCTCTTCCTGATCGGCTGGAGGATGAGCTGAATCCGGATGGAAAAGCGGCAGGAATTATTTCTCCCTCGAAACAGTATAATAAGCAAATTCCTTAAGTGAATCTTTCACTTCTGAATCGGGATATGTGTCGAGTATTGCAAGAGCCTTATCGAGATACTGGTTCATTTTCACTGCAGCATATTCCATTCCCCCGAGTTCAGAAACAAAGCTTACCACCTCAGCAATATCTGACCTCGATTTTTTCGTGTTCCCAACGATTCCCAGTACATGCCTTTTACGTGAGACGGTTGATTTTTCAAGAGCATGAATAAGCGGAAGTGTTATCTTTTTCTCTTTTATATCGTTACCTGATATTTTACCCGTCAGGCCATTACCTTCATAATCCAGGATGTCATCGCGTATCTGGAAGGCAATGCCGATAGATTCTCCGAAATCTTTCATAAGCTGGATTGTATCCGGATTGGTTGTTACTGATCTGGCACCGCAGGCAGTGCAGGCGGATATCAACGCAGCAGTTTTTCCTTTGATTATACGGAAATAATCCTCTTCCCCTATATTCAGTTTTCGGGCTTTCTGAAGCTGGAGTAATTCTGCCTCAGTCATCGATTTAACTGCTTCCGAAACAATTTCCAGCATATCCATTCGGTTCTTCTCGATACTTATAAGCAATCCTTTCGACAGCATGTAATCACCAACAAGAACAGCGACCTTGGTATTCCACAGGGCATTTACTGAAAGCGCACCTCGCCTTTCGGAGGCGTCATCGACAACATCGTCATGCACCAGGGACGCGGTGTGTAACAGTTCGATAAATGTCGCAGCAACAAATGTAGGTTCCCCTATTTCCCCATTCAGCTTTGCGCTCAGAAAAACAAGCAAGGGTCTCATTTGTTTCCCTTTGCGCCGGAAAATATAATTTAGAATTATCTTCAACAGGGGGATCTTGCTTTGTATTGTTTTGCCGAAGTAAGCTTCAAACTGAGCCATTTCCTGCTTAACAGGCTTTTTTATATTCCCCAGATCTGGCATAAAATGATATTTTACCAAAGATAATGAAAGCTTAAGGGCGCAATTTAATGATTTTGCATATATAAAAACCTGAAGGATTAATCAAGAAGCTACTTAGCTTCCCTGAACATTTTTCTCTGGAAGAGAATAATAGTGAATACTCCGCAGGTTATGGCTGAATCTGCAATATTGAAAACCGGCCTGAAAAATACAAGTGATTGTCCTGATCGGAAAGGCGACCAGTCGGGCCAATGGGTATTTATTACAGGAAAATAAAACATATCGACAACTTTCCCAAGCAGGAATGAAGAATACCCGCCTCCGGAGGGGAATAATACAGATGGCTGATTATAGCTTTCGCTAAAGATCATGCCATAAAAAGCGCTGTCAATCATGTTTCCTATTGCACCAGCCAGAATTGCACTGACTGATATGATCAGAGCTGTATTTGATTTCTTTTTTATAAGTGACAGCAAAAACCAGGTTATAGCCCCTATTGCAACAATCCTGAAGAGGCTAAGACCGATTTTCCCGGTTGTCCCACCCATCTCCATGCCAAATGCCATTCCGTTGTTTTCGATAAAATGGAACAGTCCCCAATTCCCGAATAAATGTATTTCCTGTCCGAGTACCATGTGTGTTTTAACCCAGAACTTGAGCGTCTGATCGGCTACCAGGATCAGAATAATAAGCAATAGTGATTTTTTCCCCGATGACATGATTCTGCTTTTCCGTTTCAGGGGCGCAAAATAGTAAAAAATGATGATAATAAACGATAATTTTCAGACAATAAAAAACCCCCCAATAGCATATGGGGGGTAGTTTAGTACATCCGAAACTAAATTCTTTTGTATTGCAGACTATATATGATCAGGGACAGGTAATGTTAAGGTAATTACCATCCCAGCAGTACCAGTCGGTAGTACCGAAATGACCCTGACTTTTTACCCGTCCATTGTGAAGCGTTGAGTTCCATTCGACATTCAGATCAAAGAACTGAAGGTATGAGGTATCGTAATAATGAATAGTATAATATGAGTTTAATGTGTTAGCAGTAAGCCCGTATTCAATATAGCTGTCTTTAAAATTATCGCCGGTCTTGATATATGTGTATTTTACCTTTCCGACGGTTTCCGCTGTCTTTTCCCAGTCAATCTGAACAACCTGGACAGGGCTTTGGGGACTTTGATACAATATCCATTGTCCACCCGTGGCATCAAATTCGGAGGTGCCTTCAAACCACAGAAAATCATTGAATCCTCCAGCTCCTTCCCTTGTTATATACATTTTCCAGATGACATTTGATGCCGCTATCTGACCTGTAAGTCGCGATTTGTAGGTAACATTCAATATAGTGGCGTTAGCGCTCCATTGCCAGGTTTTGTCTGCAACATAAGTGGGAGCCTGATTGACAGTCAGTTGAAATGAGGTTACTGGAACTGCAAGTGTTGTGTAAATAATTGTTTTCCACAAGAGGGCAACGCCTGCTGAGAATTCCCAGTTGCTGGTCTGGGTTCCTTTAGGCACAGATATGGAGGCATCGCCTTTTTTCCCTGATTCAAAATTGCTGAAATCAACAGCCATCGATCCGGCAGGCGGCATTACCGGAGGTTCTCCCTTATCCTTCTTGCAGCTGGTCATTAAGGATAAACTAAAGACCGCAAGAAATATAAAAGCAAAATACTTTTTCATAAATCAAGAGTTTTGATTATTGGTTAGTTAAGATATAACGTCAAATTTATAGGAAAATTATAGGTCAGGCCTGATCATTACTGTTTATTCAATGAAAAAGATATCTGATTTTATGGGAGGTAAAGGCAATTTCACACAATAATCAGCTGATCTTTCTAAACTATTTCGATCCTCTTTTGTTTAACAGTAAATTAAACTAACTATGGAGCGCAGAAATTTCTTAAAGACCATCGGAATTGGACTCACTGCAACCGTTGTTGCAGGAAAATCTGTAGCAAGTGAAATAACAAAATCAATGAATTATACAATGGAAAATTTTAACACACATGAATTTCCGGCACTTCCTTATGCTTATGACGCTCTGGAACCCTATATTGATGCCCGGACGGTGGAAATACATTATGATAAACATCATCGTGCCTATTTCAACAATTTTATAAATGCTATAAAAGGAACTGCACTGGACAATACTCCGATTGAAAAGATCTTTGCAGCAGTTTCCGGATCAGGAGATGCAGTAAGGAATAACGGAGGCGGATTCTATAACCACGATTTTTACTGGAACAGCATGGCGGCTAAATCGGGGGGACCATCTGCCGAATTATCAGCAGACCTTGTTAAAACATTTGGTTCTTTCGATAAGTTTAAGGAGACATTCAGTAATTCTGCAAAGACTCGTTTTGGAAGTGGCTGGGCATGGCTTTATTTGACTCCTGACAGGAAACTTGCTGTCGGAAGCACTCCAAATCAGGACAATCCCCTGATGGACGTTTCAACAATCAAAGGTACACCATTACTTGCAATTGATGTGTGGGAGCATGCTTACTATCTGAAATATCAGAATAAAAGAGCAGATTATGTTGATGCTTTCTGGAATATTGTGAACTGGGAAGAGGTGAATAAGAGATATCAGCAGGCATTGAAATAACAGAGGGAAGAATTGCAGGCATATGACAGGGGCGTTGGAAACAACGCCCTTTCTATGGAGCGGTTCCATCAAGGAACTTCAGGTATACAAAAACCTTTTAATCTTCAATGTGGCGGTTTTCTGGAATGGAACAGACTGTGAAACAACTTTATTTATCTGACTGAATTTATTGACTTTTGAATTGACATACTCCTGGATTTCAGCCAGGATCTCGTTTTTCTTGTCTTCGATCTGCCTGGCCATATCCTGTTTCAGATTCTGGTATTTCTTTTCCAGTTCTTCCATATTCAGATGGACATATGCCACGAGCTTGCCCTTCTGCTGTATTACGAGGGATTCTACAACAAAACGGAAATTATTGATAACCGATTCGATTTCCTCAGGGTATATATTCTCTCCACTGGCTCCCAGGATCATATTCTTCAGCCTGCCTTTTATAAAGAGATAATTGTTTTTGTCCATGGAGCCAAGATCTCCTGTTTTGAACCAGCCGTCAGGTGTAAGAACCTGCTGAGTCATCTCCGGGTCTTTATAATAACCTTTCATTATATTCGGGCCACGTGCCCATATTTCGCCTTCTCCGGTTTTTTTATCAGGATTGTTTATCATGAGCTCAATACCTTCAATTGCAGGACCAGTCGATTCAAAAACTGATTTCTGCGGATTAGCTCCTGCAAGCAGGGGTGATGTTTCCGTAAGTCCATAACCTACCGCATACGGAAATCGGGATTCACGTAGAAACAGTTCGACGCTTTTGTTCAGCTTGGCTCCGCCGATCCCAAAAAATTTCAATTCACCCCCAAAGGTTTTATAAAGCTTTTTACCGGCAACAAGATTAAGCTTTTTTCTTATGAAGGCAATTTTGTAAAGAAGCCTTAAAATCATTTTATCTCTGAAGGTTGGCAGGATCTTGTTAAAATAGATCTTTTCCATAATCAACGGAACAGTAAGCATCATAGTCGGCTTTACCACTTCAAGAGCTGGCAGCAAGACTGCCGGTGTAGGCGGTTTCCTCAGGTAATACACACTTGCACCATAAATCATAGGCAAAATAAGCCCCAGTGTATTTTCATAGGCATGTGACAAGGGCAGCATGGATAAAAACCTGTCTTGCTCATTTATGGGTTGAATTCTTCCACCTTTAAATGCGTCAAACGTAATATTCCTGTGTGTCAGCATTACACCTTTTGAACGGCCAGTCGTTCCTGAAGTATAAATTATCGATGCCAGGTCATCCTCCTGCACATCATAACTTCCTGCCGGAACAGCCATAGGATCATAAACCGGACCACCGGATTCAGAAAAGAGTATTGAATAGTTTTCAATAAGAATTCCGGTTTTAAGATCATCAGATTTAAAACTTTCGATCTTTGACAGCAATTGTGATGAAATAAAAATTGCTTTAGCTCCTGAATGACTGAGCACATTACCCACTTCTGTAGCTGAAAAATCAGGCAGCACCGGTATAGCCACAGCTCCCATAAAGGTAATTGAGAAATAAGCCGAGCTCCAGTTTGGCATATTTCCACTTAGGATAGCGACTTTGTCACCCGGCACAATACCGAATTTTTCAAGAAGAGCCGTTAAAGAATTTATTTCCCTGCGGGCTTCTTCCCAGCTTCTTGGTTTCTCTCCGACAAAAGCATATGCATTTTGATTCCCGTACTTTCGAACTGTCTCACTGAAGATGGCAGGAAAAGTAAGCCTGATATTATCTTCTTCCATTTAAACCTGAAATATTCCCTTTCATAAGAGAGGATAAAGTTGCGAAATTTTATCGTTATATTGCTAATAACATGATAAATATTCCATTATTGATTTAATAACGGGGATTAATAACAAAACATTTTTCAGGGAAGTTGGTTAAATTTGTAAATGTTTTTAATAAAAGCCAATGGGAACACTAATAAGGGTTACAAAGGAATTCTCTTTTGAGATGGCCCATGCTCTATGGAATTATGACGGTCCGTGCAAAAATGTCCACGGGCATTCGTACAGGCTATTTGTGACACTCTCAGGATTTCCTGTAAGCGACCAGCAAAATCCTAAAAACGGGATGGTTATTGATTTTGCCGACCTTAAGAATATTGTAAGAAAGGAAATAATCAGTGTCTTCGACCATTCAATCACCGTTTCAGTAAATTATGACAGGGAGAAGCTTGACATGTTCAAATCGATGTTCGGTAACACAAACTTAGTTGACTATCAGCCTACTTGTGAAAATCTTGTTGCCGATTTTGCACTGAGAATTAAGAAAAACCTTCCCGGTAAAGTCAGGTTGTACAGTCTCCGGCTTTATGAGACAACCACTTCTTTTGCTGAGTGGTATGCAACGGATAATGAATAAACGCCATATGTCAGAAATTCAATCTAAAAAACTGTTTCTACTGGACGCTTACGCACTGATTTTCCGCTCGTATTATGCGTTCATTAAGAATCCGAGAGTAACCTCGAAAGGAATGAATACCTCGGCAATCTTCGGATTCCTTCTTACCCTGAGAGAGGTTTTGCAGAAACAGAAACCAACTCATATTGCTGTTGTTTTTGATACTCCTGAACCTACATTCAGGCATGAAATGTTCAAGGATTACAAGGCAACACGAGACGAGACGCCCGAAGACATAAAAATCGCTGTTCCTTATATCAAACGGCTGATTGAAGCATATAAAATTCCGGTTATAGACTGTCCGGGTTATGAAGCTGATGATGTCATCGGGACTCTTGCAAAAAAGGCATCAGGGCAGGGTTTTATTACCTATAT
>Ga0153915_10003969_pt1 | contig 13602 bp, 11 predicted proteins | sample Opewatmetagenome_2_FD_107003 | JGI IMG/M metagenome (GOLD analysis project Ga0153915, IMG submission 107003) | Freshwater wetland microbial communities from Ohio, USA - Open water 3 Core 3 Depth 3 metaG | ecosystem: Environmental > Aquatic > Freshwater > Wetlands | place: USA: Ohio, Lake Erie... | reverse complement strand
TGGATTGGACTTGCCGCGGCCGCGCTATTCTTAAAGCCAGGCGGCGGCGCCGGCGCATTTCAGGCCGCCCGGGCTTCCGTAGAGCTTGAGAACCTGACCTGGGTCCAGGCCGAGGAGGCGCTTGGGACTTACGGCGTTGTCCTGATCGCTCTTGGCGCCCGGACCAAAGAGCACGGGCTGCATCTCCCTCTAAAAACAGACCATATCCTGGCAGAGTACCTCAAAGACCGCGTGGCGGAGGAGGTCCCCGTGGCCGTCCTGCCCACGATCCCGTACGGCTATTACCCCTCTTTTCTCGAGTACCCCGGGTCCGTTTCCCTCCAGGCGGCGACCTTCAAAGATCTGGTCAAGGACATCTGCCGGTCGATAAACGGCTACGGAATAAGGAAATTCTATGTCCTGAACACCGGTATTTCGACCCTGAAACCACTCGCGGAGGCGGCAGAGGAATTAGAACGGGCCGGCATCATCCTGCGTTTCTTGGACCTGACGGACGTGGATAAAACGCTTCCGGGTGACCTCCTCAAGCAGGAAGGAGGCTCGCACGCCGACGAGGCGGAAACTTCGATGATGCTCTATATCGCCCCTCAAACCGTGGACATGACCAAAGCGGTCAAAGACTTCGACTCAAGACCCGGCCGCAAAGGTCTGACCCGCGATCCTAAGGGCACTGGGACATACAGCAAGACAGGGATCTGGGGCGATCCCACCTTGGCGACTCGCGAAAAGGGACGGATCATCGTCGAGGCGGCCGTCCGGGTCATCGTCAGCCAGATCCGGGATCTTATCGAGCTCAAGCTCGACTGACATCATTCTGCCGCGGCGCGCTCTCTGAGTTTCTGCCTTCCGTCTTTGTCAAAAGCGATTTGACATAGGCTCACGATTGAGAAAAAATAGTCTGTTCATTTATCTTAACCATCCCTTGATCAGAGGTGTGTCATGAAAAGAATTTTAGCTTGGCTATTCGTTCTTGTGCTGGCGGCCAGTCCTGTTCTAGCCGTTGAAGAAGGACGGTTCTTCCGTTACCCGAGCATCCACCAGGATAAGATCGTCTTTACGTATGAAGGCGACCTCTGGCTGGTCAACGCTCAGGGGGGGAGAGCCTGCCGGATCACGACATACCCCGGCACAGAGTCCATGGCCAAGTTCTCTCCTGACGGGAAGTGGGTCGCTTTCTCGGCGGGGTACGAGGGCGGCCAATCGGTCTACTTGATGCCTGCCGATGGCGGAAAGCCCACCCGGCTGACCTATCAGCCAGGCCTCGCCCAAGTCGTGGCCTGGACTCTCGACAGCACCGCGGTCATCTTCCGCTCCATGTTCGAGAACGTCGTCGGCCGCGACCCCAACCTCTATTATGCCTCGATCGAAGGCGGCGCTCCGGAGCGACTCCCGCTTGACCGCGGGGTCCTTATCAGTTTCTCTCCCGACGGGAGCAGTTTTCTCTACAGCCGCCGGGGCGATGAGGAGTATTACTGGAAACGCTACAAGGGAGGCCGGTATCAGGATATCTGGAAGTATGATGCCGCAGCCAAGACCTACACTCCCGTCTCGGACTATGTCGGCAAGAACAGCTACCCCATGTGGATCGGCGACGCCATGTATTTTGTCTCCGACCGGGGGAACGGCATCAGCAATATCTACAGGCAAAAAATCGGCGGCCCGGAGGCCCAACCCGTAACCATGTATGCCGATTTTGACGTGATGATGCCGGCGACCGATGGCCGGACGATCGTCTATGTTCAGGACGGCTATATCCACCTGCTTGACGTCCAATCCAGCCAGTCCAGGAAGGTCGACGTGCTCGTTCCCTCCGATCGTTGGGCGCTGCGCGACCGCGTCATCAACCCCCGCGAATACATCCATCACCTCAGGCTGGCTGACGACGGGAAGACGGTTATCCTCGAGGCCCGGGGAGACGTTTTCCGCGTCCCCACGGGCAAGGATCCGGCGGCCAACCTCTCCAACACTCCGGGCACGCGGGAAATGTATCCTGCCCCTTCTCCAGACGGGAAAGGGATCGCCTTTTTCTCTGATAAGAGCGGGGATTTCCAGCTCTATCTCCAGAAGGCCGAAGGCGGGGAGTGGACGCCGCTCACGACCGGCCTCGACCGGATGGTCTATCATCTTGTCTGGTCGCCTGACGGGAAGAAGATCCTCTTCGGGAACAAGGATTTTTCGATCTTCGTCCTGGAGATCGCCACCAAGAAGCTGCTGAAAGTGGATTCCTCCAACCAGATGAAGAATGACGAGTTTTACTGGGAGATCAGCGACTATTCCTGGGCGCCCGACTCCCGCTGGATCTGCTACAGCCTGGTCCAGTACAATCGCAACAGCCAGATCTTTCTGTACGACACGGCGGCAGGAAAACGGTACGCCGTAACCGACGATTTCTATGATAACCTCTATCCTTCATTCGATGCCGACGGCAGCCTGCTCTATTTCGTCTCCAGCCGCAATTTCGGCGTGCAGATGGACTTCTACGAAGACAACCATGTCATCGACACTCCCCAGCAGGTGATGGCCGTCCAGCTCCGGGCTGGCGAAAAACCGCCCTTCGCCGCTGACGCTCCGGAGGAGGAAGGCGAAAAGAAGAAGGAGGCAGAACCCTTTCGGATCGATGTCGACGGTCTCGCCCAGCGCGTCTTTCCCTTGCCTGTTCCGGCAGGGAATTATTTCCACCTCAAGGCCGGCAAGGGCCAGGTGCTCTGGGCTTCAGTGGATAAATTCACTGACGATGAGTATGAGGAGATCTTCAATCCTCGAGGCGCAACCAAGTGGGACCTCCACATTTTCGACCTGGCCGAGAAGAAAGAAGTCATCCTCAGCGACAAGGTGCGGGAGTTTGGCCTCTCGACAAACGGCGAGCATCTCATCGTCCGGAAGGGAGACGATATCCACACGATTTCCGTGGACAAAGCGTATCAGAGCAAGAGCCTGGGTGAACGGCTTGACCTGTCGACTCTTGTCTATCGTGTCGTCATCCAGGAGGAGTGGAACCAGATCTTCAGCGACTGCTGGCGTTGGTACCGGGATTTCTTCTATGACGCCGGCTTTCATGGCCGAGACTGGAAGGCCATGGGTGAAAAGTACCGGGCCTATATTCCCTATCTTTCGGCGCGTGACGAGCTGAACTGGGTGATGTCGCAGATGGTCGGCGAGCTTTGCGTGTCCCATACTTATATCAGTGGTGGCGACTATGGCCCGGCGGCGGCGCCCGGGCCGACCCTTTACACCGGACTTCTCGGGGCCGACTTGGCACCGGACCCGGCGGCCGGATTCTACAAGTTCTCCAGGATCTATGGGCCAACCGAGATGAACCTGAACCTCCCCGGGCCGCTCGTCCGGCCGGATATCGCGGCCAAGGAGGGGGATTATCTCTTGGCCATCAACGGCACACCCGTCAAGTCCGGCGACGACTATTTCAAGCTCCTCCAGGTCGCCCAGGGGCAGAAAGTCAAAGTCACGGTCAACGCCCGGCCATCCATGGAAGGCGCCAAGACATACGAAGTCGAGCCCCTCCGCAGCGACCAGCAGCTCCGCTACTTTCGCTGGATTCAGGACAATATCCGCAGGATCGCTCAGGCGACAAATGGACGGGTCGGCTACATGCATATCACAGCCATGGGCGCGGGCGGCATAGGCGAGTTCGACAAATACTGGCGGGCCTTCCGCTACAAGGACGGGATAATCATCGACCTCCGTCGCAACTCTGGCGGCTGGACGGAGTATTTCTTGATCGACAAGCTCGAGCGCGAACTGACGTCCTTCAACGTGCTGCGGGACATGGTGCCCTTCCGCTATCCCGGCACGGCGGGCAACGGGAATTTCGTGGTCATCTCTAATGAGAACAACGGCTCCGACGGGGAAGCCTTTGTCGATCATTTCAAAACCCGCAAGCTGGGCACTGTCGTGGGTGTGCCTTCCTGGGGAGGCCTGGTCGGCATCCTCAACGGCCAGACGACGATCGACAACGGCCGGGTGGAACAGTCGAATAACGCCTTTTACGGCAAGGAAGGAAAGTGGATCGTCGAGAACCATGGGGCCGACCCCGATGTTCTCGTCGATAACGATCCCGGCTCTGCCGTGGCCGGCCGCGACCTGCAGCTGGAGAAGGCCATCGAGGTCATGCTGGAGAAGATCCGGAAAAATCCGCCTCAGTCCTGGGAAAGGCCTCCGTATCCGAAGAAATAGCCCGTTTCTTGGGATCGGACTTGAACTTTATGGAGTGCGCTTGCGTATCCTATATTGGCTGAGAGTCTTGTCCGAATCAGTCGAGGAGGAATGAGCATGAGAAAGTCGATCTTCCTGTTTCTCTTGACAGCCACGCTCGCTTTCGCGGTGGGCCTTCTTTTCGGCCAGGAAACGGACCTCACAGGGACTTGGGAAGGAACGACCTATGTCCCAGATTCCGGCGATGACCGAATAACCCTGGTCCTGAAAAAAGAGGGGGAGACCTATTCCGGAACGGTCACGGATTCGATGCAGTTGGCCAACGAGTCCAAGCTGGAGAACGCAAAATTCGCGGAGGGCACGCTGACCGCAGAATTCATGATCTTCAACGGCTCGGATTACGTGAAGATCAGTCTGACGCTGAAGGTGAGCGGGGAACTGCTCACAGGGAACTGGGAAGACCCTGGCGGCGAGACCGGGAGTCTTGAGCTCAAGCGCAAGAGCTAGCGATTCACCTGTTCCTTCCAGATCGTGAGTCTGGCGTGGGCCAGTCTAAATAGGTCCTGAACCGGCACTCCTTGGCGCCGGCGGCCGCAGGCCTCTTGGCCTTCAGATGATCTCCAGATAGTCCTTGTCAGGGAGTTTCGGGAAGCGGGCATGTGGCTCCTGCTGGTACCAGTAGGCGACAGACGAGATGTCGTCTTGCATGGGGAGATAACGGCCGCCCGAACGCCAGCCGAGTGCCTGGATCGTCACCTTCAGGTCCTTCTCGAACCGGATGGGGTCCATAACGTGCCATCTGTAGAGGCCAAACCTCTGCATGACATCGTAATGCCCGTCACCCCTGATCACCTGGGCTAAGCCGCTGTACGGCGTCGTGTGCTCGGTGTATTGGACGGTGCCGTCAGGTCTCTTGGTATCGAAATCGTAGGACCCGCAAAAGTAGTCCTCAGTGCCCGTTCCGCATATCGTCGGGAAATCCTTGTCTCCGTCCAGGTAGAATTTGATCTCGCCCTCGCCCCACCAGTTATTGTTGTTGACGCCCCAGGCCATATAGGTGCCGACATAGTGGCCCCAGCCTTTGATCCCGTCCACGATCGTGTAGACAGACTTGTAGGGGAGGGGGTTGACCCGCCGGAACTGGGCGTGAAAATAGGCGGCGTCGTCCGGAACGTCGGTCAGTGTGTAGTTGATCTGGTAGTAAAGAGTGAATCTTTCGTCGGCGATGTTCTCGAGCGTAATCTTGAACCCCTTCCGGAAGGGCATCTGCCAGTAGCAATTGAAGGCGCTCCCGGGATTGACGCATACGGCCAGGGAAGAGATCTGGGCGTATCGCCCCCAGCCGCAGGCGAAGAAATCCCCGACAGGGCATTCGACCGAAGGCTCGGTTTCGCCGTCCCAGTAGAACCGGATGATGGCGAACCGCCAGGCCCCTGCCGGCGTCAGCCAGATCTGTTGGATGGCGCCTTCACCTTTGACGTCGGCCATGATGAACGTCGTCTTGGGCTCTATCCGGACATACGGAGAAACCTTCCATCCTTGGCCCAGGTCCTTGGCCGCGTTCAGCGCTGGGCCGTCCACCGACATCCCGGCTTTGCCCTTTTCTCCCGTGAAGTTTTCCGGGCTGATCGAGCGCGTCTGGGCCTTGGACAGCCGGGCCAGGTCACCAAGGCTGAGGTTGAGGCCGTTGAAAGGCTTTTCCTCATCGGCCGCAGTCAGGAACAAAGCGACGACAAGAACCGACAAAAGACAAAGGACTTTTCTTTTCATCACGCCTCCTGTGGATTTTGAGGGATATATATTGTGTTTTGTTCCTGGCTGTCAAGCTGAGCTTGATTTCTGTTCCCTTTGGAGCCCATAATGAGCCGACATCCTTTATTTCTGCCCCGGCGCGGTCAGCAGCGTCCTCCTGCGCGACCCAAACGAGAACCTGGAGCCGGACATCTTCTCTCTGCGGTAAAAGACGGAAGAGAGGCCCCTGCCATGAGCCGTGGATTTGTCATCATCAGCGGAGCCACCGGGTTCATCGGCCAGCCCTTAGCCCTGAACCTGGCCGAATCCGGCAATGAAGTCATCGCCCTTACTCGAGACCCGCAGAAGGCTGCCGCGGGGTTCGGAAGCCGGGCCAGACCGGTGCGCTGGGACGGCCAGAGCTCCGACGGATGGCTTGAGCTCGCTTCCGGAGCGCTGGCGCTGATCAACTTGGCCGGAGAGAACATCGGAGCGGGCCGGTGGACGGACAGGAAAAAGCAGGAGATCCTCCGCAGCCGGGTTGAAGCCGGCCGGGCCTTCATGGACGCGATCGGAAAGTCAAGAGTCAGGCCAAAGACCCTCATCCAGGCTTCGGCTATCGGCTTCTATGGCGCTCGGAATGACGAGGAACTTGATGAATCGTCTTCCACCGGGAAAGGCTTCCTTGCCGGCATGGTCCGGGAGTGGGAGGAATCCACTGCCGCCGCCTCCTCCTTCGGAGTGAGGCGAGTTGTTATCCGCTCCGGCCTGGTCTTGGATGGTGATGGCGGAGTCCTGCCGCGATTCCTGCGGCAGTTCAAGCTTCTCGTGGGAGGTCCGCTGGGCAGCGGGAAGCAATGGATGTCCTGGATCCACCGCCGGGACGAGGTCGCCGCCATTCGTTTCCTTCTCGAGAGGGAGGACCTGGCAGGGGTTTTTAACCTGACGGCGCCCGGCCCGCTGACCATGAAAGGTTTCGCCAGGACTCTGGGCCGAGTGATGAGGCGCCCCGCCTGGCTTCCGGTGCCGGCGTTCCTTCTTCGCCTGCTATTCGGCCAGATGGCCGAGGAAACCATCCTCTCCGGCCAGAGGGTTTTGCCTCAAGCCTTGCTCAAGGCCGGTTTCCGGTTTTCCTATCCCGATTTGGAGGGCGCTCTCCTGGAGATCCTCAGACGATAACCTCCCTGGGGATGTCCCTCAGGTTGAAGTTTGAAGCCATGCTTCGGCCGTAGGCGCCGGCCCCGAGGACCGCCAGGACATCTCCCCGCCGGGGAACCGGCATGGGGATCTCTTTGCCGAAGACATCGCCCGTTTCGCAGAGGTTACCGGCCACGGTCACGGGCTTCATCTTCCCGTCATAGATGCGTCCGCAGTTGACGATGTGATGGCGGGCCTGCGGATAAATGGCTGGTCTGGGCAGGCTGTTGTAGGTCCCGGAGTTCACGCAGGCGAAGAGCAGACCATAGCTCTCCTTGACGTATTCCACTCCCAGTAAAAGTACGCCCGCATTGGCCACCAGGTATTTTCCCGGTTCCACCGCGATCGCCTGGATTCCAAGAGCGGCTTCGGCGACCTTGCGAGCGATGTAGGCGGCATATTTCCGGACCGGGAACACCTTCTGCCGTTCTTCGTATCGAGGTCCGAAGCCACCGCCGAAATCCAGGAATTCCAGGGGGAAACCATCCTTCTCCGCCAGGCCGGCCATGGTGATCATCCTGTCGACCGCCGCAGCGACCACGTCGTAATCCTCGTCCACCCAGCCCGAGCCGAGGTGCTGGTGCAGACCGACCGGAAGAAAACCCAAGGTCGAGGCCCTTCTCAGGGTTGTCAGGACTTTGCTCTTTTCGACGCCGAACTTGATGGGCGTGCCGTCGGTCGAGCGGGAGCCGGCGGTGATCGCCCGGGGGTTGAATCCCCGCCCGATTCCCGGGTTCCAACGGACAGAGACCCGGATCTTCTTGTCCGGGAATTCCCGCCTCTTGACCTCCTGCATCAGCTCCAGCTGCTCCAGGGCGTCGATGTTGACGGTCAGCCCTTCGATCCGAAAAACGCGGCGGAGGTCTTCACAGCTGAGTGAGGTCCCTGTGAACAGGATCCTCCGGGGTGAAAATCCGCTCAGGAGCGCCTCCTCGACTTCCCGGGGAGAGACCGCGTCGATCCAGGCACCCTGCCTCCGCAGCAGCTTCAAGATCTCCCGATGAGGGTTGGCCTTCATGGCATAGCAGATTCGAAGCGGCAGCTTTGAAACCCTGGAAAAAGCGCCCTTCAGGGTTTCGTAGTCCGCCTGGATCTGACCCCGGCTGTACACCATAAGGGGAGTGCCGCAGCGCGCGGCGATCTGCTCGGCCGGTCGTTCTCCGAGATACAGCCTTCTCTTTTTTGCTTTGACAAATCCGTTTTCCCACCACATGGATGGCCTCTTTCCTTCCTTACTCCTTTTCATCAAACAGGTCGAGCTGGCCCTTGGCCAGCTTCTTGGCGATATCCATCAAGACAGGGTATTTTTGCAGCATGGTCCGGGGGATGTTCAGCAGTTCGCCCGTGATCTTGTTTTTGATCTGAAGGGCGTTGGCCAGGGCCTGGCCCCGGTAGTGGTTGTTGGTGATGACAAAGACCTTGTCCGTGTTCCGGCCGAGGTCCTTGATCCTCTCGACCCATTCATCCAGCTCCTCGCTGCTGTAGAGATAGTTGTAGCGGTCATCGCGGCCGGCCTCTTTCCTGAACCAGTCTCGGTAATTGCGGCCATGGAGCCGGACGTAAGAGAACTCGCCGATCGTCGCCCGGGCGCTGGGGCCGAGGGAGCTGCCGATCACCGGCTGATCGATATTGCAGAAACAGACTCGGTGTTGGCTGAGGAGGACATAAAAAACCGGGTGGTCCCAGGAAGAATGGCGCACCTCGATGGTCATCGGGTAACCGGAGAAGGCTTGAAAGAGCCGGATCAGGTAATCCATATTGGAGTTGGAGTGCTGAAAGGACCAGGGGAACTGGAAGAGCAGGGTGGCCAGGCGGCCTTCGGCCCGAAGAGGCTCGATGCCGAGTTTGAAGCCGTCCACGTCTTTCTGAGACCAGTTCTTCCGATCATGGGTAAAAGCCTGGTACACTTTGACGGCCAGGAGAAAATCCGGGAAGTCGCTCAGTCTTTTGATCCAGAAGAGCGACATGGAAAGGGCTGGCGGCCGGTAGAAAGTGCTGTTGACCTCGACAATGTTTATGGTGGCGGCCAAGTAAGCGAGAGGGTGGAAGCCCGGCGCTTTGTCCGGCGGGTAGACGATCCCTTCCCAATCCTCATAGCTCCAGCCGGCGGTCCCGATATAATAGCGGCTCATGGCACTCCTATTATATTCATTTGCGGCTGTCGGAGGAAGCCGTCCCGGCTGGCACCGCTCTGCCAGTGAACGGAGAGAGGGGGCGGGATTGAAAGAATGCCGTGCAAAAAGAGCCCAAAAACGCTAGACTGAAGTCGGGATTCGTGGCGGGTGAAAACGGCATGACCTCTCTCGATCTGAAGGCGAAGACCAGAACGGCGTATGGCCGGATCAAAACTGATATCCGCCGGACCCCGCTTGAATTCTCTCCGGCCCTGAGCCGGATGACGGGGGCCAGGGTTCATTTGAAATGGGAAAGCGAACAGAAGACTGGCTCTTTCAAGTTCCGCGGGGCCCTGAACAAGATCCGCACCTTATCGCCTGAAGAAAAAAAGCGGGGTGTTGTCTCGGCCTCCACCGGAAACCATGGCCTGGGCGTCAGCCTGGCTGCAGAGATGGAGGGAGTCGGGTTGACCCTCGTCCTTCCTCAAAACGTAGCCCCGGCCAAGCGAAGAAAATTGGAGAAAGGACAGGCCGAAATCATGACCTACGGGGATAGCTGCGAGAAGGCCGAGATCTGGGCGCGCCAGTTGGCCGGGGAGACGGGGAGGACATATGTTTCCCCTTACAACGACGAGGAGATAATCGCGGGTCAGGGTACGATAGGTCTGGAGATCCTGGAGGACCTCCCGGCCGTCGAAGCGGCCATCGTTCCCGTCGGCGGCGGCGGGCTGATCGCCGGGATCGCCGGCTGGCTGAAGAAGGCCGGCAGGGCCGTCGATGTCTACGGCGCCGAACCCTTGAACTCGGCCGTTATGGCGGCCTCCATGGCCGCTGGAAAGATCGTCGAAGTCTCCGAACGGGAGACGATCGCCGACGCTGTGGCCGGAGGTCTGGAGCCCGGCTGCATGACGTTCCCTCTCTGCCGTGCGCTTGTTGACGGCATCATTGTGGTCGAGGAATCGCTGATCAAGAAGGCCATGATTCTTATCTTTGAACGCCATCAGAGAATGGTGGAGGGGGCAGGAGCGCTCGCGTTGGCCGGCCTGATGAAAGACTGCGTCCGGTTGGCCGGAAGGGAGGTCGTTCTGGTGGTGAGCGGCGGCAACATCGCGCCGGACGTATTCGGGAAAATCGGGAGATGAAAAGAAGGGTGATCGCCGGGCTGACCTGGCTTTCTGTCCTGGCCTTGCTTTTCGGAGCCTGCAACAAGCAGGCGCCCGATCTCTATACCTTCGGCGTTTTTCAGATCACCGACGCCCCGACCCTGAACGCGGCCAGGAAAGGGTTCTACCAAGCCTTATTAGACGAAGGCATGAGGGACGGCGTTAACGTCCGGCTCCTGGTCCGGAACGCCATGGGCGATCTCGCGGAAGCCCGCCGCATTGCCCGGGAATTCGTCGATCAGAAAGTGGACATGATCGTCGCCCTCTCCACCCAATGTCTTCAGGCGGCCATGACGGCCGCCCCGAGGGCCCCTGTTGTTTTTGCGTCAGTGGCTAACCCGCATCTTCTCGGAGTGGACAAGTCCGCTGCTGCACTAGGCAGGAATATCACCGGTGTCGCCTCCACCGCTCCCATTGGCCAGACGCTCGCCTTTATCCGGGAGGTCATGCCGCGGGCCAAGAGGATCGGGACCATTTGGACACCCACCGAGCTCAACTCCGAATATTATCTCCAGGTGCTCAGGGAAGGGGCTGCCGCGTTGGGCTTCGAGGTGGTCGCCGTGCCCGTGGCCAACATCAATGAGGTCTTCCTGTCTGGACAGATCTTGCTCAACAGGAAGGTGGACCTCATCTTTCCGATCTCCGATAACACCATCAACGCCTCTTTTGAATCCCTGGGCCGGTTGGCCAACGAAAATTCCGTTCCTCTCTTCGGCGGATTTCCCCTTTTCACGCGCCAGGGCGCTTGCGCCGCGATGGGCTGGGATTTCTTCGAGATGGGCTACAAGGCCGGCGGGATCGCCGCTCGGATCAAGAACGGGGCCGGTCCCGGCAGCATCCCCATACAATCCATGAGCCGTGTCCGGCTTCACCTCAACTTGGATGCGGCCAAGCGACAAGGGGTCGAGTTCCCGGCCGAAGTTATCCGCAGGGCCGACGAGGTTATCGGTCCCCTAGGGGTCCTTGAAGAGGGGGAAGAGCGCCGCTGATAAGCCCTGGGGCTAAGACAGGGAAAAGACGGACCGCCCCTTTCCGAAGCGCACGGCGTCCCGGAGTGCCGACCCGGTGAACTCAGAGGCCAGTCCGCAGGCATCCGGCAATGGCTTGCCCATGGCCAAGTAACACAGCAGACTTGAAGACAGGAAGCAGCCGGTTCCGTGGAAATCTCCGGGCACCCGTTCGCGGGGGAAGACATAGAACATCCGTCCGTCATAGAGGACGTCCACCACGTTTAGGGCGAGGTGTCCGCCTTTGACCAGGCAGGGCGCGGCTATCCGGTCAGCGATCAGGCGGGCGGCTTCTTTCATCGCTTCCGGATTTTGCAGCCTGCGGCCGGAGATCAGGGCGGCCTCGCTGAGATTTGGGGTCAGGACGGAAACCCGGCCGTTGATCACGGCGAGAAAGGCGGGGACGGCCTCTCGTTCCAGGAGCCATCGGCCCGCACTCGACCGGAGAACGGGGTCGACCACCCTGGGAATATCCGGATGCTGATCCAGGATGCTCTCCAAGGCCGGAAGATTCCTGCGGCAGCCCAGCATTCCTACTTTGATCCCGGAGAAGACGACATCAGCCTTGAGCGCCTCATACTGGCTGAGCAGAAATCGGCGACCCAGGCAACGGACGTCCGTGACCTGGCGGCTGTTCTGGGCGGTCACTGCGGTCAGGATTCCTGCGCCCAGAAAACCGAAGCGGCGAAATATGGCGACGTCCAGAAGAACCCCGGCCCCTGAGGAAGGGTCGTATCCGGCGACCGAAAGCAGCACCTTCTTCGTCCCTTTGTCTTTCGTTATCATCGCTGCTTTCTTATCATCAGGAAGGGGCTTTACCACAGACTGGAGCTATGTTAGCATACCGAGAAGTTTGATGAAAGCCAGGGCTCATGTCTTTGTTTCCGGCCGCGTGCAGGGCGTTTTTTTCCGGGACCACACTCGGCGATGGGCAGCTTCCTTGGGTCTCACTGGCTGGGTGAGGAACCTATTGGACGGCCGGGTAGAGGTTATGGCCGAGGGGGAGCGGGAACGTTTGGACGGCCTGATCGGCCGGCTCAGGCAGGGTCCGCCCATGGCTGAGGTCGCAGACGTCGAGGTGACCTGGGAAGATTTCCGGGGAGAAGACGAGGATTTCCGGATCACCTGGCGTTGACCAGGGATTAGCCTCAGCCCTTCCGCCCTTCCAAAAACTTGCGGCGGCATTCCGAAGAACAAAAAAAGAACTCTTTCCCCTGCCAATTCTCCAGGATGGCGTCATCGCGAGGCAGATAAGTGTTGCAGACCTCATCCTTGACCATGACGCCCGATTCCGTCCGGCGGGGGGGGCGACCCGAGCGGGCGCGGGGGCGAGGGGACAGAAGCAGGCGGAAGAAGAGGTAGACGAGCCCGGCGATGATGAGATAGAAGATCAACCGGAACAGGCCAAAGATCATCTTTTGACTGTAGCCGAATCTGAGAATGGAGTCAACGTCCCCCTCCGTTGTTTGCTTCCGGACGGAAAGAGAGCTACAATCGATGGGAGATCTTGAGGTTATGTATTTGGCGCTTTTTTTGGCCATCAGAGAGCATGGGGGAGATCCAGGGTGAAGAAGACGGCTCTCTTGATCGAAGCCACCATTCTTCTGTTCCTCCTGCTGCCGCTCGCGGATGGTGGGGGCGGTTCTTGTTCGATGAGCGCCCAGGAGCCTTCTGCCCAGATCGATTCGGACAAGCCGCAGCAGGAGAAAGCCGCCGGCCAGGAAGTGGCCGTAACCTTAAAACTCGTTCAGGTTTATGTCGCCGACAAGAAGGGCCAGCCCGTGCTGGACCTGAAGAAAGAAGACTTCATCGTCCAGGACAACGGGAAGGGACAGAACATTACCGAGTTCGAAAGGCACTTCCTTAGTATCCCAGTGCCGGGACAAGAGCCAGGGCCGGAGAATATCGAACCGACTCCTCTCGAGCCGCCTCGCTTTCTCATGCCGCGGAAATTCTTTCTTTTTTTCGACTTTGCCTACAACAACCCCAAAGGACTTATCAAGGCCAAGGAAGCCGCCCTGCATTTCATCGACACCGGCCTCCAGCCGACGGATGAGGTCGGCGTCCTCTCTTACTCCGGAACGCAGAACGTGGAGATCTGGGAGTATCTGACGACCGACCATAAGAAAGTGCGGGATGTCGTCGAGGCCTTTGGCCTGAAAAAGATCCTGGGGCGGGTGGACAACCTCCAGGAAAAATATTACGAGGCGGTCACCGGGC
>Ga0153915_10003968_pt1 | contig 13602 bp, 13 predicted proteins | sample Opewatmetagenome_2_FD_107003 | JGI IMG/M metagenome (GOLD analysis project Ga0153915, IMG submission 107003) | Freshwater wetland microbial communities from Ohio, USA - Open water 3 Core 3 Depth 3 metaG | ecosystem: Environmental > Aquatic > Freshwater > Wetlands | place: USA: Ohio, Lake Erie... | reverse complement strand
GGGTCGTCGAGGTCGAGCTTCCCGTCGAGCACGAGCAGCACCGTCGCGGTCGCGGTGAACTGCTTGGCCACCGACCCGGACTCGAAGATCGTCTCTGGGGTGATCGGTGTCCCGGTCTCGAGGTCCGCCATCCCGTAGCCACGCGTGAGCAAAATGGTGCCGCCCCGCGCGACGCCGACGGCGCAGCCGGGCGTGTGGGTGGAGTTCCACGGGTCGAACACGCGGTCGGCCAGCACCGGAAGGTCGGGCTGCTGCGCCGCGAGCATCGCGGGCAGCGCGAGCGTTGCGAAAAGCGCACGCGTCATGGGTCCTCCCCTGCTGCATGGGAGATGGGGGCTGCGTCGTTCCTCAGGAGCCGGGTTCGGCGACATCGCCGACGTGCGACGGCACCGGCGGCGGGAAGTCGAAGCCGAACAGCTTCGGGTTCTGTCCGATGACCGCCGCGGAGACGACGGCCAGGACGTAGTTGTACGTCTGCCGTGGCAGCTGCGCCCGATGGCGCGTGAGCAGCTGCCAGAAGTTGCGCTCCCGCGGATTGGCGGGCAGCGACCGGATCAGCGGGAGCAGGTTGGTCTCGCCCCAGTTGTATGCCGCGATCACGAGCAGGCCGGACGCCTGCGCGTCGGTCGAATAGAGGTCCCGCAGGTAGTGCGCGGCCGCCGCGGTCGCCTTCTCGAAGTCCTGCCGCTCGTCGGCGGGATCGGGACGCGGCTGGCCGACCAGCGGGCCCGTTTGCAGCCCGTACGCGCGCGCGGTCGCGGGCATGAACTGCCACATCCCCTTGGCGATGCCGGAGCGCGTGCGCGGCCCGACGGCGTCGGGCCGCAGCCCGCTCTCCTGCAGCGCCAGGTAGAAGAACTCGGGCGGCATGTCGTTGGCCAGCATGATCTCGGCGATGCGCGGGCCGTAGCCCTGCTCGGCGGCGCGCGCCATCGCGTCGGCGAGGCGGGGCGAGCCCTTCCAGCGGTCGATGAACCGTCGCACCTCCTGCACGAAGTCGCCCGGCATGTTGATCTCGGATTCGCCGAACAGGTGCGCCGTGCGGTAGATCAACTGGACTTCGAGCGGCGTTTCCGGGCCGTAGATCCCCAGGTCCTCCAGGTACTCGCGGTAGCGCGCGGCCAGGTCGGCCCGCCGGGTCTGGTTTGACGCGCGCTCCACGGCCGTGAGCTGCAGGTGCGAGACGGCCAGCTCCAGCGACTTCATCGAGTAGAAGACGTCCGCCGCCACCCGCTTCGCGCGTTCCACGCGCCGTTGCTGGACGTAGCCGTACGCCAGGGCGCCGAGCCCGATCACCGCGAGGGCCCCGAGCGCCAGCTGGTAGCGCTGGAACCGGCGCTTGTGTTCCCGGCGCAACACCTGCCGGAGCTCCGCCGTCCAGCGGCTCATATGCTTCGGCGCGTGCTTGCCGAGATAGCGCTCGATGAGGTGCCGCTCGGCGGCCTTGTCCGGCGGGCCCGGGGGATCAGGGGTCATACGGCGGACAAGATGCACCCCCCGGCCCCCCGTGGGGAAGGCGGGCACAGGCCGCACCGAGCATGCAACTTGCGTTACCAGCGAGGGTGCGTTGACAGACCGTGACGATCTCCTGAGATTGGCAGCGTGAACATGCCCGGCCCCGTGTGGATGCACGGCCTCGAGCCCGTCGTCGACCGGCGGACTGGCGAGCGCCGTACCACCGATCGCCGGGGCCACACGGGAGCCAATCCACCCGTCGAGCGGCGTGGCGCGCGCGATCGGCGGGTGCGGCAGCGTCGTGAGACGGTCGCCGAGCACCTGCGCAACGCACTGCAGGTGCTCGTTCACCTCTCGGCCGGCCGGGTGCTGGATCCGGCGGTGAGCGACGAGGTTGCGGCGGCGGTCCGGCGGGTCTGGCTTGCCATCCAGGAGCTCGAGCGCCGTCATCACGGTAACTAAGTTTCCGACGAACGTCGCTCCGCGCGCTCTTCCGATTTCGCGCACCCCTGAAACACGCTTCGTTCTCGACGCCGGCAACGTGACGCGCCGGCGCCGTGCTCCCGGCCGCGGTGAGCCTCGTCGATCCCGCGGTCTGCGGCCCGAGCGGGCTGCGGTACGCCCCGGCAGCTCCCGCCCGTTGAGCGCGTGCGACGCCGGTGCTAGCCTTCCCACGCTACGGCGTCCCGGGCACCAGTCCCGATCGCCGGGTCCGGGGGGAAAGGGAGGAGCATGAGGCCGGATCGGGTGCTCGAGTGCGTGCCGAACTTCAGCGAGGGGCGTGACCTCGCGGTCATACGGCGGATCACCGATCGGATCGCGGCTGCGGACGGCGTAAAGCTGCTGGACGTCGATTCCGGCGCGGCGACCAACCGCACCGTCGTCACGTTCGCGGGCGAGCCAGATGCCGTGGTCGAGGCCGCGTTCCATGGCGCCGCCGTCGCGGCCGAGTTGATCGACATGCGGAAGCACCACGGCGAGCATCCCCGCTTTGGCACCACCGACGTGTGCCCGCTCGTGCCGATCGCGGGCATCACGATGGACGAGGCGGTGGGGTACGCGCGGCGCCTGGCGCAGCGGATCGGCGAGAAGCTGGGCATCCCGGTCTACTGCTATGAGTACGCGGCGTTGGACCCGCGACGCCGCAACCTGGCCGACGTGCGGGCCGGAGAGTACGAGGGCCTGCGCGACAAGCTCGCGGACCCCGCCTGGCGGCCGGACTTCGGGCCGCTCGAGCTCAACGCCCGCGCGGGCGCCACGGCGGTCGGGGCCCGCAAGCTCCTGGTTGCCTACAATGTGAACCTCAACACGACCTCGACGCGCCGCGCCAACGCGATCGCGTTCGACGTGCGCGAGCGCGGGCGGGTCAGGCGCCGCGGCCACCCCCTCACCGGCGAGGTCGTGCGCGACGCGCGCGGTGAGCCCGAGTGGGCTCCCGGCTCGCTCCGGTCGGTCAAGGCGATCGGCTGGTACATCGCGGAGTACGGCATCGCGCAGGTCTCGATGAACCTGACGGACTTGGACGTCACGCCGATCCACGTCGCCTTCGACGAAGTGGCGCGCCGGGCGGAGGCGCGCGGCGTCCGGGTCACCGGCTCCGAGATCGTGGGGGTGGTGCCGCTCGCCGCCGTGCTGGAGGCTGGCCGGCACTTCCTGCGCAAGCAGCAGCGCTCGACCGGCGTGGCCGACGGCGAGCTGATCAAGATCGCGGTGCGCTCGCTTGGCCTCAACGATCTCAGACCGTTCAACGCGGAGGAGAAGATCATCGAGTACGCACTCGCCGATCGGGAGCGGCCCCGGCTCGTGGACGGCTCCCTCCAGGACTTCGTCCACGAGACCGCGTCGGAGTCTCCCGCGCCGGGCGGCGGCTCCGTGTCCGCGGCGGTTGGCGCGCTCGGCGCGGCGCTCGGGACCATGGTGGCCAATCTCTCCGCCCACAAGCGCGGCTGGGACGATCGCTGGGAGGAATTCACCGGCTGGGCCGAGCGTGGCAAGCGCTGCCACGATGAGCTGCTCGCGCTGGTGGACGAGGACACCCGGGCCTTCAACCAGGTGCTGGCCGCGTTTGGGCTGCCCAAGGAGACGGAGGGTGAGCGGGCGGTCCGGACCCAGGCGATCCAGGACGCGACGCGGGGAGCCATCGCCGTGCCGCTCCGCGTCATGGAGGTGGCGGTCGCCGCGATGGAGGTCATCGCGAAGATGGCGGAGATCGGCAACCCGAACTCGGTGTCGGACGCCGGGGTCGGGGCGCTGTGCGCCTGCGCGGCCGTGCGTGGTGCCGGACTCAACGTCCGGATCAACGCGTCGGGGCTGAAGGACCGGGGCTATGGTGCGGACGCCCTCGTCCGGGCGGAGGCACTCGAGCGCCAGGCTCTCGAGCGGGAGCGCGAGACCCTGGCGCTGGTGCGGAAGACGGTCTGACGGCTACGTGCCGGTCTTCAGCAGCTCGTGGCAGTGCGCGCAGGTGCCCAGCAGCTGCCCGTACAGTTCGGCGCGCATCGTGGGGTCCGACGCCATCAGCGCCCGCGCTCCGACGTCGTGCACCGTCCAGGCGAGCTCGGTCACGGGCTCGTACTGCTTGACGTCGCGGGTGAGCGCGTCGGTGTAGAGCGGCGCGTCGTACAACACGCCCGCACCGGCCCTCCAGGCCGTGTCCGACGGCCCGATCAGGCCTTCCCACAGGCGGTCGGCGGCCCAGCGGTGGCGCAGCATCCGCGTCGCCACCGGCGCCGCCCGGGCGGGCGCTTCGGGAGTGCCCTGGTAGCGCGGCCCGCGCTTCATGGCCTTGTGGCACGAGCCGCATGTGGCACCCACCCGGGCCACGGCGGAGCCGGCGGTGGTGATGTCCGGCGCCCGAGCGGCGAGCCCGGCGAACGCGTTGAGCTGCTCGATGTAGGCCCGCGCCTGAGCCGCCATCCCCTGGCCGGTCTCTTCCCGACCGATCGCTTCGGCTTGCACGCGCACCGTGGCCAGGTCTCCGGTGGCGACCGCCGTGTTCAACTCCCCGGCGCGCGAATAGTGTCCCCTCATTCGCGGCGCCACTTCGGAGCCGGTCTTGGGGGCGCACCCCATCGACCCGGCCACCAGAACCGCTATCGCTGGGCCGAGCCATCGCTGCACGGCAGTCACGTCAGCCTCCCTTCGGCGGGTGCCCTAGTCTGGCACATGGCGTGTGAAATCTCTGTGCAGTCATCGTGAAGGATTCTCGCAGCGCCTACCCCTCGCGGATCCCGATCCGCAACACCGCTTCCCGCACCTCCTCAGGCAGCACGGTCTTACGCCCCGCCCCGTAGTCGTACGCTACGATCACGGCCGTACCATCCGCCACCGTCGCCTGCTGCGCCAGCGAGACGACGCGGTAGCCCATCGTGAAGCGGTCGTCGCGCACGTCGAGCGCGCGGGCGCCGACCAGCACGTCGTCGGGGTGGAATAGCGGTCGGCGGAAACGGCAGTCGGTGGAATGGAGGATCGCGCCGATCCGGTTCCGCTGATACGTGGCGAGGAAGCCGCAGCGGTCGAGGTAGGCCATGCGCGCCGTCTCGAAGAACCGGAAGAAGACCGTGTTGTTGACGTGGCCGTAGGCGTCCATTTCGCCCCAGTGCACCAGGGCGCGGATCACGACGGGAAAGTCGGCGAGGTCGGGGTGGGGCGGAATGTCCAATGTTGAGTTTCCAATGTCGAATGAAGAGGGGACGCTGCACGGCGCAGCCTCACGCTGCACGCTGCACGCTAGCCGCTGCACGTCCTCTGACGGAGAGGGTGGGATTCGAACCCACGATACCGTTACCGGTATACCGGTTTTCGAGACCGGCTCCTTCAACCACTCGGACACCTCTCCCGGAGCGGGGATTATAGACGGTCCATGGGCCCGATACCAGGGTGCGCGCGCGTTATCTTGCTGCCGTATGACCGAGTCCGTCTGCGTTGCCGCGGAGCTCGAGGACCTGCTCGACCCTGAGCCGGTGCCCGGCTGCCGCATCGAGTGGCTCGACGCGGGCGCCGCGACCCCGGCGGGACCGCACGTGGCGATCGTGCCGCTGCTGTCGCGCCGGATCGGCGAGGCGGAGCTGGCGGGGCTGCCCCGGCTGCGCATCGTGGCCAACTGCGCGGTCGGCGTGGATAACGTCGATCTCGCTGCGTGCGCGGGCTGCGGCGTGGTCGTGACCAACACGCCGGACGTGCTGACCGACGCCACGGCCGATCTCACGATGGCGCTGATCCTCGCCGTCGCCCGGCGCCTGGGCGAGGGCCAGCGCCTGATCGAGCGGGGGGCATGGCAGGGGTGGGATCCGCGCCTCCTGCTGGGTCTCGAGCTGCGCGGCGCCACGCTCGGCATCGTCGGCGCGGGCCGCATCGGCCGCGCGGTGGGGCGACGGGCCGTCGCGTTCGGCATGCGGCTGTGCTACACCGACGGCACCGCGCAGAGCGACTTCGAGCTGGAGACGGGTGCGCTGCGCCTCGCGCTGGACGAACTCCTGGCCCGAAGCGACGTGGTGACGCTGCACCTGCCCTCGACGCCCGAGACCCGCGGGGTGATCGGCCGGCGTGCCCTCGCCGCGATCCGCCCGGGAGCGTTGCTGATCAATACGGCGCGCGGCGACATCGTGGACGAGCCGGCGGTGATCGCGGCGCTGGAGGAGGGGCGGCTCGGCGGGGTGGGGCTCGACGTGTTCGCGCGCGAGCCGGACGTACCGGCGGCCCTGGTCCGCCATCCGCGCGCCGTCCTGCTCCCGCATCTCGGCAGCGCGACGACCCGCACGCGCCGGGCGATGGCCGCGCTCGCCGTGCGCAACGTGATCGCGGTGCTGGCCGGGGAGCCTCCGGTCACGCCGGTCGCTCCTCGTTGACCCTTCTCCCTCGCGCCGCTACCTTGCCACCGCTATGTCCGCCCCCGCGGGACGTACCACCCTCCTCGATGCCCGGGCGATTGCCGCGGCACTCGATCGTATGGCCCGTGAAATCATGCTGTTGGCCGGCGATCCGGCGCGGCTGGTCCTGGTAGGGATCCAGCGCCGCGGCGTCGAGCTGGCCGACCGCGTGGGCGTCATCCTCGAGCGGCAGCACGGCGCGCCCGTGCCGCGCGGCGCCCTCGACATCACGCTGTACCGCGACGACCTGCACGAGATCGGGCCGCGCCCGGTGATCGGCGAGACCCGGCTGCCGGGCGACCTCGACGGGAAGGTGGTGGTCATCGTGGACGACGTGCTGTTCACCGGCCGCACCATCCGGGCGGCGCTCGATCAGATCGCCGATTTCGGCCGGCCGGCCCGCATCGGGCTCTGCGTCCTGATCGATCGCGGCGGCCGCGAGCTGCCCATCCAGGCCGACATCGTGGGCCAGAGCGTCGCGGCGGGCCCGCGCGATCGGGTGGACGTGTCGCTGTCGGAGGTGGACGGGCGGGACAGTGTGGACCTCGTGCGGAGCGCGGCGCCGTGACCCTCGCCCTCGGCAAAGACCTCATCGGCCTCGAGTACCTCTCCCCCGAGCAGATTCGTCTCATTCTCGACACCGCGGAACCCTTCAAGGAAGTCAGCGAGCGCGCCATCAAGAAGGTGCCGACGCTGCGCGGCCAGACCATCGTGAACCTGTTCTACGAGGCCTCGACTCGCACACGTACGTCCTTCGAGTTCGCGGAGAAGCGTCTCTCGGCCGACACGGTGAACATCGCCGCGCAGGGCTCCTCGATCCAGAAGGGCGAGACGCTGGTGGACACGGCGCGCAACCTCGAGGCGATGCGGATCGACATGGTGGTCGTGCGGCACCCGTCCTCGGGGGCGGCGCAGTTCCTCGCGGAGCGGATCAACTCGAACGTGATCAACGCCGGGGACGGCAAGCACGAGCACCCCACGCAGGGGCTGCTCGACCTCCTCACGGTGCGGGACAAGGTGGGCAAGATCGCCGGGACGCGGGTATGTATCTGCGGCGACATCCTCCACAGCCGCGTCGCCCGCAGCAACATCTGGGGCCTGCTCAAGCTCGGGGCCGAGGTCGCGGTGTGCGGCCCGCAGTCGCTGCTGCCGCGGCACATCGAGCAGCTCGGCGTCACGGTGTTCCGCCGCATCGAGGAGGCGATCGCCTGGGCGGACGTGCTCAACGTGCTGCGGCTGCAGCTCGAGCGGATGAACGCCGGGTTCATCCCGTCGCTGCGCGAGTACTACCGCGTATTCGGCGTGACCGCAGAGCGACTGGCGCGCGCGCCCAGGCCGCTGGTGATCCTGCATCCCGGGCCGATCAACCGCGGCGTGGAGATCGATTCCCAGGTGGCCGATGGCCCGCACAGCGTGATCTTGCACCAGGTGACCAACGGCGTGGCGGTGCGCATGGCGGTGCTGTACCTGCTGGCCGGCGGCCGGCCGGACTTGGCGGAGGCCGCCAAGGGCGGCCGGGAGGGCGGGGAATGAAGCCGCTGCTGCTCAAGGGCGGGCGGATCATCGATCCCTCGCGTGGGTTCGATCAGACGGCCGACCTGCTGGTGCAGGACGGTGCGATCGCTGGCGTGGGGCGCGGGCTCGGCGCGCCCGACGGGGCCGAGACGATGGACGTAGCCGGCCTGGTCGTGGCGCCGGGACTGATCGATCTGCATACCCATCTGCGCGAGCCGGGCTACGAGGATCGCGAGACGATCGCCACCGGCGCGATGGCGGCGGCGGCCGGCGGCTTCACGGCGGTCTGCGCCATGCCGAACACCGATCCGCCGATCGACAATCAGTCCGCGGTGGGCTTCGTGGTGAAGCAGGGCCTCGCCGCGGCGGCCGCGCGCGTCTACCCGATCGGGGCGGTCTCGCTGGGGCGGAAGGGCGAGCAGCTCGCCGAGTTCGGCGAGCTGGTGGGCGCGGGGGCGGTCGCGGTGAGCGACGACGGGCACCCGGTCGCGTCGGGGCACCTGATGCGCACGGCGCTGGAGTACTCGCGCACGTTCGACATTCCGGTGGCGGATCACTGCGAGGAGCCGAGCCTGGCGCAGGGCGGCGTGATGCACGAGGGGCTCGTCGCCACGCGGCTCGGGCTCAAGGGGATCCCGGCCGTGGCCGAGGAGATCATGGTGGCCCGCAACATCCTGCTCTCGCGCCTGACGGGCGGGCGCGTGCACCTGTGTCACATGTCCACGCGCGGGTCGGTGGATCTGATCCGCCGGGCCAAGGACGAAGGGCTGGCCGTGACCGCCGAGGCGACCCCGCATCACTTCACGCTCACGCACGACGCCTGCAACGGCTACAACACCAACGCGAAGATGAACCCGCCGCTGCGCGAGCCGGAGGACGTCGCGGCGATTCGCGCGGCGCTCAAGGACGGCACGATCGACGTGATCGCCACGGATCACGCCCCGCACCATTACGACGCCAACGAGCGGGACTTCGACGACGCGCCGTTCGGCATTGTCGGGCTCGAGACGGCGCTGGGCCTGGGCCTCACCGTGCTGGTCGAGGGCGGCGTGCTCACGCTGCCCGAGCTGGTCGCCCGCATGAGCACCGCCCCGGCGCGGACGTTCCGCCTGACCGGCGGCGCTTTGGCGCCCGGGGCTCCGGCTGACGTGGTCGTATTCGACCCGCGGGCCCGGACGCGGGTCGACCCGCAGCGGTTCTACTCCAAGAGCCGCAATACGCCGTTCGGCGGCCGGGAGCTGGCGGGGCGCGTCGTGCGCACCGTGGTGGGGGGACGAACGGTCTACCGCGCCGCATGAGCGTCGCTGACGTTTCGCCGTTCAGCGGTCCGGAGTTATCTTTTCGCCATTCCCGGGAGCTCAGGGGGTAGCGGGTGGCCAGAAAGAAGGACAAGTCGGGCGCGGAGATCCAGCGCCTCCTCGAGGACCGGCGCCGCATCGAGCAGTGGCTGCAGCGGTTGGCGATGGCGGCCGACAAGACGCCGCCCGCGGTGCGCGAGCGGGTGCAGGGCGACTATGAGACGCGCCTCACCGCCGTCGTGGACGAGCTCAAGGGCTACGCCGACGACATCCACTCGTCGCTGTCCGACCTGCACGGGCGGCGCGACGACTTCAAGGGCCAGGAACGCGCAGCGACCGAGGAGCTGGCGGAAGCCGAGCTGCGGCACGCCGTCGGGGAATTCGGCGAGGCGGAGTGGCGGGAGAAGAAGGGCTCGATCCTCGAGCGCCTGATCACGATCCGCGAGGGGCTGGCGGAGAGCGAGGAGGAGATCACCGAGCTGGAGGATGTGCTGGACGCGGTGGAGTCGCCGCCGGCGCCGCCCCCCGAGCCCGCGCGGTCGTCGGGCGCGCACGTCATGCCGCACGCCGCCGCGAGTCCTCCCCCGGAGAACCGGCTCTCGCTCGGAGCCGAGCTGGGATTGCGTGACCTGGCCCGCGTGCCCCCGCCTGCGGCGCCGCCCCCGCCCCCGCCCCCGCCGCCGCGCGTCGAGCGGCGACCCGAGCCGGCTCCCGAGCCGGAGCCGGTGCTCGAGTCGGCCTCACGGCCGGAGGATTTCGGCGACGAGCTGGCCTTCCTCAAGGCCGTGACCGATGAGAAACTTCCCGCGGAACCGTCCCGCCGGGGGCCCGCCAGGCCGGCGGCCGTCGAGAAGGCGTCGGAAGCCCCCGCCGTGGGGCAGTCGCGCCCGAGCGTGATCAACCAGCGAACGCTGAAGTGCGGCGAGTGCGGTGCGATGAACCTGCCGACCGAGTGGTACTGCGACCGCTGCGGGGCGGAGCTGGCCGCGCTCTGACCGGCGTGGGGGGGGCGAAAGCGAGACGGGGCGCACGACCGTGCGCCCCGTCTGCTGTTTCGGATCGGAGGTGGCGCTACGACTTGCGCGCCGCCTTCGCGAGCCGCGACTTGAGCCGCGCGGCGGTATTGCGGTGGATCAGGCCTTTGCGGGCGGCCCGGTCCAGTTCCGTCTCGGCCGCCTTGACCGCCTGCGTGGCCTCCTCAGCCGTCGCAGCGCCGCGCGCCTTCTTCACGGCGGTGCGCAGGGCGGCGCGCTGCGGGCGATTGCGGGCCCGGCCGCGGGCGGCCTGGCGCATCCGTTTCTTGGCTGAGCGGGTGTTCGGCACGGGCGTGTTCCCTCGGTGTCTGGACCGGCGAAAGAGGCGGAAACCTATGGCGCAAGTCATGTGGAGTCAAGGCTGTAGGGGCTTTGACACTCATCGCCGCCGCGGTTACGTTGCCCTGATCCGATGACGCAGCTTCCTGCCCCGCCGCATGACCAGGGCTTCATCGTCCGCCTCGAGGAATACTCCGGGCCGCTCGACCTGCTGCTCACGCTGATCCGCGAGCAGGAGATCGACATCGCCGACATTCCGATCGCCCAGATCGCCGACCAGTTCATGGCCGCGATCCATCAGCTCGGGTTGAACCAGGCCGCCGACTATCTCGAGATGGCGGCCCGGCTGCTGCGCATCAAGATCCAGCTGCTGCTGCCCCGCCCGCTGGACCACGAGGACTGGGAGGACCCCCGCGCCGAGCTGGTGCGCCGGCTGCTCGAGTACGAGCAGATCCGCGAGGTGGTCGACTGGCTGGTCGAGCGGGCCACCCTGCGGGCCGACCGGTTTGCCCGGGGCTGGCTGCCGTCGCCGCCCGACCTGCCGCTTCCGCCCGTGCCGCTGGATCTGCAGGCCCTGCTGCAGGCGGTCGAGGACGTGGTCCGTGGGCTGCCGCAGCCGATGCTGCATCGGGTCGTGCCACGCCCGCTCGACGTCGAGGGCGCGACCCGGCGGATCGAGGCGCTGCTCGGCGAGCGCGACCAGTTCGCGCTGCGCGATGCGTTCGGCCCCGCTCCCACGATCGCGGACGTGATCTCCACGCTGCTCGCCATTCTCGAGCTCGCGCGGGTCGGCCGCATCCGCGTCAGGCAGCGCTCCCCGTTCGGCACCGTGGACGTCTCCCGTGGATCGATTGAACAGGCTGCTTGAAGCGGCGCTGTTCGCCGCGTCGCGACCGCTCGCCCCGGACGAGCTGCGCCGGCTCGACCCGGAGGCGACCGACGACGAGGTGCGGGCCGCGCTCGACGCGCTGCGGCGGCGCTACGACGAGGGCGGGCACGGGATCGCGCTGGTCGCGCTGGCCGACGGCTACCAGATCCTCACGCGGCCGGAGCTCGCCGACGCCATCGCCGAGGCGCAGATCGTCGACCGGCCGCGCAAGCTCTCGACCGCCGCCATGGAGACGCTCGCCATCATCGCGTACCGCCAGCCGGTCGGGCGGGCGGAGGTCGAGGAGATCCGCGGCGTCGCGGCCGACGGCGTGCTGCGCCTGCTGCTCGAGCGCGGGCTGATCGACGTGGTGGCGCGGGGGGAAGGGCTCGGTCGGCCGCTGCTGTACGGCACGACGCCGGCGTTCCTCGAGCTGCTGGGACTGCCGTCGATCGACGCGCTGCCCCGGCTCGACGAGCTGTCCGTCGCGCTGACGCCGATGGCGCGGCCCAGCCTCGACGAGGTCACGTGACGGCGATGCGGCTCCAGCGCGCGCTTGCGCGCGCCGGCGTCGCCTCGCGCCGGGCCGCCGAGGAGTTGATCCGCGGTGGCCGGGTGCGGGTCAACGGCAAGGTGGCGAGTATCGGCAGCTCGGCGGACCCCGCCGTGGATACGATCACCGTCGACGGCCGGCGCGTGCGCGCCGGCGCCGAGGACGTCTGGATCGCGCTGCACAAGCCGGTGGGGTACGTCGTGAGCCGGAACGACCCCGAGGGCCGCCGCACCGTGTTCCAGCTGGTGCCGCGAGTGCCGGGCCTCACCTACGTGGGCCGGCTCGACGTGATGACGGACGGCCTGCTGCTGCTCACCACCGACGGGGCGGGCGCCAACCTGTTGACGCACCCCCGCCACGCCGTCGAGCGGAGCTACCGGGCCCTGGTGCACGGGCGTTCCACGGAGGACGTGCGCCGCCTGCTCGCCCGCCCCGTCGTGATCGACGGCCGGCCGGTGCACGTCACGCGCGCGCGGGTCCGGCCCGCGGAGGGCGGGCGCACCGACGTCACACTCGTGCTGGCCGAAGGGCGCTACCGCATCGTGCGCCGGCTGTGCGAGCGGCTCGAGCTCAAGGTCGAGCGGCTCACGCGCCTGAGCCACGGCCCGGTGCAGCTCGGCCGCATGGCCCCCGGCGCCTGGCGCCATCTCACGAAGCCCGAGCGGGCGGCCCTCCGCGCGCTCCGGACATAGCCCATCGAGACCGCGGCATGGACATACGCGACCGGACCATCCTGATCCTCGGCGGCAGCGGCCTCGTTGGCCACGCGATCGCGCGCCGCCTGCTCATGCTCGGCCCCCGGCGGGTCGTGCTGGTCGGCCTGTACGAGGACGAGCTGCGGCAGGCGGCGGAGACGCTGGCGCCGCACCGCGGCGCGACGGCGATCGAGATCGAGTGGGGCAACGTGTTCCTGCCCACCGGAGCCGCCCGGGTCGATCGCGCGGTGGCGCTGGCCGACCCGGCGCTGCGCCGCCAGATGCTGGAGGACATGGTCGGCGAGCTCACGCCGGCGGTGCTGCACCGCAGCTTTCTCCACCAGCTGTTCCAGCGCCATCAGCCCGAGGTGGTGGTCGACTGCATCAACACCGCCACCGCGTTCGCCTACCAGGACATCCTGCACTCGGCGCGCGCCCTGCTCGCCGCGGCGGACGCGGGCACCGCGTCGCGCGATCTCGTCGAGCAGCACGTGCTCACGCTCACGATGCCCCAGCTGATCCGCCACATCCAGATCCTCGGGGAGACGATGCGCGCGTTCCGCACGCAGGCGTACGTGAAGATCGGGACGAGCGGCACCGGCGGCATGGGGCTCAACATCCCGTACACCCACTCCGAGGAGCGGCCGTCGCGCACGCTGCTCACCAAGTCGGCGGTGGCGGGGGCGCACTCGATGCTGCTGTTCCTGCTGGCGCGGACGCCGTGGGCGCCGAGCACGATCGAGATCAAGCCGACGGCGGCGATCGCGTGGCGCGAGATCGACTTCGGGCCGATCCGGCGGCGCGGGGCGCCGATCCCGCGGGTGGACTGCCCCGAGCCGCTGCCCGTGGCGGCCGCGTTCCGGCCCGACGCGGCCGGCTGGCGCGCCACCGGCCGCGCCCTCGAGTCGGTGTTCGTGGACGTGGGCGAGAATGGGCTGTTCGCGCGCGATGAGTTCGAGACGCTCACGGCGCTGGGCTCGATGGAGTTCATTACGGCCGAGGAGATCGCGGACTACGTGCTGCTCGAGCTGCAGGGG
>Ga0153915_10003967_pt1 | contig 13605 bp, 14 predicted proteins | sample Opewatmetagenome_2_FD_107003 | JGI IMG/M metagenome (GOLD analysis project Ga0153915, IMG submission 107003) | Freshwater wetland microbial communities from Ohio, USA - Open water 3 Core 3 Depth 3 metaG | ecosystem: Environmental > Aquatic > Freshwater > Wetlands | place: USA: Ohio, Lake Erie... | reverse complement strand
GGCCCGCTCGCGCGCGCTCAGCCCGGCGATCCGGACACGCGAGAGCGGATCGCTGGCGAGCACGATCGCATCGAGCTCGATGGAGGCCACGACGAATGAACTTCTACATGCGCGACCCCGAGGGCGCCAGTCCCTGCTCCTAGGTTGCCGGGTGACAGGAAGTTGTCAGCCCGAAGGCACGACGAAGACTCAGATGGTGAAAGTTGGACAGATCTTGTATTCAACTGCCCGAAATCCGTGCGCGCACACCGATTGCAACAGCCGCGCTTCGACTCATGAAGGCAGTTATCCTAGCCGCGGGCTGTGCGACGCGGCTGCGCCCCCACTCCGATGACACGCCCAAGACGCTGCTCCCCGTGGGCGGCGTCCCGATCCTGCGGCGTACGATCACGAGCCTGCTCCGCTGCGGCTTCGATCAGTTCGTCATCGGCACTGGCTATCTGGAGCACATGGTCCGCGAGTCGGTCGCGGCCTGGTTCCCGAGCCTCGACGTCACCTTCGTGACCAACCCGGACTTTCGCAGCACGAACAACGCGTACTCGCTGCTCCTGACCCGCCCGCATGTCGAGAACGACGGCTTCATCCTGCTCGATGGCGACGTCGTGTTCGACGTCGAGGTCGTCGAGGAGCTCGTCGAGCGCGGCCCGGACTGCCTCGCGGTCCGCTCCGTGGGCGAGATCGGTCTCGAAGAGGTGAAGGTCACGGCCGACAACCAGGACCGCGTCCTGGCCATCGGCAAGCACGTCCCGGTTCGCTCGGCGATGGGCGAGTCCGTCGGAATCGAGCTGTTCTCGCCGGCGTCCAGCCGCCGCCTGTTCGCCGCCCTGGACCGCCGGGTGCGACACCAGGGCCTCATCAACGAGTACTACGAGGCGTCGTTTCAGCAGATCATCGATGAGGGAGCCACCCTGTACGGGGTGGACATCGGATCGATGTATGCGACTGAAATCGATACGATCGATGACCTTCTGGCGGCCAACGCCCGCCTCGCCGCCCGCCCCGCCTTCGACGTCCGCGTCGATGCAGTGCGGCTAGCGGTCTAGAGTACCCAGCCCCGGTCAGCAGTTCTCAGTTGTGGGCCGCCGGGACGCTCGGGCACGATGCCGGCCATGAGGTGGTTGTACTGTGTCCTCGCTGCGACCGGCTGTGCTTCGGCAGGCTCGGATCACCACGGCAGCGTCGACAGCGGGACCCAGACGGATGGCTCGATGACCATCCGTAACGACGCCTCGATCACGCAGCCCGACAGCGGTGGCGGCAACACCGGCTGCGTCAACAACGCCAAGGATCTGCTGAACAACGGCAACTTCGATGGGACTCCGCTCGGGACCGGGTGGACGCAAGCGCCCATCGATCCCGCAGCCCCGATCGTCACCGACGCGACGAACGGCCTCGCTCCGCAGGCCGGGACTGCCCGGGCCTGGCTCGGCGGCTACGAGCAGACGCCGAACGCCGACTCGCTCTACGAGGACGTGATGGTCCCTGCGAATGCGACCTCGCTCGTCATCACGGGCTTCTACGAGGTCCGCACGGCGGAGGGTCTGTTCAGCGGCATCTACGACCGCGCCACCGTCGAGCTCACGACGACCACAGGCACGCAGCTCGAGCTGATCAAGGCGCTCGACGACGATCACGCGACGACCGCCTATACCCCGCTCGACCACACCTTCACGAACCTCTCGGCCATCAAGGGGCAGACCGTTCGCCTCAAGTTCTCGTCGAACAGCGACGATACGTACGCGACGTCGTTCTACTTCGACTCGATCAAGCTCACCGTCATGCCCTGCCAGTAGGGCGATGTAGTCCGTCGATCCTCGACGGAGAATGTTGAGCGCACAGGTCGTCCCGGGGCACGATGTTCCCATGGGACGCTTGCGCCTCGCAGTCGTCGTCGTGCTCGCTGCCTGCGGTCCGACCGAGGTGACGCAGCCGACGACCGATCTCGGCGCCGGCGGCGAGTCGTTCGACAATCCGTACGACGTCAAGCGCGTGCGGCTCGAGCAGACGCAAGGTGACAACGCGATCGCGAGCGGCCTCTCGCTCGCGTGCTCCGATCCGAACGGCACGAAGGAGAACAGCTGGTACCGGCTGTTCTCGCTCAAGGACTTCGGCATCGACAAGCCGTTCCAGGTCAACCGCGTGAACTTCGGCGTGCAGACGGCGATCGGCGAGCAGCGCGTGAAGGTCTCGATCGGCACGTACGCGGGCAATGCCGGCGCGGTCGAGCTCGATCTCACGAAGGTCGACATGCTCGGCCTCACCACGATCGCGGTGCCCGAGGGCAAGCAGCAGGTGCTGCAGGCGACGTTCCCCGGGATCGTCGTCCAGCCCGAGGCCAACCTCCTCGTCGAGATCAAGAGCGAGGGCATCGCCGACCGCGCGTTCTTCTACCTCGGTGCGACGCAGAGCGCGGAGCTGATGCCCGGCTACCTCCGCTCGCCGACCTGCAATACGCCGTCGCCGCTCATGACGTCGGCGCTCGGCTACTCGCAGACACATCTCGTGATCTCAGTTTCCGGCGCGTACTAGGATTCGCGCATGAAGTTGCTCGTGCCCGTGGTCATCGCCGGCATGACCGCCTGCGCGTCGGGTGGCCGCGACACGATCGATGGCAACACGCACGACAGCTCGCTCGTCGACGGCGTGGTCGTCGATGCACCACCGGGCGCGCAGACGCTGACGCAGACGACCAGCCAGACGATCGAGGCCGGCACGTCGATCGCGTGCATGAACAATCCGCCGGGCACGAACGCGAACAACTACTACCGGGTGTTCGATCTCGCGGCGCTGGGCATCACGAGTGACTTCCACGTCACGCGGGTGTCGTTCCAGGTCGAGCACTGCGATCAGATCACCGGGACGGCGGGTGCGGTCGTCGCCGTCCGGGTCGGTACGTACGCGGGCACGCCGGGCGCTCAGCTCGAGGCGAGCCAGATGACGATCCTCGCGAGCAACGCGACCGTCGCCGTGCCCGAGGTGATCGAGGATCTCGGGCCACCTCCGACGACGCCCGGTGCGACGGTCGATGCGCCGATCACGGCGACCATCCCCGCCGGCCAGAAGCTGCTCGTCGAGGTCGACGCGCCCGACGGACACAACCAGTACTACTTCTACATGGGCGCGACCACGCAGGCCGAGAGCGCGTTCGGCTACGTCCTCGCGCCGACGTGCAAGGACATGAACGGCGTGCTCATCACGAAGCCGACGAACATCAGCGCGCTGTACACGATGTACCCCGCGGTCCACCTGCTGCTGACCGTCACAGGCCAGTCCGGATCGTGATCCCGACCCTGGCGTAGCTCCGCCGGCGATCCTCGGCGATGTCGGCGATCTTCGCGGCGACGGCGTCGGCGGCGGCCGTCACCCGCGCGTGATTGTCCGCGGCGATGATATCGGCGACATCACCGCGCAGCGGCGCAGCCTGGCCGCCGAGCATCTGGATCTGCAGCACGCGATCGGCCGTCGTCGGCGGTGCGCGCACCGAGGCGAGTAGCGACAGCGGCACGAGCTGCAGCAACGGATCCGGTGACCGCCGCAGGTACGGGACGAGGCGCGCAGGTGTCGTCGCATCGAGTGGCGAATCGGGATGGAACTCCGCGACGCCGATGCCGGACAAGCGCGACGTGACCTGCGAGCGGATCTCGCGCAGGTCGAGCGGATCCGCGTCGATCTCCGGTGCGATCACCATCGCCACCTTCGTGGTCGGCCGGGCGAGCAGCGCACGGGCGGCCTCCGTGAACGCATCGACCGACGGCGTTCCCCACAGCACCTCCACGCTGACCTCGCCGCCGAGCCTGGCGGGCCTTGCCCAGGGGCAGAGGTCGTACGGCTCGACGAGCTCGACCAGGTAACGGTCGAAAAGTCGCCGGACCTCGGCGGTTCTCACGTCCACGCAACCATTCTAGGGTTTGCGTGTCATCTTCATAGGGCCGTGAAGCTTCTCTTCGTCGCGATTCTGCTGGCTGCGGGTTCCGCTTACGCGGACGACCGCTGCGCCGCAGGTATCGCGTTTGCCGAGAAGGGTGATCTTCCGCGGGCATCGCTCTACCTCGACGGCTGCACGGACGAGGCGGCAACGGATGCGGCCGCCACCGTCGCGAAGAAGCTGCGCGCGAGTGACCTCTCGGCGCTGTCGATCAGCTCCACGCCAGAGGGCCTCGATGCCGAGACCGACGCGCTGCCCGGCGAGAGGTTCAAGACGCCCGCGACGATCTGGGTCAAGGCCGGCACGTACACCGTCACGGTCACGGGTCTCTCGCAGAAGACGACGGTCGCGGCGCACAGTCGCGCTCCTGTCATCATCGATGCGAGTGCCTGGCAGCGCGCGACGACGCCGAAGGACGGCAAGGTCGACTTCAACGACGAGACGCCGGAGCAGACGGCACACACAGGTCCGCCGCCCGATCTCAAGCACGGCACGCTGCTGCCGAAGAAGTATCTCGGTCCATCGGCACCGGCGGGCCCCGAGCTCGACGATCCGTTCGCGATCCACGACGGCCACGTCGCGTGGCGGCTCGGTGCGCGGATCGGCGGGGGCATGCTCTCGCAGGGCACCACCGGTGCCGGCATCTCGGTCGCCGCCCTCGCCTCGCGTCCGCTCGATGGACCGGTGTTCCTCGCGACCCGGCTCGACTGGAGTCACCGGACGCTCGACACGATCGGCATCAACGCGGGCATCGCGGTGAAGCTCGCCGAGACGGACTCGATCGTCTTCTCGGCCGGTGCGGCGATGCGCGGCGAGGTCCACTTCCAGGACACGCTCGCGATGCAGCCGGTCTCGCGTGCGGGCATCGGCGGCGCGGCCGATCTCGACCTCGCGATCCTCCCGCTGCCGCTCGCGCTCGGCCTGCGCTACGAGCAAGGCTTCACCGAGCTCGTCCCCGGCTCGCGCGATCGCGCGATCCTGCTCGAAGCCGGGTACGACTGGCGCTAGCCGCTACGGCGTCGTGACCGGCGGCAGGATCTCCGCGACCGGGATCTCGACGTCGGGGAACTCGAGCAGTGCGATCGACTCGCCGCGAACGTACGTGCGCAGCGAGCGCCATTCGCCCTCGTGGCGATCGCGATAGACCTCGACGACACCGTCGCGATGATTGACGATCCAGTACTCGCGTACATCGCTGAGGCCGTAGAGCAGCTTCTTCACCCCGCGGTCGTGACGAAGCGATGAACGTGCGACCTCGACGACGAGGAAAGCTCGCTCGGGATGCTCGGTCCAGTACTCTTTACGGGGCACGACGAGGATGTCGGGCTGTGGCTCCGAGTCGTTGGTCGCCGCGAAAGCCCCCTGGCAGAACACGCGAGCTCGGTCCGCCAGCCGCCGCTTGAGCATCTCGTCAACGTGTTGGACGGACTGGTCGTGGGCCGGATCAATCGGCGCCATGGCGACCACCATCCCGAAGATCAGCTCGACCCTCTCGTCCTCGTGGAAGAACCCATCCGCCACGAGCTTGTCGTACTCGGCCCGGGTGAGCCGACGCAGCGGAAGCGTGAGCGAGCTGGGATCCGGCGTGTCCATATTCTCCATGAGCGTACTCCTTCATGCCGCGGCGAGCAGCACGGCTCGTGCCGCGGCTAACTCATCGAGATCCGGTCGAGTGACTGCGCTGGCGTCCGTGCTGCGGACGCGCGCGTCCCAACTGGCCACCTCGCGCCGGACAGCTACTCGATGCGGAGCCCGCCCTCGCGATCGAAGCGCGCGACATGATCGCTCGCCGGCACGCGCGACCAGTCGAACGTGCCGACGAGGTCGCGCGGCCTGCACGGAGCCGGCACATCGACGAGCCCCGCGGCATGCGCGAGCAGCCCGCACAGCTCCTCGCCGGTGTGACGCGCGCGCAGCTCGCCGAACGGGATCGAGCCGTGCAGCTTGGCGAGCTTGTCGCCGCTGGCCTGCTCGAGCAGCAGGAAGTGATGCCGGTAGCGCGGCGTCGGCACAGCGAGCAGCCGCTGCAGCAGCACCTGCGTCGCCGAGCTCGGCGCGATGTCACGGCCGCGGACCACGTGGGTGATGCCGGCATCCGCATCGTCGACGACGACGGCGAGCTGATACGCGATCACGCCATCGCGGCGCCGCACGATCGGATCGCCCATGTCCGTCGCCGGCGTCTGCGAGAGATCGAGCCCGCCGTCGTCGACGAGCTCGACGCGATCGTCATCGAGCCGGACGCGCAGGTTGACGTCGACCGCGCGCCAGCCACCCGGCGGCAGGGTCTTGCCGCGGCACGTGTTCTCGTACGCCCAGCCGCCGTCGGGGGCGCGCCTGCCACCGGTGCGGTCAGCGCGACTGCACGTGCATGGATAGAGACGACCCGCCGCCTCGAGCCGATCGAGTGCGGCCTCGTGCGCGGGTGTGCGCCCGCTCTGGATCACGGTCTCGTCCCAGTCGAGACCTAGCCACGCGAGCGCGTCGACGAGCTGCGCCGACCAGGTGGACTTCACGCGCGTGCGATCGAGATCCTCGAGCCGCAGCAGTGCCTGGCCGTGATGGGCGCGCGCGTCGAGCCAGACGAGCAGTGCCGACAGCAGGGTGCCCGGGTGTGCCTCGCCCGTCGTCGACGGCGCGAATCGCGATCTCACGCAGCGATCATGACGATGGCCGCGATGATCGCAACCACTTCGAGCACGATCCCATGGCGATCAGCTTGCCCCACCCTCCATCGTATCATCGGCGCCGGCATGGCAGACTTCGATCGTGGAGGATGCCGAGCATCGCATCGCACTCCTGCAGACCGCGGCCGCGAATCGCCGGCTGCGCGGCGCCGGCATCGTCGTCGCGGCGAGCGCCCCGATCCTGCTGCTCGTGATCGGAGCGCTCGGCGCGTATCTCGATGCGGCGATGCCGGTGATTGTCGCGCTGCTGTACGCGATGATCGCAGCGCCCGCCGGCGCGGGCATCGCGGTGTTCGGCCACGTGCGGCGACGCGCCTCGCTGCGCATGCTCGAGGCCGCCGACGCGAAGCGCCTCGCGCCCGCGCGGCTGCTGCGGTAGCAGCTCGCCGGCGGCTCGCGTCGGCTAGCTCACGAGCCCGGGCGCGGCGCGTGCGAGGACGCGATCTGCTGCGGCTTGCGCGCGAGCTCGGCCCAGTACGGATTGTAGTGGTTCGTGCCGTGGAGGAACGTCCACGACGTGTCGTTGAGGTCCGGGCGCGAGTCGATGTGGATGTACTGGCCCTGGGGGTACCAGCCGACGCCGACGTGCGCATAGGTCTTCCACAGGTAGTCGCGGATGTCGCGAAGCTGGATGCCGCGGATGCGGAAGTCGAGCGCGGACGCGTGGCGGTGCGGAGACGTCGACGATTCGTTGCGTCCGACGCGGTACGCCGACACGTACTCGATGGTCTTGCCCTCGTAGCGCTCGGCGATATCCGCGATCATCGCCAGCGTCTGCTGCGCCAGCATGTGCTCGCGGTGCGTCTTGCGGCAGCGGAACAGGCGCATGATCTCCGTGGTCGTCGCATCATCCGTCGAACCGTCCCGCCAGATCGCGACGACACCCTTCTGGTGGTCGTTCTCGTCGTAGAGGCTCACCGGGATCGGCGCGCTCGTGTTGCCCGCGAACATGGTGGCCACGGCCTCGGCCGGGAGCGGCACCGGAGACGCGGCGGCAGTCCAGCCCGCCATGGCCATCGCTGTGAGTCGAATCTTGAGAATGATCGGCAGCACTCAGAACCTCGCTGTCGGAACTCCCGAGCCCTCCAACCTTAGTGATGAGATGCTTGCTGATCAAACGAAATCAGCGTGGGCAGAGTGTACGAATTACGGACAGTTCGCGAATGTTTCGTTGGCGGGCCCACCAGATGACACTTGCTTACAACTGCTGGTATTTTCAGTACCCAATGCGCTTCACCGAAGAACACCAGCAGCTCCGTCGGACCGTGCGCGAGTTCGTCGAAAAAGAGATCAATCCGCACGTCGACCGGTGGGAACGCGAGCGTGCATTTCCCGCACACGAGCTCATGAAGAAGGCAGCGCGGCTCGGGCTCCTCGGTGTGAACAAACCCGAAGCGTACGGTGGGCTCGGCCTCGACTACTCGTACCAGATGGTCTGCATCGAAGAGCTCGGCACGTGCGCGTCGGGCTCGGTGCCGATGGCGATCGGCGTCCAGACCGACATGGCAACGCCGGCACTCGCACGCTGGGGCGCGCACGAGCTCAAGCAGGAGTTCCTCACACCCGTGATCGCGGGTGACCAGGTCGCGTCGATCGCGGTGAGCGAGGTGTCCGGCGGCTCCGACGTCGCGGCGCTCAAGACGCACGCGAAGAAGGACGGCACCGACTACATCATCAACGGCTCGAAGATGTGGATCACGAACGCCGCGCAGGCCGACTGGCTGTGCACGCTCGTGAACACGAGCGAGGGCTCGGCCCACGCGAACAAGTCGCTCGTCATCATCCCGACGAAGACGAAGGGCGTCGAGATCGGCGCCAAGATCGACAAGCTCGGCATGCGCGCGAGCGACACGTGCCCGGTGTTCTTCGACAACGTGCGCGTGCCGCAGCGTCATCGCATCGGTGAAGAGGGCATGGGCTTCATGATGCAGATGGTGCAGTTCCAGGAGGAGCGCCTCTACGGCGCGGCCTCGGCGCTGCGCGGGCTCGAGCAGGTGATCGACACGACGATCGCGTACTGCAAGGAGCGCCACACGTTCAACCAGCCGCTGATCGACAACCAGGTCATCCACTTCCGCATGGCGGAGCTGAAGACCGAGGTCGAGGCGCTGCGCTCGCTCGTGTACCGCGCCGTCGAGGACTACATCGGCGGCGCCGACGTCACGATGCTGGCATCGATGGCGAAGCTCAAGGCCGGCCGGCTCTCTCGCGAGGTCACCGACAGCTGCCTGCAGTACTTCGGCGGCATGGGCTTCACGTGGGACAACACCGTCGCACGCGCATACCGCGACACTCGCCTGCTCTCGATCGGCGGCGGCGCCGACGAGATCATGCTCGGCATCATCTGCAAGCTGATGGGCATCCTGCCGGGCAAGAAGAAGCGGTAGACCCTACTCCGGGACGACGCCGTTCACCGGCACCCAGATCGTCTCGCCGGAGCCACCGACCTCGAGCTCGTAGTAGCCCTGGAGGAGCTGGCGGACCGTCGCCGACTGCATGAGACCGTTCGGTCCGGGCACGAGGACGCGACCGCCCGGCGCGATCTTCTGGCTGATCTCGCCAGACGCGACGCCGACGGCAGGCGATGCGCCGATCGCGCCCATGCCGATGCCGAGGATCGAGCCCCGTGGCTCCTGTGGGCCCTTCTGCGCGGGCTCCGGCTCGGTCTTCTTCTCCGACTTCTTCGACGGATCGATCTCGCCACCGACGACGCCACTCGCGCCAGTCCCGAGCGGCGCACCGGCCAGGGGCCCACGCACGATATCGACGCCCGGTTGCGTGACCTCGTCGGTCGAAGGCACCTCGACACTGGCTGCGCTGCGCGGCGCCCCCTGCGCAGGGACCGGCGTCGTGATCACGCGCTGCGGATTGGGCGTGCCCATCGCCGCCTCGGCGGGAGGCGCCGGCGGAGGAACCGCGCCCATCATCTGCGGCGTCTGGTTCGGTGCCGCCGCGTGGCCCTGCATCGTCGCCTTGTTCTTGACCTGGATCTCGCCGCTCGCCTCGCCGGGACGACCGTCGGGGCCGGGCGTCTGTGCGCGCTGCTTTGCGACGACCGGGATCGGCGGCGGTTGCGTCGTGCCCGTGCCGCGCCGTGCAGGAACCGGCGGCGGCGCTGCACCACCCGGCGCACGCACGGTCTCGAGCAAGTTGCTCGGCGTCGATGCGGCAGGCGGTGGCGGACGACGCTCGGTCTCGCCGTTCGGCGGCGCGATGCGCGGGACCTGACCGGAGTGGTCGAGGTTGACCATCTGCTGCCAGGGACGCGAGCCGTCATCGCAGACGATCGACAGGTGACCGAAGCGCACGAGCTCGACGCCGAACACCGCGCCGGCTGCCGGGTTGTACGCGACCAGCTCCTCGACGATGTGCGCGAGCATGGCGTGATCCGTGATCGCCTGCGGCGTTCCGGACATCACCACACGGCGCGTGAGCAGCCGCGCGAGCATGCGCTCGACACTGCGCGACACGCTGCGCAGCACGCCCTCGTTCACGGAGTCGAACGGCAGGCCGACGAACTGCGCGATGAGCAGCGCCGGATCCATGCAGCGGACCTGGAGCGAGCCGGTGGCGCGAATGCGCACCGGCTGACCGGTCGTCGGGATCTGGAACTGCGTGATCATGTCGAACGAGACCTCGACCGGCGCCGTGAGCACGAAGTACGCGGACGCGGGCCGCATCGGATCCGGCGTGCGCCAGCGATGACGTCCGGGGCCGAGTCGATCGCCGACCATCCACGCTGGACACATCACGACGAGCTCGTCTTCCGCGCATGACACCTCGTACTCCTCCGGGCCGATTGGAAACGGCCAGGCGTACACGAGATGGTCAGACGCGACGGCGTCGCGCGCGATGACCGGCATCAACGCGATACTACAGGATCTCGACGGGGGAAGGTGACGGCCAGCATCGCCGTAAAATGGTCGTCAATCTGCTAATCGCTGGCCGATCCGGAGAGCTCTTCCGAGTCGGCGTCAGCAACGGGATGGATCCGCACGCGGCGGACGCGGCGCGGCGATGCTTCGATGACTTCGAGCACCGTCCCGTTGTCCGTGGTGAGCTTCTCGCCGGCCTGCGGGATGGCCTGAGCGAGCGACATGCAGAGCCCGGCGATCGTCGTGCGGTCCTTGCCGACCGGCAGGTCGAGGTGCAGGTCGCGGTTGACCTTGCGAACGGCGGCCCAGCCCTGAACGAGGATCGTGCCGTGCGGCTCGCGCACGAAGTACTGCTCCGGCACGTCGTCCTCGCTCATGATGTCGCCCACGAGCTCCTCGATCAGGTCCTCCGCGGTGACGAGACCCGAGAGGCCTCCGTTCTCGTCCACGACGACCGCCATCTGCGTTCGGCGCCGCTGCAGCTCGCGAAGCAGATCGAGTGCGCGGGTCGACTCGGGGACCTTGTGCGGAGGACGCAGGATGTCCTCGAGCACGACGAGGCCCTTCTCCCACGCGAGCGCGAGGACATCGCGCGCGACGACATAGCCGACGATGTTGTCGATCGTGTTGTCGTAGACCGGCATGCGGCTGTGGCCCTCCTCGAGGATCACGCGCTGCACTTCCTCGGGCGGCGCTCCGCGGCGCAGTGCGACGACGCGGTTGCGCGGCACCATCACCTCCGCGACCGTGACCTCGCCGAATCCGAGTGCACGCGATGCAATCTCGCTCGCGCGCGGATCGAGCGAGCCGGTCTTCGCGGCTTCCTCGACCAGCTGCTGCAGCTCGTCCCTGGACAGCCGGGTCTCGGTGAACGTCGTCTTGTCGCCGAAGAAGCGCAGCACGAGGTTCGACGATGCGGTCAGCAGCCACACGACGGGCCGCAGCGCCTGCGAGACGAGGAGCAGCGGCCGCGCGGTGAAGAACGAGTAGCGGTCCGAGGCGCGCAGCGCGAGCGACTTCGGCACCAGCTCGCCGACGATCAGCTCCATGAACACGATCATGACCACGACGAGCATCAGCGACGTGAGGTGGCCGAGGCCGACCGACTTCAGCTGGTGCTCGAGATACGGCTCGAGCGTCGCGCCGCCGTAGACCGACGCTGCCGTGCCGAACGTGGTGATGCAGACCTGGACCGTCGCCAGGAACCGCTCGGGCTGATCGCGGAGCTTCTTGACCGCCAGGGCCCGCTTGTCGCGCCGGCGGATGAATTCACGGAGCCGGGTCGTGCGGACGCTGAGAATCGCGATCTCCGCCCCGGCGAACAGCCCGTTGCCGACCAGGAAGGCCAGCACGATCACGATCTCGATACCCATGCGCGACGACGCGGAGCATACGCTATATGCTCGTTTCGATGTCCACACGGGCCCGCAGCGGGGATCGCGGCGCGCCGGCTCCGGTGAAGAAGAGCTACATCACGCCGGAAGGTGCGAAGAAGCTGCGCGCCGAGCTCGAGCAGCTGTGGACCGTGGAGCGTCCGCGCGTCACGCAAGAGGTCGCGGATGCCGCGGCCCAGGGCGACCGCTCCGAGAACGCCGAGTACATCTACGGCAAGCGGCGCCTGCGCGAGATCGATCGGCGCGTCCGCTTCCTGTCCAAGCGCCTCGACGATCTGACCATCGTGAACGAGCCGCCGACCGATCCGAAGCGTGTCTTCTTCGGTGCATGGGTCACCCTCGAGGACGAGGACGGCACCGAGGTGACCTACCGGATCGTCGGTCCGGATGAATCGAATGTCGAGAAGGGCTGGATCAGCATGGAGGCGCCGGTCGCCAAGGCCCTGCTCGGCAAGCGAGATGGAGACGAGGTGACGGTGCGCAGGCCCAAGGCGACATCATGTACACGATCGTGGGTATCCGCTACGCATGACCGGCGCCGAGCCCGCCCCGCTCCGTCAACCCGACGGTGTGCCCGAGCCCGTCGATGACGCGCCGTCCCGCGCGATCGCGGTCCAGCTGCCGCCGGCGCTCCAGCCGTATGCGCGATCCGTCATCAAGTGGCGGACCGGTTGCGAGGTCACGGTCCTCCGCGATGGCGGCCAGACCTACAAGGCGATGCTCGATGCGATCGTCAGCGCGAAGACGTCGATCTGCCTCGAGACGTACATCCTCGCCGGCGACTCGACCGGGGACCGCTTCAAGCTCGCCCTCGTCGAGCGTGCCCGTGCGGGAGTCGCGGTTCGCGTGATCTATGACGCCGTCGGCTCGTTCGGCCTCTCCGCCGCCTGGGTCGACGACCTCCGCGCCGCCGGCATCGAGGTGATCGAGTTCAATCCGATCGCGCCGTGGCGCGCGCGCTTCCGCCTCTCGCATCGCGACCACCGCAAGATCCTCGTCGTCGATGACGAGGTCGGCTTCACCGGCGGTCTCAACATCGCGAACGACTACGCGTCCGTCGAGGATGGCGGCGTCGGCTGGCACGACATGCACTGCCGCGTCACCGGCCCGATCGTGAAGGACATGGCGCGCCTGTTCCGCCGCAACTGGATCCGTTCGGGTGGCAAGTCCTATCCGCCGACGCCGCGCCCCGAGAGTGCCGGCAACGGCGAGAGCTTCGTGCGTCTCCTCGAGAACACCGCGCGCCGCCATCGCACCACGTTTCGCCGCGCGTATCTCCACGTCATCCGCGCCGCGCACCGGACCATCCGGATCGAGAACGCATACTTCCTCCCGGATCGCGGCGTGCGTCGTGCGCTGCTCCGCGCGGCCGCGCGCGGCGTCGATGTCCAGGTGATCGTGCCGGGCCGCTCGGACGTTCGCCTGATCGAGTGGGCCAGCCTCTACGTCCTGCGCCGGCTCGCGCGCCGCGGCATCAAGATCTGGCGCTGGCGTGGCGTCATGCTGCACGCCAAGACCGCCACCGTCGACGCGGTGTGGTCGACGAGCGGCAGCTACAACTTAGACTCGCAGAGCCGGTTCAACAACCTCGAGGTCACGGTCGAGATCCTCGATCCCGCCGTTGGCGAGAAGCTCCTGCGCGTGTTCGACAACGACGTCCCGAACTGCGAGGCGTACGACGAGAGCGCGTGGAAGAAGCTGCCGTGGTGGCGGAAGTTCTTCGC
>Ga0153915_10003966_pt1 | contig 13605 bp, 11 predicted proteins | sample Opewatmetagenome_2_FD_107003 | JGI IMG/M metagenome (GOLD analysis project Ga0153915, IMG submission 107003) | Freshwater wetland microbial communities from Ohio, USA - Open water 3 Core 3 Depth 3 metaG | ecosystem: Environmental > Aquatic > Freshwater > Wetlands | place: USA: Ohio, Lake Erie... | reverse complement strand
GCGGGTGAGCTTCTTGCCGATCTGGACCTTGATGTCCGACCGCGAGTTGAGGAGCGCCTGCGCGTCGGTGTTGACCGAGATGAACTCGACACCGGTCAGGTGCTCCTCGATCATCCGGTTCACGGCGTTCCCGCCCCCCCCACCGACGCCGACGACCTTCATCCGCGCGTTCTGCTGGACGGTTTCCTCAAGCTCGAAGATCATGACGTCGCTCCTGCCGATTGGCCTAAAAGAAGTCGGTCAACCACCGGCGCACCGAGCCCCACACCCGGTCCACTGTCATCGCCCGCGTACCCGCCTGCGCCGCTCCCCGCGCCAGCTCGTGCATGCCGTACATCGCCAGGCCCGTGGCCGTGCTGAAGCGCGGCTGCTCCACCGCGTCGGTCAGGCTCCCGGACAGGTGCTGGCCCGGCACGCCCAGCCGCACCGGCATGCCAAACACCTCCCGTGCCAGCTCCACGATGCCCGCCAGTTGCGCCGTGCCACCCGTCAGCACCACGCCCGCCGGCAGCTTCCCGACGTACCCCACCCGCTCGATCTCCCGCGCCACCGCCCCCAGCACCTCATCGAGACGCTGGTGGATGATGTCCGCCAGGATGTCGCGCAGCACCTGCCGCGGCTCCTGGCCCGCCGGACTCGGCAACTCGATCGTCTCCTGCGGGTCCACCAGCGGCCGGTACGCGATCCCGTAGCGCTCCTTCAAGCGCTCGGCGTCCGCCTGCGTCACCGAGAGCCCCATGGCGATGTCGCTGGTGACGTGCGCGCCAGCAAACCCGAACGTCCACAAGTGCCGGAACTTGTCGTCGTGGAAGATGGCCAGGTCCGTGCTGCTCCCGCCCAGCTCCACCAGCGCGACGCCCAGCTCCCGCTCATCCTCCGTCACAGTGGCATAGCTCGCCGCCAGCGGCTCCAGCACGAACCCCGCCACGTGATAGCCTGCGCGCTCAACGGCCTTGCGCAGGTTCTGGCCCACCGAGCTGGACATCGTCACCAGGAAGACGTCCACCTCGAGCCGCGTCCCGGTCATCCCCACGGGATCCGAGATGCCGCGCTGCCGGTCCACGATGAACTCCTGCGGAATCACATGCAGGATCTCGCTGTCCGGCCCCAGCACCACGGCGCGCGCGACGTCGATCACCCGGTCCACGTCCGCCTTGCGGATCTCCGGCGAGGTCACCGCCACCACCCCGGGCGACGTGATCGCGTGCACGTGCTCCCCCGCGATCCCGACCCACACCCCCTCCACCTTGAAGCCCGCCATCCGCTCGGCGGACGCCACCGCCTCGATCACCGAGCGCGTCGTCTCGTCGATGTCCCGCACGACCCCCCGGCGCACGCCGCTGGTGCGCGCCCGCCCCACCCCGAGGATCCGCGCCTCGGGAGCGCGCGGCAACTCGCCCGCGATCTCGGCGATGACGGCGCAGGTCTTCGTCGTGCCCACGTCCAGACCACAGACGAGCTCGCGCATCACGCCGCCCTCGCGGGGCTCGCGCTCACCCGCTCCGCCGCGGCGGGCCGGACGACGACCCAGCCCCTGAAGCGGCCGTCCAACTCCCGCCACGGCCGGCCGAGATACGCGAGGTCTCGCGCTACCGCGACCACCGCCCGGACCACCGCCGGATCCACCGGCGTCCCGAGCCGCAGCCGACCCCGCTCCAGCTCCAGCACGACTCCCCCTCCCCCTTCGTCATCCGCACGCGCCGCCGTGAGCGCTCCGAACAGCCGGGGATCGCTGACGCGCACGACGTCCAGCGCCTCGAGCACCCGCGTGTCCCCGCGCTCCACGACCGGCGCATCCACCGGCGTGGTCGCCGGATCGTACGGAAGCGGCCGCCCATCCCGCCCCACCGGCACCAGACCGCTCGGGCCCACCGCCAGTGCGACGGGCTCCACCTCAGTCACCGCGACCCGCAGTGTGGACGGCAACCGCCGCGACACCTTCGCGGCCGCCACGCCCGGCAGCGCGGCGAGCCGCCGCTCCACCGCCGGCAGGCTCGACCACACGCTCGCGTGCGCCCGCATGCCCATCGCCGCGACGACCTGCGCCGGCGCGAGATACCGGACGCCGACGACCTCGACCCGTCGCACCGCGAAGAAGCTGAACCGCCGCAGCAGCGGCGGACCCCACCAGGGAGCGGCGCCGGCAAGGAGGGCGCCCGCAACGACCAGCGCCACCCGCCGCCGAGTCACACCGGCGCGCCCTCCCGTGCCCTGAGGAGCGCGAGAATCTCGCGCCCGGCCCCAGTGATGTCGCCGGCGCCGAGCGTCAGCACCACATCACCCTCACGAACCAGCGCCACCACGCGCTCGGCCAGCTCCGCCCGCGACGGCACCCAGTGCACCTCGCGGCCTGCACCGCGCGCCGCGTCCGCCACCGACCGGCCGCTTACGCCCGGCACCGGAGACTCCCTCGCCGCGTACACGTCCGTCACCACGACGACGTCAGCTGCCAGCGCCCGCCCCATCGCAGAGCCCTGCGCTACCGTCCGCGAGTACAGGTGCGGCTGGAACACGGCCACCAGGCGCCGCCCCGGGTACGCCTGTCGAGCACCCTCGAGCGTGGCGGCAATCTCCGTCGGGTGGTGTGCGTAATCGTCAACCACCGAGACCCCGGCCGCCGAACCCACTAGCTCGAACCGCCGACCGACCCCCTCGAAGGACGCCAGGGCTTCGATCGCCGGCTCCAGACGTCCCCCCATCTCCAGCGTCACCGCCAAAGCGGCAGCCGCATTCCGGAGGTTGTGGAGCCCAGGCACCTTCAGACGCACGCTTGCGTCGGCGCCGCGCGGCATCCGAATCCTGGCCGTCGTCTCACCCGCAGCCTGGTGGACGTCGGCGATGCGCACATCCGCTTGTGCTGCAACGCCTACCGTCCAAGTCGGGCGCCCCGAACGAGCCGCGACCCGTGACGCTCCGCTGTCGTCACCGCCGGCAATCACCCTTCGCGCCGGTCGCGAGAACTCCACGAACGCATCCTCGAGAGCCTCTACACTTCCGTAGCACTCGAGGTGGTCAGCCTCAACGTTATTGATCACAGCGACTTCGGCGGACAATGCGAGAAACGCCCTGTCGTATTCGTCCGCCTCGACTACGAAGATGGCGTTGCCGCCAATCCTGGTGTTCCCCGCCCAGGAAGCAACCCGGCCGCCAGCGATCCCCGTGGGATCAAGGCCGGCGGCCGCAAGGGCTTCTGTCGTCATCGCCGTCGTCGTGGTCTTGCCGTGTGTCCCGGCGACGGCGATGACGTGACCAGGAGCAATAGCGGCTGCCAACGCATCGGCGCGGCGCACGATCGGAATCCCAAGTGCCCGCGCACGTTCAAGTTCCGGGTGATCTGGGGGCACCGCGGCGGTGACGACGACCGCCTGCGTCCCCTCCACGTGGCCGGGGTCGTGACCGGCATACACTGTCCCCCCAGCCCTGCGCACATCCGCTGAACTCTTGGACCCGCCTGGCCCCTCCGGCTCCCGGTCACACCCAGTGACCTTGAGGCCCCGGCGCAATGCGAGGAGCGCCAGTGCGCTCATCCCGGCGCCGGCAACCCCCATGAAATGCACGGGGCGAGGGTCGTCCGGGAAAAACTGAATCATCAACAGGGGGCTAATATAAAATCCCACCGACAGTTGTGAAAGAGCTACGTCTGAGTTTTCCACATGAGCTTGAGGACTTCCGAGGCGATCGAAGTGGCGGCGTCTGGCCTGGCGCGATGGGCCATGGCTGCCCCGAGGTCAGCCAATTTTGCAGGCGTGCCGAGGAGGGTGGTGACTGCGGATCCGAGTACGGCGCCCGTCGCTTCCGGCTGCTCGATCAGGACGGCAGCCCCCGACTGCGCGAGTGCTCTGGCATTGGACAGCTGGTGCCCCGCCGCGGCGGTAGGCAGCGGGATCAGGATCGCCGGCATGCTCCAGGCCGCCAGCTCGGCCAGGGTCATCGCGCCCGCGCGCGCCAAGGTCAGGTCGGCGGCGGCGTACACCTTGGCCACGGGATCGAGGAACGGCTCGACTGCGATTCGGCCGGGGGCGCAGTACCCGACGAATTCCGAATGCGACGCCGCTCCCGTCTGCCACACCAGCGAGCAGTCACCGGGCCATGCCGACGATCGGAGCGCCTCGGCAACCGCCCGGTTGATCGCCAGCGCCCCCTGACTGCCGCCGAGTACGAGCACGAGCCCCGCTTGCGGCGGAAAGCCAAGTGCGCGCTTCGCGTCCGCCTTCGATGGGCGCTCGCGCGGCGGGGCCTGGATGGGGTTGCCACTGTCGAAGACCGTGGTGCCGGGACCCACCGTGAGGAGGGCTCGCGCTTCGGGGAAACCCAGGTGCACCTGCCGTGCGCGGCGCGCCAGCCAGCGGGTGGCGAGCCCCGGAAGCGCGTTCTGCTCCTGGAGCACCGCCGGAATGCCGCGCGCCATCGCCGCCCACACGACGGGGCCGGAGACGTAGCCGCCGGTGCCCAGCACGAGCGCGGGCGACTCGCGACGGAGGATGGCTCGGATACCGCGCAGGGACCGGAAGGCCGTGATCGGAAGGCGTGCGTTCCGCCACCAGCGCCTGCGCCAGATCGGCTCGAGCGGAAGCAGCTCGAAGGCCCACGGCCGTTGCGGCAAGACCTCGGCTTCGATGCCACGGCGGCTTCCCACGAAGTACGGCCTGACGCGAGGGTCGAGCCGCACCAGCTCCTCGGCGAGCGCGAGCGCGGGCATCAGGTGTCCGCCGGTGCCGCCGCCGGCCACGAGGACGGTGGTCACACGACCACGGCGCGCTTGCGCGTCCCGAGATTCAGCAGCAGGCCGGTCGCGATGAGCGCCACCATGAGACTCGACCGACCGTAGGAGACGAACGGGAGGACGAGCCCGGTCGTGGGCACCAGCGCGAGTCCCACACCCATGTGCAGGAACGCATCCACGCCGATCAGCGCGGCGAGCCCGACGCCCAGATACTGCCGGAACGGATCGGTCGCCGAGCGCGCCAGGCGCAGGGCGAGGAGCAGCCATGCCGTGTAGAGCAGCACCAGGAACACGACGCCCACGAACCCCCACTCCTCCCCGATGGTGGCGAAGATGAAGTCGCTGTACGGATACGGGAGGAAACCCAGCTTCTGCTGCCCCTGCCCGAACCCGACCCCGAGCAGCTTCCCCGCCCCGAGCCCGATCAGCGACTGGTCGATCTGGTAGCCGCTGGCCAGCCGGTCGGCGCCCGGATCGAGAAACGCCGTCATCCGGAGGAGCTGGTACTGCACGTGCTGTACCCGCTCCCAGGCAAACGGGAGCGCCAACATGCCGAGCAGGATGAAGTGGCCTATCCTCGCGCCGGCCGCAAACAGCACGATCATGGCGAGCAGGCCGATGACCACCGCGGTCGAGAGATCAGGCTCGAGGAGGACGAGGAGACTGGCGGGCCCGACCACGGTCAGGACCGGGGCGAGCCCCCGCCTCAATCGCCGCACCTCCTTCCCCTTCTTGGCGCACAGCATCGCGGTCCAGATCACGGCGGCCAGCTTGGCGACCTCCGAGATCTGGATCGGGAACCCGAGGTACAGCCAGCGGCGCGACCCGTTGACGCGCGGGGCGATCGCGTGGGTGAACGGGAGGATCAGGACCAGCAGCAGGAAGAGGGTGACGAGCGTCAGGGGCCACGCGAACCGCCGCAGGTGCTCGAGATCGAAGCGCCACGCGAGGATCAGCAGGATGCCCCCTGCGGCGGCCCCCACCGCCTGGGCGAGGGCGAGCGACGAGCCGACCGGCCTCCCCCGCACCATCAGCGCCGACGACGCGGCGTATACGGAAACGAGGCCGAACACCACGAGCACGGCGGTGATGATCACCATCAGCCGCGCTTCCCAGCCCAGCCCCCGCTCCTTCGCCGCCATCTACCAGGACTCCACGACGGCCCGGAACAACCGGCCGCGCTCTTCGGCGTTGGCGAACATGTCGAAGCTCGTGCAGCCGGGCGCCAGGAGCACCGCGTCACCGGGCTGCGCCAGGCGTCGGGCGCGCGCGAGCACGTCGGCGAAGGCCCGAGCCTCTACCCGCACCAGGGGCGCGGCGCCGGCGAGGTCGCGCTCGATCAGCGGGGCCGCTTCGCCGTACGCCACGACCGCGCGTACTCGCGAGAGGTACGGGGCGAGCGGAGCGAACGACTCGATCTTGGGCCGCCCGCCGAGCAGCAGCACCACGGGCCTGGGGAGCGGGACGCTGTGCAGGGCCACCTCCACCGCGCTCAGGATCGTCGCCTTGGAGTCGTCGATCCACAGCACGCCGTCGAGCTCGCGCACCGGCTCGAGGCGGTGCGGCAGCGGGCGGAAGCTCGCCAGGGCGCGCGCCAGCTTGTCCCGGTCCGCCTCCTCGGGGATCGCGAGCAGCGCGGCGAGCGCGTTGGCGACGTTGTGGTCTCCCAGCAGCCCCAGCGCGTCCCGCCTGAGGAGCGGCGTGCCGCGCAGCACCAGCCATCGGGCGGCGCGGTCGTAGAACCCCGGCGCGGACCTTTGCTCGAGGCTGAACGTCTCCCGGCGCCCGGCGACCGGCGCCGCCAGCATCAGCGCGGCCTCGTCGTCCCCGTTCACCACCCAGCGGCTCGCGGGCGCGGCGTTCTGGAACAGCAGTGCCTTGTCTGCATAGTAGGCCTCGGCGGAGGTGTACCGGTCGAGATGGTCGGGGGAGAGGTTCGTGAGCACCCCGACGGCCGGCGCGAGGGTGGGCGAGTCGTGCAGCTGAAACGAGCTGGCTTCGACCGCGAGGTAGGCAGGTTGGGCCCCGGTGAGCGCTACGGCCGAGAGCGCGGTCCCGATGTTCCCCGCGGCGCCGGCGTCCCCCAGCCCCAGCGCCGCGAGCAGGTGCGCGATGCAGGCAGTCGTCGTGGACTTGCCCTTGGTGCCGGTCACCACGATGAGGCGGGTGCCGCCGAGGAAGCGCGCCGCGAACTCCAGCTCGGCCTCGATTGGCACGCCCGAGCGTCGGGCGGCGGCGACCGGCGGCGCGTCGGGCGGCACGCCGGGCGACACGACGACCGCGCTCGCCCTCGCGATCCGCTCCAGGTCGTGGCGCCCCAACTCGACCACGCACCCCGCCTGCCGCAGCGCGGCGGCGTTCTCCCGCAGCGCGGGCGTGTCCGCGGCGTCGGACGCGTAGACCGCCGCGCCGCTCCTCCGCAGCAGCTCCGCCGCCGCGCGACCGCTGCGCATCAGGCCGACGACGGCGACCTCGCCGCGCCGCCAGCCGTCCGGGATCACCGGATTTTCAACGTCGAGAGAGCGATCAGGGCGCAGATCAGCCCCAGAATGTAGAAGCGGGTCACCACGGTGGATTCGTGCCAGCCAAGCTGTTCGAAGTGATGGTGCAACGGTGACATCCGGAACACCCGGTGCTGCTCCGCATAGGCGCGGCCGTGGCGTCTTAGGCGGTACTTGAAGACCCCGGTCTGCACCACCACCGACACGGTCTCGGCCACGAAGACGCCACCGACCAGGAGCAGGAGGAATTCCGCCTTGAGCAGAATAGCGGTCGTCCCGAGCGCGCCGCCGATAGCGAGCGAGCCGGTGTCGCCCATGAAGACCCGCGCCGGGTGCGCGTTGAACCACAGGAACCCGAGGCAGCCACCCATCAGGCTGGCGCAGAACACGGCCAGCTCGCCGGCGCCCGGGAGGTAGAACACCTTGAGGTAGTCGGAGGCGTCCGTCCGCCCGAACATGTAGGCGAACGCGGCGAAGGTCAGAGCGGCAATGGCCGAGAGACCGGTCGCGAGTCCGTCCAGGCCGTCGGTCAGGTTGACCGCATTCGACCACGCGGTCTCCACAAACGTGACGAACACGATGTACACCGCCGGATACATGAACACGTATACGTACTTGAAGAAGGGCACCGTGGTGGAGGACGGCGGCAGCACCGTGCCGGTCCACGGGAAGACCAGGAGGATCACCCCGAGGGCGAGGCCGAAGGAGATCTGCCCCGCCAGCTTGTAGCGGGCCACCAGGCCGCGGGGGCGGCGCTGCACCACCTTGAGGTAGTCGTCCACGAAGCCGATCGCACCCATCCACAGCGTGGCCAGCAGTGCGATCAGCACGAACCGGTTGTCGAGCCGCGCCCACAGCAGGGTCGGCACCACCGTCGCGATGAGGATGATCACGCCCCCCATGGTCGGGGTGCCGCGCTTGCCGAGGTGCGACGCGGGTCCCTCGGCGCGCACGATCTGTCCGACCCGGTGCGCGCGCAATCGGGCCACGGTCGCGGGGCCGCTGATAAACGCGAGCAGCAGCGCGGTCGCCATCGCGGCGCCGGCGCGGAACGAGATGTAGCTGAGAAGATTCGCCAGGGCATACTGGTGAGCGTACGGCCACAGCAGCTGGTAGATCACCCGTGCACCTCGCTCGCCGGATGCGACGGCCACAACAGGGGGACGATGCGTTCCAGCTGCTCGCCGCGTGAGGCCTTGAGGAGCACCACGTCGCCGGGCCGCAGCTGAGCGCGCAGGAGCGGCGCGATCGCTTCCGGGGTCTCGCCGAGCAGCAGGCGCTTCCGCTTGATCTTCCCTCTCAGGGACTCGAAGGCGGGAACGAACTCGCCGACTGCCGCCACGAGGTCGGGCCGGGCGTCGGCGATCCGCTCGGCGACCCCGCGGTGCAGCTCGCCCGACGCGCCACCCAGCTCCCGCATGGTCCCGGCGACCACGACCGCGCGCCGTGCGCCCGTCCCCGGCCCTCTCCGCACCGCGGCCAGCAGGTCGAGCGCGGCAGCGAACGAGGCGGGGTTGGCATTGTAGCAGTCGTTGATGACCGTAACGCCCTCGATCTCCAGGACCTCGGACCGCCCGGCCGGGAGCTGGGCGTCCGCCAGCGCCGCCGAGGCCAGGTCGAGCGGAACGCCCAGTGCGTCGGCGACGGCGAGCGCAAGCAGCGCATTGGCCACCATGTGACGGCCCTTGAGCGGCAGCTCCACCTCGATGCCCCGCACGCGGAAGCGCGGGCGCGCGTCGGGCAGCAGCGTCACGTGCTCCGCCGTCCAGTCCGCCGGACCCTCCAGTCCGCACGTGACCACCCGCTTGGCCGTGCGCCGCGCCGCCTCCGCCAAACGCGGCGGCACCGCTCCCACCACGGCCGTCGCCACGCCCTCCAGTAAGGCGAGCTTCTCCGCGAAGATGCCGTCCAGGTCGCGGAACCCCTCGAGGTGCGCCAGGTCCACGGTGGTCACGACCGCCACGTCCGGACGCACGATCTCGCGCATCCGCGCGATCTCGCCCGGCACGCTCGCCCCGCACTCCACCACCGCCACGCCGGCCTCGTCGGGCGCCGCGAGCAGCGTGACGGGGACGCCCACCAGGTTGTTGAGGTTTCGCTCGGATTTGTGCACCCGGAACCGGGCGCCGAGGGCGGCCGCAGCCAGCTCCTTGGTGCTGGTCTTCCCGGCCGTGCCCGTGATCGCCACCACCGGACCGGAGAGCGCGTCGCGCCGGTACCGCGCGAGCTGCCCGAGCGCCACCAGCGTGTCGTCCACCTCGAACCAGTCGAAGCCCGGCCACCGCGGGGTGTCGCGCCGCACCACCACCGCGCCCACGCCCGCGAGGCGGGCGTCACTGAGGTAGTCGTGCGCGTCGAACCGCTCGCCCTTGAGCGCGACCATGAGCTCGCCCTCCTTGAGCGTGCGCGTATCCGTCGAGATGCCCCGATAGGTGTGGTCCCACGAGGCGACCGGCAGCCCGAGCGCGGTCGTCACACCCTGTGCCGTCCAGACGTAGTCCGTCACGTCGCCGCCTTCCCCGTCACGGTGGCCCCCGCCACGATCTCGCGCTCGTCGAACGGAACGTGGTCGTGGCCCACGACCTGGTAGGTCTCATGGCCCTTGCCGGCCAGCAACAGCAGGTCGTCCGGCCGCGCGATAGAGAGCGCGCGCAGAATCGCTGCGCGGCGGTCCACGATCCGCAGGTGCGGCGTCTCCCCCATCCCCGCCTCGATGTCGTCCAGAATGCGGTCCGGGTCCTCGGTCCGTGGGTTGTCCGACGTCACGATGCTCAGGTCCGCGTCGCGCGCGGCAATGGCGCCCATCAAGGGACGCTTGCCGCGGTCCCGGTCGCCACCTGCCCCGAACAGCACCAGCAGGCGGCCGCGGGTCAGTGGGCGCAATGCGGCCAGGACGCGCTCCAGCGCGTCGGGGGTGTGGGCGAAATCACGCACCACCACGCACGGCCTGTCGCTCAGGCGCTCCATCCGGCCCGGCACCTGCGGGGCGGTGGCCAGCCGGCGCGCCACCTCGGCAACGTCCCGTCCCAGGGCGATCGCGGCCGCGGCCGCGCCCAGCGCGTTCTCCACGTTGAAGCGACCGGGCAGCGGCACGCTGGCCCGCACCGGCGTGCCCCTCGCGGCCAAAGTGAACCGCATGCCCCCGCCGTCACCTTCCACGTCGGTCGCACGCACGTCGGCGGGCAGGGCGATCCCGAACGACACCCGCTCCGTCCGTGACGGCAGGGCGTGCCACGCCGGATCATCGGCGTTCACGACCTGATAGCCCCCGGGCACCAGATAGCGGTCGAGCTTGCACTTCGCGGCAAGATAGGATGCCGCGTCGCCGTGGTAGTCGAGGTGATCGCGCGTCAGGTTGGTGAACACCGCCGCGCGAAATCGCAGCCCGGCCACGCGATCCTGATCGAGGCTGTGGGACGAGACTTCCATCGCCACGGTCCTCACCCCGGAGTCCCGCAACGCGGCGAGCGCGGCGTGGAGGTCCACCGGACCCGGGGTCGTGAGGGACCCTGACGTGGGCAGCGCCCTGTCCTGCCCGTCGATCGCGCCAAGCGTGCCGATAGAGCCCGCCGGCGCCCGGTCACCGAACAGGTGGCGCAGCAGATGCACGGTGGTGGTCTTTCCGTTCGTCCCGGTGACGGCGAGGAGGTCCATCGCTCCCGCAGGATCGCCATAGCACAGCGCCGCCGCCGCGGCCGCCGCCGCCCGGCCGTCACGCACGATGGCCTGCGGAAGCGTCGCGTCCTCCACCTCGTGCTCGACCAGCGCGAGGGAGGCGCCCGCCCGCGCGGCCGCCGCGACGTAGGCGTGCCCGTCGCTGACGGTGCCGCGGTACGCCGCGAACACGGCGCCGGGCTCCACCCGACGGCTGTCGGTGCTCACTGCCGCGATAGCCATGGGCGCCCCCGCAGGCCAGCGCACCAGCAGCCCCTCCTGCGCGAGCCGGGAACGCAGGGCGTCAGCGCGCACGGGCCTCCCCGGCCCGCACGGTCACCGCGCTGCCGGGCGGCGCGGTGCTGCCCGCCGCCGGACTCGTTCCGACCACCCGCCCCCAACCCTCGATCCGGACCTCGAAGCCGCGGCCGTGGAGCGTCCGCGCCGCCGCGCGCAGCGACAGACCGGCGACATCGGGGACGACCCGCGCGCCGACCGACCCCTCCCGCGGCGGAGGAGACGCGGGGGGCCACGCGACCACGACGCTCGCCGGGCCGCGCCTGCCGGCGTCGTCCGCGCCGGCCGGAGCCGCGCCCGCAGTGTCGGGGAGCCAGTGCCGCACCAGCCGGGCGCGGTCCAGCGTGACGCCCGGCGTGGCGAGCGACGCCTCGAGGATGGTCCGGACTACGGGGGCCGACACCGAGCCGCCGAAGTACTCGCCTTGAGGGTCGTCGATCTTCACGACCAGGACCAATTGCGGGTCCAGCGCGGGGAAGATGCCGACGAAGCTCGCCCAGTAGTGGCCCGGGAGATACTGCCCGCCGATGGCGCGGCGCGTGGTGCCCGTCTTGCCGGCGACCGGGTAGGTGCCCAGCGCGGCTCTCCGACCGGTGCCCTCCTCAACGACGCCCTGCAGCATGTGCGTGAGCTGGGCGGCGACGCCGGCGGTGACCACGCGCCGCACCGGGCGCGGGCGCGCGGCGTAGCGCACCGCGCCGTCCGGGTCGCGCACCCCGCGCACCAGCGTCGGCTCCACCAGCACGCCCCCGTTGGCCAGGGAGGCGTACGCGGCCGCGAGCTGGAGCGGCGTCACCGCCAGCTCGTAGCCCATCGCCAAACTGGCAGGACTCTCGGCGCTCCACGCTCGCGGAATGCGCAGCCGGCCCGGCGATTCGCCCGCCACCTCCACGCCCGTCGGCGTCCCGAACCCGAAGTCGCGCAACGCCCCGTACTGTTCGGCGGGCGTCATCCGCGCGGCGAACTTCACGATGCCGATGTTGCTGGAGACCCGGATCACGCCGGCGAGCGTGAGGGTCCCCGAGCCGTGCACGTCGTCGATCGGCCGCCCGCGGTAGACGTAGTGGCCATGCTCCGCAAAGACCGTATCGTCGGCGTGGGCCTTCCCGGTCCTGAGCAGCGCCGCCGCGGCGAAGACCTTGGCGGTGGACCCAGGCTCGAACGTGTCCCCCAGACCCGTCCCCTCTGCCACCGTGCGCCGCACGCTGGCCAGCGCGAGAATCTCGCCGGTCGCGGGTTGCAGAATCACCACATCGCCACCTGCCGCGTGGACAGAGTCCACGGCCGCCGACAGCGCGCGTTGGGCGATGTCCTCGAGCTCCGCGTCGAGCGTGAGATAGACGTCATCGCCGGGCACCGGGTCGGCGGAAGGACGCGACGGTGAGGGGTAGGTCCGGCCGCTCCGATCGCGCAGCATCACAGCGCTCCCGGGCCGTCCGGCAAGGATGGAATCCAGCGACCGCTCGAGCCCGCTCGCGCCCTGTCCGTCCACGCCCACCCTGCCGATGAGCCGCGGCGCCAGATCCGGGCGGGGATACAGCCGCCGAAGCCGCGGGAGGAGGTACACGCCGCGGACCGTCTTCAGGATCGCGACGTCGTTCCAGCCGTACGGCCCCGGCCATTCGGCCCACACGCGGTCCGACGCGAGTAGCTGCGCGATCTCCCGGCGCGGGGCGCCGAGCACCCTGGCCAGCAGTGTGGCGGCGCGGCCGCGGTCGGAAATCTCCCGGGGGGCGAGCCCGACGCGGTACGTTTCCTGGCTCAGCGCCAGCGCGACGCCATGCCGGTCGAACAGCCCGCCGCGCCGTGCCGCCAGCTCGACCCGCACCGTCTGCTGCTCGGCGGCCCGGCGGCGCCACTCGCTCCCGTGCACGAGCTGCACGTCCACCGCCCGCGCGACGATGGCGAGCGCCGCCAGGACGAACGCCGATCCGATCAACGTGGTGCGCGAGGGGCGCTTCATCACCGGCTCACCGGGCCCGAGGGTCCTGCAGAATGATGATCTCGCTGTCCAGGGGCAAGCGGAGGCCGAGCCGCGACCGCGCGAGCGGCACCAGCACGGCGCGGCTCCTCGCGCGGCGGATCCCGCCCACATCGTCCGCCACGGCCGCCTCCAGGGCGCCCCGCACCGACTGCAGCGCCTTGAGCTGGCGCACGGTGGCCAGGGCTTCCGTCTGGCGCCAGACCACGCACGCCGCCATCACCAGGAAGCTGGCGAGCCAGATGGCCACCCAGTGACGGCCCCGGAGCGTCATGCTGCCTTGTGGAAGGCGCGCAGCCGGGCGCTGCGCGCGCGGGGGTTCTGCTGGATCTCGCCGGCCGAGGCCCGGACCGGCCGCCGGGTCAGCAGCGCGCCGAGCGGCCGGCCACGACAGGTGCACACCGGCTGGGCCGGCGGGCAGACGCAGGCGCGCTCCCACCCCCGCATCG
>Ga0153915_10003965_pt1 | contig 13607 bp, 9 predicted proteins | sample Opewatmetagenome_2_FD_107003 | JGI IMG/M metagenome (GOLD analysis project Ga0153915, IMG submission 107003) | Freshwater wetland microbial communities from Ohio, USA - Open water 3 Core 3 Depth 3 metaG | ecosystem: Environmental > Aquatic > Freshwater > Wetlands | place: USA: Ohio, Lake Erie... | reverse complement strand
GAACGTCTCGCGCGCGAGCTGCGCATCGTCCGCGACCGGCCAGGGCTGCTCCCACAGCCGCTCGTGACCGAGACGCTCCCACAGCTCCTCGGCGACGTGCGGCGCGTACGGCTGGATCAGCGAGACCGCCGTCTCGGCGGCGAAGCGCGCCGCCGGATCGGATGCGCCCGCGCGCGAAAGCTCGTTCACGAGCTCCATCACCGCCGCGATCGGCGTGTTGAACTGGAAGCGCCGCCCGATGTCGTCGGTGACGCGCGCGATCGTCTCGTGCGCCTTGCGGGCGAGCGGTCCGGTCGGCGGAGCCGCCGGTGCGCCCGTCTCGCACACCTCGAGCACCGTGCGCCACAGGCGGCGCACGAAGCGCGACATGCCGTCCATGCCGGTCTCGGTCCACTCCATGTCCTGGTCGGCGGGCCCCATGAAGAGGATGTAGAGGCGCACCGCGTCGGCGCCGTACTCGCGGACGAGCGCGTCGGGGCCCGTGACATTGCCCTTCGACTTCGACATCTTCGAGCCGCCCGTCTGCACCCAACCCTGGTGGAAGAGGCGGCCGAACGGCTCGCGGAAGCCGACCATGTTCAGGTCGTTCATCACCTTGACGAAGAAGCGCGAGTACATGAGGTGACCCGTCGCGTGGTCGATGCCGCCGATGTACTGCGACACCGGCAGCCAGTAGTCGACGGGCTCGCGCTCGAACGGCGCGTCGTCGTTGCGCGGGTCGACGTAGCGCAGGAAGTACCACGAGGAGTCGACGAACGTGTCCATCGTGTCGGCCTCGCGCGTGCCCGGTTTGCCGCACCGCGGGCACGGCACGTGCAACCACTCGAGATTGGACGCGAGCGGCGGCTTGCCCTTCGGACGGTAGTCCTCGACGTCGGGCAGGAGCAGGGGCAGCTCGTCGTCCGGGACGGGAACCGCGCCGCAGTCGTCGCAGTGGACGATCGGGATCGGACAGCCCCAGTAGCGCTGCCGCGAGAAGCCCCAGTCGCGCAGGCGGTAATGAATCGTCGGCTTGCCGCGGCCGCGCTCGGCGAGGTCGGCGACGATCGCCTGCTTCGCGTCCTCGGCCGCCATGCCGGTGAACGGGCCCGACTCGACGAGTGTGCCGTCGTCGGCGATCACGGTGACGATCGGGAGGCCGAAGCGCGTGGCGAACGCCTCGTCGCGCTCGTCGTGCGCCGGCACGGCCATGATCGCGCCGGTGCCGTATTCCATGAGCACGTAGTCGGCGATCCAGACCGGAATCTCCGTTCCGTTGGCCGGGTTGATGGCGAACGCCCCGGTGAATACCCCGGTCTTCTCGCGTTCCCCGACCTTGCGCGAGACGAGATCCTGCGATCCGGCGGCCCTCACGTAGGCATCCACCTCGGCCTTTCGGTCGGGAGAGGTGAGCCTGGCCACCAGCGGATGTTCCGGCGCCAGGACCATGAAGGTGGCACCGAAGAGCGTATCCGGGCGTGTAGTAAAGACCCTGATCCGTTCCGAGTCCCTGGTTCCGCGTTCCCCGCTCCCGAGCTCCACCGGGAATTCGATCTCCGCGCCTTCGCTGCGACCCAGCCAGTTACGCTGGGCGGTCCGGGTGGTCTCGGACCAGTCGATGGTATCGAGATTCCGGAGCAGCCGGTCGGCATAGTCCGTGATCCGGAAGAACCACTGCTCCAGGAACCGCTGTTCCACCAAGGCCCCGCAGCGCTCACAGCGGCCGTTCTCCACCTGCTCGTTGGCGAGCACCGTCTTGTCGTTGGGGCACCAGTTGACCGCACCCTTCTTCTTGTAGGCCTTCCCCGCCTTGAACAGCTGCAGGAAGAGCCACTGGGTCCACTTGTAGTACGCCGGGTCTGTCGTTGAGAGCTCATGACGCCAGTCGAACATCCCCCCGATCCGCTCCAACTGGCGGCGGAAGTTGGCGATGTTCTTCGGGATCAGCTGGGCGGGGTTGATCCCGACCTTGAGGGCGTAGTTCTCGCCGTGAATGCCGAACGCGTCGTAGCCGATCGGCTCGAACACGTCGTACCCCATCAGCCGCTTGAAGCGGCCGTAGACGTCGCTGCCCGTGAAGGCGAACATGTTCCCGACGTGCAGCCCCTCCGCCGAGGGGTAGGGGAACATCATCAGGTTGTAGAAGGGGCGGCTCGGGTGGTCCAGGTCGGGGTAGTTGGTGCCCCGTTCGGCCCAGCGGGCGCGCCACTTAGCCTCGACCACGTCGGGGTGGTAGCCGTCAGACTGTGTATCGCTCATAGGGGGCGGAATTTAGACGCGGTCGGGGACGGGCGACAGGACAGATCGTTCCGCGTTCCGCGTTCCCCGTTCCGCGTTGCCCCGGACTCAGACGGTGAGTTCTCGCCATCCCGGCCACGGAACAAACGTGGAACTCGGAACACGGAACGCGGAACGTCTTGCCCCAGGCAGCCCCCACGACCTAACTTCCAGCCTCCATTCCACTTACCCCGAAAAACTCCATGCCCGACCAGCGGCGGAAGTTCGTTCGCACCATCTACCTCGTGGCGGCTGGGCTGGTTCTCGCGCTCGGCCTCCTGCAGGTCGGCGCCTTCTGGGTTCTCGGCGGTGGAGAGTCCTCATCCCGATTCTGGATCGCCGCCGCCGGAGGCCTGCTTGCCTATCTGGTCGTGGCGACGCTGACTGTCCTCTTCATAGTCAGTTGGCTGAGGCGCGAGATCCTCCGGCCGCTCGGCAACACCATCGTGGTCGCCAGCCGGGTGTCCGAGGGCGACCTCACGGTCTCGCTCTCCTCCGGCGGGGCCGGCGAGGCGAGCAGCCTCACCCATGCGGTGGCCGATATGGTGAGCCAGCTCCGCACGCTGGTGACCGCCATTCGCACGAGCGCGCAGGAGGCCGCCGCGATGGCACAGGAGATCTCCAGCTCCACCCAGGAGATGAGCGCCTCGACCCAGGAGGTTTCGGGCACCTGCAACGACCTGACCGATCGCGCCACCAAGCAGGCAGCGGTGGTTCGCGCGGCGGCGCAGGATGGCGACCGGATCCTGCAGATCGCCCAGACCCTGGCCGTGAGCGCCGGCGAGGCCGCGGACCGTAACGCGGCCCTGGCCCGGCTCGCCCGGGATCATCGTGACGAGCTGGACGCCAGCTCTAGCGAGCTGCAGCGACTGGCCGAGGAAATCGAAAAGGGTGCGGAAGAGGCAGCGGCGCTGGCCGCGGCTTCGGAACAGATCGAGAAGTTCGTCACCCAGACCAAGGCAATCGCGCGGCAGACCCACATGCTGGCGCTCAACGCCGGGATCGAGGCCGCCCGCGCGGGTGAGGAGGGCAAGGGTTTCGCCGTGGTTGCCGAGGAAGTACGCAAGCTGGCGGGCCAGGCAGCCCAGGCCGCTACTCTAACCAGTGAGACGGTGCAGATGGTCCAGGAGCGAGTCGCCACGGCACGGGACCGGCTGCTCCGCCTCGCCCAGGGCGGGCAGGCAGCGCGGGCGACCGCGCACAAGGCCGCCGAGGGTCTCGCCCGCGTAGCTGAGGAGGCCCATCAGACCGATGAATGGGGTCGGCAGATCTCCCGCTCATCCGGTGAGGTCCGCACCCTGATCGAGGGGATCGCCAGCCGGATGACCGAGGTTTCGAGCGGTACCGAGGATGTCGCGGCCGCCGCGCAGCAGATCGCCGCCAGCGCCCAGGAACTCTCGGCATCCACGGAGCAGGTCGCAGGCTCGGCGCACGCTCTCGCGGAAACCGCCCAGGGGCTGTTCGCCAAAGTCGGGCGCTTCAAGGTGCAGTGACGGGCAGCGGGCGGCGATCCGCCCCAGCCGACTGACCCCACTCGGCTCCGTCACCCAAGTGCTCGCGCGGCCTCGAATCCCAGGCGCACCGGATTCACCCGCTGCTCGACGTTAATCCAAGGACCCTCCGCGCCACCGCCTTCCGCAGTTCCTCCGCTGCCAGCACCGCCGCGCCGAACGAGGCCGCGAACAGCCAGACCGCGGCGCCGACCCGAGCGGTGCCAAACGCAAGATTGCCCCACCGGGTGTACACGATAGCCAGGATGAGCCCGATCTCCGCGGCGATGCCCCAGAGGAGGTGCGGGTTTCCGAAGAGCGGGAAGGAGAATGCCGACAAGCGAGGATGGCGGCACGTGAAGACGTTCGCTACCTGCGACATGACGATCGCCACAAGGCACGCCGTCGTGGCCCGCAGATATAGCGGGTCGCCAGATCCCAGCCGCTGACCGTATTCCCAACCCGCCCGCTCGAGGACGAAGAAGAACGCCGCCATCGCCGCCACCGCCGCCAGCGGGCCCAGCCAGAGGTAGGCGCGCGCAAGGAGCGGCCAGTCGATCAGCCGCTGGTCGCGCCGGCGGGGTGGCTGGCTCATGGTCCCGGCCACGGGCTTCTCCGCGCCCAACGCGAGGGCGGGGAACATGTCCGTGCCGAGGTCCACGGCGAGAATCTGGACGATGGTGAGCGGCAGCGGTATCCGGGCGAGCACGAACGCGAGGTAAGGCACGATCTCCGGAACATTGGAGGTCAGGATGTAGGTCAGGAACTTGCGGATGTTCTGGAACACCGCGCGCCCCTCCTCGATCGCCGCGACGATTGAGGCGAAGTTGTCGTCGAGCAGGACCATGTCGGCCGCGCCGCGGGCCACATCCGTACCGACAACCCCCATCGCGATTCCAATGTCCGCGCGTTTCAATGCCGGTGCGTCGTTGACGCCATCGCCGGTGACGGCCACGACGTGACCCTTCCGCTGCAGCGCGTCGACGATTCGCAGTTTCTGGCCGGCGGTTGCCCGCGCGAACAGGACTTCCCCGTCCAGTGCGAGCTGGAGCTCCGTGTCGGAGAGCTGCTCCAGCACATCGCCCGTGATGGTCACCGGCGACGCGGCGAGGCCCACGTCGCGCGCCACGGCGCGGGCGGTGTGCGGGTGATCGCCGGTCACCATGATCACGCGGATACCGGCGGCCAGGCAGGTCGCCACCGCCCCGGGCACCTCGGGGCGCGGCGGATCCTGCAGTCCGACGAGACCCACGAGGCCGAGCCCGGTCTCCCACTCTTCGCGGGGCACCCCTTCCGGCAGGGACCGGAAGGCGAGGGCGAGTACCCGCAGGCCCTGTTCCGCCATCCGGTCCTGCGCCGCGAGGAAGTCATGGCGGCCGGATTCCGCCAGCGGGGCAATCTGCCACGCGCCGGGGCCGGGGCAGCCGGGCAGCAGTACGTGACTGTAGAGCGGCAGGACCTTCTCCAGCGCGCCCTTGCAGTAGAGTGCCCGCTCCGCGGGGTTGCCGTGCACGGTGGACATGCACTTACGGTCGGCGTCGAAGGCGAGCTCGTCCAAGCGCGGCGGCGGCGGCTCGGCGCCGGCGGCACGCTCCGCCATCTCCACGAGTGCAACCTCCATCGGGTCCCCGGCCAGGATGAAGGCGCCGTTGCGCTCCACCCGGCGCAGGCTGTGGCAGTTCCGAGCGACCGCGACGAAGGGCCGGGGCAGCCCCGCCTCCACTTCCGGGAGCTCCGTGAGCTCGTCGCGGCCGCCGGCGACGTACGCCTTCACGGCGCGCATGCGATTCTCGGTGAGGGTGCCGGTCTTGTCGGTGAGGATGACCGTCGCCGAGCCCAGCGACTCCGCCGCCGGCAGGTGCCGGATCAGCGCGTTGCGCCTGGCCATCCGCTGGGTCGCCATCGCAAGCGCAAGCGTGACCGTCGGCAGCAGCCCTTCCGGCACATTCGCTACCAGGATACCGATCGCAAACAGGAGATTCGTCCAGAAGCCAAGTCCGAGGGCCCAGCCGATGCCAAAGAACACGATGCCCAGCGCGGCAGCGAGGACTGCGATGAGCTTCGATAGCCGGCTGATCTCGAGCTGGAGCGGGGAGGGACGGTCCGGCGCCGACTGCGTCAGGTGCGCGATCCTGCCGAACTCAGTGCGCATGCCGGTCGCGAATACCAGCGCGACCGCCGAGCCCGACACGATCGTAGTGCCGGCGAGCAGCACGTTGCGGCTGTGCAGCACATCACCCTCGTCCGACGGCCCGGAGCGGCGGGTCTTGGGCAACGACTCGCCGGTGACAGTTGCGAGATTGACCCGCACGCCCGCGGCCTCGAGCACGCGGCAGTCGGCAGGTACATCGTCGCCTTCCTGCAGCAGGATCACATCGCCGGGGACCAGCAGGCCGGTCGCGATCCGCACGGCGACACCGTCCCGGCGGACCGTGGCCTCGTGGGGAAGCAGCCCCTTCAGCGCCTCCACCGCGCGTTCGGCCCGCTCCTCCTGCCAGAATGCGAACGCGCCATTGACCACGACGACGCCGAGGATCGCCCAGCCGAGTGCCGCCATCCCCTGCCCGGGATCGTGGGCGTCCGCGAGGAAGGCGAGCCCGGCCGCGAGCAGCAGAATCAGCGCGAAGAAGTGGGTGAACTGGCGCGCCGCCCGGAGCCACAGCGGTGTCCGGGCCACCTCCTCCACCCGGTTGGGCCCGTATTCCACGAGGCGGCGCGCGGCCTCCACCTGCGACAGCCCCCCCGGGGAGCTCCGCAGGCTCTCGAGCGCCTGGGCGACGGTGACGCGATCGATCCGCATGATCCTGATTTCCGCGGGGATTCCCGGGACGACGCAGGAGACATCACGGCGAAGAGGGGGCCGCATCGGCCGCCGATCGTGCGGCGGTCGGGCGAGCCACACCGGGTCCGCCCGGGCGTGGCGCTCCGGTCAGCCTGTCGCGCTCGACTGCTCGTCCAGCCTCCGCCCCAGGGCCTCCAGCAGCGGTGCGAGCTGCTCGGGACCAATCTCCCCCATGTGACCGATCCGCAGCAGTCGCTCCGCGCCTGGGCCCTCACCCGGCGCAACCTGCCATCCCAGCCGGGACAGGGCCTCCGCCACCATTGATCCGGTGAAGGGCGGCGCCAGCTCGAGGCAGCTCACCGCTGGTGAACGGCGACCGGGTGCGGCCCGCAGGGCGACATTCTTCCGGCCGTCCGTCCAGCGTGCCACCATCTCCGCCATCATCCTGTGCCGCTCCCAACGGCGCGGCAAGCCTTCCCGGTCGATGCGTTCCAGCTGGCGATCGAGCGCGACGGCGAGGACAGGGTCCACCGGTGCCAGGACCGTCCCCTCGGCCGCTGCGGCGAGGTGGGTAAGCAGGTCCAGGAGTACGCCCCGGCCGCTGAGCGTTCTCGCCCTCGCGACCAGGCGCGAGGACGCGGCGGCGAACGACAGACCCGCCGGCAGGGCCAGCGGCCCGTCGGAGGCAGCGAGCACGAGGTCGAGCCCCCAGGCCTCAGCATCGACCGGCGAGGAGCCCAGGGACATGGTGGCATCGACGAACAGCAGCAGGTCGGGCCGACCCCGGACTACCCGGGCGAGGTCGCCCAGCGGCGCGAGGGCGCCGGTGCCGGCCTCGGCGTGAACCAGCGCCACACTGTCGACCGGAGGACTCGCGAGAAAGCGCTCCAGCTCAGCCGGCTCCGGCGTGCGGCCGGGATGCACCATCATCCGGATGACCTCGAAGCCGAGCGCCTCGGCGGTGTCCGCCAGCGCCGCACTGTCCGGTCCGGCCACCAGGACGAGCACGCGGTGCTCGATCGTCGCGCGGAGACCGATCTCGCGGAGGATCCCCGCAGGCACGGGAACCACGGCGACCGGTTCGGTGGTGTGGAACAGCCGGCGGAGCCGCGGCTGGGCGAGCGACAGGAGTTGTTCCACTGCGTCCGACGTGAGGGCCTGCTCGCCCAGCCCGGCAAGCAGCTCGGGATGCACCTCCCCGGCATCAGGCAGGAAGCGTCGGCCCCAAGGCATCAGGATCGTGGCACCAGGGAATCGGGCATTGGCGGGCCGGTGCGTGCTGTTGTGGGGGAGCCCGAACGGGTCGCGCCGTCCGGCCCCGCGTGAGACCATCAGCGGGGGGAATGGTAGCACGTGAATTCCTGCCCTGCACATACGCCCGCGGGCAGGCGGCTTCGTGTTTGTGGGACGCGGCGGTCGTCATGGCACCGAGGCCGCCCGCCGTCCGATGGAGGTGGGGTCCTGACGCTGCTTGCGGGCGCCGGCTACGGCGCCTGGAGACTGAAGGTCACCACGGCAGAGCCCGGACCCTCACCCCAGGGAAGCTCCTCCCGCACCCACCAGCTGTAGGTCCGCCCGAGGACGAGACTCACCGAATCCGGCAGCACGAGCGAAGTATCCCGGACGGAGACCTGGAACATCCGGGCCCCGCGATCGTCGAGCAGCTCGAGGCTGTAGCGGATTGCCTGCGGCATCGCCCGCCAGGTGAACACTGTCGCCTGCTGGCGAGGCATTGGGCCGCGGGGGGCGACGAGTTCGAGGCGGTCGGGGGGAGGGGTCGGAGCGACGCAATGACCGGGCGACAAGGCGACGGTGTACCCCTCGCCTTGCCGTCATTTCAGCTTGTCGCCCGTCGCCTGAGAACCCCCGCCCGGGGACGCGCAGCGGTTGACAGGAGTGCGGGCGCGTGCCTAAATCCCTGCCTCGCTGCGCTCTCTCCCCCTCCTGCACGGAGCAGCTCCCGTGTCCGACTCCGTCACCCGCCGGGACTTCCTGGGCCAGACCGGCGCCGTGCTCGCGGCCGGCGCCATGGCCCGGCCCATCAGCGCGCCCGCCATCATTATTGCATCCGCGAGCCGCCCCGCGGCAGCCGGCTCCGCGAATGCGATTCGCGGCATCACCCAGGCGATTGCCCAGGTCGAGGCCGGCATGGATACCCTGGATGCGGCCGTCGAGGGTGTGAAGATTCAGGAGCTCGATCCGGAGGATGATTCGGTAGGGTACGGCGGACTGCCGAACGAGGAGGGCGTCGTGCAACTCGATGCCTCCTGCATGCATGGCCCCACCCGGCGGGCCGGAGCGGTTGCGGCGCTCGAAGGGATCAAGACACCGAGCGAGGTTGCCCGACTGGTGCTCAAATACACCGACCACATTCTGCTGGTCGGCGACGGCGCGAAGCGATTTGCGCTCTCCTTCGGATTCAAGGAAGAGGACCTGCTCACTCCGGCCTCACGGGAGAAGTGGCTTCGCTGGCGGGCCAACCGGGGCCATGAGGACGACTGGCTCGACGTACCCGAAACCGAGCCGCCGATGGCGCGGCCAACTGGCACCTGCAACCTCAATATTGTGAACCGCCAGGGCGAGATCTCCTCCGTGACCACCACCAGCGGGCTGGCCTGGAAGATCCCCGGCCGCGCCGGTGACTCGCCGATCGTCGGAGCCGGACAGTACACGGACAACGAGATCGGCGCCGCCGGCTCCACCGGTCTTGGTGAATGCAACATCATGGTGTGCGGCGGTTTCCTGACGGTGGAGCACATGCGCCGCGGCATGAAGCCCACCGACGCGGCGCTGGAGACGCTCAAGCGGGCGATTGCGATGACGCCGCCCCGGCTGCTCTGGCCCAACGGGCGCCCCAGGTACCAGCTGAACTACTATGCGGTGAACAAGAAGGGCGAGGTGGGGAGCGCCTCGATCTACCCGAGCCGATTCGCGGCCTATGACGGCACCGCCTCGCTACGGGACACGGCGTTTCTCTTCGACAAGGCCCAACCATGATCCGCGACCTGCGAACGAGACTGTTCTCGGCATTCGCCCTGGCGATCGCAGCCGCCATCATCCCGGCCTGCGCCGCAGCCCAGGACGTGCCGGGTGATGCGCCCTGGAAGGACAGCTTCTATCCCTTCTTCCCGTCGCTGGGGAACAACTTCCCGCTCATCGCGCTGCACCTCGAGGAACGGAAGGCGGCGGACTACTTCGCCCGGACCAACTACGCGGGGCTGTTCTCGCTCGACGTCGGTCAGGGCTTCACCGGCGCTCGCATGGTGGTGGCGCGGTTCCACGCCCCGCTCCTGCGCAAGGACTGGCGACTGCTGACCTCGATCGGGTCTACCCGTGAAACCCGGTTGGGCTATTTCGGGCTCGGCAACGACACGAGGGACGACGAGCGTCTCGTCACCAAAAGCCAGCCGCACTACTACGAGGCACGTCGGACCCGCTACTTCGGCAACCTGGAGATTTCCCGCCGCATCAAGGGGCCCTTATGGATCGCCGGGGCGGGCGGAGTGGAGTACAGCAATCTCGGCGATCTGTCCAAGCCGTCTCTGTTCCGCACCGACTTCGGCACCGATGACGTTACCGACACCGACGTTCGCGGGCGGGTGACACTGGTGTTGGATACCAGAGACAACGAGTTCAACACCACCCGGGGACTGTTCGCCCAGGCCTCGGTCGGTGGTGGCACCGGCGGGGACGGCTATTCCAGGGTGACCGCCGATGTCCGCGGGTACGTCTCGATTCGCGAAGGCACGGTTCTGGCCGCGCGGGTAGGCGGTTCGGGGATGGCGACCAAGGGACCTCTCAATGCGCGGTATGAGGTCCCGGTCTGGGAAGGAGAGATCAGTGTGCTTGGCGGGACGACCTCCAACCGCGGGCTCGCGTTCCAGCGGCTGGCGGGCAAGGGGGTCCTCTTCGCCAACGCCGAGCTGCGGCACAACCTGCTGGACCTGGGAGACTTCGGCGCGTTTACCCTGTTCGGCTTCGTCGATGCCGGCCGGGTGTTTGAGCAGGAGAGCTTCAAGCTGACTACGAAAGACATGCAGGTGGGCGCCGGGGGCGGGCTCGCGATCCGGCTGCTCCGCTTCACGATCTGGACCTTCAACTTCGCCGGTGGACCTGACGGGTTCCAGTTCAGCGCGGGATCGGGTTGGGCGTTCTAGGCGGACAGGCGGTCTGTGGTAAGGCAGAAGGGTGGGCTCCCTGAGGATCCCACCCTTCTGCATTATCACTGACCGCCTGTCGCCTAGACCTCCTCCTTCACCCCCATCGCCTCCAGCACCTCCCGGATCGTCGTCCGTCCCCTGTCCCGGGCGTACCAGCGACGGACTTCCTTGTAGCGCTCGGCTTGGTCCATCGTGGTCTTGTTGGCCATGACCCAGGCCTGCAACTCCCGCGGCCGGGGACCCCAGGAGCCCAGCTCGTTGAACTCCTCGTCCAGCGCGATCACGATCGGAATCGAGCGCGATCCATTAGTCAGGTATTCATCCATGACCTCAGGGTGTTCATCGCGCCTGAGAATACGGAGTGACAGCCCGTCGACCCCCTTGGCCCAGCGGGCCAGGACGGGAATGGTGTTGGAGGCATCCCCACACCAGTCCTCGGCGAGAACCAGGAGGTGCCGCTTCTCACCCGGCGCCAGCGCCATCTCTACCCGTTCCGGTATCCGTGCCAAGCGGTACACGTCCTGCCACAGGCCCCGGTGCTCCTCGGCACTCGCCGCGACAAACTCATCAAACGTCAGTGCCTTGTTCCACAACGCCCTGAAGTCCAGCATCTGGGATTGCTCCTGCAAGAAAGACCCTTCTATAGAACCCAAGACCCAGATTGGCCTGGGGGCCTTAAGAGAAAGCTGAACGCGACGTGAAAGTTCCCCATTCCCCACTCGGGGCTGCCAATCCCGCTCCGCGCTCCCCGTTCCCGTTCTAAAGTGCAGAGTGCATCGTGTCACCTTCATCGTCTCTTTCACGGCCGCAGCCGCCGATTCGGCACGTCCGCCGGAAACGGGACGGGTCGCGACCCGGTAGCCCCAGAAGAGGTAACCCTGTCCTCTCTCCGCCCGGCTGTGGGTCCCGACCCGTCCATCGGGAATCATCGGCCGGGGGAGCCGGAACTTGATCGGAGCCATAGATTGCCAGCATGACCACAGCCCGGACCCATCGGCGGGACGGCGAGGCCACGCGCGAGCGCCTGCTCCGCGCTGCGCTGGAGCTGTACGGCGCCAGTGGCTTTCTGAGCACCACGACGCCGGCGATCGCGGAACGGGCCGGGGTGGCCGAAGGCACCATCTACCGCCATTTCACCAGCAAGGAGCATCTGCTCAACGAGGTCTATCGCCGGGCGCAACGCTGGGCGCTCGGCGTGCTCGAGGGCTTCGAGGGCGACCGGGTTCGCCGCGGGCCCGAGCGCCTCGCGCTGCTCGCCCGCACGCTCACGGATACCGCGGCGGCGGACCCGCCGCTGGTCCGGATGCTCTTCTCGACGGCGCACGAGCCGTTCCTGGATCAGCAGAGCCGGAGCCTCAGGCGAGAGTTCGTCGACGGCCTGGTCCAGCTGGTGGCGATGGGCAAGTCGGATGGGCAGGTGCGTCCGGGACCGGCCGAGCTGTGGGCCTCGGTGTGGCTGGCCATCGTCGGATACGCGGTGGAACGGGTGGCGTCCGGCGAGTGGAGCGCGGACAGCGCGCCCATGGGGATGGCGCTCGAGGCAGCGTGGGACGCGATCGCCTCGAAGCCGGTCGCGGGGGGTGGGGCCAGCGGGCCAGGGGCCTAGGGGCTCTGGCGGCGATAACTGGTCTACCTGCCCGTGCTGGTTTTGCGCGTCGGCCCTCCGAAATAGGCCAGACCTCGGGGGTGCCCGATCGACCCTGCCCAATGCACGGTCCTGGTGGTCCCTCCGCCCAGGGGCCGGACGACGAAGTTGTCTCGCACGAGATACGCAACCGAGTCGGTCCCCCAGCGTGCCGGATTGCTGCCCTCGGCAGACAGGGTGAGGCTGTCGCCATTGGCCAGCCGGGCGCACACGCCCGCACCCGACGCGCAGGCGCCGGCCTCTCCTACCGCAGGATCTCCCAGCAGCACACGGAAGAGAGAATCTGCTTGGGCCTGTCCGGAGGCGGGAACCGGTTCGAGGTGCATTGGCTGGGGCGGTGCCGAGGTGCGCAGAATCCCTGCCGTGGCGCGGACCAGCAATGCTGATCCATCCGCCGACCAGGCCACGGCCATGGTGCCGGGCGGGGCATCCGCCCGGCGTTCCGCGCCGCTCAGAAGATTGAACAGCACCACGGATACACCGCTGCTGTCGCCGGGCGCGAGACTCCGGAGAAAGGCCAGGATCGAGCCGTCCGGAGAGAGAGCGGGGGCTCGCTCGTCCACCCGGGTGAAGGTGACCTGGAAGATCTTCCCGCCGTTCGCGGACGAGGCGAAGAGGTCTCCTTTCCCATCCTCCCCGTCGGCGGCAAAGACGATATAGGGCTCCTCGCCGATCTTGAGCCGGTTGGAGAGGGGTGACAGGGTGCCGCGGCAGCCTGCGAGAGCCAGCAGCGCCACCGCGGTCCGGGAGAAGCGGAATCGCCTCATCTGGCCTCGTGCACCGACGCCTCGAGCAGCCACCACCCGCCGGGATCGACGACGATCTGTTTCGGCGGCTGCTTGAAGCCGGGCCGGGTCACCACCGTCTCGGGACCGTCGATGTCGATCCTGACGGGTTTCCCGTCCAGCGCAATGACCAGTCCGGCCAGCCTGTAGAGGCCCCACTCCGGAGGCTGCGCCTGACGGATGGTCAGGGTCACCTTTCCCCCCTTGTAGCGCCAGCCGACGTCGAGTCTGGGATACCCCGGCTGGGTCAGCGCCTGGTCGAAGAACCAGGTGAGGTCCTTCCGCGCCACGCGGTTCATCACCGCGGCAAAGTCCGAGGAGAGCCCCGTGCTGTCCCGGTAGATGAGGTGCCACTCGCGCATCCCCTCGAAGAAGGCGCTGTCGCCCATCAGGCCTCGCAGGGAATGCAGCACCCAGGCGCCCTTCTGGTAGTTGTTGCTGTTGAGCAGACCCATCAGATCGGCGGCCGCTGTATCGAGGATCGGGCGG
>Ga0153915_10003964_pt1 | contig 13608 bp, 11 predicted proteins | sample Opewatmetagenome_2_FD_107003 | JGI IMG/M metagenome (GOLD analysis project Ga0153915, IMG submission 107003) | Freshwater wetland microbial communities from Ohio, USA - Open water 3 Core 3 Depth 3 metaG | ecosystem: Environmental > Aquatic > Freshwater > Wetlands | place: USA: Ohio, Lake Erie... | reverse complement strand
TTCTTTCTTGTTCTTCCACAGGAAGATTATGAACACGATCATACCGAGGGCGAAGACGAGAGCGTTCAGGAAGGATCCGAGCGGTTCCATTAGCTTGCCTGTCAGGAAGATCATTAGCCAACCCGGTATCATGTAGACTAGCAATCCCACGATACTGTCGACTGGAAAGTCTTTGATGGTCCAAGCATAACCTGCTCTCCAGATATCCTCGCGGAAGAATGGAATTGATATCAACTGGAAACCCCTGAGCATATCGCCGAGTGCGAACAACATTGTTCCACCTATTGCGCCTGCGATGAAACCTGCATACCCGTAGAACAGTAGCCCAAGCAAGGATGCTATTCCAACAAATATCGCTGCCACGTATGGGCTTCGGTACTTGGAATGAACATTGGCGAACGATCTTGGAAGCATTCTATCAAAAGACATAGCGAACACTTCTCTTGTAATGCCAGGGATTAGTGCTGGAAATATTGCGACTATCATGAGGATTTGTGAGACCATTATTATCGACTGTATCAGGACACTGTCAGTTGCAGAAAGGGCAAGCGTAATGGCGAGAGGAAAAAGCTCCACATTCACCGAGGGCTTGACGCTTTCTACTCCTGCCAACATTACCCACGTGTATTGCGAGACAAAGTCCCCGTAACGCGAGAATACAAGCCACATGAACGAGATGTAGTAGAATCCAAGCAAGAGGGCTGCCGCGATAATGCCTATCATGAAGCTCTTCTTAGGCGCACTGATTTCACCACCCATGGCTGGAACTATACTCATGCCAACATATGCCCAGTAAACGACCACCATGGCGCTCATTGTTCCCTCCCAGGTGACGGGCACAAAAGTCCAGCCTGTATTGCCCGCAAGGTTCACGATTTCCTGGTATGCACCTTGCCCCCACGTTGCATCCCACGTCGCCATAACACTCTGGGGCGTGGCGGCTGCAAGTACGATCAGCATGAGTATTGTGCCTGCCCAAGAACCTATGAAGATGATGTAATTTGCGGCCTTGATCCATTTCACACCGAATATGTTTACCAGAGTTCCCCCTATGATCAGCAACGCTCCTATAACCAACTGAACAAGAAGGTCAGCCGAAATCAAAGATCCAACATCTATTAGCGAAGTAATTCCACTACGAATGCCCGTCATTACAAGCAGCATTCCGATGAACTGCGGAGCTATGACACCCATCATGCCTATCGCAATCACCGTCAAAAGTATTGAACTTGGAAATCCCCAACCACCGAAGATTGGATGGAGAAGCCGAGTCTCCCAAATGTACGTGCCCCCTGAACGAGGTATCGCCGCCGACAATAACGCTAATCCCACTGCACCTATCAGGATTGGAATCCAAGCCAAGAATGTAGCTAGAACGACATCACCACCAGGAGCTTGAAGTGTTGCCAACATACCGTACATTGCTATCCATATTCCAACGAGGTTGTTCAGCGGCATTGAAAGCACAAAGAACCAGCCTAACTCTCTCCGAAGACCTGTTGCTTTCCTAACGAAAAGTTCGCCTTCCATTGTGTATCACTTTGCTTCTTCTGAATTGTTTTCTTCTTAACAGTCTGACGTCCGCCAAACTTATTTAAAACTTTGGAGATGCTGCACTGTCTGCGAGCTAGGTCTTAGAGTAGAAGGTGTTGAATTTTGAGTGTTGCAGAGTTGATCAGCGCATTTGGTAGACTCTCGACGACGAATGTATCAGATGCCTTGGACAAGATGAGCCTAAGGGGAACTGCTATCGGAATCCTACCCAAGTTCCAATGCAACAAGATCATCGGAAGAGCCGTGACTCTGAAAGTTACGGCTGCCGGATTGACCTCATCGGGTCGGCATCTGGGGGTGGATGCTATAGAATCCTCGCATCAAGGTGACATTATAGTGATTGACAATGGTGGCCGACAGGATGTTTCGTGCTGGGGCGAAATCCTGAGTGTTGGTTCCAAGTCCAAAGGAGTTGCCGGTGTTGTGATAGATGGAGCCTTTCGAGATTTGGATGCAATTAGACTTCTGGGTTTTCCCGTATACGCAAGAGCAGTCGTACCCCTAACTGCAAGGGGAAGGGTTATGCAAGAGGCTTCAAACGTCATCATTCAATGCGGTGGAGTGCAAGTGAGACCCCAGGATATTGTGATGGCTGACGATAATGGGGTGGTAATTGTACCGACAGAAAAAGCAAGGGAAGTGCTTACCACTGCTACGGAATTCTACGAGAAAGAATGCGAGATGATCAAAGACATACAAAGGGGCATATCGATTAGTGATGTTGATAAGAAATATCGCTATGAAGAAATGACACGACACTAGTGAGAAAGACCTTGATGACAGAGATTGTAACCCGTCCTCCTAAGAGACTTGTCACGAGATTCTCGAAGCATTCTACATCGACGCTAGCAGAAGTTCTCGGAAAACGAGGATTCATGAATCACGAAATAAAACCGATTGCTCTCGGAACGAAAGTCACAGGCCCAGCGCTAACTGTGCAGTGTCATGTTGGCGATAATCTCATGCTTCACAAGGCGATCGAAATATCAGTCCCCGGGGACGTTTTGGTTGTTAACGCGGGAGGCTATAAAGAGGCTGGAGGAATGTGGGGCGAAATCATGGCGCTGGCTGCCAAACTGAAACGTATTGAGGGACTGGTAATTGATGGTGCGGTAAGAGACGTAGCTGCCATGAGGAAGATGCGTTTCAAGGTTTTCACGCGTGCAATAAGCCCTGGCGGTACTGTAAAAGAAACGGGAGGCTTGATCAATAAACCCGTAGTTTGCGGTGGGATGCTGGTGAATCCGGGCGACATGATTGTCGGCGATGATGATGGAGTCGTAGTTGTGCCGAGAGACCGTCTGGAAGAAGTTATTGTAATGGCAGATAAACGCGTGAAGAAAGAAGAGGAGATCATGAAGCAACTATTGCAGGGCAAGACGACCATAGAGATCTATGGTTTCGAAAAGACGCTTACAAGAGTCATGACATGAAATCCATTCGAGGGCATTGATGCGAATATGTCTGACATCGAACGATTGCCTAGCCGTCTCATAGATGGATTTCGAAGACTTTCAACAGCAAATGTCTCTGATGCATTGGATAGACTGAAGATAAGAGGCGGATGTGAAGGGATCACGCCAATTATCGAAGGAACAAGAACCGTAGGTTCTGCCTTCACAGTTCGGTACGTTCCAGTGGGAACTGTGGCAAAGGATGTGGGGGACTATGTCGATCTTGCAAGACCAGGCGATGTAATCGTAATTGACAATTCAGGCCGTATGTATTGCACTGTCTGGGGCGACTTGCTAACTTTGGTTGCCGTGAAGAAGGGAATCGCGGGAACGGTCATCGATGGTGTCTGCAGAGACATTCATCGAATAAAGGAGCTACGGTATCCTATCTTCACTCGGGGTCGCTTTATAGTCACAGGTAAGGATAGGGTACAGATGGATGCCGCCAACAAACCCGTTTCGATATCAAACGTGCAAGTGAAACCTGGTGATCTTGTTGTTGGAGACGAAAGTGGAGTAGTCATCGTGCCACAGGAAAGAGCTGAGGAAATATTCACAATCGCTACTGAGATTTCGGAAAAAGAAAGACAGATAGAAAATGAAGTAGAAAGTGGGTCGGAACTTCGAGAGGCGAGACGGAAACACGGATATCACATGTTACAGAGACCCAGAGACTGAAGAGACATCAACCGATGGAAATCCTAGAAACTGATGTTTTGGTAATAGGAGGAGGAGGCGCAGCTGCAAGGGCTGCCATAGAAGCCTCAGACTCTGGAGCGCATGTCACGATTCTTGTTAAGGGAAGCTTTGGAGAGTCGGGATCCACAGCTTCAGCGAAGTCAGAAGCAATGGGCATAGCTGCGGCTTTGGGATACGACGATTCAAATGATAACCCAGATACCCATTTTCAAGATACCATTGATGTGGGTCTTGGGCTTTGCGACGAGAATCTTGTAAAGATCCTATGCGACGAAGCCCCCCAACGCGTACTTGATCTCATACAGTGGGGCGTGAACTTTGACAAGTACGCGAATGGGAGGATACTACAACGAAGAAGCGACTCAGGCTCATATGCTCGGGTTTGCACTAGTCAAGGTGTCACTGGTAAGGCAATTCTGGAGTCGTTGACAAGGCAGGTGAAGCAAAGAGGTATTTCCATATACGAAGATACGATGGCCCTAAGACTCTTGACTAGTGGCCAGATAGTAGTTGGAGCGATAGCCAGTAATCTGAAAACCGAAGAGATTACAACTTTCATCGCGAGATCGACGATAGTTGCCACTGGCGGCGCAGGTGCAATATATCCTCACAGTGCGCTTGCGCCTGAACTGACTGGAGACGGCTATGCTCTATCTTGTGACGTTGGAGCACCATTGGTAAACATGGAATTTGTACAGATGGGCCCAGCGCTCATCTATCCGTTTGTACGCATTTTTTCTGCTTCCCTTTGGCGTCTTCGACCCAAGCTCTACAATTCTGACGGCAGGGAGTTTCTGAATGAATATCTTCCAGATGGCACCTCAGCCGACGAGATCTTCGATTCGAAAACCTTTCCTTTTACCACTCGCACGAAAGCCATGCTACTTGATATCGCGATATACTCAGAGATCAAGGGTGGAAGAGGCACCAAGCATGGAGGAGTCTTTTTCGATGTTACTCACGTTCCTGAGAATAAGATTCTGAGTCTCGCTCCAATCACTTTTCAAGACCTTCTTTCCAAAGGTATTGACATTCGCGAACAACCTGTGGAAATTGGAATAGCTGTGCAAAACTTCAATGGAGGAGTCCTAATCAATGAAAGAACGGAGACATCGGTCTCAGGATTGTACGCTGCAGGAGAAGCAGCCGGAGGAGTACGTGGTGCCGACAGACCAGGAGGAAACGCACTCGCAGAGTGCCAAGTGTTTGGTGCTAGAGCAGGAAAATTCGCAGGTCAACGATCTAGACATGAAAAAAAGAAGATTGAAGTTGACCGGGCAAAGATTGCGAAACTAGTGGACGGAATTAGCGACACATCTGGATCTACAGCACAAGTAGCACCCAAAACTATCATGGAACAAATTGGCAAAATCATGCACCGTGAAGTCTTCATATCGAGGAGACAGGAGGGCTTGCATCAGGCTCTGCACGAACTAGATGTCTTACACAGGAAGAAACTATCCACATTGTCCAAATCAAAGACGAATGCAGGACTGCGAAGATCATTAAGAAATGCCATCACGGTCGCTAAGGCCATAACCCTAGCGGCGCTTGTGCGTCAAGAGAGCAGAGGTAGTCATTATAGAGAAGATTACCCCGTTCGCAACGATTGTGAATGGCGTAAATTTGTCCTGATTCGGAAAAGTCGAGGCGACCTGACACATTCTACGGCTGTACCAAGAAGGTGTACGTGAAATTCAGTGAATCGCAATTTCTTACACGCAAACGAAGATCAGGAAACAAGTTATCGTTTTCTTGCCACGAGTTTATCGGTGTGCCTTTACAATAGTGAAAACGCCTGTGGGGCATTTCTCGATACACATACCACAGACGTCGCACTTATCAATGTCAACACGCGGGTTACGGTCTGATACAGTGACTGCATCATAGAAGCAACTTATCACGCATTCACCGCATCCGATACATCTAGTCGGATCACTTACGACGTGGTATGGAGGATTTCTTTCAACTTTCGCCGTTGAGACTACATTTTTGAGAGCTGCTCCTCTAATCTCATTCAAAGAACTGTATCCATTCTTCTCCATCCAGTCTGTGATGCCGGACAGCCACGTTCTCGCAACTCCGAAACCGCGCATCATCAAAGCCGCGCCGCTCTGAACTGTAGTTGCGCCAACCATGACGTATCGGATTATGTCTTCCCAATCCCATACTCCCAAAACGGCGCTTATCGGAATCTTTACTTTGGGCGCAACACGACTCACCCACTTTAGTCCGTATCCTAGGAGATATGGTCCGCCGTATCCGCCAATCGATCCCCATCCAATCGGAGTTGCAGTATCTATGTCGATCATGATTCCTGACAGGCGAGCTTGTAGAGTTAGAGCATTCGCTCCAGCTTTTTCAACAGCCATGGCAACAGGAAGCAGATCTTGGGTCTGGGGTGACAGTTTCACGCTAAAGGGAAGCGCAAGTGTCCTCTTTACTAATTTTACAACTTTGGGGGCCTGTTCAACTGCACCTGCCCCCATACTCAATCCCATGTCCGCTGCGAAAGGGCATGAAATGTTTACCTCGCACAGATCTGCACGTGTGCCATTTACGACTCTGCAGAGTTGTTCCCACTCATCTGTGGTACTTCCTGAGATGCTTGCGATGACGGCTGTCTCATCTCCAACCGCTTCCTTCAGTGTATTGATATCTTTCGCGTAGTCCTCGTACCCTAGAGCGGAACACTCCTCAAGAGAATTAAGAGTGAAATACTTTGGTACATTCTTGGGATATCCCGGATATTCTTTCCACCCGAACAATCGAAATCTTGGTCTGGGATACCTTCTACCAAGCGCAGCCTTGTCTCCGAAAAGAGATTTCGCAACAACTCCTCCGAATCCTGCATCAGCAGCCTTCTTCATGCATTTCCAATCTTTGGTCGGAGTTGCAGACGCGGCCACTAATGGGTTCTTGAGCATCTCACCTGCGAAGCTGACGGCTAGGTCGACCATTGTCGTTTTCTCCTTGCGAACGTTCTCGTTCTAAACATAAAAGTCTTCCCTTGATTAGTTGATGGATGTAACTTTAATAGCTAGACTATTGGAGATTTGTAACTCTCGGTGCTTTACCTTGTATCTGACCCGAGACGAAGAATCGATGGCCAAGGGCGAATACGGGCCAGCCATCGAGAACGCGATGGGAATTCTAGTGGCTCTAGGAGATATATTCGAAGCTGAAAGGCTAGTTGATATCAAATCTGTACATATGCCGGGATCCTCTGTTGTTGTTTCGGGAGATGCTGGTCTGCAGTTCGTGGAGGAAACATGCAAGACTGGAGCACAATTTCGTGTAATGGTCACTCTGAATACCGGAGCTGTGGATTTCCGACTTTGGAAACAACTAGGGCTACCAGAAGAAGTTGTAGAAAAGCAGTTTCGATTAACCAAGGCATATCAGGACATGGGTGCCATTCCATTGCACTCTTGTTGCCCATATCTATGTGGAAATACTCCCAGACCAAATGAGCAAGTTGCTTGGGGGGAGTCATCAGCAGTTGTATTTGCAAATTCTGTCTTAGGTGCTAGAGCAAATCGAGAGGGAGGCCCATCAGCATTAGCGTCAGCCATTACTGGAAAATCGCCAATGTACGGCTATCGATTGGACAGAAATAGAAGGAGTACTCACGTAATTCGAATTGACGCTGATTTGAAATCCATAACTGATTATGGAGCTTTGGGTTACTGCGTTGGAAAGATTGTCAAAGATGGTGTGCCGTTATTCATAGGAATGAGAGATCCATCTGTTGATGAGTTGAAGATGCTGGGAGCAGCGCTAGCCTCCTCTGGCGCGGTTGCCTTGTTTCATGTTGACGGAGTAACTCCGGAAGCTGATAGTATCAGCAGGTACTTGAAGGAAGACAAGCCACAAGAGATTGAAATTGGACAGAAACAAGTGGACGAGGCCTACCACCTGCTTTCTAAGGCAATGGAAAAACCTGTTGATGTGGTTTGTGTCGGATGTCCACATTGTTCGATTCAGGAGATCGCGGAAGCTGCTAGACTCCTTAAAGGTAAGAGAGTGGATTCGCATGTCGCGTTTTGGATTTGTACGTCATCTCCGGTGAAGGCACTAGCTGATAGAATGGGCCTAAGTCAGGCAATTGAAGAAGCTGGCGCGCTACTTGTCCAAGACACCTGTCCAGTTCTTGCTCCGATGAAAGAAGTAGCTCCGAAGCTCGGTTATCGAACCGTGGCCACAAACTCGGCCAAGCTTGCAAATTACGCCCCAGGTCAGTGCAAACTAATGCCTCACTTCGGAACTTTGGAAGATTGCCTGAACTCAGCTATTAGCGGAATGTGGAGAGAAGAATGAAGGAAATCGTTGTCAGAGGACGCAAAGTAGTGGCAGGGCAAGCGAAAGGCCAAGCATTGGTGACTAACGAACCGATATCATTTATGGGAGGAGTGGACCCGACGACTGGCACTGTCGTTGAGAAGGGACATGAGCTGGAAGGATTGAGTATCACCGGAAAAGTCCTGGTGTTTCCGATGGGCAAAGGATCAACCGGAGGATCGTACATGATATATGAGATGAGCAAGAGAGGCACAGGACCAATAGCCATCTTAAACCAGAAAGCTGAACCAATAGTCGCCATAGGTGCTGTCATAAGCAAAATTCCTATGATGGACAGGTTTGCAGAATCTTTGAACCTATTCAGTACAGGAGACCACGTCGAGATTAATGCTGACATAGGTTTCGTAAAGATCTTCAAACATGAATTGGGGAGAAGCTGAGCTTTGCAGAGAGAAGATTTCTCAAAATCCACGGTGATTTGACATGGCGTCTATTGATTTTGGATGTACTGATCTTCGGAGTGATTCACAGTACAATGTGTATGCTAATTTCTGTCCCCTTCACTTTTATTCTCTACATTTCTAGAGTGCTTCAGCAAGCATGACCAAACTTTTTGGAGGATACGTGGGGAATACTCTTCACATCGACCTTTCACGTAACCGCGTTAGAGAAGAGACTTTAGACGTGTCAATGGCAGACCTCTTTGTCGGAGGCAGAGGCATAGCAGCAGCTATGCTATTCAGAGAAACGATACCAAGAGTTGGAGCATTTGAACCTGCAAACAAACTAGTAATAGCTACTGGTCCTTTGACAGGCACGATCATTCCAAGCACACCCAAATTTTGTATTGCTTCAAAGTGTCCAGCCAATGGTTCATATGGATTCTCGATGGCCTCAGGATTCTTCGGACCGATGATGAAGTTTGCCGGTTACGACTCCATAATCATAGGGGGACATGCTGAGCATCCAGTTTACTTATGGATTCAGAATGAGAAAACTGAGATTAGGGACGCTTCTTCAATGTGGGGTCTTGATACTGATGATGCCCAATCTGCAATAAGAAAGGAACTGAACAACCCGAAAGTGGAAGTGACGGCTATTGGTCCTGCAGGAGAGAATATGGTCAGTTTTGCATGCGTGATAACTGGAGATAGAGCATGTGGAAGATGTGGGATTGGTGCTGTGTTTGGTTCGAAGAATCTCAAGGCAGTTGTGGTATACGGCGACGAAGATGTTCCGGTAGCCAGTCAAGACGAGACACGAAATGTAGCACGAGAAATGATGGGAAAGATAACTTCGCACGAGTTCACAAATACGTATCGAAAATACGGAACTAGCTGGCTAGTTCGGTATACTCGCGAACGAGGCATATTGCCCTTTCGGAATTTTGGAGAATCTGGAGCCTTAGAAGCAGCGTCTGGTATCGATGAAGATGCGTTTAGAAAGTTTGTCGTCAAGGATTCAGCCTGTCATGGATGCCCGATAGCCTGCGTGAAGACAACCAGAAACACAGATGGCACGTATTCTCAGGCAAATACTCAGGGTCCTCAATATGAAAGCATTTGGGCACTTGGCCCTCAATGTGGAGTGGATAGCATGAATGCGATTATAGCAGCGAATGAAAGATGCAATCAACTGGGATTAGATACAATCTCAGTGGGAAACATTGTAGGATTTGTGATGGAGTGTTGCGAAAAAGGTGCTATGAGAAAGCCTGAAGACTTGGAGAGAGATTTGCGGTTTGGTGATCATGGAATGTTGATGAAATTGATTTCCATGATTGCTAACAGAAGTGGATTTGGAGGAGAATTGGCTAGCGGCGTCGAATTTCTAGCCAAGAAGATAGGGGCTAGCAGCTACGCCATGCAGGTGAAAGGTCTAGAAATGCCTGGATACGATGTAAGGGCTACCCCGGGAATGGGTTTAGCCTACGCAACTTCTCCAAGAGGCGCTTGCCACATGCGAGCTTGGACCATAGCCAAAGAGCTCGACGGCGAATACGAACTGTATTCCACAAAAGGGAGACCAGCGCTCGTTGCCAGAATGCAAAATGAAAGAGCTATGTTTGATTCAACTGGTCTGTGCTATTTTGTAACACGTGCCATCCCATTTGAAATGTGTTCTAGAGCCATTTCGGCAGTTACTGGTTCTGAGTTGAATGAGACTGTCTCACGCAAAATCGGCGAAAGAATATTCAATATTGAACGCCTGCTGCTCGCTCGAGACGGAATTCGAAGAAGAGACGACAATCTAAGTGAACGTTTTTTCACAGAACCTCTTCCCAGTGGACCTCACAAAGGCCAGAAACTATCTAGGCAATCCTTTGAGAAAATGAAGGACGAATACTACGAGATCAGAGGATGGAATGTCACGTCGGGTATTCCTACTCGAGAAAAGATGAGAGAGCTTGGATTGGAGGCATACGAGGATTCGTCATTTCTAATATCGGGGATGCGTAATCCCATGAGTCACAGAATCGGATGAAGGGAAAGCAATGGGAATCGTGGATCTTGACGAAATCGACGTTAAGATTATTGAAATGCTCCAGAAGAATTCAAGACTTTCATCCAGTATGATAGCTAAGAAGGTGGGTGTGTCGACTCCAACAGTCATCAGAAAGATTGGACGTCTTGAGGCGAATGGTGTGATCGAAAGATTTGCGGTTGTGGTGAATCACAACAAACTTGGATACAAGGTCTTGGCGAGGATAGCATTGAATGTTGTTCCGTCCGACCTCAGCAAGGTTGCCGAACAGCTGAAGAAACAGGAGTGCCTCTACGAGATTTGGAATATGAGCGGGGCCCACAATCTAATTGCCGGCGCGAGGTTCAGAGAAATTGAAGACCTGCAGAAGTTCACTGTTGAGAAGTTGAACAGACTCGACGGAATCCAGTCCTTTGAGATATCGATAGTGATTGACATCGTGAAGACAACGGCATGCTAGATGTCCAGAGCCTTGACAGCAGAAGTTGACTGTTTCACCAACAGATCTGACGTGAAAAACACCTGATTGTGGACGAACTAGTCTGTAGGCAATGAACTTGATTGTCTACGGTTTCTAAACGTCCAAGTTCCTCGAGTCTCGAACTCTCTTCACTTTTCCTTCTGTCCTTGGGAGGAAGCCTTCCGGCAACAAATTAACTGCAGCTTTCAGGCCGGTAACACTCAATACTTCGGATCTTATCTTCTCGGTTAAGTCCTTTACCGCGCGATCTCCCTTGTTCCACACTCTCTCCTCAGCTTCCAAGTCAACTGTGATTTCGTCCAAAACCCCCTTCTTGGACAATACAATTTGATAGTTGCTTCCAACGCCCTCCAAGCCCATTATGGCGGACTCGATTTGAGTTGGAAAGAGATTGACGCCTCTCACCTTTATCATATCATCGCATCTCCCAGTTATCCAACTAATTCTCTGATGAGTCCTGCCGCAATCACAAGATCCATCCAATAACTTTGTCAAGTCTCCAGTTCTATACCTCAGCACCGGCATCGCTTCCTTGGTTAACGTCGTCAGAACGAGCTCGCCCTCTTCTTCGACGTCTACGGTCTCTCCGGTTTTGGGATCGATCACCTCGGCTATGAAGTGATCACTCCAGACGTGCATGCCATCCTGCTTGATGCATTCAAAGGCAACCCCAGGACCGAACATTTCTGATAAACCGTAGGAATTGAAAACTTGACATCCGAACTTGTTTTCTATTCTCTTCCTTATACTCTGACTCCAAACTTCGGCACCGCAGCTGATGGATTTGATCTCCAGGTCCACTGAAGGCTCGATTCCCAAGCCCTCAGCTGTCTCAGCTAAGTAAAGCGAATACGAAGGAATACTAGTGAACGCCGTCACGTGCAGGTCACGCATAAGTTTCACCTGTCTCTTTGTGTTCCCTGTTCCTGACGGCACCACAGTTGTGCCGATCTTTTCAGCGCCGTAGTGAAAGCCCAGACCCCCCGTAAAAAGACCGTATCCCAGAATGATCTGAAATCTATCCTGTCTCGTGATTCCACTCATCGTGAGGCATCTGGCGATACAATCCGACCAGCTCTCAATATCATTTCGGGAATATGCTACAATTGTGGGATCTCCCGTTGTTCCAGATGATGCGTGTATCCGAATGATAGAATTTGATGCCAGTAGACCGAGAGGATAGTTGTCTCTGAAATGTGTCTTTGAAGTGAAAGGTATTTTCTCGATATCTTTGGCGGTCCTAATAGAACCAGAATCCAACTTTTCTTCTTTGAAGAGTTTTCTGTAGAATCTGCTATTCTTGTATGCATAGACAAAGGTTGATCTTAACCGTCTTTCCTGAAGTTGCCTGAGCTGCGCAGGTGAAAGCTTTTCAATCTTGGGTTGCCAGAATTTGTTTCTTATGGTCGTTTTTCTCAGCTCACCGCATTGATATGCAATTTCTTTCCTTTGCACGTGATTAGAGCGTCTTATCCCCCTGAGCGCCACTAATAAGCTGAATGGCCAGTGCTAGAGTACGCGTCAAGATCACAAATGAAATAAGACTTAGGCTTGGCTTCATCATGCTATGCTTGGAGAAATCTCTGCGCTAGTCAGCGCCCTTTTATCTGCTGTCTCAATGAATATGTCAGCCAAAGCGCTCAACAATGTGCAGCCTTTGAAGGCAAATCTGATAAGGGTGTTGTTCGCAGCCGTTTCAATCTTTCCTATTGCCTTCGCAACTGGCGAACTTCAGAATATGTTCAAGGCGAATTCTTATGGCCTTGGCACTGTAATTATTTCAGCAATAATAGGATATGGCATAGCTAACATTCTTCTCTACAAAAGTACAAACCAGATTGGAGTTTCGAGATCATATACAATCGCGTACACCTACCCGCTCTTCACAATGGTTCTGGCCGTGGTGTTTCTCTCTGAGCCGTTTCTTTTGAAGTATTTAGTCGGCACCGCTGCGATAGTTCTGGGAATTGCAGGTATTTCGTCTTGTCCCGATGATAGTATCAAGGGATCAAAATTTGGTGGAATCGTGATGGCATTTGGTGCTGCTATTCTGTATGCTGTAGGAACAGTAGTAGTCTCAATTGGACTAAGATTCATTGGGGTCATTCTGGCGAATACGATCCGGTTTCCGATCGTGTTCTTGTTTATGCTTTCGATGTCGTCAATGTGGAAAACTAGAGGAAAAGTCGGTCGAATGGACTTGTTCTTATTGGCGTTGTCGGGAGTATTCGGCATGACGCTCTCTTCAATTACGTTTCTGTTCGGTATCCAGCTGATAGGTGCGGGAAGAGCTTCATCGTTGAATGCATCATCTCCCATTTGGGCAGCTCTCATTTCGACTTTGTTCTTGAAAGAGAAAGTGACTTGGAAGATTGTGACGTCCTGCATTATGGTTGTTGCCGGCATATATTTTCTCACCTAGTTTTCATCATTCGACAACCGTGAATGTCGGGCTTGGCATACAGACTCGGTTAATGGAAGACTTCCACCATACTGAGAACCGATAATGTCGAGAAAGGCGAAGAGATATTGATGCGACGAAATCCATGTACTAAGTCAGAAAGATCTACTGTAGAATTGAGTTCTCATAGACCTTGTTCACTTGATGATGGATTGCTCTGACCGTTTCGCTAA
>Ga0153915_10003963_pt1 | contig 13609 bp, 7 predicted proteins | sample Opewatmetagenome_2_FD_107003 | JGI IMG/M metagenome (GOLD analysis project Ga0153915, IMG submission 107003) | Freshwater wetland microbial communities from Ohio, USA - Open water 3 Core 3 Depth 3 metaG | ecosystem: Environmental > Aquatic > Freshwater > Wetlands | place: USA: Ohio, Lake Erie... | reverse complement strand
TGGAGGGCCTGGGCGAGCTTTTTCAGGCGCTCATCGGGGACGGGAACGATGCCTTGGTTCGGGTTGATCGTGCAGAAAGGATAATTAGCCACTTCGGCTTTGGCAGTACTGAGGGCATTGAAAATGGTGGCCTTTCCGGCGTTTGGTAACCCGATGATCCCGCAGGCAAAACCCAAAAAAAACCCTCCCTTAACATGGAATGATGGATGGTTGGAAGAATGGAATAATGGGTAATGAAGAAGCGGAAAAAAATTTTCAATCCTCAGTTAACCCATCATTCCATATTCCAAAATTCCAGGTGCTTCTGTTCCCCTTTGCGGGCATTATACTGGAAAGTGGGGGAAGAGGCAAGGCAACTCTGGCCCTTCGCCCGGGCCATGACCGGAGAGACAATTCGAAAGGGATCGACGGCTATAACTGCAGCAAATGAAACGTCTGGGTTCAATTGACATGAATGCCCAAAGCGAGATAGAATGATTGATAGATTTCGGGAGATTTAATCCCGGGCCTTCCTTTGAGCGGAGCTTGGAAGAAGAAAAATTACTTCCTTCCATAGCAAGGAAGAAGATTCGTGTCTCCAGATGCTCAATTTTCCCTCTGGGTTCTTCTGATTGCTTTCTTCACTCTGATGGTTCTCCAGGTATATTTCAATGTTCGGTCGGAGGGAGAGGGGGAAACTCGAGGAAGAAGTCGGCGGCGATATGGTAGGACTGGAGAAAAAGCTCGGGTCTTGGAAAAGAGATGGGGGACTGCGGCCAAGCAGAGTTTGGGGTACGCTTTAGGCTCCGTTCCCCTTCCGGCCGCCGGCCGGGATCGCGGTCGCCTGAAGGGATGGGGGATTTGAGAATGATGGCTTTGCCAAGAGAGAAAATTTGGGGATGGGTTTTCCTTTTCTTACTGCTCCTCTCTCCAGGACCATCCTATGCTGGAAAGGTCTGGGCTCAGAAAGGGGGAGCCCCCGACCTGACCACAGCGATCGCGGATGTAGCTCAGAAGGCCATGCCCGCAGTCGTGCACATCGAGGTCACTCAGCGCGTGGATGTGCCATCTCCTGTGCTTCCGTTCGAGAGTGACCCCTTTTTCCGGTATTTCTTCGGGGGACCCCAGGGACCGCGCAGCTACAAGAGGGAAATGCGAGGAATCGGGACGGGGATGATTATCGACGGCGAAGGACACATCCTGACTAACCATCACGTCGTCAGCGGGGCAACCAAGATAACCGTTAAAATGACCTCCGGGGAGGAATTTGAAGCTCGGATTATAGGCGCCGACCCCAAAACCGACCTGGCGGTGATTAAAATCAAGACGCCCAAAGACATTATCAACCTGACCTTTGGCGACTCGAATAAATTGCGGGTGGGCGAGTTGGTAGTAGCGGTCGGCAACCCTCGGGGCTTGGAGCAGACTGTGACTGCGGGGATCATCAGTGCCAAGCATCGTACAGGAATCCTGGACCCATCAAGCTACCAAGACTATATCCAGACCGATGCGGCCATAAATCCCGGAAACAGCGGTGGCCCTCTCTTAAACCTAACTGGCGAGGTCATTGGGGTCAACGCGGCCATCGTCTCTGAATCCGGAGGCTTTGAAGGGATTGGATTTGCCATCCCTAGTAACATGGCCATGGCCATCGCCGATGCGTTGATCAAGACTGGAAGAGTGGTGCGCGGGTGGCTGGGGTTGAGCGTTCAAGAGGTAACCGCTTCCCTGGCCAAGAGCCTGAGTTTGAAAGTCCTCAAGGGAGCGCTGGTGGCGGATGTGGTGAAGGGAGGGCCGGCAGAAAAAGCCGGGATCCAGCGAGGGGATGTAATCGTCAACCTTGAGGGGGGCGCCGTGGAGAGCGCCAATGATTTCAGGAACCGCATCGCCGCCAGTCGGGTGGGGAGAAAAGTAGAGATCGGCCTTTTGCGCAAGGGAGAACGGATTACATCTCAGGCTATGGTTGCGGCCTACGAGACTACTCCCCTTCAAGCAGCCGTGGAACTCCGGAATAAATTGGGTGTGGAGGTAAAGGAAATTTCTATATTGGAGGCCCGAAAGAGCCGGCTGGATTCCCGGGAAGGCGTTATCCTGACCAAGGTAGACTCCCGGGGGCCAGCGGGTCAGGCCGGCTTGGAGCCAGGGGACATTATCTACCAGATTAACAACCTAGCCGTCCGAGGGCTCAAAGATTACAGCCGAATTCTGGAGCAAGTCCGGAAGGACGAAGAAGTCTTACTTCTGGTTCGAGATACCCGTACCAGAGAAGTAGGTTACTTAACTTTGGTGGCCCAATGAACGAAGAAGAAAAGCTCAGCGAGATCCCCAATCCCTTTGAGCTGCTGCCCGAGAGCCGGAATGATCGGAACCCGCCCGAGAGTTCAGAAGCTCTGGAGATCTTTGACCCGTTAAAGAGGTACCTGGTGGAAATCCGAAAGTTCCCGCTCCTTTCGCGTGAGGAAGAGGTGGAGCTGGCCACGCGTTGGTGGGATAAGAAAGACCGGGTTGCGGCTTACCGCCTGGTGGTTTCAAACTTGAGACTGGTGGTGAAAATCGCCTTCGAGTACCAGCGGGCTTACACGAATTTGCTTGACCTCGTCCAGGAGGGCAACCTGGGACTGATGCAAGCCGTAAAGAAGTTTGACCCCTACCGGGAAGTAAAATTGTCATCGTACGCTTCTTGGTGGATCCGGGCTTATATTCTTAAGTTCATCATCGATAACTGGAGCATGGTAAAGATAGGGACCACGCAAGCCCAGCGAAAGCTTTTTTTTCGGCTGAGAAAGGAGAAAGGACGCCTGGAAGCCCTGGGATTCGACCCGGGGCCTAAGCTTTTAGCTGGAGCCTTGGATGTGCGGAAGGAAGAAGTCATTGAGATGAGCCAGCGTCTTGAGGGCAGAGACCTCTCTCTCAACCTGCCCCTGGAAGAGGATACGCGGCAAACTTATCTGGATATGCTCCCGGCGGGGGAGGCCCTGGAGGAGAAGGTTGCCGACGTCCAATTTAATGAGGTCTTCAGTCAGAAGATCGAAGAATTTTCCCGGACCCTGAAGGGAAAAGAGGTTTTTCTGCTAAAACACAGGCTGATGGCCGACGATCCCCTTACCCTCCAGACTGCCGGTGATCAATTGCACATATCTCGGGAACGGGCCCGACAAATCGAAAAAAGGGTCCTGGATAAGCTGAAGGTCTTCTTAAAAGAGCAATTTCCGGACCTGGATGATTTGCAATTCAGCTTCGAGAAGATGAACTCTATAAACCGGGCACAGAAAAAATCTCCTTAAGGAGTTTTTCCCTACCCCTTTTCCCACCTCGCTAACAACCGATCCATTCATCCGGCTATTTCCTCTTTGGGCCTGCCCATACGGGTCTGAATTTACCTTTTATCGTGGCCCGGCTGTAGAGGGGGGAGTCACGCCTGAAGCGGGACGGAATTGATGGGAAATGAATTTTCTTAGCCCGTGCGCCCTGATTCCGAGATGCAAGGCGGGGAAAAGGAGAAAGCTGGGCCATAATCGAGAAGGGCTGTCTGATCCCAGGCCAAAACCGTTGCTTCATTCAGCCCTGGGAAACCCCCCTACATCTGGGCCTGTCAAGTCATCGTGAATGAATGAAAGAAAATGGAGATGGAAAGATAGCCAGACTCTTTTGGGGGTTGACAACTTCCAGGGCGATGCTTATTTTCAACAAAAAGGTTGTTAAAAAAACAGAAAGGAGGAAATGGCTATGGCGCTGATTCGTTGGGATCCATTCAGAGAGATGACTTCTTTACAGGAACGGATGAACCGTCTTTTTTCCGATGTCCGGGCCCGGACTCCTTTCGAAGAAGAGGAAATCACCCGGGGCGCCTGGGTTCCGGCTGTGGATATTTATGAGACCAGTGATTCTCTCGTCCTGAAGGCCGAACTTCCAGGAATCACCAAAGAGGACATCGCTGTCGAGATGAAGGACAATACCCTCACTCTGAAAGGAGAAAAGAAATTTGAGAGGGAGGTAAAAGAAGAGAATTATCATCGCGTGGAGCGGTCTTATGGTTCGTTCCAGCGGGCCTTTACCCTTCCGGGGACCGTGCTGCAAGACAAGGTAAAAGCCAAATTCAAGGATGGAATTCTGGAGATCACGCTCCCCAAGGTGGAGGAAGCCAAACCTAAGCAAATCAAAGTAGAGGTCAGCTGATTAAAATCTCCGAGGGGGGCGAAAGCCCCCCTTTTTTTTAGGCCCCATATTATGTATGATTGCTATAATTGCCTAATGGAATGATAAAAAGGAAGGGGTCAAAAGACGCCTTTGATCATCTCGACGTTCAAAATCTGAGAAGAGTTCGGGCAAAAAAAAAGAAAGGATAAAAGATGCGCTTTGACAAATTCACTTTGAAGGCTCAGGAAGCCCTGCAGGAGGCCCAGGCCCTTGCAGAGAAGCATGAACATCAGCAGATCGAGCCCGAGCATCTCTTGCTGGCCTTACTCCAGCAGAGCGAAGGAATCGTGCCGCAGGTGTTTCAAAAATTGGGGGCATCCCTCCCGACCCTATTGTCCCAGCTGGAGGAGGTACTGAGCAAAATACCGAAGGTTTACGGGGCGGGAGTGGGACAGGTTTATCTTTCGCCCAGGTTGAAAAGAGTTCTGGATGTCTCTTTCCAGGAATCAGATCGGCTGAAGGATACCTACGTAAGCACCGAGCACATGCTCCTGGCCGCCGTTGAAGAGCAGGACGGAGCAGGGGCTAAGATCCTGGCCAGCCAGGGTGTGAATAAGGACGAAATCTACAAGGTGCTAGCAGCCATTCGGGGTTCGCAAAGAGTGACCGATCAGAGTCCGGAAGAAAAATATCAGGCTCTGGCCAGGTACACGCGGGACTTAACAGACCTGGCCCGGAAGGGAAAGCTGGATCCCGTGATCGGGCGGGACGATGAGGTTCGCCGGGTTCTGCAGGTCCTTTCCCGGCGAACCAAGAATAATCCAGTTTTGATCGGGGAACCGGGGGTAGGGAAAACGGCCATCGTAGAGGGGTTGGCCCAGCGGATCGTCAACGGGGATGTGCCGGAGACACTGAAGAATAAGCGTCTGGTGGCTTTAGACCTCGGAGCCCTTATCGCCGGAACCAAATATCGGGGAGAATTCGAGGATCGGCTAAAAGCCCTGCTCAAAGAGATCACCGAAGCCGAAGGGGAAATCATCCTTTTCATCGATGAGTTACACACCCTCGTGGGGGCGGGTGCGGCTGAAGGAGCCATGGACGCCTCGAATATGTTGAAGCCGGCCTTGGCCCGGGGGGAGCTCCGTTGCGTGGGAGCCACGACCATCAACGAGTACCGCAAGCACGTGGAGAAAGACGCCGCTCTGGAGAGGCGGTTTCAGCCCGTGATGGTCACAGAGCCCACAGTGGAAGACACCATTGCCATCCTCCGGGGGCTCAAAGAGCGCTATGAAGTCCACCATGGCGTACGCATCCAGGACTCAGCCATCGTAGCCGCGGCCACGCTTTCCCACCGGTACATATCCGACCGGTTTTTGCCGGACAAAGCCATCGACTTGATTGACGAGGCTGCTTCCAGGCTACGGATCGAAATCGACAGCATGCCCGTGGAGGTGGACGAAGTTGAGAGGAAAATGACTCAATTGGAAATCGAGCGCCAAGCGCTCCTCAAAGAAAAAGATCGGGCTTCCCGGGACCGTTTAGAAAAGATCGAGAAGGAATTGGCCGGCCTCAAGGCCTCCGCCGAGGTCATGAAAGCCCACTGGCAGAAGGAGAAAGAAGCGATTCAGAATATCCGCTCCCTGAAAGAGCAGATCGAGGAAACCAGGCGGGAGGAGCAACAGGCGGAGCGGGAAGGGAACCTGGCCAAGGTTGCGGAGATTCGCTACGGCCGGCTGGGCGAGCTGCAGAAAAAATTAGAAAAAGAAAACCAAATGCTGGCCGGCCTGCAAAAGGAACAGAAGATGCTCAAGGAAGAAGTGGAGGCCGAGGACGTCGCCGAAGTGGTGGCCCAATGGACGGGTATTCCAGTGTCCAAGATGATGGAGGGAGAAGTCGAGAAGCTTTTGAAGATGGAATCCCGCTTGAAGAATCGGGTCGTGGGGCAGGAGGAGGCGATCCGTCTGGTTTCCAACGCCGTGCGGCGGGCGCGGGCTGACCTCCAGGATCCCAACCGGCCGATTGGCTCGTTCATCTTCCTGGGGCCCACGGGAGTGGGGAAGACGGAATTAGCCAGAGCGCTGGCGGAATTTTTATTCGACGATGAGCAGGCCATGGTACGCATCGACATGTCGGAATTCATGGAGAAGCACTCTGTGGCCAGACTCATCGGAGCGCCCCCAGGGTATGTGGGGTACGAAGAAGGGGGGTACCTGACCGAAGCCGTTCGCCGCCGGCCTTATTCTGTTGTTCTCTTCGATGAAGTCGAGAAGGCGCATCCGGAAGTTTTCAACGTATTACTGCAGATCTTGGACGACGGACGCCTCACCGATGGAAAAGGGCGAACCGTAGATTTTAAAAACACGGTTCTGATCATGACTTCCAATATCGGTAGTCAATGGATCCAGGACCTGGGGGCGGAAGAACACGAAGAGATGCGTCGCCGGGTTTTAGAAGCTCTGAGGGCGCATTTTAAACCGGAATTCTTGAATCGAGTAGACGACGTGGTCATTTTCCGCTCCCTCTCCATCGAAAATATTAAGGAAATCGTGGAAATTCAGCTGAGAAATTTGAGGAAGCGTCTGGCCGAGAGGAAGTTGGACCTGAACCTTTCCGACCGGGCCAAAGAAGTTTTGGCCAAGGAAGGGTTTGACCCGGTCTATGGCGCCCGGCCCTTGAAGCGGGCCATCCAGCGCTTCATCCAGGACCCCCTGGCACTAAAAGTATTGGAGGGAGGATTCTCGGAGGGGGATACGATCGAAATAGACGCCGGGCCAGGGAATGAATTAACTTTTTCTAAGAAAGCCTCCAAAGCAAGAGGCCGGGCGATGCCAGCTCATGCTTGAGCTGAGAAGCCACGTTGGATATGTTTTCCCACCGGCGGGGATGCTTTCCAACCTTCACCGAAGTTAACTTCTTCCTTTTCGACAGACTCGGAGGCCTTTTTCGGGTATTCGGGGTCCCTGCGCTCATGATCTCCTCGCCCGGTCATGGCAAATGGTTACCAATGGATGAGGGAAAATGAAAGGGAAAGGCGGTAAAAGCTGGGGCGTGCTTGACAAGCTTAATGAAAATGATTAGATTCGTAAAAGATTCTAGAAGATTAGGTTTTTATTTTAGGCTTTAAAAAATAGCCTGGATATTTGGAGGATAGAAAAATGGCCAAGATTATCGGAATTGATCTGGGAACTACCCTATCCGTTGTAGCCGTGATGGAGGGGGGAGACCCGAAAGTGATTATTAATGAAGAAGGGAACCGACTGACCCCTTCCGTAGTGGCCTTCACCAAAGATGGAAACATCCTGGTCGGTCAAGTGGCCAAGAGGCAGGCAGTGACCAACCCTGAGAACACGGTTTATTCTATCAAACGATTTATGGGCCGGCGGTATGAAGAAGTAAATGAAGAAATGAAGATGGTTCCCTATAAAGTGTTCAGGGATGCGGCCGGAGCTGCCCGCATAAAAGTGAAAGATAAGGAGTATTCCCCGCCGGAGATTTCGGCCATGATCCTGCAGAAGCTGAAAAAGTCTGCGGAAGCCTACCTGGGGGAAAAGGTTACGGATGCGGTCATCACGGTCCCGGCTTACTTCAACGACAGTCAGCGTCAGGCCACCAAAGATGCGGGGACCATCGCTGGGCTGACCGTCCGGCGGATCATCAATGAACCCACAGCCGCAGCCCTCGCTTATGGATTGGATAAAAAGAAGGATGAAACGATCGCGGTTTATGACTTCGGCGGCGGAACTTTTGACATCTCTATCCTGGAAGTGGGCGATAATGTGGTGGAAGTCAAGTCCACCAATGGGGATACCCACCTGGGCGGCGACAACCTGGATCAGAGGATCATCGACTGGCTCATCGCTGAATTCAAGAAGGATCAGGGAATCGACCTGTCCAAGGATCTGATGGCCCTGCAGCGGCTGAAAGAAGCGGCAGAGAAGGCGAAGATTGAGCTCTCCTCCACGATGGAGACGGAGATCAACCTGCCCTTTATCACAGCCGATGCCTCGGGTCCGAAGCATATGAACTTGAAACTTACGCGGGCCAAGTTCGAATCCTTGGTCATGGACCTTCTGGAAAAGACCCTCCCTCCCTGCCGGCAGGCCTTGGAGGATGCGGGTCTGAAAACCAATCAGATTGACGAGGCGGTGTTGGTGGGGGGGTCCACCCGGATTCCGAAAGTTCAAGAACTGGTTCATAATTTCTTCGGAAAGGAGCCCCACAAAGGCGTAAACCCGGATGAAGTCGTGGCTTTAGGCGCGGCCGTTCAAGCCGGGGTCTTGGGGGGCGAAGTGAAAGACGTCCTTCTGCTGGATGTTACGCCCCTTTCCCTGGGGATCGAAACCTTGGGGGGAGTCATGACCCGGTTGATCGAGCGCAACACGACCATCCCCACGAAGAAGAGTGAAATCTTCTCGACAGCCGCAGACAATCAAACGAGCGTGGAGATTCATGTCCTCCAGGGAGAGCGGGAGATGGCTCGGGATAACCGAACTCTGGGAAAATTTCATCTGATGGGCATCCCTTCGGCCCCCAGAGGTATTCCCCAAATCGAAGTGACTTTTGACATCGACGCCAACGGTATCCTCAATGTTTCCGCGAAGGATATGGCTACCGGAAAGCAGCAAGCCATCACCATCACTGCTTCTAGCGGTTTGGCCAAGGATGAAGTGGAAAAAATGGTCCAGGAGGCCGAAGCCCACTCGGCGGAGGATAAACGCCGGCGCCAGGAAATCGAGGTGCGCAACCAGGCTGATGCCTTGGTCTACAACACGGAAAAAACCCTGAATGACCACCGGGAAAAAATTCCGGTCAGCGAAGTGAACGCCATCGAAGGGGCCCTCAAGGAGGCCAAGGAGGCCATCGAAAGCGGGGATATGGGGCGAATTCGCGAGAAGATGGATCTTTTAACGAAAGCTTCCCATCATCTTGCTGAGATCATGTACCAGCAGACCGCTTCCAAACAAAAAGCAGAGAGCGCTGCCGGGGGGGCTCGGACTGGCCGGCCGGACGAAGACGTGGTAGACGCTGAATTTGAAGAGAAAAAATAATTTTCCTTTCTCAGGGGGATCGAATAGATCCCCCTTTTTTCCCCGATGGCCATCTAAAAGAATGAATTCCCGGGGGGTTGGAACCTGCCGAAAACTCCTGTGAATTCAGGATTTTTTTCCCTCTTTGGGCCTACCAAGAAACATGGGTGACAAATTTGCTTCGGGTCCGGGCGTGAGGTCGACGCTCACCGCAGAAATAGGCCGGGAAATCCGCTGGCCATACCCGGAAGCCTGAAATCCTCTATTTTTTTGCATCTCGGAAAGTGCCCCCCATGTCTATTTACAACATATTTTTTTTAATCTTTTGGGTTGAAAAAGAGAATGTACTTGTGGTATAAGAAAAAACTATCAGGGTCATCCTCCGAAGAAGTGACCGATCGTTTCATCAATGGCTTCAAGGAAAGATTATTACGACATCCTGGGAATTCGAAGAAGTGCTACCGAAGAGGAGATCGAAAAGGCATACCGAAAATTAACCCGCACGTATCCATTCAGCCCCCATCCCGGCCATCCAACCGCGGGCTCCAGGTTCAGGGAAATCTCTGAGGCTTACGAGGTTCTATCGAACAAGGAGAAGAGGGAAAGATATGATCGTTCGGGATTCGAGCTTCCTTCTCGCGACTTTTTCTGGGACTATGACCCGGAAGATGAGGAGGAAGATGTTAATTTCGAAGGGTTTGAGGATGTCTTCGAGGGGTCCTTCAGAGAGGGTGATCGAGCGGTCTCCCGGAATCCCCAAAAGGGGAAAGACCTCCCGTGCACTGTAGAGATCAAATTCGAAGAAGCGATCCGGGGGGCGGTGGTCGAGGTTCAAGTGATGCGGGAAACACCTTGTCCCAGTTGTTCGGGCAAGGGAGTTGACCCAACGGGTCCCCAGAAGGCCTGTGATCAATGTGGTGGGGCTGGACAAGTTCAGATCGGGCTTCCCCCCTCGGCATTCTCCCAGGTATGCCCCCGCTGCCATGGATGGAAGAAGATCCATATCCAGCTTTGTGGGTCCTGTTCCGGGGAAGGTCGGCTGACCCGAAAAGAAGTTGTTCCCTTGAAGATCCCAGCTGGGGTGGACGATCACTGCCGCATCTACCTGAAGGGGATGGGGCAGATGGGCGAAAACGGCGGGCCGAGGGGCGACCTGGTGGCCACGCTAAAGGTGCAGAAGCATCCTTTTTTTCAAAGAAATGGAGATCATCTGCACCTGGAAGTCCCCCTGGCCATTTGGGAGGCGGCTTTGGGGGCTGAAGTGGAGGTCCCCACTCTTGATGGGTTGGCGATTTTAACGATTCCTCAAGCGATGAAGAATGGAGAACGGCTACGCCTTCCGGGAAAAGGGGTCCCCTATTTTCATGGCGGGGGTTGTGGAGACCAAGTCATTTCTTTTATAATCGTAGTGCCCCAGGATATGGACGAAAGGGCCAAGAAGATCTTGGGGGAACTGAAACGATTGAATCCAGAAACCCCGCGTCAGGGAAACATCTGGAGTTTCAGACCAAAATAGGAGGGGAATTCGGTCCTGGCAGACCTTTCCTTGGGAAGCATATCACCATGATTGACTTAAGCAATTACAAAGATTATCTTTCCGACAAGGCCCATCAAGTCCTGGCTTCAGCCATCGAAGAGTCTCAAAAACGCCAGCATCACTACCTGGGGGTGGAGCATATATTCTGGGCCATTACGGAGGTGGAGAGCGCCCTCTTTGCGGACCTCGCTGACAAACTAAACGTAAGCCCCCGGAAGGTAGTCAGTTCCCTTCAAGAATATTTGAATGTTTCCAAGCAAATCCTGGGCGGGGGAATGAAGGTCCCCCCTTCGACCAAAACCATATTTAAACTGGCCTGGGATTCGGCCATCAGCTCTGGAAGAAGGGTGATCGAAACAACGGACCTGCTGAAGGCAATTTTTCAAGAAGGCCACAACATACCCGTGCGCATTTTGCGGGGGATGGGAGTGGATCCCAATGCAGTAACCCGGATCATCTCTGTCCAGACGAAAGTGCTGGAAGAGAAGACCGAAGAGTTTAAGAAGAGGTATGACCTTCCCCCTTATTTGAACAACTTCGGGGTCAACTTGAATAAGCTCGCCCGAATGGGGAAACTTCCTCCCATCATCGGTCGGGATGCAGAGATTAACCAGATGATGGAGATTCTCTGTCACCGTGAGCGGCCGAATTCGGTGATGATCCTTGGCGAGCCGGGAGTCGGGAAGACCGCCGTGGTTGAGGGGCTGGCCACCAAACTGGAGATGATGTCGGAAAGCGTGCCGAAACGGCTGCGGAACTCTCAGATTGTAAACCTGCAGATGAATACCTTAGTGGCCGGGACCATGTTCCGGGGGATGTTCGAGGACCGCATCGAGAATGTGATCAAAGAGGTCAAGCGCAAGCAAAACCTGATCCTTTTCGTGGATGAGGCCCACACCCTGATCGGGGCGGGCACTGCCCTGGGCGTACCCACGGACGCAGCCACAATCTTTAAATCTTCCCTAGCCAGAGGGGAAGTACAGATGATTGGGGCCACCACGGCCAGTGAGTATAAAATTCACATCGCCGAAGACGAGGCCTTGGCCCGGCGTTTTCGAATCATCACCGTCCAGGAGCCCAACCTAAATGAGGCCAGAGAGATTCTCCGGGGCGTTCGCCCACGCCTGGAAAAAAATTATTCGGTACGGATCAGCAGCGAAGCCATCGAGACGGCCCTGGCCATGGCCCCCCGCTACCAACATAACCTACGGCTTCCGGACAAGGCCATCAACTGGCTGGATACGGCTTCGGTGAAGGTGGAAATTGAGAATTTCCTGCGGCCTGTGCTCGGCGACGATGTGATCCAGGTGATCTCCCAGGAGACGCGCATTCCCCGGGAAATGGTTTTTCGGGACACCACAAACCGATTCAAAGACATGGAGGAAATTTTAGGCCGGCGGGTCGTGGGACAGAAAGAGGCCATTTTCGCCCTGGCCCGAAACCTCCGTCTGAATAAGGGGCCGCTGAAGGAGAATTTCGAGCGGCCGGACGGAGTGCTCCTGTTCCTCGGTCCAACCGGAGTAGGAAAAACGGAGCTGGCCAAAACATTAGCGGAGTTCCTTTTCGGAGATGAAAAGAAGATGGTGCGCCTGGATATGTCCGAGTACCGGGATTCAGCGATTTCGGTGGACAAGCTGATCGGCATGCCCCGGGGGATCGTAGGATCCGAGCGGGGGGGGATCCTGACCAATCAGGTGCGCGATAATCCCTACACGGTGGTCCTCCTGGACGAGGTGGAAAAGGCTCACCCCAATGTGCTCAGTCTCTTCCTCCAGGTCTTCGACGAGGGTTTTCTGACGGACGGCCGGGGACGAAAGGTCTATTTCAGTGATACGGTCCTCGTCATGACCTCCAACCTGGGGTCGGATGAATTCAAACGTTTTATGAAGCCCATGGGGTTCCTCGTGGATAGCCACCAACTGGAAAGCGTGAAGAGGGCGATTTTGAAGGAAGTGGAAAACCATTTTTCCCCGGAGTTCCTCAATCGCATCGACGACATCATCGTCTTCTCTCCCCTGACGCAGGAAGAAGTGAGGGAGATATCCCGACGCTACTTGCAGCGCATCCAACAGAACCTCGCGGCCCAAGGAAAGTCCTTTACTTTCACCGAAGAAGCGCTGGAAGTCTTGGTAGACATAGGGTTCAGCTTGAAGTACGGAGCCCGGTTCCTCAAGCGGCGGATCGATGAACGGGTGAAGATTCCCATCACCCAACATTGGAAGGAAGGTCAAGAATTCTCCGTTGATGTTGCGGAGGGCGAGCTGTCCGTGACCTGGAAACTCTAAGGGAAAAAGGCCTGCCCGAGGCAAGCGACAGCACGGCTGGTTCATTCGCGATTCACCAGCAGGCGAAGCGGCCGGAAACACTATATAGGATTCCCAGAAGAGGGACGGAATCGATGGAGAAGATAAGGTTAGCGATCGTGGGCGTGGGGAATTGTGCCAGTTCCCTGGTACAGGGTATTGAATATTATCAAACTCACGAGGGTGTGGAGAAGCTGGGACTGATGCACTATGATTTGGGAGGCTATCAGCCCGGAGATATGGAAGTGGTTGCGGCGATCGACGTGGACCAGCGGAAGGTGGGGAGATCCTTGGGCGAAGCCATCTTTGCCCTGCCGAATTGCACGCGGGTCATCAGCCCCCATGTGTCCGATTCCAAAACGATGGTTTCCATGGGCCACGTGCTGGACGGGGTTTCCGACCATATGCGAGAATATCCCGCAGACCAAACCTTTCTGGTGGCCGATGAGAAGCCCTGCGATGTAGAGAAGATTTTGCGGGGGAGTGGCGCGGAAATTCTGATGAACTACCTACCCGTGGGTTCAGAAGAAGCGACCCGGTTTTACGCTACTTGCAGCGCATCCAACAGAACCTCGCGGCCCAAGGAAAGTCCTTTACTTTCACCGAAGAAGCGCTGGAAGTCTTGG
>Ga0153915_10003962_pt1 | contig 13609 bp, 11 predicted proteins | sample Opewatmetagenome_2_FD_107003 | JGI IMG/M metagenome (GOLD analysis project Ga0153915, IMG submission 107003) | Freshwater wetland microbial communities from Ohio, USA - Open water 3 Core 3 Depth 3 metaG | ecosystem: Environmental > Aquatic > Freshwater > Wetlands | place: USA: Ohio, Lake Erie... | reverse complement strand
GGCTGCGGCTGCTCCTGGTGGGCGACCTCCTCGAGGAGTGCGGTGACGGCATCGGATTGGGGTTTGGGCACGGCGCGAACATACCCGTCGCGGTGGGGAGTGGCAAGGACGGCGCATTGACTGGCGCGACTCTCCAAGGCTATGCTAGCGCGCAACATGCGCCGATTCCCGTCCGTCGCCCTCTGGGTTGGCGTCGCCGCGCTCGGAGCCGCGGGCTTCGCCGTGCTCGCGCTCTCGCGGGGCGAGAGCGTCAACGCGGCGTGGCTCCTGGTGGCCGGTGTGGCGAGCTACGTGGTCGGCTACCGCTTCTACTCGCGGTTCCTCGCGCTCAAGGTGTTCGCGCTGGACGACCACCGGGCGACGCCCGCCGAGCGGCTCAACAACGGCCGCGACTTCGTGCCGACCAACAAGTGGGTGCTCTACGGGCACCACTTCGCCGCGATCGCTGGCGCCGGCCCCCTGATCGGGCCGATGCTCGCGGCCCAGTTCGGCTACCTCCCCGGCACGCTGTGGCTCGTGGCCGGCGTCGTGCTGGGCGGCGCGGTGCAGGACTTCACCATTCTGGTCGCCTCGATGCGACGGGATGGGAAGTCCCTGGGCCAGATGGCGAAGGAGGAGATCAACCCCGTCGCGGGGATGGCCGCCATGATCGCCATCCTTGCCATCATGGTCATCCTGCTCGCGGTGCTGGCGCTGGTGGTGGTGAACGCGCTCAGGCGCAGCCCGTGGGGGTTGTTCATCATCGCCTGCACGATTCCGATCGCCCTGCTGATGGGGTGGTGGATGCGGAGCTTCCGGCCGGGGCGCGTGCTGGAAGCGTCCGCGATCGGCGTCGCGCTGCTGCTCCTGGCCCTGGTGGCCGGACGCTGGGTTTCGCTGGACCCGACCTGGGCGCGGTGGTTCACCTGGTCGGGGACGGGACTCTCGTGGGCGATGATCGCGTACGGCTTCGTCGCCTCCGTGCTCCCCGTCTGGCTGCTGCTCTCGCCGCGCGACTACCTGTCCACATTCCTCAAGATCGGGACGGTGCTGACGCTCGGCGTGGCGATCCTGCTGATCCTGCCGCCGCTGCGGATGCCCCCGCTGACCCGGTTCGTGGACGGGACGGGTCCGGTGTTCGCCGGCAAGGTCTTCCCCTTCGCCTTCATCACGATCGCCTGCGGTGCCGTCTCCGGCTTTCACGCCCTCGTGGCCAGCGGCACCACGCCCAAGATGGTGACGCGGGAGCGCGACGCCCGGCTGCTGGGCTACGGCGGCATGCTGATGGAGTCGTTCGTGGGGCTGATGGCCGTGATCGCCGCCGCCACGCTGGAGCCCGGCGTCTACTTCGCGATGAACGTCCCGGCGAGCGCGCTCGGCCCGACGGCGGAGACCGCGGCACGCGCGATCTCCCAGTGGGGCTTCACCCTCCACCCGGGACAGATGGAGGCCCTGGCGCGACAGATGGGCGAAGCGACGCTGCTCTCCAGGACCGGCGGCGCGCCCAGCCTGGCGGTCGGCATGGCGTCCATCCTCGGCGGCGTGTTCAAGGGCCCGGGGCTCGCGCTGTGGTACCACTTCGCCATCATGTTCGAGGCGCTGTTCATCCTCACGACGGTTGACGCGGGCACGCGGGTCGGCCGCTTCATGCTCCAGGAGCTGGCCGGACACGTGTGGAAGCCCTTCGGCCGGACCTCCTGGTATCCGAGCATCCTGGTCTCGAGCGCGCTGATCGTCGCGGGATGGGGCTACTTCCTCTATCAGGGCGTCGTGGATCCGCTGGGCGGGATCAACTCGTTGTGGCCGCTGTTCGGCATCGCGAACCAGCTCCTGGCGGCGGTGGCGCTGTGCGTCGGGACGACGATCCTCATCAAGCTTGGCAAGCAGCGCTACGCCTGGGTGACGCTGCTGCCGCTGGCATGGCTGGCGGCCGTCACGCTGACGGCGGGATGGCAGAAGGTGTTCGCGTCCGACCCGCGGCTCGGATTTCTCTCGCACGCGCAGGCGATGGCGGTATCAGCGAGCCCGGACGCCGCACGCCTCATTTTCAACGACCGGCTGGACGCGGCGCTGGCCCTGGCCTTCATGGCCGTGGTCGTGGTGGTGATCGCGGCATCCGCGAGGGAGTGGTGGCTGGTGCTCTCGAAGCGGAAAGCGGCGACCGTCAACGAGGCGCCGTACGTGGAATCGGCCTATGCGACTGGAGACTGAGGTGCAGGGTTGCCGCGTTGCGGGGGTGCAGGCACCCCGGCCTGGCGGTGCGCAGGCGAAGCTGCGCACGGTCCTCCATGCTGCGCTGCGCACGGTGCGGCAGGTGGCCGGCGCGCCGGACTACGAGAGGTACCTGGAGCACCACGCTGCGTCTCACCCGGGCCGCGCGCCCCTGTCGGCACGCGAGTACTACGCTGATTTCGTCAGCCGGCGGTTCGGGGCCGGGCCGTCGCGCTGCTGCTGAACCCGAGCGCCAGCACCGCGAGCAGCGTTACCGCCGCGCTCACCTCGAACGCCGGGCGCGCCCCCCGGTTCTGGTAGATCCAGCCGAACAGGGCCGCTCCCGGAAGCGCCACCGCGCTCAAGCTCCCGTGGTACCAGCCGAAGCCGCGGCCCTGGCGGCCGCCGGGCGCGAGCTCCGCCACGAGCTTGCGCTCCGGACTCTCCGTGAGGCCCACAAACACGCCGAAGGCGAGGAAGATCGCCCAGGCTGCCAGGGTCGTACGGGCGAGCGCAAAGGCGAGCGCCAGCGCCGCGTAGACGATCCAGCCGGCCGCGAGCGTACGCCGGGCGCCCCACCGGTCCGCCAGCGTCCCGCCGGGGTAGGACAGACTCGAGCGCACCACGTGCAGCGCGGCCCACAGGATGGGGATCAGCGAGATCTGAATCCCCAGGTCCTGGGCCCGGAGGATCAGTAGCGTTTCGGGCGCCCTCAGGAACGCGGCCAGGACCAGCACGAACGTCAACGAGGCGAAGCCCGTGGGCTGGGGATCGGGGGGTGGGGATTGTGGGTCGGAAATGGTGCCTCCTCTGACCCCCACCCGCGCGACCCCAACTGCGGCGTCTCTCACCGCCAGCCAGGCCAGCAGCACCGCCGCCGCACCCGGCACGGCCGCGACCCAGAACACGGTCCGCATCGAGAGCCCGGCAGCGATGAGCGCCGCCGCGGTCAGCGGCCCGATGATGGCTCCTACGTGGTCGGCGCCCCGATGGAGACCGAAGGCGCGGCCGCGGATCTCGGGCGCGGCCACCTCTGCGATCATGGTGTCGCGGGGTGCGGTCCGGATGCCCTTCCCCACCCGATCCGCTCCACGGAGGCCGATCACCTGCCAGGCGGCTCCCGCCGCGGCGATCAGCGGCCGGATGACGGCGGCCATCCCGTAGCCGGCCACCACCAGCGGGCCCCGCAGGCGGGGGCGGTCGGCGAGGTAGCCGGACAGCAGTTTGAAGCCCGCCGCCACGGTGTCGGCGACGCCGTCGAGCACGCCGAGGGCCAGCGCGCCGCCGCCGAGCGCCGTGGTCACGAAGGCCGGCAGCAGCGGGTAGATCATCTCGGACGCGAAGTCGTTGGCCAGGGAAGTGGCGCCGAAATAGTAGACCGCCCGCGGCAATCGCTCCCGCGGGCGCTCGCTTGACCCGGTCCTTGGCGTCACGTCGTCCCCATCACCTAGTCACTCATCGCGCTTCACCCATTGCCTTCATTCCCCCAACCCCATCCCCCATCTCATCAGCGACACCGGAAGTCCGCCGTATGACAGCACCTCGTCATGGAAGCTGCGCAGCGAGTACCCGGGGCCCGCGCGGCGCCGCCAGTCCTCCCGCAGCCTCATCAGCTCGCGGCGGCCCACCGCGTAGCACAGCGCGTTGGCCGGCTCACAGCAGTACCGGCGCACCTCGGCCTCGGCGCTGTCCCGGGCGAGATCCAGGGTGTCCATCATGTAGCGGACGGCCTGCTCGACGGTCATTCCCGCCGTGTGCAGGCGGACGTCGAGCACCACCCGGACGGCGCGCCACAACAGGTGCAGCCGCTGGAAGAAGGCCTCCTCGGGCCGCTGGTAGAAGCCCTCCTCTCCCATCATCTCCTCGCAGTAAAGCGCCCAGCCCTCCGCCGACAGGGAAGTCCACACGACCTTGCGCACCGAAGACCCCTGGGCCTGCGCAGCGAGGAATTGCAGGTGGTGGCCGGGGTAGCCCTCATGCAGGGCGGTGATGGCGAGCTCGTCCGCACTGTGCTCGCGCAGCTGCGACTCCTCCGGTACCGAGACGTAGAACCAGCCGGTGCGCGGCGCGGCGAACGCGCCCGGCGGCTCGTAAGCGGCGAAGGGGATCAGGGGCTGCATGAACGACGGCGTGGCGAGGACCTCGAGGTTCCCGTCGGGAATGCCGACCAGGTTGCGCTCGCTGACAAACCGCCGCGCACGCTCCATCGCCCCGGCGTACGCGGACACCAGACCCGCGCGTGTCGGGTGCGCCTCGCGCAGGCGTCCCACCAGCGCCCGCCACGGCACGCCCGGCGCGAGGCTCTCGGCGCGCCGGACGAGGTCGCTCTCGAGCTCCTTGACCAGCGCTTCACCGTAGCGGAGCAGCTCCGGGGCCGATTCGCGCAGCGCGTGCTCGTAGTGGAGCCGGAAGTCGAACTGCTTCCGGCCGATGGCGAAGTCGGCATCGGAGCGGTCCGTCAGCTCCCCGCTCAGGTACGCCGTGAAGTCGTCCATCGCTTCGCGGGCGGGCTCCAGGACGTCGAGCACCTCCTGCCGCGCCGCCGGCGGCAGGGTCGTGGCGAACTCCGGGATGGCCTCGGCGAACAGGGCTCGCCCGCCCGTGGCAACGGCCAGCGCCGTCTCGGTGAAGACCCTGGCCGGATCGCAGAGCGTCGCGCGCGCCTCCTTGAGGAAGCGTGGCGTCTCGCGCAGGCGCCCGGCGAGACCGCGGGCCCGCTGCTCGAGCGGCTGGTCGTTGCGGAGCAGCAGGGTGAACAGCCCGGTGAAGAGGTGCGAGAGGTGGAACTCGGGGTTCCGTTCCTGCGGCCGCTCGCGCTCGAGGCGCGCAATCGCGATCCGGATGTCGTTCAGAACGGCCGTCTGGTCCACCTCGTCGGCGAGCGAGGCGGCCTCGCAGTACTCGAACGCCGCGGCCATGGCCTTGAGGGCCGCCAGGGCCAGCTTGACCTGCGCCTTCGAGAACTGGCCGAGCCTCGCGTCATGCTGAGCGATCCCTGCTTGCGACGCGGCCACCGGATCGAGCTGCCAGCGCAGATCGAGGTACGAGGGGACCAGCTCGCGGAAATCCGACGGCGGCACGCTAGGCCCCCACGCTCATCAACAGCGCGTGGCACTCCTCGTCGGTCAGGGCCCGGTCGGCGGTCTTGGCGGCGTCGAACAGCACCCGCGTGTAGCGCTCGTTCGACGGGTCGTAGCCGTGAGCCTCCAGCCAGAACTTCACGTTGGACATGCCGGAGACCGGCGAGATCTCAATCCGCTGCGCGATGCCCAGCTCGCCCGCGGGCACGCTCGAATACACCCGGTCGGCGAGCCAGTCGTGCCCCTTCTTCCGGGCCTTGATGATCGCCGCCGCGTGTACGCCCGTGCCGGTCCGAAAGGCGTCCGAGCCCATCACGGGATAGTCCGCCGAAATGGGGCGGCCGACCGCCTCTGACGCCACGGCGCAGTAGTCGCGAAGCTTGGCGAGGTCGCCCTTGTAGGCGCCGAGGAGGTGCAGGTTGACGATCAGCAGGTCCATCTCCGCATTGCCCACGCGCTCGCCCACGCCGAGCGCCGTGGCGTGCACCCGGTCCGCTCCCGCCTCGATCGCCGCCAGGCAGTTGATGACACCCATCCCGCGGTCACGGTGGCCGTGCCAGTCCAGCTTCACATCCTCGCCCGAGGGCCGGATGATCTCTTCCCTCACGAACCGCAGCAGCCGCTGGACGCCGTGCGGCACCGCGTGCCCGACCGTGTCGGCGACGCAGATTCGCCGCGCGCCCCACCCGATGGCCGCGCCGTACAGCGCCTTGAGGGTCTCGGGCCGTGCCCGGGTCGTGTCCTCGGTCACGAACATCACCGGCAGGCCGTGCCCGACCGCGAAGGTGACCGCGTGCTCGCTCGCCTTCAGCATCTTGTCCAGCGTCCAGTCTTCGGCGTACTGGCGGATCGGCGAGGAGCCGATGAAGGTCGCAGCCTCGATCCGGATCCCGAGCTTCTGCGACGCGTCCACGATGGGCTCGATATCGCTCACGATCGTGCGCGCCGCGCAGTTGGGCGCCACGGGCAGCTTGGCGTCTCGGATCTCCCGCGCCAGCACGAACACCTGCTCGCGGACGCGCGGCCCGGCGCCGGGCAGGCCGATGTCGGCGGATCCGATGCCGAGATCCGCCATCAGGTGGAGCAGGCGGAGCTTCTGGTCCATGGACGGGTCGCGCACCGACGGGCACTGCAGGCCGTCGCGCAGGGTCTCGTCGTTCAGGCCCACGCGCGCGGCCGACCAGTCGAACGCCGAACCCTCGGCGTTCCAGTCGAAGATGAGCCCGGAATATTCCATGCAGGAGATGTCGCCGTCGTACAGTCTGCCTCCTCGGCGGTGGGGCCGTCAAGCGCGCTTGCCGCGTGTCCTGCCGCCGGTTAGGCTCCGCCCGTGACCAACGCGATGGCCGCCCTCGCGGCGCGACCGGAGGTGGCTCAGGCGCGCGCCTGGCTCGAGCGGTACGATGCGGAGACGCTCGGGTGGCAGCGCGCCATCGCGGCCATTCCGGCGCCGACCGGTGACGAGCGGCGTCGCGGCGACGCCGTGGCGCAGCGCCTGGGTGAGGTCGGACTGGAAGGCATCCGGCGGGACGCGGCGGGCAACGTGATCGCGCGGTGGGGGGAGGCTGAAGGCACCGGGGTCGTGGTCGCCGCCCATCTCGACACCGTGTTCCCGTCGGGCACCGATCTGACCGCGCGGCAGCTCGGTGCGCGCATCATCGCACCCGGCATCAGCGACAACGCGCGCGGGCTCGCGGGCATTATCGCGCTGGCCGCGGCGTGCCGTCACGCGGGGATCCGCCCCCCGGCCCCGATCACGTTCGTCGCCACGACCGGGGAGGAGGGGGCGGGCGACCTCGCTGGCGCGAAGCACCTCTTCTCGGACCCCGGCTTCCTGCCCGTGGCCTTCGTCGCCCTGGACGGTGCGGGGACGGAGCGGGTGGTGCACCGCGGTCTCGGCTCGCGCCGCCTGCGGGCGGTGTATCGGGGCCCCGGCGGCCACTCGTGGGCGGCCTTCGGCGTGGCCAATCCCGCGCACGCCGTCGGCGTGGCCGCGGCGGCCATCGGCGAGCTGGCGCTTCCAGCAACGCCCCGCTCCACTGCGAGCGTGGTGCGGATTGGCGGCGGCTCCGGCCTCAACACGATCCCCCAGGAGGCGTGGCTCGAGCTGGACCTGCGCTCGGAGAGCGAGGCCACGCTCGACGCACTGTACGGGAGCGCGAGCCAGAGCCTCGCGCGCGCGCTCGACGTCGCCAACCGGCGCCGCGCGCCCGGGACCGCGCCCCTGACGCTCCAGATCGTGCCGCTCGGCCACCGGCCGTCGGGCGCGACCGCCCCCAACCACGCCCTGGTGCTCGGCGCCGTCGCGGCCACCCGCTCGATCGGCCACGAGCCGGAGCTCGCCGCCGCCTCGACCGACGCCAACGTCGCCATCAGCCGCGGCGTCCCCGGCGTCGCCCTCGGCGCCGGCGGCCGCGGCGGCGACACGCACCTGGTGTCCGAGTGGTACGAGAACGTGGACGCGCCCGCCGGCCTGTTTCGCGCGCTACTCGTGATCTCGGCCGCGGCCGGATTCGCGCCCTCCTGAACGGCGCGCCGTCACGCGCGTATTGTTCTCGGTCGCGCGGTTGGTTAGCGTTGGGAAACCCAACGGCGCGCCGTGCAGCCCTTCGAGAAGACCCCGCTCAACCTCCAGGAGCTCCTCGCCAAGCCCATCAAAGAGCTGGGCTTGAAGCTCGAGGGCTCTCCGCTCGAGAAGTACGTGCGCGCGCTGTATCGCGAAATCGAGCGCAAGGGCCTGAGACACTTCCGGCCCGCCTGCTACCTCACCGACGAGTGGGGCTGCCCTTCGGGCGAGCCGATCGTCGGCATCCCGTTCTACCTCGCTGACCCGAAGCTCGCCGCGCTCGAGAAGGACATGAACGATCTCGAGGACGAGCGCGAGATCATGATGTACCTGCGGCACGAGGCGGGCCACGCGTTCAACTACGCGTACGAGCTGTACAAAAGCGACGAGTGGCGCGCGCTGTTCGGCCCGTTCCGCCGCGCCTACAAGGATCACTACCGCCCGGTGCCCTTCAACCGCCGCTACGTGCGTCACATCGCGGGATGGTATGCGCAGAAGCACCCCGACGAAGACTTCGCCGAGACCTTCGCCGTGTGGCTGACCCCGCGCTCCGGCTGGCGGCGCAAGTACCGCGGCTGGGGCGCGATGCGCAAGCTGCGCTACGTGGACCGCATGGCACGCCGTGTGGCAGACCAGCCGCCGCTGCGCTCGATGGGAGAGACCGACGTCACCGTCGAGGAGATGGACATGACGATCGGCCAGTTCTACCGCGAGCACACGCCGGACGAGGCGCATGCGATCGCCGAGCTGGCGCTCGACACCGACCTGGCCGACATCCTGCTCAAGCCGTCACCCCGGCGGCGCAGCGGCATCCGGCCAGCGGCGCCCTGGCTGTCCGAGCACCGCAAGGAGATCGTGGACAAGGTGACCTACTGGACCGGCGTGCGCCGGCCACTGGTCAAGGCGCTGGTGGAGTCCGTCGAGCAGCGGGTGCAGGCGCTGGGGCTGGCGGTGGAGACGGCGCGGGAGCCGTCGCAGCTGGTGGAGCTGACCGCGTACGCCACCACCCTCGCGATGAACTACCTCGCGCGCGGGAGGTTCGTCCAGCCGTGAGGGACGCATGAGCCGAACGGGCCTCAAGATCGCCATCCTCTACGACACGTGGGAGGATGAGGCGGAGGAGCCCGCCGCGCTGGCCGAGGAGGCACCGGCCCGCCGCGCCAGGAAGAAGAAGTCCAGCAAGCGGGCGCGGCGGCCGAAGCTCGACCGCGAGGAGATCTTCGACGCCCTCGGCAAGCTGGGTCACGAGCCGTCGTACCTGGTGGTGGACGGCCGGGACCAGAGCCTCCTCGCCGTGGCGCGCTGCAACGCCGACCTGATCTTCAATCTCACCGAGTCGTACGCCGGCGACGACACCAAGGACATGCACCTCGCCGCCTACCTCGAGCTGCTCGACAAGCCCTACACCGGCGCCGATCCCCACGCGCTCTATCTGGCGCAGGACAAGTCGCTGGCCAAGAAGGTGTTCCACTTCCACAAGATCAAGACGCCGTTCTTCGCCGTCTCGTACAAGGGGCGGACCGACCACTCGCACGACATCGAGTTCCCGCTGATCGTCAAACCCCTGTCGGAGGACGGCTCGATCGGGATCGAGGCGGCCTCCGTGGTCAACAGCGTGAAGGAGCTGATGGAGCGGATCGACTACATCCACGAGCAGTTCGATTCGCCCGCGCTCATCGAGGAGTACATCGAGGGGCGCGAGATCTACGCCGCCATCCTCGGCGACGAGAAGCCGGAGGCGCTGCCCCTGGTCGAGCTCGACCTCTCCAAGCTGCCCAACGGCACGCCGAAGATCGCCAGCACCGACGTGAAGTGGGAGAAGGAGACGGAGGCGTACAAGAAGACGCGCTCGCACGTCGTGGAAGACCTGGACGAGAAGACCACGGAGCGGATCCAGGAGAAGGCGATCGCGGCCTACCAGGCTTTGAAGCTGCGGGACTACGGGCGGATAGACATGCGGCTGACGCCGAAGGGCGAGATCTATGTGCTGGAGGCCAATCCGAACCCGTGGCTCTCCTCCGGCGCCGAGTTCGCAATGGCGGCGCGGAAGTCGGGGCGGACGTACACCGACCTGATGCGGGACATCGTGGACCTTGCCATGGCGCGGTACGCCTAGCGCCCTTCGACCCGGCCGCTCCGATTCGTAGCCGGCCCCTTGAGTTGCCCAGCTACGCCCGCACCTCGGCGTGGGAGCCCACCGAGAGGCTCCCCGTGAAGCCCTCCACAACCACGTCGTCGCCGAGCATCGCGCCGTCGAGCCTCGCCCGCTCGAGCCGGCAGTTCCGGCCCAGGATCGCATTGACCACGGCGCTGTCCCGGATGACGGTGCCCGCCCCGATTGAGGCGTTGGGCCCGACCGTCGAGCGCTCGATGATCGCCCCTTCCTCCAGGTAGACCGGCTCAACGAGCTTCGCGCCGTCGCCGAGCCTGGGGCGCGCGACAGCCATCTGGGGGTGCAGCTCCAGGAGGATCCGGTTGGTCTCGAGGGTCGTCCGCACCGTGCCGCAGTCGTACCATCCTTGCACCTGGGCAGTCCGGATCCTGGCGCCGCGCTCGATCATCCACTGGAAGGCGTCGGTGAGGTACCACTCGCCCTTGTTCTGCGGCTTGGCGAGCACGTCCGTGATGCCGCGCCACAAGTTGTCCACGTCGCGGATGTAGTAGAGACCGATGTTGGCCAGTCTGGAGATCGGGTCTCGCGGCTTCTCCACGATCTTGGTCATGTAGCCCTCGGCGTCGGTGACGACGACCCCGAAGCGCTGGTAGTCCTCAACTTCCTTGGCCCAGATGATCCCGTCGTCGCTGCCGGTCTTTACGATCGACAGGTCGGCGTCGAACACCGTGTCCACGAAGATGATCATCACCGGCCCCTTGACGTGCGGCCGCGCGAGGTTGATGGCACCGGCGGTGCCGTCCTGCACCGTCTGCTCGATGAAGCGCGAGTGGATGCGGTAGCGCTGGCGCGCGTACGCCTCGACCTGGTCCTTGAGGTGCCCGGTGATGAAGATCAGCTCCTCGACGTCGAGCCCCTCCAGCCGGTCCATGACCCAGTCCATCACCGGGCGGCCGGCGACCTTGATGAGCGGCTTGGGGACCAGATGGGTGTGCGGCCGCAGCCGCGTCCCCTTGCCGGCCAGCGGGATGATGACCTGCACCCTAGGCCCTCCCGTAACGGTCTGCGAGGCGGACCACGTCGTCCAGGTGCGGGGTCGAGGCCTCGAGCACGTCGGTGTGCTCCAGCGCCTCGAACTGGTGGACCAGCCCGGTCGGCACCCGCTGGGCCTCGCCGGCGATCATCTCGCGGTCCACCAGCTCCCCGTCGTCGTTCCGGTAGCGGAAGATCATCCGCCCGCGAAGGACGTAGATGGACTCGTCCTTCCGGTTGTGATACTGAAGACTCAGCAGGTGACCCGCCTCGATGTGCAGCAGCTTGCCGACGTACTGGTCGGTGACCGCCCAGTGGATCTCGTACCCCCACGGCTTGTCCACCTTCCGGGGAGTGAAGCCGTGCGGATGCTCGCTCATGGCGCTCCCGGAAGGGTGAGGGCGAAGGACGAGGGCGTGGTGACGCACGCGCGGACGCACACCCCGCACCCGACGCAAGCGGCGCCGATCACCGGCCGGCCGGCCCCGTCGAGATCCAGCGCGCTCGCCCCCACCGGGCACACGCGAACGCAGACGCCGCACTCGATCCCCTGAAACGCGATGCAGCGATCCGTGTCGAGAGCCAGGCGGCCGATTCGCTCGCTGGCCCACCCGTCGAGCGGAGGCACCAGCGCGCCGGTCGGGCAGACCACGGCGCAGAACATCCCCTCGCAGGCGATGCATGGCTGCACCAGCGGCTCGATGATGGGCGTGCCGGCCGCGAGTCCCGCCGACGGCGGCGCCCCGACGATGGCATCCACGGGGCACGCCTCGAAGCAGTACCCGCAGCGCGTGCAGGCGGCCAGGAACGCGGGCTCGCTCACCGCACCCGGCGGCCTGAAGTGGCGGCGCGGCGCGTAGCGCTCCGCCAGCAGGTTGCCGGCCTGCTGCGCGAGGAACTTCACCGCCTCGCCCAGGAACCCCCGGCGATCAACGGCCTGGTCGCCGCTGCCGATCAGAACGCCTCCTCCAGGCTCCACACCCAGCGGAACTTGAACTTCCCGTCCCCGGCGGCGCTACCCACCGCATAGGCGCTCCTCGAAACCACGAGGGGGAAGTCCACACGCGTCACAAAGCGCGTGGGACCGATCCGGTGCGTGGCCCGGAGGCCCACGCCGGCATCGGCCGCCGCGAGTCGCTGGATGGCGCGCGGGTCCAGCAGCGCCGCATCGCCGAAGGCGACCAGCGACACGCCGCTGAAGACGCGCGCCCCCGGCCGCTCGAGGAGCCGCGGGCCGGCCTCGGCGCCGACGCCGACGAGCCATGAAGCCCGCGCCGCGGCATCGAATCCGCGCAGGTCACCGCCGCCCGGCGCCTGGTAGTGGACGTCGTCCCGCGCGAACAGGGCGCCGCGGCTCCTCAGGAATGGGGAGTCGAAGGTCTCCTGTGGGTCCGCGCCCGACAAGTACACGCGCCGCTGCTCGGGCAGACTGTTGCCGCTGAGAGTCCCGGCCAGGATGCCTCGAAAGGCGAAGTCGAAGCGGCCAAGGGCAATCTGGCGGCGCGTCGTGATCGAGCCACGCGCGTAGCTGGCGCCCCGCAGCGCGCGGCCGCCCGGATAGACGTAGGGCGGGATGCTTAAGTGGGTGGAGCCGAAATTAGGTGACACTCTCGGGAAGCTGAAGGGTGGCACGATCGGGACCGGAGAGAACGCCTGCCCGACCGTCACCTCGAGCCGCGCGCTCCGCACCCCGCGCTCAGTCTCGCGGGTGTGCGTCGCCCACCCCGTGAGCTCGACCGTGTTGATATCGTCCCAGCGCCTGCGGTCCAGGTACGCCGCATCCGTCACGGTCATCAGCGTGAGGCTCGCGCCGCTGCTCGCGGTGACGGGCCCGCCGAGGTGGCGAGTGAGATCGAGCGAGCCCGCCACGCGGCCGCCGGTGCGCCCTTCGAGCGACCAGCTGGCGACCTCGCTCTGGACTCGCGGCCGACGGCCCCCAACCGGGTTCCGGAGCGAGATGTAATAGTCCGGCCGCCACCTCGCAGCCACGCCAGCGGGCCCGTTTCGGATGCCGGTCGGCCAGGTGAACTGCGTGTGGTTCAGCTCGAACCGGCCCATGTAGTTGGAGCGTGACTGGAACCCCAGCGTCAGGCCACCTGCGTCGTTGTACCAGGCGAGCGGGAGCCAGTTGACGACCAGCCGGTCGCGGCGCGCCGGCGTGGTGGCCGACCAGCCGAGATGATGCTCCTCGCGCCCGCTCCCCACGAAGCGCCGGAACGGCAGGTGCGCGCCCTCGATGTTGTTGAGGTAGTTCCAGTCCATCGTCTGGCGCGCGGGGTCCAACTCGACGCGGCCAGGCTTCACAGCCGTCCGGACTTCGACCGTCTCACTCCGCTTGATGCCACTTGCCCGGACCACCAGCGTCGTGTCGCCGACGGGCATTGCGATGTCCACCGGCATCACCCCACTGCCCAGGCGCGCGATCTCGATATCGGTGATCCAGCCGTCCGCGGTTCGGCGCCGACGCACCTTCCGCAGCGCGTAATCCACGATGGGCTCGCCGTGCAGCCACTCGGCGAAGAACCACCCCAGATCCTGATGCGATACCTCCTCGCACACCTGCTGGAACGTCTCCGACGAGACGTGCTTGAACTGCCAGCGCGCGTAGTACTCGCGCACCGCCCGCCG
>Ga0153915_10003960_pt1 | contig 13610 bp, 15 predicted proteins | sample Opewatmetagenome_2_FD_107003 | JGI IMG/M metagenome (GOLD analysis project Ga0153915, IMG submission 107003) | Freshwater wetland microbial communities from Ohio, USA - Open water 3 Core 3 Depth 3 metaG | ecosystem: Environmental > Aquatic > Freshwater > Wetlands | place: USA: Ohio, Lake Erie... | reverse complement strand
TTCCCTTGTGAACCGCATCGATCATAAAGGTGTGATCGTTGATTTTGCCTTCCTTACGTATCAGGGTCATCTATAAGAATCCCTCCTGGCCGGTATTGGCCGACGGTCTGATGGTTTGGGTGATGTAAGGTAAGGGGGGCTCCGCTATTTTTGAAAGACAACCCCGCGATTGAGGCAATCCTGAATATGCTCTTTCGAATAACCCAGGGATTCCAAGACTCGTCGGGTATGTTCCCCGAGTTCCGGTGCGGGTCCGGGCCTTATTTTTTCTGCCCCTTCGATCCTCACGGGACTATCTAACGTACGAAAACGGCCAAACCGAGGATGATCGATTTCTACGAAAACGTTTGTTGCTGCCATCTGGGCATCCTTGGCGATCTCTTCATAGCTTTGAATAGGGGAATGAGGGATGTCGTATTCTGTGAGCACTTTGCACCAGTACGATAGGTCGTGCTTGGAGAAGGCCTCATCGAAGATGGCAATCAGTTCACCCATGTGTTGTACGCGTATTTCTATCTTTGCGAACCGTGGATCATCGACCAAATCCGGACGTCCCACGGCCCTGCAAAAGGGCGCCCAATCTTTCTCCTGATCGTGGATATTCAATTTCAACGGCCGCCCGTCACCCGCCAGGTAATAGATATATGCGTAATTATAAGCCTGTTCTCTGGGAACCCTTTGACTAAACCGTGCCCCACACAGCTGTGCCTGGATCATGGTCGAATTGGTCCAGGCCCCGGAAGATAAAAGGGAGGTTGAAACTCGAGCTCCCTGACCTGTTCTCTCCCGGTCGTAAAGGGCCAGGAGAATCGATATTAAGAGGTTCATCCCGCTGGGGCGGTCTCCTGATCCGTAGGGAATGGGGCCCAGCCAGTCCTTCAGGGGAAACATCTGGGCTTCCAGGCCGGACCGGGACCAATAACAGACCATATCGTATCCCGGTTTATTTGCCTCCGGTCCCTCCTCGCCGTATCCTGATCCGTAGGCATAAATCAAGCGGGGATTCAACTCCCGAAAATCTTCATAGGTCATCTGTAGTTTCTTTAGGGCAGGGGCACGGTAATTGGTCAGGAAGACATCCGCTTTCTCTACAAGATCCCTCAATATCTTTCGGCCTTCTTCCATTTTCAGGTTCAAAACGATGCTTTTCTTATTTCTGTTTTCAACCTGGAAAGCATAAGGGATTTCGCTTTCGGGCATTCCGGGGAGCAGATGTCCATAACGGTGGAGGTCGCCTTGTTGTGGTTCCACCTTAATCACCTCAGCCCCGAAATCGGCCATGACCACCCCCGCCGAGGGAGCAAAAACCATGGAGTCCACTTCGATCACCCGGAGGCCGTCGAGAATATGTTTGCGGTCAGACATTTTGGGTTCTCCTTCCTATCTCTGATCGACTAATCCCCCGTCGATGGTAATGGTTTTTCCGGTTACATAATCGGAGAGATCGGTCACAAGGAATTCCACTACCTTAGCACAATCTTCAACCGTTCCTTCCCTTCTCAGGGGGATTAGTTGGGCCATTTGGCTTCGGTCGCCAAGCCTCCCGGTACGGATTATGCCGGGAGCGATACTGTTAACATTAATATTATAGGGCCCCAGCTCCTGGGCCAGGGAACGGGTATAATGAATGATTGCAGCTTTGGCCGTCCCGTAAGGATGGTATCCCCCCCTGGCCTGAATACCGGCAGTGGAAGAAGCGGTAACGATCTTTCCCGATTTCTGGGCTTTCATATAAGGCGCAACGGCCATGCAGGTGTACATACAGGTCATCAGATTAATGTCCAGCACCCGGGTTAACATGTGCTGGGGACAATCAGCAGCAGTTCCCGTTAATCCAATGTCGCCGGCCTTATCCTCTGTTGGCTTGCCTGACGCATCCCTTTCCGATTCGAGTTCATCGGCAAAGGTAACTATGCCGCCTCCCGCGTTACAGATGGCAATATCAATGCGCCCCATTTGATCCACAATATCAGCCACCACCTTTTCAGTTGCCGCCCGGTCGGTTAAATCTACTTCGAACCCTATGGATCGTACCCCAAGGGCTCTGCACTCTTCCATAACCGTAGGTGCGGTCATTTGTTGCCTTTCAAAATCATATACATCTGCTGAATGTAGATTCCTATCCACAATAGCGATATCCGCTCCTAATCCTGCCAGTCGAAGGGCATAACCTCTCCCAAGGCCCCGGGCACCTCCTGTAATCATCGCGACCTTCCCTGTTAACTTCTTTTCAACCATATAAAAATCTCCTTGCAGATCACACCGTCGCCTGAGGTTTTTTCTTCCAGGCCGGGAACTTCGGAACAGGTGAACCTGCCGAATTCCAAAAAGGTGCCCGGGTCGACGAGCTTTTCGATTCGTTCTCTGGCCGTGTAACGCCCGAAGCTGCGCTGTAGGTCGATCTTGTCTTGTCCACCCAACTTCTTTGCCTTTTCTCTACGAGTTTCGAGATCTCGAATAAAGCCATCCATGGTAAACCTCCAGGAATACAGCGGAGAGCAGAGAGCAAAGAGCTTAGAGTGTGGGGTGTCGGGGGTAGGGTGTTGGTTGAAGAATTCCTACGCTTACTGCTCTCCTCTCTCGCCTCTACGGTCTTCGCTTTCTTTTTTCAATCCATATTTTTTAAAGACATATTCATTATCTTCGCCAATCTGGGCTGAAACCCACTTAATGCGTAAGGGAGTCCTGGACATCTTCCCGGTTAGGGGAACGGTGAAGATCCCGAAGGTGGGATGATTTATGGCTTCGAAGGATTTACGGACCCGCCAATGTTCCGATTCTAAGACCTCCTTGGGAGTTAACATTTTCGTGGTAACAGGCAAACCGCCCCCCTTCCACTTGGAGCGCGCGGCCTTCACACTGTAGGCGGAAAACTTTTCGAAAATTTCCTGATAGGTATACCCGGCTACGGTTTCTTCTATTTTTTGGTTTAGCTCTTTCACTTTGTTGATATCATCTGTGATCCTGTCGAGCAGAGATCTCCAATCCTCCTCTAATTTCCACAGTCCCAAAATTTTCAATGCGGCTCGAAAATCTTGATCCCGGAAGCAGGCGATGGCTACATATCCGTCCTGGCATTTGAAAAACCCATAGGGGCATAATCCATAATCAAGAGTGCCGTACCGAGGTCTAGGCTTTTTCCACACATAGCCGATGGTCGGAGGAAACCCCACACACGATGCATAGGCATCTGCGGAGGCGATGTCCACCATTTGCCCTTCCCCTGTCAGGCGCTGGTAAAACAGAGCGACCAGGGCTCCGGTCGCCGCGCCTACAGCGGTGGCGTACCCGGCTGCGTAAAAACCCGCCCGGGTAGGCCAGTTGTAGGGTTCAGGAGCATCCGCCAAGTCTCCAATTAAGGCAGGCAAACCGGATTCTGCCTGACTGGTCAGATCGGCCCAGGGCATTTTGCGGAATTCTTTTGCCTTATCCGTATAATGACCATAAGGCGTAATGGCTACATACACCAATCCGGGGTTCAACTCGGTTAGCTGGCGATATCCGACCCCCAGGGAATCAAGTTCCCCGGGTGGAAAGGTTTCGATGATCACCTGCGCCTTGACCACCAACTGCTTAAGATTCTCTCGATCCCTTTCTTCATTCAAATCCAGAGTGATGTGTCGTTTGTTGCGACTCTCCATGAGGAAGGGGACCCCCACCCCCTTCACGTTCATCCCAAAGGGACTCATCACCCTGGCGGGATCACCTTCCGCAGGTTCAACTTTGATCACTTCCGCTCCCGCTTCAGCAAAAAAACTGGAGGCCATAATACCGGCAAAATTTGCATAGCTGAGGTCGAGGACCAGAGTGTTTTCCAGGGCTTCCGGCTTCCCCTCTAGAGTGGGGAGGTCGGCGATGAACTGACTCCATTCCGAAATCTTTTTCCCCGAGCCCCTTTTCTGCAAATACCTTGAATAGACTTTCTCTTTAATGGTCCTCACCCCCTTTATAATTAAAAATCGGATCCCTTTCTATGTCGTAATAGACGGGAGGTCTTTGGCCGACCCGGTAGTCCCAATACCCTACCACTCGTTCCTTCTCCAGGTCCTGAATCTGCTTTTCCGATAGTCCCAGAATTTTTTTGAAGACGTAGCGATTATGGTACCCGAGAGGTCGGGTCAGCCATTTGATTCTCGCTGGGGTCTTGCTCAGCATCGCCATCGGCCCCGAGAGGACCAGCTTCTTATACATCTCATCGTCATGAAGGACTACGCTTCCCCGCTCTCTGCGCCAGGGATCGTGGCAGATTTGCAGGTCATCCATCACCGGCGAAAGCGGAAAGGCGAACTTCCTGCCAACCTCCAGCAATTCCTTTTCGTCTTGGGAACGTACCCAGTCCTTTACGACATCGTGTAACCGGCGCGCGTTCTCCGGCTTGAGTCTCACCGCAGCTTTCTTCATTCCCTCCCCGTCGAGCAGGTCCGGACGATTCATGGCTTTACACAGGCTTTTGAATTGCGGATCCGTGCCAATCGCCAGAGCAACGAATTTCTGGTCGCGGGTTTTGAAGATCCCCGACGGGCTCATGGTGGGGTCGATGTTGCCCGTCCGCCCGAGCTCTTCCTTGGCGACGCTCTGGTGGGTAAAGTGAAATAACCCGCGCATCAAAATCTCCGCCTGGCAGACATCCAGGTACTGGCCCTCTCCGGTTCTCTGGCGATGGAGCAAGGCAAAAAGAATCATCATGCCGGCAAAAAAACCCGGTAAAAAATCTCCGTAAAAATCAGGGATCTTAAAGTAGCGATCCGTTTCCGGGTGCCCGGAGATGCTGAGCATACCGCTGGCCCCCTGGGCCAACAGATCCCAGCCCGGGAAAAAGCGATTGGGCCCGAATTGGCCAAAAGTGCTCAATCCGGCGTAGATGACCTTGGGGTTCATCTTCCTCACCTGGGTATAGCCAATGCCCCAGGCCTCCACGGTTCCGGATGTAAAATTCTCAATCACCACATCCGATTTCTCCGCCAGCTTCAGGATGAGGTCCTTGCCTTTGGGTCTCTTCACGTCGATGGCCACGAAGTATTTACTGTGATTGATGAAGTTCCACAGGGGATTGGAGTGCTTCCAGTACTTCCCCCAATAGGTTGCCCCTCTCCAGTGATCTCCCTGGTAGGGCACTTCCACCTTGATCACTTCAGCCCCGAATTGCGCCAGAAATTTCGCCGCCACCGGGCCAAAAATCATATGGGAGAGGTCGAGAACCCGAATTCCTTTCAGAGCCTCGGCCTTTTGCTGCACTTTGCCGGGATCGAATATCTTTTGCGTGAAAGAAAAATAATCTGCGGCCATTTCTATATCCCCATGTATGCCTTTTTTACCAATTGGCTGTTGAGAAGTTCGTCCTGGGAACCTTCCAAAACGATGTGGCCATCCTGGAGCACATAGCCCCGATCCGCCATCTCCAGGGCCTGTTGCGCATTTTGCTCGGAAAGGAAAACCGTGAGGCCATCCTGGGGGAATGTTTTCATCACGTCGTAGATCTGGGAAATCACCATGGGACCCAGGCCCAAAGAGGGCTCATCGATCATGAGCAGCTTGGGTTGAGCCATCAAACCTCTGCCGACGACGAGCATTTGCTGCTCTCCGCCGCTCATCAGGCTGGCCCTCTGACTGCTCCTCTCGCGCAAGATCGGGAAGAGGCCGCAAACCTTTTCCCATAAGCGGTTTCTCTCCCGCCAGGTTTGGGGGAGGCAGGATCCCATCAGAAGGTTTTCTTTGACCGTCAAATAGGGGAAGATTTTTCTTCCTTCAGGAATCTGGACGATCCCGCAAGCCACGATTTCGTGGGGGGGAAAATCTTCGATCCGCTGGTCCATGAAACTGATTTCTCCAGAAGTACATCTCAGCAGCCCGGAGATTGTATTCAGCAGGGTTGTTTTGCCCGCCCCGTTCGAGCCTACCAGGGCTACGATCTCCTTCGCCCCGATGTCCAGGCCGACCTGGTGCAGGACCGGAATCACGCCGTAGGAAGCATTAAGGCCTCTCACCTTAAGCATGCCGCCCCCCCAGATAGGCCTCAATGACCTTCGCGTTGCCGGCGATTTCCTTGGGAGACCCTTCGGCAATTTTTTGCCCGTATTGGAGGACAACGATTCGTTCCGCCGCGTTCATGATGATTTTCATGATGTGCTCGATCCAGAGAATCGTGATCCCGAACTGTTCCTGGGCGCTCCAGATCATTTCCAGGGCCTTCGAGGATTCGCCGGGGTTTAACCCGGCCATGACTTCGTCGAGCAGTAATAGCCTGGGCGTAGTTGCGAGGGCTCTGGCTAACTCCAGCATCCGCAATTCATACAGAGTCAGGTGGCGGGCGAGAGTATCCCGCTTGGCAAAGAGGCCTACGAATTCGAGATAATAAGAGGCCTCCAGGGCAGCATCCGCAAGGCTCATATGGGAGCGTTTTTTTCCGTGGAGAACCCCCACCGCGACACCCGCCAAGGCGGTCATGGCCTCGAAGGGTTGGGGAATTTGATAGGTTCTGGAAATGCCGAATCGACAGATCCGATTCGAAGCCAAGCCCGTGATTTCGTTGTCCAGAAAATGAATGTTGCCGGAATCGGGTTTGTAGATACCGCAGATGAGGTTTAGAAGGGTCGTCTTTCCTGCGCCGTTGGGTCCGATGAGACCCACGACTTCCCCTTCCTTTACGGAGAAGCTGACCCCGCTTACGGCCAGCAATCCGCCAAATCGTTTGGTAGCGCCTTTTACTTCCAGCACCTTTTCCTTATCTCCTTACATGGAAGAGAGGGAAATAATCCCGATGATGACGTTTGTGGTATAAGCCCCACAGGCCTTCCCCGCGGGGCAGGATCAAGACGAGCCCGATTAGGACCAGGGGGAAGACGACGTAGTTTATGGGGCCCAGCGCCCGCAAAGAATCCTCCACTGCGGATATCAAGTAGGCTCCCGGAATGGCTCCATAAACATAGGCTCGCCCCCCGACTATGACAATGATCAGTATTTTGATCATGAAATCCAGCGGCAGGTAGGTAACGCCGGCAAAGGTGCGAAAGGTGTGCACGATGAACCAGCCTACGATTCCGGTGAGGATGGACGGGAAAACAAAATAAAAGATTTTATACCTATTGATATCAACGCCCATCATGCGGGCCACATCTTCATTCTCATTAATGGCCGCAAGCGTAACCCCGAACCGGGATCTGCCGATTTTGTCGGAAACCCATAAGTACAGGAGCATCAGGAGGAGGGAGACATAGAAGTAGCCGAGGTAATTCCAGCGAACCTTGCCTAAATTGAACAGGGCACTCATCCCCGTGAGCCCCACCTCTCCCCGGAAGATATCGCCGTAGATGAAAGTCACATCCAGGAAGGTCAGGGGAAGGATCAGAGTAATGAGAGAAAAGTACAGCCCTTTGGCGATGAAGGTGGTGGGACTGAGCAGGAGGGCCAGAAAGCCGCAGGCCAGAATAGTCGCCCCCAAGGTCGCGAGAGGACTCCAGCCCAGGTGCAAATTCAGGAGCGCCGATGTATATCCACCCAAACCCAGGTAGAGTTGCGGCCCGAAATTAACCCGGGCGGTTCCAATCATCTGTAAACCCAGGGGGATGGCGATGGCGGCGTACAGATTTGCCGTCGTGAACATGGTTAAGATATTGGGATAGGAATACACAAACAGCGGGAGAATCGCCAAGAGGAGGACACCGATGGCCGGGTTTCTCCAGTACCGGGGTTCGATCTCCCATTCGTACTTCTGGTCTCCCCAGCGAAGCTGGAGGCGATCCCGCTTGAATTCCAGACTTACCATAGGGTCTCCCCGGCAAAAAGTCCCCCTCGCTTGATCATCAGCACGATCAGAGTGACCACCAGAGCGGCCAGACCCATGAAGCGGGACATGTAGAGGAAACTCACGGATGCATGAATGAAACCGATGAGATAAGAAGCCGTGATGCTCCCCTTGAGATTGCCCAGCCCGCCCAGGATGGCGACCAACATGGCGGTCATAAGCAGCGGCGAGCCCATAAAAGGATCGATGCCCCAGAAAGGAGCGATCATCAGCATACAAATCGTCGGCGGGATTACCGATAGGACGATGGCCAGATAATACATTTTGCGCACATTGGCCCCCATGAGCATGGCGGCCTGGATATTTTGGCTCATAGCCCGGATGATTAAGCCCACGCGGGTCTTCAGGAACATAGCGACGAAAACCAGGGTGACGATGATCCCCACCAGGGCAGCGAGGACCATTTGATAGGCGATCTTTACCGTACCGATTTTCAGAATGTCATCGATCAGAGTCGTCGGAATACTGACCCCCGCTGTGACGGGATACAGGTAGTTGGCCAGATGGGTTAGGGCGATGAAGATGAGAACCGCCATGGTCAGGAGAGTTTCCTCTTCCTCCAGATAGCGCTGGAAGACTCCTCGGTAGAAAATAGCCACGGCAAAGCCGATCTGGACAAGGAACATCAGGGCGATGCTGGGGATCAATCCCAGCCCCACATCTTCCATAAAAACCCATGTTCCGTAAGCGGCGATGACGAAGATCGCTCCATAGCCCAGATGAAAAATCCGCAGCACTCCGCAGACCAGGGAGAATCCCAGAGAGATGAGAAGATAGATAGAGCCCCATATAAATGTGTAAACCAGGATCGATTGCCAGGTACTGCCCATCAGGATTCCTCTGTGCTTCTAATCCCACATGCCCCGAGGGTCCAGCTTTCCATCCTGCGCTCCAGGAAGGAAAACTGGGCCCCGGACAGGCTCTTCGAGGGATTCCTTTAGCGCCTCAAATCGGACGGAGAGATGTAATTGGCCTGCTTAAATTGCAGGGGAAAGATGACTTTCATCTCCCCCTTCTGCCACTGAACGACCGGGGTGATGTATTTGGGGTAGGGGAGGTTGTAGTGGAGTTTGGGATCCCATCCGATCGTGCCCAGAACCGCGACCTCTTCCACCTGTTCTAATTGTTTGATGATCGGGTCTACATTGGCCGTGCTTCCTGCTTTCTCGACTGCTTTCTTGAATCCATACAGGGTATCGTAGGTTGTATGGGAACCGAAGATGGCGCCGACCTTGTACTTGCTGACCAAATTGTCCATAAAGGGGATGGTTTTTGACGAAATAGGCACTTTCACCATGGACGAACCCACCAAGCCTCCCGCCACTTTCCCCTCGGTCATCTTCCAGGCCTGGGGCATTCCAACCAGCCCGCCCCATAGAAACCAGGGAAGGTTCCTGGCACTCGACACCGCCCACTGTTTCACGAAAGCCGCCTCATCGATATAGCCTACGGTACAGTCGATCACTTCCGCCCCTTTGGCCGCGATCTCTTCGAAAACCGAGGTGAACATTTTCTGATCCAGGGAGACAGTCGTCTCATACACAACCTCCAGACCATTCTTCTTGTAAATTTCGGCCAACCGGGGCGCAACGTTTTCCAGCCCCTTCCGCAAAGGCTTGGTCCATTCCATGTCTTCGTATACGATGGCTACCTTTTTGGCCTTGATCAGGTTCTTGAATATATCGCTGTTCAACTCACTCCAGATTTTCAGATAATTCGTGGATATCGAATAATAGGTTTGGAAACCGAATCGGTATTTCTTGTAGTTATCTCTCACGTGATGCCAGATGACGTCCCCCGACCCGATGGTATTGAAGAAGATGTGCGGATATTCGGGAAACAGTTCGGAACCTATTTGCATCCCGGCAACGCCCATTTCTACTTTCTCGGCAATGATGACGGCCAGAACACGGTCGACCATGACGAGCTTCTTATAAATTTCCACGCATTTCGGAATTTCTCCCTTTGTATCCTCGATGATCAAATCAATCTTTCTTCCTAAAAGCCCCCCAGCCTGGTTCATCTCATCGACGGCCATCATGGCTGCGGCTTTGCTGCTGATGGAAGAGGGAGCAGAGAGGTTACCCATAAATCCGATTTTAATGGGACCCGTGGATTGGGCCTGGGCATCGCCCATCCATCCGGTCATGGCGATGCAGATCATCGAGAAGACAATGATAGACAGCATTCTTTTCATGGCCAACCTCCTTATGATATTTTTTTCATGAGCGAACGGATTAATTTATCAATTCTGGGTTTTTCTGTCAAATCTTTATTGATGCCCTTAATCCGTAATCAAATTCCTGAAAAAAAAGGGGGGCGCCCCTAATTTATTCAATTGACAGAGAGGAGTCTGGCATGATGCGCGGAGTCTTTTTGCCTTTGGGCAATGCGGGATTTGGGAATATCTCTGATCGACTTGCCCGGAAGGCTGGGGGTGAGCCCGTCGGCATTAGGAATATGCCGTCCAGAGAGAAGAGGCCATTGCTTATGAGAGCCGATGATCCCGAGGAGCTGCGGTAGGAATTTGCGGCGGTGGCAATTCCGGATCAGGACGAGAAGGGACCCGGCTCATGGATGCTTGTGGCGGAATGAAGTCCCCCGAAGAAGATTAAACCCATCGGTCATGACCCATCGGTACATCTCCGGCCGGGACTTGATCTCCTGGATTTAGGGATCAAAGGGTTCAGGGTCCGTAAAGCCCGCATCCACAAAGCCTAGATCCAGGGCCTTTTCTCGCAACCTTTCCTTAAGGTTCAATGGCTTTCCACTTTTCCTGAACCCCCGAGGTAGACCTCCTTGACCCTGCTGTCCTGGGCCATTTCTCTACTCTCCCCCTGGAGGACGATCTGTCCTTCCTCGACCAGGTAGGAACGGTCCGTCATATCGAGGGCGGCGACGGCGTTCTGTTCGGCCAGGAGAATGGTCAATCCTTTCTTCTTGAGTTTGATCAAGACCTCAAAGATCGACTCCACAACCAGGGGCGCCAATCCAAGGGAAGGCTCGTCGAGAAGGAGGAGTCTTGGTTCGGCCATCAGGGCACGGCCGATGGCCAGCATCTGCTGTTCCCCACCGCTGAAGGTTCCTGCGAGTTGGCTCAGCCTCTGGGACAGGATAGGAAAGATTTCGAAGACTGATTGTAGAAGCTTCTCTCGGCCGGTCCTTCCCAGTTTCCTGTAGCTCGGGTAGCAGCCCAGAAGGAGGTTTTGCAGGACCGAGAGGGAAGGAAAGATCATCCGGCCCTCGGGCACCTGGGCCAGTCCGAGCCTGCTGATCTCGTGGGGGGGCAGGTCTGTGATGTCCCGGTCGTTCAATATTCGCTGTCCCTTTCTGAGTCGAAGGAGCCCGGAAATGGTTTTGAGGATGGTCGATTTCCCCGCACCATTGGGCCCGATGAGGCTGACCATTTCGCCCTCATCGATATGGAGGGTCACCCCATGCAGGACGTTCCCTGAACCGTAGCTGGAAACAGCATCCTTAAGGTGCAGGAGCACTGAATTTCCTCCCTAAATAGGCCTCGATGACCTGCGGGTTCCTGCTGATCTCAGAGGGCGGTCCTTCGGTAATCTTTTCCCCGAAATTCAATACCACAATCCTTTCGGCTATACCCATGACAAATCGCATGTTATGTTCGATCAAGAAGATCGTAACCCCTTTTTGCCGGATAGACTTCAGAGCTTCTACCAACACCCCGACCTCCCTCGGGTTCAGGCCGCTCGTGGGCTCGTCGAGGAGGAGGAGCTTGGGTTCACTCATCAGCGCCCTCGTGATCTCAACAAGCCTCTTGATTCCGTGGGGCAGGATCAGGAGGGGGATATTCGCGTAGGGAGTGAGGCCAAAAAGGGCCAACGAATCGTGGGCCGCCTTGGCAGTGGCCCTGTTCTCCTGGCGGGCGAGGGGGAGCGCGCAGAGGCAGGAGAGGATCCCGGATCGGGTATTCACGTGACGGCCCACCATGAGGTTTTCCAGGACAGTCTGCTTCTGATATCCCTTGAGGATCTGAAAGGTCCTTGAAATTCCCCGCTGGGCAATCTCGTGGGCCGGGAGAAGGGTAATCTCCTCCCTTTCCAGGAAGACCCTGCCTGAATCCGGTTTCAAGAGGCCGTTCAGTACATTGAGGAGGGTGGTCTTCCCGGCACCATTCGGGCCGATGAGGGCGGTAATGGATCCTCTGTTAACCCCCATCTCTACCGCTCGTAAGGCCTGAAGGCCACCGAAGTTCTTGGATATTTTCTCGACTTGCAGAAGGTTCATGGGTCTCGTTTCCTCAAGGTCATTGATCTACAGCCTGGAGTTTTGCAAGCCTCCGCCGATCGACGAGGTTTTGGACCGTCCCAACGATCCCTTCGGACATGAAGCGGATCACGAGGAAGAAGACCAGGGCATAGATCAACAGCTCGTATTCCTTCAGGGGGATGAGGAGTTCAGGGAGGGCGGTCAAGATGACTGTGCCGATAATGGCCCCTGCGAGCCTTCCGAGTCCCCCGACCACCACGAAGACCAGGACGAGCATGGCGATATTGAGGTTAAAGTTATCTGGTGAGACCCCTCGGTTCCACTGGGAGTAGAGCGCCCCTGCCAGGCCACAGTATAATCCGTTCAGGAGGAAGGCGATGCGGACATAATGATCCACATCGATTCCCATCACCGAGGCGGCTACCTCGTCCTCCCGGATAGCCTTCATGGCCCTACCCGTCCGGGAGTTCTCCAGAAAATGGGCACCCAGGATACCCAGGATCGTCCAGGCCAGGATAAAATAGTAGTAAAAATACGGCCCCATCTTTTTTCCCAAAAGGGTAAGCCTTGAAACGAAAAGGCCGTCGTCCCCCCCCAGGAAGCCGACCCCCACAGTGCGGAGAGTAATGAAGGCGGCAAAGCCAAAGGCCGTCGTTCCCAGGGCCAGGACCCAGTGCCGTAACCGAAGGACTGCGACGCCCACGATGAGGGTCAAGATTCCAGTTCCTATGACTGCGAGGGGAAGGGCGATAAAATAATGAAGGCCAGCTTTGATCATGAGCAAAGCGACAATATACCCCCCCGCGGCATAGAAACCATTGCATCCGAAGTTGATTTGCCCCGCAAGGCCGAAGAAGATATGCAATCCGATGGAGAGGATGCTCATGATACACATGAATGTGACGATGTGCAGGAAAAAGTTATTGACCCCGGGGAAGATCTCTCCCCCGATAATGGGTATCACGATGAGGAGGGCTATAAGGATAGCAAAAAGCCAGGTCCGGCCGTTTTTCATACCTTATCCTTGGATTGGAGTTTGATCTGGATTTTCCTCTCGACAATCCAGATCAATCCTTTCTTTGCTCTGTGAACCCTGGGAGAGCTAAAAATAGTCATCTGACATTTCAGAGTGACCGTGTTTGCGAAAAAATGCAACGAATACAAACGCATTAACTCCTTTGACTTTAATTCGTTTTCCTCTCCCCTGGCGGGAGAGGGCTAGGGTGAGGGGGATTAAAGTAGAGTAGGCTTGACTCACCCTCACCCCAACCCTCTCCCATCAAGGGAGAGGGAGCCCAATGTCAAAATACTTTTTGCGTTTGGATTAGTCTTCATGGACACCGAAGAGCCCAAAGGGGCGAACGTAGAGAATTCCCATCAATAAGAGAAAAGTGGCCAGTTGAGCATAACCTGGAGCAAAGTAGCCTGCGATAAAGACATTCAAGAGGCCCACCACAAGTCCGCCCACCACGGCGGCATAAGGGTTGCCCATTCCGCCCAGGACCGACGCGATGAATCCATTGATCATCATGGGAAATCCCATGAGGGCATTGACATTGCTCATCGGTCCGAC
>Ga0153915_10003959_pt1 | contig 13610 bp, 11 predicted proteins | sample Opewatmetagenome_2_FD_107003 | JGI IMG/M metagenome (GOLD analysis project Ga0153915, IMG submission 107003) | Freshwater wetland microbial communities from Ohio, USA - Open water 3 Core 3 Depth 3 metaG | ecosystem: Environmental > Aquatic > Freshwater > Wetlands | place: USA: Ohio, Lake Erie... | reverse complement strand
TTGGCGATATCCATCAAGACGGGATACTTCTGGAGCATGGTCCGGGGGATGTTGAGAAGTTGGCCCGTGATTTTGTTCTTTATCTGAAGGGCGTTAGCCAGGGCCTGGCCGCGGTAATGATTGTTGGTGATGACAAAGACCTTGTCGGTGTTCCGGCCGAGGTCTTTGATCCTCTCCACCCACTCATCGAGCTCTTCATTGCTGTAAAGATAATTATAGCGGTCGTCGCGGCCGGCCTCTTCCCTGAACCAGTCCCGGTAATTCCGGCCGTGCAGCCGGACGTAAGAATAGTCGCGGATAGTCGCCCTGGCGCTGGGGCCGAGGGAGCTGCCGATCACCGGCTGGTCGATGTTGCAGAAGCAGACGGTGTGCTGGCTGAGGAGGCTGTAGAAATCGGGCCGATCCCAGGTGGAATGACGCACCTCAACGGTCATCGGGTAGCCGGAGAAGGCCCGGAACAGCCGAACCAGATAGTCCGCGTTTGGGCTAGAGTGATGGAAAGACCAGGGGAATTGGAAGAGCAGCGTAGCCAGGCGGCCCCGTGCCCGAAGGGGCTCGATGCCGATTTTAAAGCCGTCGACGTCCTTCTGGGACCAACTCTCGCGTTCATGGGTGAAGGCCTGATGCACCTTGACGGCCAGGAGGAACTCAGGGTAGTCGGCCAGTTTCTTGATCCAAGAAAGCGTCATGGAGAGAGCGGGGGGACGATAGAAGGTGCTGTTGACTTCGACGATGTTGATATAGGCGGCGAGGTAAGCAAGTGGATGGAAACCGCGCTCCTTGTTCCGCGGATAGACGATCCCATCCCAGTCCTCATAGCTCCAGCCGGCGGTCCCGATATAGTAACGGCTCATGGTGCTCCTATTATAGTGATTTGCGGGCGCTGGAAAAAGCCGGCCCGGTTCAATTCCACCTTAAATGAGGGGGGCGGAGTGTAGTTTGGAGGTAAAGAAAAACGTGCAAAAAGCGGCGAATAAGGCTAGACTAAGGCCAAGGACAATGGCGGGCCAGGAAAAAGTGATCCCTCGGGATTTCGTCGGAAAGATCATCGCGGCCCGCGGCCGGATTAGGTCCGACATCCGCAGGACATCTCTCGAATTCTCTCCAGCCTTGAGTGGCCTGACGGGAGCCGAGGTCCATGTGAAATGGGAATGCGAGCAGCGGACCGGCTCGTTCAAGTTTCGCGGGGCCTTGAACAAGGTCCGCTCCTTGTCGCCTGAGGAAAAAAAGAGGGGTGTTGTCTCTGCCTCCACCGGAAACCACGGTCTGGGTGTCAGCTTGGCCGCGGAGATGGAGGGAGTCCGGCTGACCCTCGTCCTTCCTCAAAATGTGGCCGAGGCCAAGCGAGAGCGGCTGGAAAAAGGACCGGCCGAGATCATCATCCACGGGGAAAGTTGTGAGAAAGCGGAGGTCTGGGCGCGCCGGCTGGCCGGGGAGACGGGGCGGGCTTTCATCTCTCCCTATAATGACGCGGAGATCATCGCTGGCCAGGGCACGATCGGCCTGGAGATCCTGGAGGACCTTCCTGGGGTCGAGGCGACTCTCGTTCCGGTAGGGGGTGGAGGACTGATCGCTGGGATCGCCGGCTGCCTGAAGGGGGCTGGCCTGGCCGTCAAGGTGCATGGCGTCGAGCCCTCCCATTCTGCTGTCATGGCGGCTTCGCTAGCGGCTGGGGCCATCGTGGAGATCGCTGAAGAGGAAACGATCGCCGACGCCGTGGCGGGGGGACTTGAGCCCGATTGCATCACCTTTGCCTTGTGCCGCGAGCTTCTGGACGGCATCATCCTCGTCGAAGAGCCTTTGATTAAGAAGGCGATGTCGCTTTTGTGGGAATACCATAAAAAGTTGGTTGAAGGAGCCGGATCTCTCCCCCTTGCCGGCCTGATAAAGCATCGGGCCCAGCTAGCCGGCAAGAAAGTGGTGTTGGTGGCGAGCGGCGGGAACATCGCGCCGGCAGTTTTTGAGAAAGCGGTGAGATGAGAAAACGGGTTATCATCGGCCTCGCCTTTGGCCTCGTCCTGGCCGGAGTTGGCGCAAGCTGCAGGAAGCCGGCGCAGGCGCTCTACACCTTTGGCATTTTTCAAATCACCGACGCCCCGACTCTTAACGAGGCCAGGAAAGGCTTCATTCAGGCTTTGATGGACGCCGGCCTTAGGGACGGGACAAACATCAGGCTAGTGGTCCGCAACGCCATGGGCGATATCACCGAAGCTCGGCGCATCGCCCAGGAGTTTGTGGACCAGAGGATGGACATGATTATCGCCCTGTCCACTCAATGCCTGCAGGCGGCCATGCTGGCTTCCCCGAGGGTTCCGGTCATCTTCACGTCGGTGGCCAACCCGCACCTTCTCGGTGTGGGGAAGTCCGCTGATGGCCACAGCCGGAACATCACTGGAGTCGCTTCCACCGCTCCAATCAAGCAGACACTCGACCTTGTCCGCGAGGTGCTGCCGGGAGCCAGAAGGATCGGAACCATCTGGACGCCGGCCGAGCTGAACTCGGAGTATTATCTCCAGCTTCTGCGGGAAGGGGCGGGGGAGTTGGGATTCGAGGTGGTCGCTGTCCCTGTCGCCAACGTCAACGAGGTCCTCCTTTCCGGGCAAATCCTACTCAACGAGAAGGTCGACCTCATTTTCCCGATCTCTGACAACACCATCAACGCCTCGTTTGAGTCGCTCGGCCGACTGGCCAGGGATAATGCGGTCCCTCTCTTTGGAGGATTTCCGCTTTTCACCCGTTTGGGAGCGTGTGCGGCGATGGGCTGGGACTTTTTCGAAATGGGCTATAAGACGGGCGAGATGGCCGCTCGTGTCAAGAACGGCGAGGATCCCGGCCGCATTCCCCTCCAAACGATGAGCAGGCTCCGCCTGCACCTCAACCTGGCGGCCGCCAAGTTGCAGGGCGTGGAGTTTCCCCCCCAGATAATTGGGCGAGCCGACGACATCATCGGGCTGGAAGGGCCTTCTCAACAAGCGCAGGACCAGCCGTAAAAACTCCTGGAATCAAAACAAGAAAAATATCGGCCGTCCCTGCCCAAGGCGCACGGCCCGGCGGAGTGCCGAGTGGGTGAATTTAGAGGCTAGGGCGCAGGCTTCCACCAGCGAATTTCCCAAGACGACGAAACTAAGCAGGCTCGAGGACAGGAAACAGCCGGTGCCGTGAACGTCCCCCGCTATCTTTGCATGGGGGAATTGATAGAACTTCCGGCCGTCATAGAGAACATCCACCACCCCTCGGGCCAGGTGTCCGCCTTTAACCAGGCAGGGTGCGGCGATGCGCTCGACGATTCGGCGGGCAGCTTCTTTCATGGCTTCCGGGCCTCTCGGGCGAATACCGGAGATCAGGGCCGACTCGTGGAGGTTTGGAGTCAGGACGGAAATCCGGCCCTTGATCTGGGCCAGATAGGCCGGCAAGGCGCTCTTCTCCAGCAGCCACCGGCCCGAACTCGATTTAAGGACGGGGTCGACAACGATCGGGATGTCAGCGTGCCGAGCCAGGATATGGCCCAGGGCGGGGATGTTCCCGCGGCAGCCTACCATTCCCACCTTAATTCCCGCCGGCGCGATGTCCCTGATGAGCGTCTCGTACTGGTTGAGAAGGAACCGGGGGCCGAGGCAGCGGACCTCCATAACCTGCCGGCTGTTTTGAGCGGTGACGGCAGTCAGGATTCCAGAGCCGAGGAAACCGAAGCGGCGGAAAACCGCGACGTCCAACAGTACTCCCGCTCCGGAGGAAGGATCGTATCCGGCGATCGAAAATAAAGCTCTTTTTCCGGCCTGGCTTTTTTTTCTCATGACATTACCGGAGCGCTTGTTGCGCTTTACGGATTGGCGAGGCTATGTTAGCATATCGATATATTCGATGAAAGCCAGGGCCCATGTCTTTGTTTCCGGCCGCGTCCAGGGGGTTTTTTTCCGTGACCACACCCGGCGCTGGGCGGCCTCTCTGGGTCTCACGGGCTGGGTCCGGAACCTGCTGGACAGCCGGGTTGAGGTGCTCGCCGAGGGCGAAAAAGCACGCCTGGATGACTTGGTTGCCCGGCTGAAAGATGGCCCTCCCATGGCAGTTGTCGAGAATGTCGAGGTGACCTGGGAAGATTTCAGGGGCGAGTTCGGGGATTTCCGGGTAGCCTGGCCCTAGCCTTGCCTTTTTCTCTGCTCCAAGAACTTTTGCCGGCATTCCTGAGAACAGAAGTAATGCTCCTTGCCGTCCGCCTTCTCCAATATGGCCTCTTCTTTGGGGAGATAGGTATTGCAGGTTTCATCCTTGACCATGAGGCCCGATATCTGCGGGCGGTTTGGGCTGCGCCCACCGGGACGGCGCGGCGACAAAAAAACCCGGAGAAAAAGGTAGATGACATAGGCGATGAAAAGATAAAAAACGAGTCGAAAGAAACCGAGGATCACCTCTCGACTGTAGCCGAATCAATGAATCGTGTCAACGACCTGAGATGGCCTTGCGTCTGGGCGAAAACGGCGTTAGTATAAACCCGACACGTTTGGCCGGCAAAGTGTATGGCACAATTCTTGCTGCCAAGAAGGAGAAGGGAGAATCAAGATGAAAAGGATGGCTCTCCTCGTCGCGGCCGTCTTTGTTTTGTTGCTCCTGCCATTTGCCGCTCGGCGAGATGGCTCCAGCTGGGTGGGGGCCGGGGAGGCATCCGACCAAGGCCATTCGGACCAGCAGGAGGAGAAAACCTCCCTCCAGCACGAGGTGGCCGTGACGCTGAAACTCCTCCAGGTCTACGTCGTTGACAAAAAGGGGAATCCCGTCCTGGACTTGGCGAAAGACGATTTCGTCATATCCGACAACGGGAAAGAGCAGGCTATCACCGAGTTCGAGAAGCACGCCTTAAAGCTTTCTTCCCCGGACGAAGTGGAACAGCCGGAGCGCTTGGAAGAGACGCCTCTCCTTCCGCCGCGCAGCCTGATGTCGCGCAAGTTCTTCCTGTTTTTCGATTTTGCCTATAACAACCCCAAAGGGATCCTCAAGGCCAAGGAGGCGGCGCTTTCTTTTATCGACGCTCATCTCCTGCCAACGGACGAGGTCGGCGTCCTCTCGTTCTCTGGGCTGGAAGGCCTGGAGCTCTGGGAATATCTCACGACAGACCATAGGAAAGTGCGGGAAGTTGTGGAGGCCTTCGGCCTGAAGAAGCGTTCGGGGATGGTGGACAATCTCCAGGAGAAGTACTATGAAGCAGTGACTGGACAGAACCCGGCCGATGCCGCGGGCTGGGGCCGGGCGACTCTACGGGGCAACGAAAAGGCGCTCCCTGATATGGGCGCGAAGCCCGATCTCGACAGAACGCTGGAACTCAAGTCCTTGAAGTTTGCCGAGAGGGGCACACTCCACGCCGTGATGTTCGCCGACTGCATCAAAGATCTGGCCCTGGCTCTGCGTTACGTACCGGGCCAGAAGAATATAGTCCTTCTTTCCTCGGGCGTTCCGTACTCGCTCATCTACGGAATCCAGGCCCCATATGGGGACGTTCGTTTTGGGGACTTCGGGAATTCCCTCCTCAAGCAGCGTTACGACGACATGCTCTCTGAATTAACCGCTTCGAATTGTCTTATCTATGCGCTTGACACCGAAGAAGCGGGGGCAAGCCTCAAAAAAGATACACGGACGATGGGAGTATTCACCCTCCAGAAAACAACCAGTGCCACCGGCGGGAAGTACTTCGGGAACATCAACCGTTATTCGGAGCACCTCGAGAAGATCCAGAACATGACCGGCTGCTACTATGTCCTCGGCTATTACATTGATGAGAAATGGGACGGCGCCTATCATCAGATAAAGGTCGTGGCCCTCCGGCCGGGATGCGAGGTCCACGCCCAAAAGGGATACTATAATCCCAAGCCGTTCAACGAATACAGCGAGCTCGAAAAAATGCTGCATCTTGTCGACCTCGCCCTAAACGAAAACCCTGTCTTTCAGAAGCCGGTCCGCTTTGGCCTGACGGCACTGCCATGCTCCCCCGGCAAGCCGGCCAATCTCTGCCTCTCCGCCGAACTCCCCCTCGACAAGCTCGCGGAGATAATGAAGGGAAAATATGAAATCGTCAGCATCGTTTTTGACCAAGCTGGAAACACCATCGACCTCAAGCGGGAAGAAAAAAACATTTCCGGAGTGAAGGAAACCAAGGTTACGTACCAGGCAGAATTCAGGCTGGCTCCGGGGACCTATGAGTGCCGCGTGATCATCCGCAACCTGGAAACGGGGAGCGGGGCCGTGGGCGGCTCCTCGGTCAGCCTAGAGAAAGAATAGGGCCGCACAATTCTCTTGATTCTTTGTCCCTCAGAAAGTAAGATGAAAAAAGCGTCCGGACAAGGAGGAGAGGTCCATGGATTTCATGTTTTCTGAAGATCAACTGAGCCTTAGGGAGACGATTCGCAATTTTGCCCAGAAAGAAATCCAGCCGCTCGTCAAGGAGTCCGACGAGAAAGGCAAGTGGCCCGCTGTCCTGACCACCAAGCTGGGTGAGCTGGGCCTCCTGGGCATCATCGTCCCCCCCGAATACTCGGGCTGCGGCTACTCCAATCTCGATTATGTCATCATCCTGGAAGAGATATCCAAGGTCGATCCTTCGGTCGGACTGGTCGTGGCCGCCCATAACTCTCTCTGTTCCAACCATCTCAACCTGTTTGGGACTCCGGCCCAGAAGGAAAAATACCTAACTCGGCTGGCCTCCGGCCAAACCCTCGGCGCCTGGGCGCTGACAGAGTCGGGTGCCGGGTCTGACGCGGCCGCCATGAGGTCGCGGGCGGAGAAAAAGAGCGGTCACTGGCTGCTCAACGGGACTAAGCTCTTCATCACCAACGGTTCCCTTGCCGAGGTCTGCGTTGTCATGGCGGTCACCGACCCGGCCAAAGGGCGAAACGGCATCTCCGCCTTCATCCTGGAAAAAGGGATGGCGGGTTTCCGCCCGGGAAAGAAAGAAGACAAACTGGGGATCCGGGCGTCCGACACTTCCGAACTCATCTTCGAGGACGTCCAGGTACCGGCCGAGAACCTGCTCGGCAAGGAGAATGAAGGTTATCGTGCGGCCATGGCCATCCTCGACGGGGGCCGGGTGAGCATCGCCGGTTTTTCGCTGGGAGTCGCGGCCGGCGCGCTCGAAGCCGCCCTGAGATACGCCAAGGAACGGGTCCAGTTTGACCAGCCAATCGCCAATTTCCAGGCTATCCAGTGGATGTTGGCCGACGGGTTCACCGAGCTCGACGCGGCCCGCCTCCTGACCTACCGAGCCGCGTTCCTGGAGGACCAGGGGAAAAAGATCCCCAAAGAATCGGCCATGGCCAAGCTCTTCGCTTCAGAACTGGCTGTGCGGGCCTCCTCGAACGCCGTCCAGATCCTGGCCGGGTACGGCTTCACCAAAGACTACCCCGTCGAAAAGTTCTATCGCGATTCCAAGCTGGGAACGATCGGTGAGGGGACCTCCGAAATCCAGCGCTGGATCATCGCCCAGAAGGTCCTTTCGGAGTACTGAGGGACTTGATCAAAGAGATTAGGCGAGGGAATGCCCGGGCCATCGCCAAGGCCATCTCGCTCGTCGAGAACAACTCCGCCTCCGCCCGACGGTTGATGCGGCAAGTCTTCACCTGGAGAAAAGAGGCTGTCGTGCTGGGGATAACGGGGGCGCCAGGCACCGGGAAGAGCACGCTGGTCGATCAGCTCATCGGCCGGCTACGCGGGGCGGGGCGCAAGATTGGAATCGTGGCCGTCGACCCGTCGTCTCCATTCAGCGGAGGGGCCATCCTCGGCGACCGGATCCGCATGATGCGGCATAGCATCGACAGCGATGTCTTCATCCGGAGCATGGCCACCCGCGGCCATCTCGGCGGCCTGGCCAAGGCGACCGGTGAGGTCATCGCCATCCTTGAAGCGGCCGGAAAAGACTATGTCCTGGTTGAAACCGTAGGGGTAGGACAGGACGAGGTGGAAGTCGTCAAGTTGGCAGACCTCGTCCTAGTCGTCCTGACGCCCGATGCGGGCGATGAGATTCAGGCCTTCAAGGCCGGGATCATGGAGATCGCCGACGTCCTTATCATCAACAAGGCCGACCATCCCGGTGCCGAGAAGATGGAGAGGCAGCTCCGTGCCATGCTCGACCTGGGACTTGCGGACAAAGACAGACCATCCGTGATCAGGACCGTGGCCACCAAAGGAAAGGGGATAGAGGGGATTCTTTCCGAGGTCGACCGTCTGCTGGGCAAGCGGGACCGGGGTTTCCAGGAGCTCCGCAGGAAACGGTTGCTCGGCTGGATGCTACGGGATGTCATCCGGGAGAAGATCGATTGGCTCATCAGCCGGGACCTTCCGGATTCCGTTTTCGAGGAGTACGTCGACCAGATCTATCATCGTCGGATCGATCCCTATACAGTCGCCGACAGACTCGTCGCCCGTCTGCAGGAGAAAGGATGAAGGTCAAGGGGATCCACCACATCGGGATCGCCGTGCGCAACCTGGAAGAGAGCCTGCGAAGATGGTCGACCCTTTTTGGCGTGGGCCCAGGGCCGATCGAGGAGATCCCGGATAGGGGGGTACGGCTTGCCCATCTTCGCGTCGCCAAGGGTCCGGAGATCGAGCTCGTCGCTCCGCTCGGGGCTGACTCTCCGGTCGCCAGGTTCCTTGAGTCCCGCGGCCAGGGCATCCAACATTTTGCTTTCGAGGTCGACGATATCGAAACCGCAATGGACGAGCTCAGGCGGGCGGGACTTAAGTTAGTGTCAGATACTCCTCAAAAAGGGGCGGGGGGAGTCCTCGTCGCCTTCGTCCATCCTCAATCCATAGACGGGGTGCTCGTGGAAATCCGGCAGAGTGGGAAGGCCCGCGCCAAGAAGAGCTAGCCCCGCTGGCGGCTGAGCGTCAGCGCCCAGCGGGCGAAAGCCCTGGCTTCCTCGAGGTCGTGTTCGTTGGGGTGAGTGCTGGCCGAAGCCGCCATGTCCACCCAGGCCTCGTGCTCCGGAGAGCGGCTCAAGACCTCGAGTGCCTGGGGCGAGACCTTACCACGGCAAGAAAACGTGGAGATCAGCTTAGCCTGGAAAGAAACGGCCACGGCGTGCTCGATCGCTTCCCGGGAAAGGCGACTGCCGGTCACGGAGCCGTGCGTCGAAAAAAGGGCGATTTTTTTCCCCTTCGGAATGCTCTTGAGAAATTTTTCCGCCTTGAAAGGCACGCTGTGCGATTGAACGGGAAAACCGATGAAGACCAGGTCGTATTCGTCGAGGCTTCGGACTTCGGCCAGGGGCTTGATAACCTTGGGCAGGGGCAGTGCCTCGAAGATGGCTTCGGCGATCTTTTTCGTGTTTCCGGTGAGGCTGTAATAAACGACCAAGATGTTGGACACGGCGTTATTCTTCCATAGCGCGCCCCAAAATTCCAGCCCTAGTTTTTCCTGGGCAGGTTGATCGTAATGACCGTCCCCTTTTCGACTTCGCTCTCGACCCGGATAGTGCCACCATGGTCTTCGACGATCTTTTTGGCGATGGGAAGGCCGAGTCCGGTGCCCGCATCCTTGGTAGAGAAGTACGGATCGAAGACTTTCTCCACCAGGTCCTTGGCCATGCCGATCCCGGAATCGCGGATGACCAGGACGAGGTTCTCTTTTTCGGCCCGCAGGCGGATTTCGATCTCGCCGCGGCCGCGGATGGCTTCGATGGCGTTGATAAAAATATTCCGGAAAGCGATCTTGATCTTGGACTTGTCCGCTTCGATCGGGAACTCCTCGCCCTCGAAAACCTCCCGGAACCGGATCCTTCCCGAGATGACCTTTCGGTAGGGCGAGACGACTTCGCCTATGGCCTCCCGCAGGTCAAACGCCTCCTTGGTGAGGCTGGTGACCCGAGAGAGTTCCAGGAACTCCTGGGCGATGCGCCGCAGGTTATCGACCTCGCTGATGATGTAGGAAGCGGATTCGCGGAGGGCCTTCTCGAAATCCGCGCTCTTGTCGCCATAAACGCGGAGGATGTGCTCCGCAGAGAGCTGGATCGGCGTCAGCGGGTTCTTGATCTCGTGGGCAACCTTCTGGGCCAGTTCGGCCCAGGCTACTTTCTTGCTCAGGTCGGCGATCTCCTGTTGGTGTCTTTTCAAGTCCTTGATCATGGCATTGAACCCGTCGACCAGGGATTTCATCTCGTCGTGGGAGCGGTGCTCGACGACGATTTCCAGGTTGCCCAGCCCCACCTCCCTCGTTCCCGCAAGCAGTTTCTTCACGGGTGAGATAATCATGCGGCCGATTCCTCTGGCGAAGAAGAGGACGAAGAGGATGAGGAAGGCCGAGACGAAGACAAGGAACTCGACCAGCTCTTCGGTTGCGCCGGCGATTTCCTGCTCCTCGAAAGGAAAAGGCAGGGAGATCAGGTACTGGGCCCGGGGGATGGTATAGGGTATGGTCAAGCTCTGATAAGAATACCCCCCGATTCTCGGCCTCTGGACGTAAAATGGCTCGTTCTCATACCGGATCCTGTAGTAGGCTTCGCCGTCGATGAGGTCGGGCAAGAATCCCCAGTCAAAAAATTCGCGCCGGCTGGAGGAAATCAGCCGGCCCTCCCCGTACAGGTTGACGTCAGTAGCTATGGCCGAGCTGATCCAAAGGACGAGGTCATCTGTCGGGGCGATGAGGGTGGCCTTCTCCTCCTGCTGGAGGGTGACGAAATCCTGCATGATGTTCCGGGCGAAATTGGCGTGAACCTCCGCCTCTTCCAGAAACCGCTGGCTAAAGGTCCGGGTGAAGAAGCGGTGCGAGAAGAAGGTGAAGAGGAGGAGGGAAATCACCGTGATGGTGATAAAAGCGGCGTTGACGCGGCTGGAAAAAGACCATAGGTAGCTGGCCAGCTTTTTCCTCCCCAAAAAAGCCGGGACAAGGACAAGAAAAAGGAAGGCCAGGCCGAGATAGAAGATCGCAAGCTTCAGGAACTCGACCGTCAGGCCCAGGATGTTCTTTTGAGGAAGGAGAAACGCGTATACCCTGTTTTGGAAGCGGAAATAAAACGTCCTAAAAACTCTTCCCCTGTCCCGGAAAGACGCCCATATCCCCTCGGGGGCGCGTTCGATCTTCTCCAGGGTACGAGCCCCAATCCCGGAAGAGATCCGACTGGGGTTAAAGAGAACTTTGCCCCGGGCGTTGAAGATGGCAAACCCGAACTCTTGCTGGTTGAGGGAGGGGAGGAGGCTGACTTTGAGCAGCTCGAAATACGGATTGGCGGAATAGAGGAACGGCAGCATTTCCGGGTCGATGGCCAGGGAGAAGGTCATCCTGCCCAGGTATTGATCCTGGGAGTACCAATCTTTGTAGGCCAAGATGAATTCCCTTTCTTTGCCCAGAGAAGGAACGTTCACCCGGGACACCCTCCAGGTTGGGCTCAGCGGCAGCTCGACCTCGGGCTGATAAAGCTGCGAGATATTGAGGGAGAAGCGCGAAAGGATCCCGCCCTCGGCGTCGAGGACCTCCAGGATTGAATACCAATTGAACTTGGCCGCCAGCGTGCTCTCCCAGAGGGACCGGGCGAAAGGAGAGGGATCGGGATTCTGGAGGAAAGCGAGGATGAACGCTTTTCTCTTTTCGATCTCGGGGAGGGATTGCTGGATGATAAAATCGGCCCAGTCCTCCTGGGACAGGATGGTGTTGCGCAAAAAGTTCTGGACGAGGGAGCCGAGGCGGGCGGATCCCTGAAGATGGAGCTCCGCCGAATTGAGGAGTGCCGCCAGGAAAATCAGGGCGAATATGGACGCACGTTTTATCGAGCTCATGTATGGCCTGGAGATCAGATAGCCAAGGAAGAGGATGATGATCGGGATGGTCAGCAAAAGGCTGTCGGTTCCAGCCCCGTGCAAGAGCAGAAAAATCCCCGTAGTCCAGATGAGAGGCGGAAGAGCGACCGACCAGCGAGGCGATAACAGTTGGACGAAGCGGACAGATAGAAATATAGCCCAGCCGCAGCTTAACAAAAAGAAGACGAGCCCAAGGTGCAGGAATAGAAAGGATGGATCGCCGGAGAAACGCAGGAGATTGAGATTGGAATTGGCCACCAGGCGGGAGACGAAACTGTGGTAGATTGACGTTAGGAAGAATGCCGCACCAATGAGAAGCGTGTCGAAGGTCCAGGCCCCAGCCAGGGGAAGCGTCCATTTTTTGTCGCGGACGAGGTCCCAGGCAAAGACTCCGAGAGCCGCGATGATCAGGAAAAGGAAGAGTGTGCTCAGCAGGATGTCGGCCGGAGATTGGGTCAGACGGCCGAGGGAGAAAAAGCCGGCCTGGGCAGGAGAGAAGACCCGGAACGATTGAACCCTTTCCAGCATGCTGAGCGGGACGAAGGCGATGCGCAGGCCCGCCAGGGCGAGGACGAGGAGGATGACCGTGCCGGCCCTCTTGCGCGGCGACTGTAGATAGGACCTGGCCAGGTCGGTGAGGAGAAAAACGAGGGAGAGCGCCAAGGCAATCATAGAAACGAGGATCATACTCTCGCGAAGACTGGAATGAATTGAGCGAAGGGAGGGCGCGGTCAGGTTGACGGTAGCGACGATCTCCGCCTGCTCGTTCCTGAGGGGGAAGAAGATCTGTTGAGTCTCATTGTCCAGACGGGGTTCACCCCGGTATTCGTCCTGGTGGCGGGCAAAAATTTGCTCGAACCCGGAGACGTCGTCGCGGAAATCCCAGTAGTCGACATGCCCGCTTTTCCAGTACTTACCCTTGAGGAACTGGTACTCCGAGAGGTAGGGTGCTCTGAGCTGGGGCCGGAAGGCCAGAAGCCGGAAAAGGACGACCTGTTCGGACTGGCGAACTCGGGCGGATGAGACAAGATAGGAGGACGCACGGTTGCGGACGAGCAGGGGCTTGTCGAGCGTGGGGGGCCGAAAATCGATGACATTCCCCAGCCAGACCGCCAAACTGCCGTCCTCATCATAGTAGGCCAAGCCCTCCAGCTCGGGGTCGACCTTCTGACCTTTAAAAAGAGCGAAAATCTTGTCTTTATCGTAAGGAAAAGACGAGACCGCCAGGGCCTTTTGCCGCGCCCGCAGACCCGTCTCGAGCAAAGCGAATTCCTTTTTGATGGACTGGGCTTGCCGGCGCAGCCCTCCGAGACTCTCCTGGAAGTAGTGGGTCGTGAGCAGCCGCGGCAAAAGCTCTGAGAGGCCGAGGAGGAACAGGGCCAGAACCAGCGCGCTGACGCAGCCGCGCCTCAGGATGGTCGGCCGGAGGAAAAATGAGACTTTTTTCATAGTGACTCGGCCTTGATTTCCGTTATCCTCCAAGGGGGGCGGGGATCTCCGCCGTTTGGCGGCCTCTCTCTGGTCAGATGGAAGAACACCTGGAAAACGTGTTGATTGTCGTTTTTCTTGTTCTTGAACGACCAGCGCGCCTTGAATATGAAGCTCTTTTCCTTGGCCAGAACCGGGAGCTCAGTGTCGGCATAGAACTCGAATGTGGAATAGGTTGCATAGACCTGGCGGAAGAAGAAATAGGTCTGTTCCGGCGATATCTGGTCAGAGAAAGAGATCGGCTCGGGAAGAGAGATGTGGACATGCCCCTGGGTGGAGAGCAGAGAATAGAGCAGCCGCGGGTCATCCTGGAAGAAGGCTTTTTCGATGCTCCGTGTTGTCTGAGAGAC
>Ga0153915_10003958_pt1 | contig 13612 bp, 15 predicted proteins | sample Opewatmetagenome_2_FD_107003 | JGI IMG/M metagenome (GOLD analysis project Ga0153915, IMG submission 107003) | Freshwater wetland microbial communities from Ohio, USA - Open water 3 Core 3 Depth 3 metaG | ecosystem: Environmental > Aquatic > Freshwater > Wetlands | place: USA: Ohio, Lake Erie... | reverse complement strand
TGAGCGACTGAAGGACGGCCGCATCGCGGCGGCCGCATTCGATACGTTCGCCGTCGAGCCTGCCGACGACGACGAGCTCCTCAATCTGCCGAACTTCATCGCGACACCGCATATCGGGGCGGGTTCCGAGGAGGCGCGCTGGCGCATGGGGACGAGCGCGATCGAGGGCCTCATGAACAACTTCATTCCTGAACCCGGCCAGTATCCGTTCGAGGACCGATGTTGACGAGCGCCGAATGGCAGGCCGTCGGCGCGAGTCTCGTTGTCGGCGCGCGCGCGGTGGCCGTGGGACTGCCACTCGCACTCGCGGTTGCGTGGCTCCTGGCGCGCAAGCGCTTTCCAGGCCGTGCGCTGCTCGATGCGCTCGCACACGCGCCGCTCGTGCTGCCGCCGGTGGTCGTCGGCTATGCGCTGCTCCTCATCTTCGGCGTGCAGGGCCCAATCGGCCGCTGGCTCGACGCCACGCTCGGCACGCGTCTCGTCTTCACGTCGGCCGGCGCATCGCTCGCGGCCGGCATCATGGCGTTTCCGATGATGGTGCGTGCCATGCGCCTATCGCTCGAGGCCATCGATCCCGGGCTCGAACTTGCCGCTCGCTCGCTCGGCGCGGGCGCCCTCGATCGATTCCTGACGATCGTGCTGCCGCTCGCCATGCCCGGCGTCGTCGTGGCCGCGATCGTGGGATTCGCCGCGTGTCTCGGTGAGTTCGGCGCCGTCATTACGTTCGCAGGGAGCATTCCCGGCGAAACGCAGACCCTGCCGCTTGCGATCTACAGCGCGCTGCAGACGCCCGGCGGTGAGCAGACGGCGCTCAATCTCTCGCTCATATCGCTCGGCGTCGCCGCGGTCGCGCTGCTGGCCGCCGAAGCGCTGGGACGCTGGGCGCGTCGCTGGGCCGCACGCTGAGCACTCGCCGTCCATGATCGACTTCGACGCACGCGTGAGTCTTGGCGAGTTTCGCCTCGAAGTCGCCTTCCAGGTGCCTGAGACCGGCACGACCGTCCTCTTCGGTCCCTCGGGTGCAGGCAAGTCGACGGTGCTCGCGCTGCTCGCTGGCGCCCTGAGGCCGCAGGCCGGTCGCGTACTGGTCGGCGGCGAGACGCTGGTCGACATCGACCGCGGCGTCTTCTTGCCGCTCGAGCGACGCCATCTCGGCTGGGTGTTTCAGGACGGCCGGCTCTTTCCGCACCTCACGGTTGCGCAGAACCTCGAGTACGGCAGGCGCAGGCGCAGGCAGGGCGAGCCGGGCGCCGATCTGCCTCGCGTCCTCGACGTACTCGGAATCAGCGCGCTCCTCAAGCGCTGGCCGCGCGATTTGTCCGGCGGCGAGCGCCAGCGTGTTGCGATTGGGCGGGCGCTGCTTGCCCAGCCGCGCCTGCTGCTGATGGACGAGCCGCTCGCGTCCCTCGACGCGCCGCGCAAGCATGAGATCCTCGAGCTGCTGGCGAGCATCGGCACGGAGTTCGCCGTGCCGATCGTCTATGTGACGCACAGCCTGGCGGAACTGCTGCGCCTGGCGGATCACGTCGTGCTCATCGATCAGGGTCGCGTGGTTGCGCAGGGACCGGCCAGCGAAATACTCAGCCGCGGCGACACCCCGCTCATTGCCGCGCGCGCGGACGCCGGCGCGATCGTCGAGGCGCCCATTGCCGCACAGCAGCCGGATCGTGGCACGACGGTGCTCAATCTCGCGGCCCAGGAATTGCTGATTCCGCACGTTCCTGGAAACGTCGGCCGCCGGGTGCGCGTGCACGTGATCGCGAATGACGTGATCCTGGCGACTGAAAGACCGCGTGCGATCTCGGTACGTAACGTGCTTGCGGCTTCGGTGGCGAAGCTCGCGCCACGCCCCGACGGCGCGGTGAATGTCGAGCTCGTGCTCTCGCCAGAGCATCGCCTCCTCGCAACGGTCACGCAGGAAGCGGCGCGTGAGCTTGCCCTTGCGCCGGGGCTGGCCGTCTTCGCGCTCCTCAAGTCGGTGGCAATCGATGCGCCGGCTGGGATGCGTCTCCTCGAACCGCTCTAGCGCTCATTTCTGCTGAATCGAGTGCAGGTACTCGACCAGCTTCGAAATCATTTTCTCGGCCTGCTTCTTGCGGTTCGGGTTGTCCGGGTCCGCCATCTGGAAGTCGAGACCCCACACCGGCATCTCGCGGGACCCGTGCGGAGCGTGCACTTCGCGTCCATCGATGATCATCGCGATCTTATCCCCCGGGAATACGCCGGCGTGACGCTTCGTGATCAGCGTGAGATCGGGAGGGCTCAGTTTGAAAAATGGCGCCACCACGCCGTCGCCATGACCGGTGTCGCCGTGGCAGGCCGCGCAGAACCGCTTATAGAGACGAGCGCCCGAGTAACCGCTCAGGTCTTCCGACTTCGCGGTCTGAGCAACGGCCGCCGCGATAAGGGCGACGAATATCGCAAGTCGAAGATGCGCGGTCATCGAGAGCACTCCTCAGCCGGGACGTCCGGGCTCGGGATACTGCCTTGCGCCATCCCGGTAGGCAAACCCGACTGCTTGCATCGCCGCTGGCGGCATTGCTCTGCCGTTCGCTAACATGCCGCGTCTGTATGGCGACCTACGACTATGACCTGTTCGTGATTGGCGCGGGCTCGGGAGGGGTGCGCGCGAGCCGGATTGCGGCGGGCCACGGCGCGAAGGTCGCTATTGCCGAGGAGTATCGCGTCGGCGGCACCTGCGTCATACGCGGCTGCGTGCCGAAGAAGCTGCTCGTGTACGGCTCGCATTACGGCGAGGAGCTCGAGGACGCGGCGAAATACGGCTGGCTCGGCGTCGGCGGCGCGTTCGACTGGCCGACGCTGCGTGACAACGTGCAGAACGAAGTGACGCGGCTGAACGGCGCGTACATCGCGACCCTCGAGCGCAATCGCGTCGAGATCCTGAACGGCAAAGCGGCTTTCCTCGACGAGCACACGCTGGAAATCGGTGGACGGCGGGTGACCGCCCGAATTGTGCTGATCGCGACCGGCGGGCGGCCGACGATGCCGGTCTTCCCCGGCGCCGGGCTCGGTTTCAGTTCCAACGAGGCCTTCCACCTCGAGCGCTTGCCGCGCCGCATGGTGATATCCGGAGGCGGCTATATCGCGACGGAATTTGCCGGCATCTTCCATGGCCTCGGTGTCAAGGTGACGCAGCTCTATCGCGGCCGGCTGATCCTCAAGGGCTGGGACGTCGAGCTGCGCGAGAAATTGCAGGCGGCATACGTTGCTAAGGGCATCGACGTGCGGCTCGGAAGCGAGATCGCCAAGGTCGCCCGCAGCGGCGCGAGCCTGACGCTGACATTGAAAGACGGAGCGACGGTCGAGACCGACGCGTTGATGCACGCAATCGGCCGCGAACCGAACACAAGGGAGCTCGGCCTTGAGCGCGCCGGCGTCGCCATCGACGGCATGGGCGCGGTCAAGGTCGACGCGATGTCGCAGAGCTCCCGCCCGCACATCTACGCCATCGGCGATGTCACCCATCGCCTGCAGCTCACGCCGGTGGCGATCCGCGAAGGGCACGCATTCGCTGACACCGTTTTCGGCAAAACACCCTGGTCGGTCGACCACGCCAACGTGCCGTCGGCCGTCTTCAGCCAGCCGGCGTTGGCGGCCGTTGGCATGACGGAGGAGGCTGCGCGCGCCGCCGGCTTCGAGGTCAAGGTGTTCCGCTCCGACTTTCGTCCAATGAAGCACACGATTTCCGGGCGGCAGGAGCGCACTCTCTGCAAGCTCGTGGTCGACGGCAAGACGGACCGCGTGCTAGGCGCGCATATGCTTAGCCCGGACGCGCCGGAGATCGTCCAGGCGCTCGCCGTCGCGGTGAAAGCGGGCGCAACCAAGAAGGACTTCGATCAGACGGTCGCGCTGCATCCGACGGCTGCCGAGGAATTCGTGCTGATGCGCTGAAGCGATTGCTGAAGCGGACCTGCGCGTCCAGACTGGCGACAACAAGAAGGAAGAAGCCCCGTGCGAACCAGCCGCCGCTTGTTTCTCACCGCATCCGGTCAGGCGCTTGGAGCGGGATGGCTCGCGCTCAATTGGCCGAAGATCAGCGCTGCGGCCATGCACGCCCACCGTTCGGCCGCGGTGCCGGAGCCCCGCATCCTGATCCTCGATCCGGCGCAGGCGCGGGACTTCGATGCGATCGCATCACAGATCATTCCGACCGACGACAAGCCCGGTGCGCACGAGGCGGGGGCGGTGTATTTCATGGACGCCGCGCTCGGCGGGTTCTTCTCGGCGCATCGCCAAGAGCTGCTGAGCGGTCACGGTGAATTCGTCGCGGCATTCGCGAAGCAATTCCCCGGCGAGTCGTTCGCCGAGAGCCCAGGCGAACGCCAGATCGGGTTCCTGAAGAGCGTCGATACGACGCCGTTCTTTCAGAACATGCGCTTTCTCACCGTGCTCGGATTTCTGGCGCACCCGAAATACGGCGGCAACCGCGGCGGTGTCGGCTGGAAGGTCGTCGGCTTCGAGGACACGCACTCATTCACGCCGCCCTTCGGCTACTACGATCGCGATTATCCCGGCTTCGAGGCTGGCGCGAAGAAGGGGCAAGCATGAGCGCGCGCCGCTTCAAGCCGTCGGACACGGTTGATTTTGTCGTCGTGGGTTCGGGCGCGTCCGGCGGCGTGCTCGCGCGCGAGCTGTCCCAGGGGGGATTCCACGTCGTCGTCCTCGAGCAAGGGCCGCGGCTGGGGCCGGCGGACTTCGAGCACGACGAGCTCAAGCATTGGTTCGCGAACGGCATCACCAACAACCCGGTCCGCAATCCGCAGACTTTCCGCCAGGACCCGTCCGCAAAGGCGACGCGCGTTACGGACATCCCGGCACTGGTGTACGCGCGCATCGTTGGCGGCAGCAGCGTGCATTTCACGGCCAACTTCTGGCGCTTTCACGAGATCGATTTCCACGAGCGCAGCGTGCTCGGCGAGATTGCGGGAACGGGCTTTGCCGATTGGCCCATCGAGTACGCGGATCTCGAGCCGTACTACACGAAGGTCGAGTGGGAAGTCGGCGTGTCGGGGCTGGCGTACGCGAGTCCCTTCGATCCGCCGCGCACGAAGCCGTATCCCATGCCGCCCATGCCGGTGAAGTCGTCGGGTGTCCTGCTCGAACGCGGCGCCCGCAAGCTCGGACTGCATCCGTTTCCGGCGCCGCTCGCGATCGCATCCCAGCCGTTTCGCGGCCGGCCCGCATGCGTGCACTGTGGCTTTTGCGAGGGCTACGGCTGCGAGGTGATGGCGAAATCCTCGAGCCTCTTCACGATGATTCCGGAAGCCGAGGCGACGGGTCGCTGCGAAGTGCGCTCCGAGAGCTACGTATTTCGCATCGAGACCGACAAGCGCGGGCGCGCGACGGGAGTCACCTACTTCGATCGAGAGAAGCGCGAGCGCTTTCAGAAGGCGCGCGCCGTCGTCGTCGCGGCGAACGGTGCGGAAACGCCGCGGCTGCTGCTGAACTCGGCCAGCGCGAAGTTCCCGCAGGGACTCGCCAACTCGAGCGGCTATGTCGGCAAGTACCTCATGTTCAATTGCGGCAGCGAGACCGGGGCCTCCTTCGAGCACGAACTGAACGAATACAAGAGCGTCCAGGTCACGCGCATCGTCCACGATTTCTACGACGCTGACCCGAAGCGCGGTTTCTACGGGGGCGGGGGCATCGACGCCCGCATCGACGGGGCGCCGGCATTTTGGGCGCTCTATGCAACGCCGCCCAAGCCCGGCTGGGGTGCCGAATACAAGCAGACCCTGCGCGAATTCCCGCGCACGCTCATCTCGATGGCTCACTGCACTTCGCTCGCCGTCGAGAGCAACAGCGTGTCGATCGAACCCGGGCTCAAGGACGAGTGGGGCGTGCCGGCGATCCGTGCGACCTATCGGGATCATGCGGACGACCTGGCGTTCGCGCGGTTCATGCAGGACAGGGCGATCGAGATTCTGGACGCCGCGGGCGCGCGCAAGATCTGGCGTGTGCCCATCGTCGAGAGCACGGTTGGCGTGCACCTGCTCGGCACCTGCCGGATGGGCAATGACCCGAAGACATCGGTCATCGACAAGTATCACCGCACGCACGACGTACCGAATCTGTTCCTCTGCGACGGCAGCAGTTTCGTCACCTCCGGCCGCGGACAGCCGACGATGACGATCCAGGCGCTGGCATTTCGCGCGGCGGACCACATAGCGCGCTTCGCGCGCCGGAACGAGGTCTGATTCCCTCTCCCCCGAAGGGGGAGAGGGTTAGGGTGAGGGGGCAGCGCCGAACGCGACCGACAGCATGCTGATCGACGCGAGGTCGACCCCGTCCGTCAGTACCTCGATGTCATCGTCCTTGCGCGCGGCGCCGACGATGTAGACGAGCGGCAGATAGTGTTCCGGCGTCGGAATCGCAAGCCGCGCCGCGCCGCCGAGCCTCATGGGATTCATGATCGTCTCGTGATCGCGCGTGAGCAGCCGCCCGCGCAGAGCGTCGTTGAACTCGACCGCCCAACCGTATCCGGCCGCGTCATCGAGACGCTGCATCATGCCGAGGTTATGCACGACGTTGCCGCTGCCGACGAGCAGGACGCCCTCGTCACGCAGGGGCGCAAGCTTGCGGCCAAGCTCGTAGTGATACGCGGAGGGCTTCGTACCATCGATGCTGAGCTGAATCACAGGCGTGTCCGCTCGCGGATACATGTGCGCCAGCACCGACCACGCCCCGTGATCGAGACCCCAGCTCTCGTCGAGCTTGACGTCGATGTCCGCCAGAAGCGTGCGGACGCGCCGCGCGATTGCCGGATCGCCCGGCGCCGGATACTGGTAGGCAAAGAGCTCCGGCGGAAAGCCGTAGAAGTCATGAATGGTCCTCGGTTCGCTCATGGCCGTCACAGCGGTGCCGTTCACGTACCAATGGGCCGACACCACCAGAACTGCTCTCGGCTTGGGAAGTCGCGCACCGAACGCGCGCCAGGCCTGCGTGTAGCGGTTGTCCGCCAGCGTGTTCATCGGCGACCCGTGGCCGATGAACACGGCGGGGAGGGGTGTGGTGGCCTCAGGCATTTGCGATCCGTTCGGCAGGCGTCTCGGCGAGCTTGCCAGCCTGGTAGTCGTGAATCGCCTGCTCGATTTCGGCGCGCGTGTTCATCACGAACGGACCGTACTGAACGATCGGCTCGTTGAGCGGACGCGCAGCGAGGAGCAGGAAGCGCGCACCTTCCGGGCCGGCGGCGACTTCGATTGCATCGCCAGTCGACAGCACGCCCATGCTTTGCCGCGCAAGTCGGCGCACCTCGCCGGCTGGACCGACTTCGAGCGCTCCTTCGTACGGGTAGACGAGGGCCGTGTAGTCCGGCTTCACGGCATGCGCGAAGCGACCGTTCGGCGGCAGCTCGACATCGAGGTAGAGCGGATCCGTGCTCACGTTCTTCCTTGCGCCGTTGATCGGCCCGTGAACGGCAACACCGTTGCTTGTGACCGTTCCGGCGATGACTTTCGCGTTGGCGCCACCCGGCAACGCCATTACCGGAATCTCGGCCGGAGAAATGTCCTGGTACGCGGCGGGCTTCATCTTCTCGCGCGCCGGCAGGTTGAGCCACAGCTGAAAGCCGCGCATGCGGCCCTCGGCCTGCTGCGGCATTTCGGAATGAATGATGCCGCGGCCCGCGGTCATCCACTGCACGCCGCCGGCCGTGAGCTCGCCGCGGTTGCCGAGGTGATCCTCGTGGCGCATGTGGCCGTCCAGCATGTAGGTGACGGTTTCGAAGCCTCGATGCGGATGCGGAGGAAAGCCGGCGATGTAATCGCGCGGGTCATCGGAAAAGAACTCATCGAGCATCAGAAACGGATCGGCGCGCAAAGTCTGGCGGGAACCCAGGCTGCGCCGCAGCTTCACGCCGGCGCCATCCGAGGTGGCCATCGATTCGATGACATTGACGAGGGTTCGAGTGGTCATGGGAGCGCCTCCTAGGGTTCTCGAGGCCTATTTAAATATCAATCAAACGGATAGAAAAGTAGAATAAACTGCTTATATCTATCTATTAATGAGATAGCATCGTGACGAGTCCGAGGATCTCCCTGGACCAGTGGCGGGCGCTCGTCGCGGTCGTCGATGCCGGCGGGTATGCGCAAGCGGCCAAGACTCTGCACAAGAGCCAGTCGGCCGTGACTTACGCCGTTCAGAAGCTCGAATCACAGCTCGACGTCAAAGCGTTCGAAATCCAGGGGCGCAAGGCAATCCTGACCGGCACCGGTCAGCTCCTGTATCGCCGCGCGCGAGCCCTGCTCGAGGAAGCGGGCGGCCTGGAGCGGGCGGCGCGCACGTTGTCCGCCGGTTGGGAAGCCGAAATCCGCATTGCCGCCGACATCGTCTTTCCCACCTGGTTGCTGCTCGACTGTCTCAATCGATTCGGCTCGGAGAGTCCGCAGACGCGCATTGAACTTGTCGAATCCGTCATGAGCGGCACGGTCGAGGCCCTGGTGTCTGGTCAGGCGGATCTCGCGGTTTGCGTGACCATTCCGCAGGGCTTTGCCGGGGATTCGTTGATGCGCGCGCGGTTCATTCCTGTGGCCCATCCGGATCATCCGCTGCACCAGCTCGACCGCAAGCTCACGGTGCGCGAGCTTGCCGCACACCGGCACCTGCTGGTTCGCGAGTCCGGGAGCCGGCGCGATACGCGTCCCATCATCGACGTCGAACAGCGCTGGACGCTCGGGCACCTGGCGACCTCGATCGACGCTGCGACGCGCGGCTACGGTTTTGCGTGGTTTCCAGAGCTGAGAATTCGCGGTGAGCTCGCCGCTGGTACGCTGAAACCGCTACCCATGCGTGAGGGCGGCGAGCGCTTCGCGGAGCTCTATCTCGTGTTCGCCGATCGCGACGCCGCTGGCCCTGGCACCGTGCGCCTGGCGCAAATCATCCGTGAAGACGTGGCGCGCAGCTGCGCCGCGGAGCAGCCCCCGGCCCAGGGCTGAGTCGTCAACGATCCAGAGAGTTGGCCCTGGTCTCGTCGGCTTTGGCTTCGGCCGTCTTCCCCATGTCGTTGTAGATGTCCGAACGCAGGTAATACGCGTCCGCGCTCTTCGGATTGAGCTCGATCGCCTTGTTCGCATCGGCGAGCGCCTCGTCGTACTTTTCGTTGCGCCGGTAGACGCTTGCCCGAATCATGTAACCCGCCGCGTCGTTCGGCGCCATCTGGATCATCTTGTTCGCATCATCGAGCGCCTTGTCGAACTCGCCGCGCTCGTCGTTGACCCGCGCGCGTTTGCCGTACAGGTCGATGCGGTCAGGTGCCGTTGCGATGGCCTGATCGAGCGCAGCCAGGGCGGCCTTGTACTTGCCGTCCTGCATCGCCTTGTCGGCCTGCTTAACGAGGTCGTCCACGGCGCCAGCCGCGGACGCATTGAAACCGACCGCCAGCGCGCCAGTGACGAGCACCAGGCCGGCGATGCGGGAGAGACTGCGTAACATGGCCTCCTCCTCGAGTCCTCTGTCGCCTCGATCATTCTACCAGCGGCGCTCCCAAGCAACACGGGACGCCTCGCGTCGTGCAATTGTTGCTAACATTGGGTTGAGACCAATAACTCCAAGCCCTCGGAACCCTTCCAGACACACAAGAGGTGCCCCATGAGCGGCAAATACGTATTGCTTTCACTTGCCTGGCTGTCACTCGCTTCGACAGCCGCGCTCGCCGGCGAGACCATTGCGGTCGTGGAGCATGCGGCGACCGACGCCGTCACCGACACGGGTGCGGCTGGCGATACCGCCGGCGACCTGCTGACCTTTGCCAACCCGGTCTTCGACGCCGCCAACAAGAAGCAGGTCGGCACGGACCAGGGCTTCTGCATCCGCACCGAAGTCGGCAAGTCCTGGGAATGCTACTGGACGATTTCGCTCGCCGGTGGCCAGATCACCGTCGAGGGGCCGTTCCTCGACAAGGGCGATTCGGTGCTTGCGATCACGGGCGGCACGGGCAAGTACGCGGGTGCGCGCGGGCAGATGAAGCTGCATGCGCGTGACGAGAAGGGCAGCGAGTACGACTTCGTCTACGAGCTGCGCTAGCCAGCCGGCGCAATCGGGTCCTTAAGCCATGGCAACCGCGGAAATCCGCAATCTGGCGCTGTTCTGCGACTTCGAGAACATCGCGCTCGGCGTGCGCGAGTCGAACTACGCCCGATTCGACATGCAGAAGGTCCTCGAGCGGCTGCTTCTGAAGGGCAGCATCGTCGTCAAGAAGGCCTACTGCGACTGGGAGCGGTACAAGGAGTTCAAGGCGGCCATGCACGAGGCCGCCTTCGAGCTCATCGAGATTCCGCACGTGCGCCAGTCCGGCAAGAACTCCGCGGACATCCGCATGGTGGTCGATGCGCTCGACCTGTGCTACACGAAGCCGCACGTCGATGCTTTCGTGATCATCAGCGGCGATTCGGATTTCTCGCCGCTCGTGAGCAAGCTGCGTGAGAACGCGCGCCAGGTGATTGGCGTCGGTGTGAAGAACTCGACCTCCGACCTCCTGATCGCGAACTGCGATGAGTTCATCTTCTACGATGACCTTGTGCGCGAAGCGCCGAAGCGCGGCCGTGCGAAGGCTGCCGCGTCCAAAGCCCAGGCGCCCGGCGCGCCGCCGCCCCGCAAGGGCGAGGATGAGCGCAAGCAGGAAGCCATCGACCTCATTCTGCAGACCCTCGAAGCCTTGATCACGGAGCGCGGCGAGGAGGAGCGCATCTGGGGCTCGATGATCAAGCAGGCTCTGAAGCGGCGCATGCCGGGGTTCAATGAGTCCTACTACGGCTTCGGCTCGTTCAGCGACCTGCTCGAGGAGGCCGAAGGGCGCAAGCTCCTCAGGCTCGAGCGCGACGAAAAATCGGGCGGCTACATCGTGCGGCTGGCGAAGTGAGCGGCGCCGGCGTCCGCTAGTACCCCTTGTCGATATCCACCACCGAAAGCATCGGCTCGCCCGCCACGTAGCGCCTGAGATTTTCCCGTACGACCGCGATTCTGATCTCGTCGGCGAGCCTCGTATCCGCTGAGATGTGCGGCGTGATGATCACGTTCGGCAGCTTCCACAGCTCGCTGTCCGGGGGCAACGGCTCGGGATCCGTGACGTCGAGACCCGCGCCGGCAATGCGCTTGGCTTTCAGCGCCGCGACGAGGTCTGCCGTGACGGTGCTGCGACCCCGCCCGACGCTCAGGAAATAGGCCGTCGGTTTCATGGAGGAGAAGAACGCGCCGTTGAATATTCCCGTCGTGGCTGGCGTCAGCGGCACGCAATTCACCACGAAGTCGGCGTCCTTCGCGAGCCTGGGCAGCTCATCCGGAAGACCAACGTAGCTCACGTAGTCCGGTCCCGAGCGACCGCTTGCGCGCGTTGCGATGACTCGCATGCCGAAGGCGTGCGCGCGCTTCGCTACCTCGGTGCCGATGCCGCCGAGACCAACGATGAGCAGCGTCTTGCCTTCGAGGTCGGCGAGCTCGGGCATCGAGTCCGAGCCCGAAGCCCAGTGGCCGCGCTGCTGTTCCTCGAGGAAATAGTCGAGCCTGCGGCTGAGCACCAGCATCATGCCCATGACGTGCTCGGCCATGCTGGCACCCGCGGCGCGCTGCAGGTTGGTAATGAGCGGCCGGCGCTCCTGGATGAGCGGCTGCTGCACGCAGCGCTCGACGCCGGCGCCGAGCCACTGGATCCACTGCAGTTTCTTCGCCTTCTCGAGCAGGTCCGCGGAGCACACTCCGATCGCCGCATCCGCTTGCGCGATATCGCGGGCCGCGGTGTTCGACGACAGCTCGATGAACTTCACCTGCGGCGCCGTCTGCTGCAACTCCGCCACCTGATCGTGGATCTGCGGCAATACAAGAATCTTGCGCGGGGGTTTCCAGCCCTTGCGTTCCCTGACCGGGTCAGGTGCCACGTGCAGGCCGAGATCGTCGATGAGCTTCGCGGCGTCGTCTGCGGTGGCAGCGTCCGCGCTGTGCACGACGGCCGCGAGAAGCGCGGCCGCGATCAATGCAACGGACAGGCTAAGGGCAGGTGAGTGTCGACAAGATGCACGACGCACGAACATGGGCGAGTCCTCCTCGGGCCATGATAGCGTGCGACGCGAGCGCCGCTATTTGAAAATCTTGCGGAAGCGTCCGGTGTGGTTGTATGGGTCACCGCCGGATTCATCGTCGGCGATCGTGACCGGGCGGGCGATGACGACTTCGCTCGCCGGAGCGAGGCCCTCGCGAATCAGCTTCTTGATGAGCTCCTCGACGGGAGGCGAGTGCTCGGGTGAGCCGGCGCGCACCGGCGTTGGGGCAGTTGTCCGTGTCATGACGGTTTCCTCCGGCGCCATAATCGAGGGGTTCCCCTGGCGCCTGCGACAGGTTAATACCGCGCGCCGGGCAAAGGGTTCCCCGCTCGTTCCGCCCGATTGCGCCGTTGGTCGGATCGTCGCCGCTCGTCCGCACCAGCACGCCGCTCATCGGCGGCCCGCGCCGGTCGGGGTGTTATTCTTGCGCCATGAAAATCGAACTGAGCCCGCAGGAAGCCCGCGTAATCGGCTGTCTCATCGAGAAAGAGGTATCGACTCCCGACCAGTATCCGCTGTCACTCAACGCGCTGACCAACGCCTGCAATCAGAAGAGCAATCGCGATCCGGTCCTCGAGGTCGATGAGCGTGAAGTGCAGCAGATAGTCGATGGCCTGATGAAGCGGCATCTTGTCACCGACCGGTCCGGCTACGGGGGGCGCGTGACCAAGTACAAGCATCTCTTCTGCAATACGCAGTTCGGCTCGCTGCAATTCTCGGACCACGAGCGCGGCATCGTGTGCGAGCTCCTGCTGCGCGGAGCGCAGACGCCTGGCGAACTGCGCTCGCGTACGGCGCGGCTCTGCCGCTTCAACGATGCGGCTGAGGTCGACGCCGCGCTGCAAAGCCTCATGACGCGCACCGATGGTCCATTCGTCGTGCGGCTCGAACGCGCACCCGGCGAACGCGAGGCGCGCTATGCGCATCTTTTCAGCGGCGAGCCGATCGTTGTCCCGCGCGCCGCACCGCCACCCGAATCCGCGCCGGCATCACGCTCGGAGCGCGACGAACGCATCGCCGCGCTCGAAGCCGCCGTCGCCGAGCTGCGCCGCGAGCTCGACGACCTGAAGCGCCGCGTGCCTTAGAGAAAAAGGGGTCAGATCTATTTTCCTCGCGCGCGATGCGCGTCCGGAAAATAGATCTGACCCCTTTTTTCTCTACGTCGTGCGTTTCGCGGGGTCGCCGAGGCCGCCGCCGCCGGGCGTGCGGATGGACAGGATTTCGCCCGCCGGGATTGGCTGCGTCCCCTTGCCGGCGAGCACGCGCCCTGATTTCTTGAGCGCGAGTTCGCCGGGCGCGCCGTCGCCGCCGCCGTCGCGGCCGCGGGGGGGATGCTCGATGCGATCGAAGGCCGCGAGCAGATCGAGCGGGCGGCCGCTGTAATTCTCGATCTCGAGCTCGAGTCCATCGCCACCGCGCCACTTTCCGCCGCCGCCGCTCCCTTCGCGCAGCTCCTTGCGCCAGAACACGAGCGGAGTCATCGACTCGACGATCTCGACCGGCGTGCCGCGCACGCCGCTGGGATACGCCGTCGCCGACAGGCCGTCGGCGCCGGGACG
>Ga0153915_10003957_pt1 | contig 13613 bp, 16 predicted proteins | sample Opewatmetagenome_2_FD_107003 | JGI IMG/M metagenome (GOLD analysis project Ga0153915, IMG submission 107003) | Freshwater wetland microbial communities from Ohio, USA - Open water 3 Core 3 Depth 3 metaG | ecosystem: Environmental > Aquatic > Freshwater > Wetlands | place: USA: Ohio, Lake Erie... | reverse complement strand
CTTATCCTGGGGTTCAACGTCGCCATGGATGATCTGGCTAAAGAGCTGGTGGCTAAGGAAGGCGTGGATGTCAAAATCTATAATATTATCTATGAACTGGCTAATGATATAAAAGCGGCTATTGAAGGTATGCTTGAGCCGAAGTTAAAGAAAAACTTACTGGGCAAGGCTGAGATAAGGAAGGTATTTAAATTGTCGCGTTCCGGGATCATCGCCGGGTGTTTTGTCACCAAAGGAAAATTTACCCGGAATTGCGTAATTGAACTGGTCAGGAACGGACAGGTGGTTTTTGAAGGCAAACTCTCTTCGTTGAAACGCTTTAAAGACGATGTGCGCGAAGTAGGCGAAGGTTTTGAATGCGGAATGAGCCTGGCCGGGTTTGACCAGATGCTGGAAGGCGACGTCATCGAGGGCTACGAGATAGAGAAGATAGCGAGAAGGTTATAAAATGACTAATGTCCAAATCCCAAATCCGAATGAAATCCCCTGCCTACCCTGACTGCCGGCAGGCAATGATCCAATGTTCCAATTGGAACATTGGGGCTTGGAAATTCATTCGTCATTGGGGCTTGGTGATTGGAATTTAATAAAAATGGATAGTTTAATTTTAAATTAAAATGAAGAAACGTATACTTAGCGGGATGCGGCCGACGGGAAAACTCCACCTTGGCCATTTAGTGGGCGCTTTGGATAACTGGGTCAAGCTCCAGGAAGAATACCACTGTTTTTTTATGGTCGCGGATTGGCACGCGCTGATGAGCGAATACGAAAATACCTCCGAACTTTCCGAGAACGCCATGGATAACCTGGTTGATTGGCTGAGCGCGGGGATCGACCCGGATAAAGCTACCATTTTCATCCAGTCGCATATCCCGGAACACGCCGAATTACACATGATTTTTTCCTGTATTACTCCGCTGGGGCTGCTGGAACGCTGCCCTACCTATAAAGAACAGATGCGCGAAATAAAGACGCGGAATTTAAATACTTACGGATTCTTAGGCTACCCGGTGCTGCAGGCGGCGGATATCCTTATTTACAAGGCGGATAAAGTCCCGGTAGGCCAGGATCAACTGCCGCATTTAGAGCTTACCCGCGAGGTGTCCAGGCTTTTTAACAATCTGGCTAAAAAAGAAATTTTCCCCTCTCCCGACGCGATATTGACCAAGACGCCCAAACTCCTGGGGCTCGACGGCCGCAAGATGAGCAAGAGTTACCTGAATACGATCAACCTTTCCGATACTCCTGATGCGATAACGCGTAAAATTTCGATGATGTTCACTGACCCCGCGAGGATCAAGTTAAGCGACGCGGGACATCCGGATATCTGCAATGTATTTTCCTATTTTTCCGTATTTAAGCCCGAGATGAAAGATGAAGTATGTGATTGGTGTATGGACGCCAAAAAGGGATGCACCGAGTGTAAAAAGATCCTGGCTGCTGTTATTATCGAGAGACTCGCGCCTATACAAGAAAAGAGGAACAGCCTGTTAAAGGATAAGGCGGGTTTGAAGAAAATACTGGATGAGGGGGCAAAAAAAGCATCCAGCTTCGCGTCCGCTACGCTGCAAGAAGCGCGTAAGGCGATAAATTTATGAGTTATAAAATAAAAATTGAGCTCTTCGAAGGCCCGCTGGACCTGCTGCTCTATCTGGTCAAAAAAGACCACCTGAATATCTACGATATACCCATCGCCAAAGTTACCGAGCAGTACCTCCAGTATTTAAATTTGATGCAGATGCTGGATTTAAATGTTGCCGGAGAATTCCTGGTTATGTCGGCGACCCTGATGCAGATTAAATCCAAGATGCTCCTGCCGGCAGAGGAAGGTTTAAGCGCGGAGGGCGAACAGGAGGATCCGCGCGAGGAGCTGGTCAGGCGCCTCTTGGAATATGAAAAATTTAAAGAGATAGCCCAGGACCTGCGCCAGAAAGAAACCGACCAGCGCGAGATCTTTAAACGGCCCAAGAGCGAAACCGAAAAGCCCGCGGATGAAAAAAAAGAGACTTATTTCGAGGCGAGTATCTTTGACCTGATCAGCGCTTTTTCCCAGGCGCTTAAAGATATCCCCAAAGAGGTTTTTTACGAAGTAGTCAAAGACAAGTATACGGTGGAAGAGGCTACGCATGAGATACTCCATCTTTTATTAGCCAGGTCCCAGGTAAAACTTTCCGAGATTTTCGGCCGGGCAAAAAATAAGCTGGAGATCATCGTAAACTTTCTGGCGGTGCTGGAATTGATCCGCATGAAAGAGATCATCGCGCGCCAGTCGGAATTATTCCAGGAGATAGAGATCATCAGAAACAAGGAGAACATTATTCCTTATGAGCGAAGAGATCAGGCAAACCCTGCTTAAGGGAACCCCGGATATCATCAATACCACCGAGTCCGAAGAGGATGTTGTTTTAAACATTTCCCTGCGGCCGAAGAAATTCGCGGAATTTGTCGGGCATAAAGATATCGTGGATAACCTGAAAGTCTCTATCCAGGCGGCCAAACAGCGCAAAGAGCCCCTGGAACATGTTTTATTAAGCGGGCCTCCGGGCCTGGGTAAGACTTCCTTGTCGCATATCATCGCCCATGAAATGGGCTGTAAAATTACCGCAACAAGCGGTCCGGCAATCGAGCGCGCCGGGGATCTGATCGGCATACTGACTAACCTGGAAAAAGGGGATATCTTATTTATTGACGAGATCCACCGCCTCTCCAAAGTGGTGGAGGAATTCTTATATCCGGCAATGGAGAGCTTCCAGATAGATTTTGTCATTGATAAAGGGCCATACGCCAAGACCATCAAATTTAACCTGAAGCCCTTTACCCTGGTGGGCGCGACTACGCGCACCGGCTTATTAGCGGCTCCCTTGCGGGGCAGGTTCGGCATGTTTTATAACCTGGACTTCTATAAAATAGAGGACCTGGCTAAAATAGTGAAGCACTCGGCAGATATTTTAGGCGTGGATATAGAGGATAGCGCGGCCAATGAAATCGCCCAGCGCGCCCGCGGCACCCCGCGCATCGCTAATCGCCTGCTGCGGCGCATAAGGGACTACGCGCAGGTAGCTAAAGTAAAAAAGATAACCCCGGAAATGGCGGCTAAGTCCTTGGATGACCTGGGTATTGATAAGGCCGGGCTGGACAGTCTTGACCGCAAAGTCTTAACCTTGGTTATAGATTCTTATAATGGCGGCCCGGTAGGCGTGGAATCCCTGGCCGCGAGTTTAAATGAGGAAGTGGATACTATCGCCGATACGGTAGAACCGTACCTGCTGAAAGCCGGGTATTTGAAACGCACCCCGCGCGGACGCACCGCCACCAGGATCGCGTTTGAGCACTTCGGCAGAAAATACAGTAAGGAACAGCAAAAAGAATTATTTTAAGGGCCGTTTACTTTCCTTTTAGCGGTAAACAATAAAAACAGATGATTAAATTTATCAAAGAGAAGTGCAGGTTAAAAGACACGCGGTTTAGTTTCGGGGCGACTGCGGCGATTATCACGAATTTAGCGCTGGTCGTGGGCTTAAGGACCGGCGAGCACGCCAAGATAAGCATTATCGGCGGCATGCTGATCATAGCGTTGGCGGATAATGTCTCGGATTCGGTGGGTATCCACATCTATCAGGAATCAGAGTGCCTGGCGCAGAAAGAGGTTTGGGTCTCTACTCTGACTAACTTCATCAGCCGGCTTTTGGTTTCGTTTACTTTTATCGCGCTGGTCTTATTCCTGCCCCTGCAATGGGCGGTAGTAATTTCTCTTGTCTGGGGGTTATTATTGCTGAGTTTTATCAGCCAACGTATCGCCCGCGAACGCAAACTCAACCCCTATACAGCGATGTTAGAGCATTTGATCATTGCTGTGGCGGTAATATTCATGAGTGATTTCTTCGGCAGATTGATCATCGGAAGATTTAAATTATAAGATGAAACTTTTGCTGCACACCTGCTGCGCTCCCTGTTTAGCTTATCCCTTGGAGGTATTGCGGAATGCGGGTTTTCAGGTTACCGGGTTCTTTTATAATCCGAATATCCATCCTCTGGCGGAATACCTCAAGAGAAAAGAAGCGCTGGCAGTTTTAGCCCCCGGGATTGAAATGCTTTATCCGGAATACTCACCCCGGGAGTTCTTTCGCGCGGTTAATTTAAAAGAAGAAGCTCCGGAAAGGTGCTCGATCTGCTGGAGGCAGCGGCTGAAAAAAACCGCTCAAGCTGCCAAAGCCGCCGGGTTTGAATATTTTACCACTACTCTATTAGTGAGCCCTTATCAGGATCAGGAGCTATTGAAGAAGATCGGCAATGAGATTGCCCAGGAAGAGGGAGTAGAATTTTATTACGCGGATTTCCGGCCGGGCTTTAGGCCGGCGCATGACGCAGCCAAGGCAAAAGGCGTCTATTGCCAGAGATATTGTGGTTGTATTTATTCCGAAATTGAGCGGGAACGGAGCAGGAAGAAATAAGATGAAGCCTAGGATTATTACGATTTTATTATTTATTTTCCTTTCTTGCGGCGCGGCATTTTGCCAGGAGCCGGGCGCCATGAGAAAAGGGGTATGGGTTACTGTTTTTTCGAAGGAGAGGGTCCTGTATTCCAAAGACGCGGTGATCAAGCTGGTTAATTTATGCAAGTCCGCCGGCATTAATGAAATATACCTACAGGTTTATCAATCGGGAAGGGCGTATTATGATACTAAGATAGCTGACCGGACAAAGTATGAAGATATCCTGCAAGTCGCCGGGCAGGATCCGCTAGATCTTCTTTTGCGGGAGGCAGGCAAGAATAATATCCAGGTATTTGCCTGGGTTAATATCCTGAGCCTGGGCCAGAATGCCAGGGCGGATATCGTCAATGCCTGCGGAGAGGATGTTTTTACGGCTGACCAGTATCTGCGGCCCTCCGGAAGAGGCCAGCCCAATGAATCGGATAAATATTATCTGAGGGAAGAACAGATATTCCTGGAGCCGGGCGACCAGAGAGTGGCGAAGTATTTGATCTCCATCGCGGAGGAAATAGTCGATCGCTATCCTCTTTTAAGCGGCATCCATCTTGATTACCTGCGTTACCCGATGACGGTGCCATTTATTCCGGGATCGCGTTTTATGAATTATGGTTTAAGCTACGGCTATAGCAAGGTGAATATGGAACGTTTTAAAGAATGGACAGGTTTAGAGCCTTTAAAAGGATTAAATGACGATAAAGATTACGCCAAGTGGGATGATTGGAGGCGCAAACAGCTTACCAGCCTGGCCAGGAGAATAGCTAAGCGTCTGAAGGAAAAATCCGCGAACCTCCTGGTTTCCGCCGCGGTTATCCCTTCGGCTGAGCGCGCTTATACCAGTATGTTCCAGGACTGGCCTTATTGGCTGGAAGACGGAATTTTGGATTACGTTGTTTTAATGAATTATACCCGGGATAACCAGCTCTTTAAGGAAATAACCCGTTCTTCCCTGGCGCAACGGCAGAAAGGCAAAGTCTTTGTCGGTATCGGTTTGCATTTAATGCAGGATGAGCCGGAGGCTCTCCTTGAACAGTATAAGATCGTTAAAGGCCTCTCCGCGGACGGCGTGGCGCTCTTCTCCTACGACGACCTGAACGCTAAGTTTTTAGAATACCTGGGCCAACCGGAATAATAACCCCTTTTAAAAAATAATGAAACTCGCTGATTTTGATTATGCTTTGCCGAAAGACCTGATCGCGCAATATCCGCTTAAGGAGCGGGAAAGCGCGCGGCTGATGGTTGTCCAGCGCTCCGCTAATACGATCGAACACGGTATTTTTAAGGATTTCCCCGCCTATTTAAAAAAAGAGGACCTGCTGGTTTTAAATGATACTAAGGTGCTTGCCTGCCGCCTGATGGGCCATAAGGCTACCGGAGGCAAGGTAGAAATTCTCTTGACTAAGCGCAGGAGCGGCTCTACTTTTGACGCCCTAATACAGCCCAGCCGCACCAAAGTCGGAGAAAAGATATTTTTTGATAAAGATAATGAGATCTACGGAACGGTCACTGACCGGAAAGAGATTACTTTTAATCCGAAAGACGCCAATATAATTTATGAGTTTGGCCAGGTCCCGCTTCCGCCTTATATCCGAAGGGAGCCGGAGGATTTAGATAAAGAATATTACCAGACGGTTTACGCGGATAAAGAGGGCGCGATAGCTGCGCCTACCGCGGGCCTGCATTTTACGGAGGATTTGCTTAAAAAAATAGAAAGCAGCGGGGTGAATATCGCGCGTTTGACTTTGCATGTGGGCTTAGGCACTTTTAAGCCGGTAACCGCGGATAATATTATGGAGCATAAGATGGAACCGGAATTTTTCCAGGTTCCGAAATCCAGCCAGGATAAGATAGAAGAGGCGCGTAAGAATAAAGCGCGCATAATTGCTGTGGGCACAACCAGCTTAAGGGCGCTGGAGGCTTATGCGGAGGGGGCTAAAGAAGGCTGGACCAACCTATTTATTTATCCGGGTTATAAATTTAAATTAGCGGATTGCCTGCTGACTAACTTTCATCTGCCCAAGACTACGCTTTTTATGCTTACCTGCGCCTTCGGAGGCGAGAAATTGATCAAGCAGGCGTATCAGGAAGCAGTGGAGAAAAAATACAGGTTTTACAGCTACGGCGACGCCATGCTAATCATTTAGCGTCTGGCTTGCCGCTAGAATATATTAGTGCCGAAAATTTTCTAATGCGCGCTCCCAACACCCTTCGGCAAAATATCAAAATCGTAGCAAAAATCGTAGACGTTGTACATAAACATTGAGATATTAATAGGTTGTAATGATAATACAGCGGATAGCTTGTTGAGTGTCTTTTAGCGGGTGGCTTGGATTGTTTCCTAAGTAGGGCATATGGAGTCCAACAAGCAAGTGTCCCAGCGAGAAGCAAGGCAAGGCAGACGCTAAGTGCTAATCCGTATGAAATCCTATCTTACGCTTGGATTTTTCCGGAGGAGCCATAAGTTGGCGTATGGCCTCGAAAATATTTTGAATATCCTCATCGTGCTTGGAAATTTTCCTTTCTAATTCCCCTAATTTGTAGGCTAATTCTTTGTGACTGGAGAAGATTTGCCTTAGTTTTACAAAGGCGCGCATAATCGCTATATTAACTTGAACAGCTCTTTTACTATGCAATACACTGGAAAGCATAGCCACGCCTTGTTCGGTAAACGCATAGGGAAAGAACTTTAGATGTTTACCTCGTTTTGAACCTGTATTGTTTAAGGTCACAAATTGTGACCTTAAAGATTGAGCTTCTTCCCGAGTTAGTTGAAACATAAAATCTTCGGGGAATCTGTCGTTGTTACGCTTTACAGCCTGCATTAGGACTTTTGCTTGAACGCCGTAAAGCTTTGCAAGATGGATGCTTAGCATAACTTTTTGCCCTCTTAGCAGGAATATCTTACGTTCTATTCATTCTTCCGGTATTAGCTCTTTCATTTTATTCTCCTTTCTATTATAATAGACGCGAAGAAAGATATAATCTCACTGGGAATAAAAGGCGGGGGAGGAAAAATGAAGAGATCCCGGTTAATAGTTGCTTGGGTGGTGTGGATCATAATTTGTTTTACCCTTGTTTCCTGCAGTTTTAATTATCACTATTTTTTACAGCAAGGCCAATATTCCCATAAAGAAGAATAATCCCTTAGAATATAAAAAAATTGCAGTATTGCGGGAGGAGTCTACGATTACCAAGGCAATTATGGTGGATGGTTGCAGGAAAAGGGGCTGGGGATTATTTGGGATGTTGGGATTGATAATTATTCTACTTGTTTCTGGTTGCGCCACGGCAGCCACCCAGGATGAACCCGCCAAAGATAGATCCGCAGATGTGCGGGTAAGCGGCGATGTTATCGTAAGCGCTGTAAACAGAAAAGGATTTTAGGATAGCATAATGTTTGAATTAATTAAACAGGATAAAGATAGCGGAGCTAGGTTGGGCAAGATCACTACCGAGCATGGGGTGATCAATACGCCGGCTTTTATGCCTGTTGGCACGCATGCCACAATCAAGGGGCTTTACCCGAAGGATGTGGAGGAGGCTGGCGCGGAGATCATGCTCTCCAATACTTATCATTTATTTTTGCGGCCGGGAATGGAAGTTATCAGGAAGGCCGGCGGTTTACATAAATTTATCTCATGGGATAAACCTATTCTTACTGACAGCGGCGGTTATCAGGTATTCAGTTTAGCGTTGTTAAGAAAATTAAGCGATAAGGGAGTGGAATTCCAGTCGCATATCGACGGATTTAAGCATTTCTTGACCCCGGAAGATGTAATCAATATCCAGAATGATTTAGGCTCGGATATAATGATGCCGTTGGATGAATGCGTGCATTATCCTTGCGGAAGAGACCAGGCCGAAGTAGCGATGAAGCGCACCATTAACTGGGCCAGGCGTTCGCATAAGTATCTGCAAGAGCATAAAAATCAGGGGCCGACTAAAAAACAATTGTTATTCGGCATTGTGCAGGGAGCGACTTACGAGGATTTACGCTCTGAATGCGCCAAGGAATTGACCGCTATCGATTTTGACGGCTTTAGCATCGGTGGAGTTTCGGTTGGCGAACCCAGCGATTTAATATATAATATACTGGATTACACCGCGAAATTGCTTCCTCGGGATAAACCGCGCTACGCTATGGGCATCGGGTATCCCCCGGATATAATTGAAGCGGTCGAGCGGGGCGTGGATATGTTTGACTGCGTGGTGCCTACGCGTTACGGCAGAAATGGCACTGCCTTTACCAGCGCCGGAAAGATCATTATCAGGAACGCCGTTTTTACCGAAGATTTTAAGGCCCTGGATGATAAATGCGGCTGTTATGTGTGCAAGAATTTCAGCCGGGCATATCTTAGGCATTTGTTTAACGCCCAGGAGATGCTGGGATTGACCTTATTATCTTTACATAACATTTATTTCTTTTTGGATCTGGCGCGTAAGATTCGTCAGGCAATAAAAGAGGATCAATTCAGCGTCTTTAAAAAAGAATTTTTAGCCGGTTACAATAATTCCCTAGGATGCGTATAGATATTATAACCATATTCCCGAAAATGTTTGGCCCGGTGCTTGATGAGTCCATTATCCGGATCGCGCAGGCTAAAGGTAAGGTAAAGTTTTATATCCATGATTTAAGGGATTATACCCCGGATAAGCACCGCAAGGTTGACGATCGGCCTTTTGGCGGAGGTTCGGGTATGCTGATGTGCCCGGAGCCGCTTTTTAACGCGGTGGAGCATATAAAGGCAGAAACCTCCGCCACAAGACGTGGCGGATCCGCCAAGAATTTTGGCGGAAAAAAGAATAAACCGAAAGTGATACTTTTATCCCCTCAGGGCAAAAAGCTTACCCAGAAGATCTGCAAAGATATTTCCAAAGAGAAGCAGATTATTCTACTCTGCGGGCATTATGAGGGAGTGGATGAGCGGGTGCGTAAAAAGTTGGTGGATGAAGAGATCTCCATAGGCGATTATGTGCTTACCGGAGGGGAGCTGGCCGCGATGGTTCTGGTGGATAGCGTGGTGCGGCTTCTACCGGGGGTCTTAGGCGATAAAAATTCCTTGAATTTTGAGTCATTTGAAGGTAATCTATTAGAACACCCGCACTATACCAGGCCGGCGAATTTCCGTAATATGGATGTGCCGGAAGTGCTCCTTTCGGGAGACCACAAAAAAATAGAGGCCTGGAGAAAAAATCAAGCTTTAAAAAGGACGCAAGAAAGACGGCCGGATCTGTTAAAGAAGGCTGCTTTAGGTTAAGGAGGAAACAAATGGATAAGATGCAATTGATCGAGTCGCGATTTGTCAAAAAAGATATGCCCAAGTTCGGCGTCGGGGATACGGTCAAGGTTATGACCAGAATACCCGAAGGCCCGGATAAGGTCCGCCTGCATCCTTTTGAGGGCGTAGTGATTTCCAAGGAAGGCTCCGGCGCCAGGGAACACTTTACGGTAAGAAAGGTCTCTTACGGCGAGGGGATTGAGCGCGTATTCCCGTTGTATTCACCCAGTATTGAACGTATTGAATTGATCCGCTCCGGCAAGGTCAAGAGGGCAAAGCTTTACTACTTAAGAGGCAAGGTCGGTAAGCGTGCCACGAAGATTGAAAGTAAGGGAGAAAAAGTTTAAGGATTTACTCTGCTACGAGCGCAAGCTCAAAAAAAGAGGCTGCGATTTAATTATCGGCGTAGATGAAGCCGGGCGCGGGCCTCTTGCCGGTCCGGTTGTGGCGGCGGCAGTCGCGCTTAAGACGACGAGTTTTAAAAACCGCATTGACGATTCCAAAAAATTGAGCCTGAATATCCGCCAGAAGGCCTTTGAAGAAATTACCAGAAAATCAATATTCGGCATAAGCGTAGTCAGCGAAAAGATAATCGACCGCATCAATATTTTACAGGCCACGCGCCTGGCAATGCGGCAGGCGGTTATTTCTTTGACCAAAAAGATAGCCGGCCTGGATTCTTTGAATATCCATGTTATCGTTGACGGGAATATGTCCCTGGAATTGAATTGGCCCTCTACCGATATTATCCGGGGCGACGGCAAATCCAAGAGCATAGCCGCGGCTTCTATATTAGCCAAGGTTACCCGGGATCGGATCATGCGCGAATACGATCTAATTTATCCGGAATACGGGTTTAGCCGGCATAAAGGTTATCCGACAGAGAGCCACAGGGAGATCCTTAACCGGATAGGGCCGTCAGCGATCCATCGGAAAAGTTTCCACTGTGACTAGAGATAATCTGAATTTAGGGATTTTAGCGGAAGATAGAGCAGCGGGATTCCTTAGGGCCAGCGGTTATAAGATCCTGCAGCGGAATTATCGCTGTAAATTAGGCGAAATAGATATTATCGCTAAAGACAAAGATACATTTTGTTTTGTCGAGGTAAAATGCCGCCTCTCCGATAGGTTCGGCAAAGGATTGGAAGCGGTAGCGGTTAAAAAGCAGGGCCAGATCTCCAAGGCAGCTTTAAATTTCTTAAAAGAAAATAATCTGCTGGATAAGAGCGCGAGGTTTGATGTGGTCTCGCTGGACGCTGACGGCCCGGAAGAAAAGATAACCCTGATCAAAAACGCCTTTGAATTGAACGGGAGGTTTACTTATTAAGATGTATAAAGACGGATCGCTTAAAAAATACCTGGATGACCTGGCAGCCAAGCTTCCTGCCCCGGGAGGCGGATCAGCGGCGGCATTTAACGCGGCTATGGCCGCGGCCTTGATCAGTATGGTCGTTAATTTTACTTTAGGCAAGCCCAAATACGCGAAATATGAAAAGGAACTCAAGGATATCCTGAATAAGTCCGAGGCTCTAAGGAAGGAATTCCTGAGGCTGACTGACCTAGATGTGATTGCCTACCGGAGTAAGGACGCGCGGGACAGCCTGAATACCCCATTCATGACCGCCCGGCTCTGCGCTGAAGGAATGAAGCTTTGCGCTCCGCTAGTAGAAAAAGGCAATGTAAATTTAATCAGCGATGTGGCTGTGGCCGCCATACTTTTAGAGTCTGCTTTTGCTGCGGCCTATTTTAACGTTGAAATAAATTTAAAAACCCTGGATGATAAAAAATTAGCCCAAGGCATAAGGAGCGAATTGGTCCGGAAGGGTGAAATGATCAAAAAAATCAGGATAGCTACGGAGGAGAAAGTTGGCAAAATTATTAGAGGGTAAGCCGCTGGCAGAGAAGATTAAGGAAGAGATCAAAAAGCAGGTTGCTGCTTTGAAGGTTAAGCCGGTTTTAGCCAGCATTATGGCCGGGGAAAATGCCGGAGCAGCCAGCTATGTCAAATCGCAAAGCAAGGCAGCTGAGAATTTAGGTATAGAGTACCGTCTGCAAAGCTTACCCCAGGATACTGCCGAAGATGCCCTGGTTGATTTTATCCGTAAATTAAATTCCGATCGATCGGTCAACGGTATTATTATCCAGATGCCCCTTCCCGCAGGGATAGACTATAAAAAGATAAGCGCCTATATCAGCCCGGAAAAAGATATTGAAGGCATGCATCCGCAAAATATCGGGAAACTTCTCTTTGGCAAAGCCGGCCTTATTCCCTGTACCGCTGCCAGCGCGATGGAGCTGATAAATTCCAGCGGTATCGATTTATATGGTAAAGAGGTTGTCATTGTGGGCCACAGCGAAATCGTGGGCAAGCCTCTGGCGCTTCTGTTGCTGGATAAATTCGCGACAGTTACGATAGCCCACATCGGCACCAGCAAGGCCGGGAAATTAGAAGAGCATGTAAGGCGCGCCGAAGTTTTAGTTGTCGCGGTCGGAAAAGCCGGATTGATCAAAGGCGATTGGGTTAAAGAAGGCGCAGTGGTCATCGATGTGGGAATCAACAGGATTGGCGATAAGATTATCGGGGATGTGGAATTCGAGGGAGCAGAGAAACGCGCCGGCTTTATTACGCCGGTACCGGGCGGGGTCGGGCCCTTGACCGTGACTATGTTAATGCGTAACTTGGTCGAGGCAGCTAAGGCGCAGGTATGAATTTTAAAGATAAATTACAATCGGGGAAATTTATGGTGACCTCGGAGATCGGGCCGCCTAAAGGTATTGACACTAGGCAGCTCCTGGAAGACGCGGAATTGATCCGTACGCGGGTGGACGCGATCAATGTCACGGATTTACAGAGTTCGGTGATGCGCCTGGGATCCCTCGCCGTCTGTTTTCTGCTTAAGCAAAAAGGTTTTGAGCCGATCTACCAATTGACCTGCCGCGATCGCAACCGCCTGGCCCTGCAATCGGATATCTTATCCGCCGGGGCATTAGGCATTGAAAATCTTTTGCTTTTGACCGGCGACCATCCGTCCTTAGGCGACCATCCGGAAGCCAAGCCTGTCTTTGATCTGGATTCGGTGCAGTTGTTACAGGTGGTTAAAAAGCTCCAGGAAGGAAGCGATATGCAGGGGAATAAATTGATCGGCGAGCCGCCGAAATTCTGCCTGGGCGCCGTGGTCAACCCCGGGGCAGATCCCTTAGAGCCGCAGATCATGAAGATGGAGAAGAAGATCGCTGCCGGCGCGGAATTTTTTCAGACTCAGGCAGTCTATGACCTGAAGGTATTTGAAAACTTCCTGAATAAGACCAAGCATTTAAAAACCAAAATTATGGCCGGAATAGTTTTATTGAAATCAGCCGGCATGGCGCGCTATATGAACAAGAATGTCGCCGGGGTATGCGTCCCGGATAGTTTAATTAAAGAAATGGAAGAGACCAAGGATAAAACTGCCCAATCGGTAGAGATCGCCTCGCGCCTGATCAAGGAATTAAGGCCGCTGTGCGCCGGAGTGCATATTATGCCTATCGGCTGGGATAAAATTGTGCCTAAGGTTCTGGATGCGTCGGGATTATAATGCCGACTCTACCCCATATACCCGGAGCCAAGAAAAAAAGCGTATTATTTTTAAGCTCTGAGGATGATCTTAAGAAGATAGACGATTATTTCATCAATGACACCGTCTGTATCGACGGCCCGGGCGATACCGCGCTTAATTTAGCCAAGTCCATCAATGCGAAATATAAAGTAGCGGTAAAAGTCGTAAGAGAAGATAAATTCGAAGGCAGCCTGCCTGAGGGTATCCAGGTAATTAACAGCCCTATCCAGGAGATTGTCGGAGAGGGT
>Ga0153915_10003956_pt1 | contig 13613 bp, 23 predicted proteins | sample Opewatmetagenome_2_FD_107003 | JGI IMG/M metagenome (GOLD analysis project Ga0153915, IMG submission 107003) | Freshwater wetland microbial communities from Ohio, USA - Open water 3 Core 3 Depth 3 metaG | ecosystem: Environmental > Aquatic > Freshwater > Wetlands | place: USA: Ohio, Lake Erie... | reverse complement strand
CTCCGGTTAACGCACGGACCATCTGGTCAATGACCCAATCCTTGTGATGCGCTCCATCGTTACCGCCGTATTTGCGAGCTATGTCCAGCGCTTTCTTGACTTGAATCTCCATTCGCGTCATTTGACACCCTCTTTCGGTTAATACCACGCTCCAGAACTTTGAAGACAAATTTCTTCCTTACACGCCTCGCAAATATCCTTGGGGTTAGCTTCTTTGATGCGTTCATAACAAGCCGGTCCAATAACTAATGCGATACAAGCCAACGCAGCCGCCGTAACAGGGTCGGGAGTTTGAAGTCGCTCGGGGTAATGTTCGGCAATGCCCCACAGATAAGCGAGTTTTTCACGACCGAGTCCAGTAAGCCATCCACGTATTTGGTATATACGCTTTTCTTCGTCCGTTAATTTGCGGGGTGGTGGAGGCGGTACGACTTTGAATGATTTGAAAAAATCTTTCCATAGTTGAAACATAGATACTCCTAGTCTGGCCGGTGTTCGTTGAACCATTCTAAAATCTTGGCGAGATTATCAGTATTAAGTCCCGAAGCAAGAATAGCTTTCGCCCACAACAAATCTCTTTCACGCAACTCCGGCATGAAAGGTTGGCGAGGATGCCCCGGTCCAACAATAAGCTGAAACTTCATTCCTTTTCCTTGTCCATTTCTTTAATGGCTTGTTCAGCTAAACACTTGGCACAAAAGGGGTTAAACCCTGAACGTTCTTCGTGTTTCGTGAGCGACGGAATCTTACGAATGAGTTCTTCCATTTGCTTCGCGTCCATTATCTCTGCTCCGGTAAGTCGCGCAGCGAATCGCCACGAACGAGTGGCAATAGACTATCGCGAGTGTATCTGCAATCATGTACAACTAACATCGCATCAATACTGTCGGCGAGTGTTGGCATCTTTGTGAGAACAAAATCGCATCCCATGTGATGCCCGTTATACTCCAGCTTTTTGGGTTGTGTTGGAGGTTGTATCATAAACATGATGAATGCGAGCATCGCTATTAGGAGAAGGATAGCTTTCCAGTTTTCCATAGTGATTTCCTTTACTCTACGTAATCCTGCCACATAAAGCCGTTCCAACGAACACGACGTTCGCGGTCAGTATTTCCGTGAACGACGATACATTCTACATCAGGGCCTAGAATTACTTGTTCCCAATGGTCCAATAGAGCTTCTTTCGGTGTCGTTCCCTCGCCATAGCGACCAACTAATAGATTCGGGTGGTCTTTCTCAATAACGCTCATTTGAGATTCAATATACCAATCGCCCGGTTTGCGCATACGCAAACTGGTGTCGCATAGTAATTGAAGCGCTGAAAGTTTCTCTTCCCATGTCATTCTCATTGTTTGACCTCATATGGTAAGCGAATTCGTATTCGCGTTAACGGCCCGGATTTGAGCCCACAGCGACAGGTTTTCCATGTATCGGTAGCTGTAATGCCGTCTTTTTCGCTCATAATAAATTGGCGTTTAGGTTCGGTTATCGGATGCTTACGCCACCGACAAACGAATCTATTCCATCTATCTCGAAACTTCATATCTTCACCTTTGTTTCTGGGACGACTAGTTTATAGGGCAGAATAGAAGTGATTCCCTCGGCTATGTGAAGAAGTTCATCGCTAGATGATGGATACTCCAATGAAACTTTTTCAGCAATTTTTTTCAATTCTTTCGGTATTCCATCAAGTGCTGTTTGGACATCTTTGATTTCTCCGATTTTATCTTCCAACTTGAAACAGTATTCTCGTAAGCCTTGTGTCTCGGCCCATTCGGTTCCTGTACCACCGCAGATGCACGGCTTACCCGAAGCGAGTGGCATTCCACAGCAGACATTACATGGCCCCGGAGCCGGGTGGCGGGCGGCGTTGTGTAGGTCTATGACGAGTGTCAGCAACTTCGCGAGATTCGGGTCGCCGGGTTCATCGGCCCATTCCCGCGCAGCGGCCATAATCGCGTCAATCGTCGGGATGCTTTTCACTTCCACGTCCTCGTTTTCTTTGGCGGCTTCTTGAACGGTTTAGGCTTCACGGGGTCGCGACCACGAGAGACTTTGGCTCCGCACCACGGACATTTAGCCCATTTTGGTCCAGTGGCATTTGTTTCGCAACCACAGTGAGGGCAAATCACTCCGAGGGCTCCGAGATATACGAGAGCCCTCTCTTCTTCACCTATAGCCATAAACCAATATTTTTTACGCGCCATGTGGGCCTCTGTATCTATCGCCGGTTTCATAATATCTAAAACACATCGCTGCAACCTGAATCAATTCTCTAATAACAAGCTCTTGGGGGCTGTCGGCCTTGATATCATCCCACAATTCATCTACTTCTTCTTGTAGGATGGCGTAGAATTCATGTCGTCCCCACGGTTCTCGTCCGTGTTTTGCATAAGCATTGTCAAGCTCGGTAGCAATAAGTTCAATCAATTGCTCTCTCGGCGTTTTCGAAGGAATCGAAGGTGACGGATTTATCCTGATTCTATCTCGGCATCCTTCGCAAACAGGAAAACTGCCTAGGGGCAACGTTTTGTTACAGTACCAGCATTTAGTTTGTCTAGCCATTTGATGCTTTCTTACAGGGAACACTATCCCCATCAGGAAATGTAAATGTACCATCTTCGCCTTCGATAAATTGTGCCAAATACTTCATTTTGGCAACAGCATCGTTATGCTCTTCTTCTAATCTCTCTTTGTATTTAACCAGTGCTTGTTCTGTTGCAGTCCATACTTGTTCAGGAGTTGGGGCATATGGCGTATCAAAGGCACCGGGAATAAGCGCACGAAGTCTTACATATGCCATACTCAAACGTCGCTCGGCATCACGAAGCGCTTCAAGCCTGATGTGTTCGGAAATAAGCTGGTCAAGCTGCGATAATGGCATGTGAATCGTGATTTCCCAATCATCGGCGCTGCGGTCGGCTGGCTTAAGTGCCCGTTGAGCCGTTGCGATATCCTGTAAGTCGGTAATCATTTGATGCTTCCTCCAAACCAAGGGCAGTCACACTTAAGACACGGGGCTATATGTGTTTCTTCATGGTCCGTTAACCAGTGACCACAGCGGCACTTAGAGCCCATAAGAAAATCTTGAATGAGCATCAGCCAGCGTAATTTCATTTGTATGCCTTTATCGTTTCATGGTCAGCAATGAAGATAGCCTTGCATGTATCCACAGGTAGTACCCACACGTCACGTCCCTTTTCCAGCAATTCCTTGACGCGCTCAACCGTTAATTGGCTCTCTAGAAGAATGCCTACTGGCTCAAATTGCAAGTCACTATAGCCGTAAATCATTACGTTACAATTCCTTGGCAGATTGACACGATAAGTCCGACCACCCAATCCATCAAATGTCGAAGGCGGGGTAGTCTTTTGCCAATACTTTTTGGGCGCGGAAACCTTGCGCTTCCGTTTTGTCTTAGGCATTCTTCCTCCTAATCAGTGCCGTATAGAGCAGCCAGACGCGGATTTTCAGCCTCTAGACGCGCTACTTTCGCATCCAAAGCCTGAATGTATTCCTTGTCTAGTAGAAGGTCTTCCACGGTACGCTCTCCTAGATGAAGGTCACGACGAACAGCATGAATAGCATCTGATATTCTACCCATATATCCTCACCTGTTATACCACATTACGTGCGTGATTGGCGGTTCCGTCTTTGGCGGAAATGGCCAATCCTGATACATAGACGGCCAAATCTTGATGTTTGTAACGTGAGTAGCCGTCGCCCACTCACCATGTCCGTCGTAGTCTATAAGCATCCTATCGCGGACATTCTCAGCGAATTCCTCAATCGTCATTAAATCGCCGTTGTCGGGGTTGACAGGCTTCATTTCCAAGGACACCGATTCTGCCAGCGCCAGAAGGTCGCGAATCTGCGCAAGCGTCAACAGATACGAAGTCTTACGCACCGTTTCATCCCCGCTGGAAGGCTTGATAGCATCCAACGCGGGAATGTCCGCTGCGATGACTCGCAATGTTTCTTTGGCTCTCTTAATCGCGTCCATCTATCCTCCAATGCCTTGTAAGATACTACACTTGATTTTCTTTGTCAATAGGTTCTTCTAACGGCTTATCTTTATTGGGAATAAGTCGTGGAGGAATAAAATCAAACGTCAACTGATGAAGTTTGTCTTCCAGTTCTAGGTCTGATAACAACTCGGGTTTACGAGGTTTCATTTAGAAATCTTTTGGTATCTTAATTTCAATAGTGCCTTCGATAATGCGCGCAGCTTTTCTCAAGTCACGAGCTACATACTCATCATCATAGACCCACGTCTGAGCTATCTCCCGAAGAAGCTTGATGATGCTTCGCTTTTCAGCATTCGTAATCGGTTTCATTTGATTTGTCTCCGAAATGCTTTGATATCACGTAATGCTTCGGCTAACGCTCCGTATCTTTTCCAGCTTCGACGATAAATATATCCCTCGTTACTTCCTCCCGGTCGAGTGTCTATACACTTGACGGAAATGACTTTGCCTTGCGACCGCTTGATGATAAGCGTAACAGTCGCATCAAATCCATATTCAGGATGATGTCTGACGAGAGTTTCCGTGGTAGTCTTTGCCATGTACCTAATATAAACGCAAAACCCCGAGTTGTCAAGAGGCAACTCGGGGTCGTGGAGATGTTGGGTTTTGTTTTTAGTGACAACCTTCAGTTGGTTTATTCGGTTTATAATCTATCGGTTCATCCTTCTTGGAAAGGTATTTATTCATCGCCGTCTTGGCGTGGTGATAATGTTCGCCAGCTTTTTCAGCGGCAGATTGAGCGGCAGCAGATGCTTGCGGGCCATATTTCTTCGCTTTACGTGCAGCTTTCATCGCTGCGATATATCTATGCGACCCACCACCGGGTGCGTAAAGATAACGTGCGGCAAGCTCTGGACTGATTTCCTTCATATAGTCTATTTTTTCACCAACGTTGCCGGTTTGAGATTGTTCGCCTTTAGAACGGGGTTGCTTCAATTTTTCTCGTTTAATTGCGAGTTGGCGTTGACGTTCTTTTTCTTCTTCAGGAGTCATTGATTGGCCCCATTTTGGCGCATAAGCATCAAGTTCATCTACAGCCGGTTTGGGTTTTTCGGGCGGATATTGCTTATCATAAGCCGCGACATCAGCCGCAGTATATGTTGGGATTGGTCCTCTTCCTCGTGCCGCAATGTATGCCTTATAATTGGGTTGGCCTATAGTTGGGCGAATAGGACGGCTGACATGCTTCGCGACTTGTTCGGGCGGTTCTGGTTCAAAATGGGAATCGTCAGAATCCTCTGGTTCTTCACCGGGGCCACGTCGTGCAGGCAAGCCAAGCTGCGCATGATACACACCAGTTGTTCCAAGTCTTGCAGCACGCCCCGCCGGAGTGCTTGGTTGTCGCATTGCAGAACCTCGCGGCATCTTTTCGGCCAGCAAGGTTTCGATGATGGCTTCTCGAATAAGTTGACGAAGTTCAGTCATGTTACTTCTCCACGACGTTGGCGGCGGTTTCACCATAAAATCGCACCGACCCCATATGATATTCGATATTCGTTTGACCTTCATGGATACGATGACCAGTTAGGAAATAAAGTGTCACTTCGCTAATAGGAAATTGAATGAGTTCGGCGACCGTTGCAACAGGAATACGAGCTTCTGGGCGTTGGCCATATTCACGAAGCGCTTGACCACGAATATATCGAGATATTGCACCGTCTTTGATGAGTCGGGTGCGAAGCTCTTCCAACTTTTCGGCAATCTTCGAGCGATTGGGCTCGACTTCTTGGAGCATCGCTTCGAATTCTTCACGAACAAGATTACGAATACTTTCAGCAATAATGGTAATCTTGGCGTTTTGGATATTTTCGTATTCTTCGTTGACGAGGTCAACGAGATTCTGGATGTTTTCTGGCATAGCTTTTCCTTCTGTTTTTTCGGGAGTCCTCGGAAATTGGCGGTTGTGTTGCGCGCGACGAACATTTCTTAAAGCATTTTTTTCTACGTTTTGTAGAACAGTATCCGTTTCAGGAGACTTACCATATTTCATAGCCGCTCTATTGGTGGCTTTTCTGGCTTGTTTAAGTCTGTCATATCCACCGCCCGGCGCGTTCAAATAACTTCCATAGGTTTTCGGACTCAATTCGTTCATTGATTGTACTGTTTCTCCATCTTCGTTGACGCTGGCTCGTTCTACGAGCTTGGCGTACTCTTCGTTTATGATTTTGCTGAGCTTGGACATAGATTTTCTCGCTTTAGAAGGAGCCTCTGTGTAACTGCTGGAACAGCTTGTATATACATATATCAGACTTTATCAAAAATTTCATCGAATAATCTTATAGTGACTTCAGCATAGCAATAAGTTCCGGTTGGGGATGGCAATCGCTTTTGTCGGGTCGAACTGAAACATGCGTCCAAATTCCCGGCTCTCCACAAAGGGCTGCTGGTGTCACGTCGAATATTTGGTCGCCCTTGTAGGCAATTGGAATGTTGTATTTTCCTGCAAAAAATTGCAATAACTGTCGAACAGTGTCGAGTTGGGCGGTTGTGTATTTTTGATAATAGCTATAGCTTCTGAACGGTGTCGGGTACGCTATAACTTGGTCGTCTGGCACAATGGCTCCAGCGTAACTGGTATAACCCTTCGGTCCTTTGGTCAGTCCACCCCAATTGCATATTTCAATACCAATACTTCCTTGATTGAGAGCGGTATTGCTTTTGGCATTTGGACCGCCGACCTTTAGTTGCGCTGAAGTTAGACCAAGATGCCACGCCCATTTATTCGACGAGAAGCATTGCAAAACGCTACCATCGGCCCATGTACTACCGTGGTCGGGAATTCCGCCTATAACAAACGCGACAGCAATTTTGTCAGGATTCGATGCCCACCATTGAAGAACGCCTTCAGGATTAGATGAAGAAGCGGTATGATGAACGAATATCTGCGTTTTGCTTACGGAGTTTGGAAAGTATTGGTCCGAGGCCAGAGGCTTCAGGACGATTTTGTTGAGTATCTCGTTTGCCATATTGTATGCCCTCAAATATTTTGGCCGGTGTTACATCTCCCAATAGCGTGTCTATAACCTTGGGACCACCAGACCGCATCAGGAACTTGTTCTTAGGTTTACGCCCGCGCAGTCCTTTCGCTTGAGCAACAGGAAGCTTGCTCGCAGCGTCGGGAATGAGTTTGGGGTTCTGTTTCATAACTGTCGGAGTCGTGCCTTCGTCATCAATCAATCCACCATTCGTTGTGGTGGTAATCCAGCGCTTGTGATTCTTGCGAGCACTTCCTTTTTGCCATTCGGGAATCTCTTGAGTAGCATCCATCTCCAGAAATCCTCCGCGTGGCTCATATGCATTCAGCGCAACATCTTGGAAGACGGTTGTTTCATCCAGCGCAATCGTCATCGCTTCGAGTGCTTCGTTGTATAGTCCCCATGCTTCTTGGTATTGTTCATCGCAATGACGCATCAGGTCTTGGTAGCTGCGCTCGTAAGCACGATATGTCGGCAACCATTCGCGCACGACGCGCTCTGTACCATCGGGGTCAACACCAACCACGCGGTCTTTCGGTTCGAGTGGAGACTTGGCATCTGGTTTGTTCAGAACGTTGTATACGAGTGAAGCTCCGTGATTCCACGAACTCTTCAGTGCAGCAATCGCGGATTCGCGTTCTTTCAAGTAGGCTTCGGGATGAATCGGGTCGTATTTCGCTTTGGGTTGGAATCCGGTTTTTTGCAATAGCGTATCACCGAAGACACCCCAGATGAACGTGTCTATTTTCTTTCGAGCCTCTGGGTTGTTCGGTGTGTAGCCCCACAAATCTTCGTAGGTTTGATTGATGAAGTCAAGCGACTTTTCTCGGAGTTCCCATGACGTGAGGTAACCCGTTGCGCCATCAGGTTTTACGAAGTCTACGGCTCGCATTACACTTGACTTCACACGATTGTCGCCGGAGTTGGCGGCTCCCAATCCGACTTTGACGCTAACAGCTTTGACGGCATCATACAGTCGTTTCGCCGATAACCTTTCTACGGTATGTGGATTCTCATCCAGCGGTACTTGTACATCTACGCCTTTGGGTCGGTGTTGTTGACCCTCCATCGCGCGCCCATCAATAAAAAGCAAGTCTTCTTTGGCATCGTGCTCGGTAGGAATCGCAACGAGATTCTCGAATTTGAGTTGACGTAAAAAGCTCAGATGTTCGGTGATTTCACTTCGTGCTGTGCGAAGATGGGCATCGTCATCAAGCATATCAAGAATCGGTGTAACAATCTGGTCATCCCATTCTTTTTCTCGTTCGCTTGTTGTAGCTTTCGTGAATTTGAACGATATCATCGTGCTTTCGACAAATTTCTGAACACGATTCTGAACATCTTGTCCGCAAAGATGGATGCTACGCAGATTACCAAAAAGGTTCTCGAAAGAATGAATAGCATCTACCCAAGCTGCTGCTGTTGGTAAGTAGACCGTGCCCTTGCCTTTCTTGACGAGGTCTATAATGGCTTGAACTTTTTCAGAGGCGAGCTTCTTCTTAAGAAGTTCTTCTGCTGTATCTTTTTCTGCTTGAATTTTGAGTTCATCTTCGCTCAAGAATTTCTTGCCTTGCTGGTTATTTCTTGCTCGAAGCGTGGATAAACGCATAGTATTGAAATGCTCGTAAATCGGCATCTTTTTGACTGTATTCCACGATAATGGTGTGTTGTCTTTGTCGAGCAATTCCGGATGATAAATAACAGCGACACGATTCGGGCCGTGGTCTTCGGACCCAAAGATAACGAATGTTCCAAAAGCATTCTCGGCCTGTTTTTGCTGAACTTCAGTTTCTCCACCAATCTTCACATCGTTTTTCTGGAGCCCGCCGACATAATATTTGTAGGCTTTGGCTTGCGGAACTCCACCAGATTTGCGGGTCTTGGGGAGCGCCATTCCATAAACCGTTTCGAGGGAACCGGCGATTTTCTCTGAGAGGTCAGAATCAATACCTCCAAATGGCTGATGCAAATCTGCGTCTTCAGCATCTAACGGCAGCGCTGCTCGGCCATCAGGATAACGTGCGACGACCAACCCGCCCTTTTCTTCTCCACCAAAGCGCATAATGCCGTATTTCTCAGCGAGATGAGCAAGGCTTTCGCGGAGTGTTGTGGCAGATTCGTCTCTGGATAGCTGTGATGTGGCGCTACGAATGTTCAAGTAGGTTTGAAGAAGATTGACGACTTTCTGCTCGAAATTCATCGCGTCTGCGTTTCGCGAAGGTGTGCGCTCGTTGAGATATGATTCGATTTCTTTGATAGACGCACTTAATCGTTCGTGAACTTTCGTATCGTCTGCTTGACCCCATTGACGGAAATTGCCGTCTGAAAGTGATGCGATTTTGAAGGGTCGGGGAGCAGCAGGAGCTTCTGGAGCTACGGTTGGAGGGCCTTTATAGCCGGGAACGCCTGTAACGAGACGCTCGCGCGTTGCAGCAGCTTCCTTGGGGTCGAGCATCTGGAACCGATTACCATCCCACCAATATACAGCCTTGTCGGCGGTGTTATTGGGATAATAATATCCAGCGCCAACGTGGTGAATTTGCATTCGGTCGCGTTCAGCAGCACGTCGGGATTCTTCATCGCCGTGGACGGCTTTGATATATTTTGGTTCGTGTTTACTGACACGTCCTCCACGAGCAAGGACAGGTTTTGTTCGGGGGGCGGAAGAAGTAGTAGGGGCTTGGGGTTCGTCTTCGAGGAGAAGTCTATATAAATCCCGGTAAAGAGCCATATTTGCTCCAAAACAAGTATACTAACAGTCTATAAATATCTGCGACGGAATAGAATAAATACAAAAAGGCTCCCTAACTTTCGTTAGGAAGCCCATTTACAGTCTTGTGTTATATTTACTTAGATGAATTTCTCTCTCAAACATTTCGGGAGTTCGCCGAGTCCTCCAATACGTTCGGTAGGAACATTTTCTTCGTTTTCATAAGCCCAATTATCTACTTGCTGGCCGCTTACGAGAATAGATTGAATACCAGCGCGGTGAGCCGAGCCGACATCATCTTTGACTGAATCGCCAACGGCAATTGTCTTTTTTGGGTCTAAGTTATGCTCTTGTATAATCTTAAGAAAATGATGTTGATTTTTAATGACATCAATATAGATATGACTTTCTGGAAATATCTTGTAAAGACCGTTAATACGAATCTTACGAATCTGTACTTGAATGTCTCCCTTTGTGCATAAGAACATCTTGAAGCCCATAGCCTTTGTCTCTTTCAACGCTTCCATAGCGCCTTCGTAGAGCGTATACGGGGCTTTGAAAACGGAGTTGCCGATGACCCATGCCTGATGGCCACGGGTCTTGCTTGGCTGTTTTCCTACAAGAATATCTATAGCCGCTGAGGCGGCTTCAAAAGACTTTGGAAAGCGACTTCGTCCAAATCCATCTATTCTAATGCTTTCTAAATCAATAGCATCCAACACGCTCAGCGCGATTTCCTGTGAGATACCTGTCTTTTCGCAGACCAGCATCGCGAAACGGTTCTTCGCGTCGGCGTAGTATTCGGAACAACGGACAATTGTGTTGTCGAGGTCAAAAATTAAAGCATTATTCTTCATGTTCTGGTTCTCTTTCTTGTTCTTGTTCTTGTCGTTCAGCCCATTCTCTGTAATAGCCATCTTTGCCGTGGTCAATGTCGCCGTAGCACATCGAACAGGTACTTGACCCTTGATTATCTGGAATAGACAAGCCGCATTGGACACAATGTTTCATTATTTTCTTCCTAAGAAAAAGTTTCCAAGCCGTTCGAGTTCATCTCCAACAGCATCTAACTTGGAGCCTATTTTTTCAAAGAGTCGTATTTCGTCATCTTCTTCGCCATCAGTCGCCGTTGTACCAAATACAATAGGCGAATCGCCGAGCAAAAGGCGCACTTGCATCCCAACCGTTTCGGAATGTTGAGGATTGTTGAAAATCAACCCGTCGTAGTCAATCAACGGATAGGAATCAAGGTCGGTTTCGCTGATGTGGGCGCGGGCTTCGGGAGATGCGCCGGAATTAGCATCACGTTCGGGAGCAACAATACGAAAGACTTTGCCACCACGTTGTTTGATGGCCTCAACTTCGTTGCGGAAGCGCACGTCGGGAATGACGAACTTGTTCAGTCCCCACGATTGATGGTAGAGATTTATCCACGCGAACGTAGTATCTACCCAAACGTTTTGACCATAGACATTGCGGCCACGTTCGGTGCCTTCTTCTTGGAGAAGCTTGCGAATTTCTGGGGGCTTGGTTTCGAAAACTTGCTCATACGTTGCTTTACCCTGACCGATAAGCCAGATTTTGAAGTGCCAAGCGAGTGAGATGTTGTGATAACCGAGGGGCTGGAAGTAATGTGTGGCGATGTAATCTTTGCCGGTTTTTAACTTTCCTGATAACCCTATGACTTCAAGTTCTTTCATTCAACCTCCGATGGGACACGAATGCTCCCAATATAACCCCGATGGGGCGATTTGTCAAGTCTATATCCAAATCTTCTTCAACTGCTCTTCGGTAGGCCATACACGAATTTCATCCTCTTCGGGCACGGTTTGTTGGTGCGAGCCTTCGTGACCTTTAGGAAGGTCGCAGCACCAATTCGTGCCGAATAGTGCATCGTCTGGGCATGGTGCATTACAGCGTTCGTCGTTCATACTTTCTTCCTCTTCTTTTTACTCTTTTTCAGTGACCACGACGAATTTGTGGTACGGGGTAAGTAACGTAGCATTAGACTTTCTATGGGTGTCTCGATGGTCTTTATCATATCTTCTTCCTCTTCTTGCGCAATACCTTCCCAACCTTTTCGAGGAAGGCGTCAACGTCTGTTAAGCGGTAGTTAGTGTACGTTACAGTCTGAATGTATTGACGTGCTTCCTTGACCGAATGTATTTCGGTCATATCACCCAACGAATGCACATCTTCAAAAGGCGATGGACACGAACACCCGCTATCGTGGACGATGAAGACCCGTTTTGTGCGAAGCTTACGGAAAGCAACGACCGTACTGAAATCGTAATTTGCAGCGGGGTCTTCGAGTACGTCAATGATTTGTAACCCACACTTTTCTGGGCTGTAATAGGGATTCTCCATCCAACGGTCATCGTATAGCATAGGCGTTGACTCCATTTCATATACTCGGTCAGCAGCTTCTTCTTCGCTCATATATCCGTCCAATCATAACGATAATCGTAGAATGCTGCCTTAAACCCTTGAACAAAATCGGGCTCGTCTCGGAATTCTTTTGCCGTCTTTCTTATCTCTTTCATAAATTGTTGAATACGATGAGACGATTCCTCATATCCTTTGAGATACATCTTTTGAGCTTGACGACTTTCTTTTTCTTCATCTGTCAATCTTTTCGGCATATATCCTCCACAATCAATCTTTATACGGGTCAAATTCCGTAGCACCTGCCATTACAACAATAACCGGACGGAGCGTGTGTAATACGTTTACCGTGTCGCCCTGTTCAGTCAACACATCGGGCAAACGACGATACGCCTGCGGCGATTCGTCAAGACCGGCACCACGCAAAATGACGCCGCGCTTGTCGAGCCACTCCTTCATTTCCTTATCGGATACCTTACCCATCTTCTTGGGCACGCCGTTCGCGTCCAGCTTCAAGCGGCCCGTCTTGCGGTCGCGCTTACCAGCCGCTTCGGTACGCGACATAACACGACCAGCGCCGTGAACCGTCGAATACAACGACGCTTCCTGTAGATTGATGAACGAGTTGTTGCCGTCAGGCATCGGCGTAGAACCACGCAAAATAACAGCATTATCACCCATCGAACCACCGACAAAGCCCTTCTGGCCGGGGAACGCAGGCGTAGCACCCTTACGAACGACAACCAATTCCTTGCCGAAGTGCTGTTCCTTCCACGCGAAGTTGTGGTTATTGTGAACCATTTCCTGTTCCACACCGCCCAAAGCACCGACAACCTTGCGCGTCACCCATTCGCGGCCCAAGTAGGCATAACGGCCAGCAAGCGTCATCATACCCCAATAGTCCTGACCGAGCGACGTGTTCAAGTCGAGTAGAGCTTCGAATTCCTTGACCTTTTCGCCCCACAGCTTGCCCGCAGCCAATGCCATGACGTTCGACGCCAGCTTGTGGCCCAAGCCACGCGAGCCGAAGTGAACACCAACCCAAATGACTCCGTTTTCGTCCACGAGAACGTCAACGTAGTGATTCCCCGAACCAACCGTGCCCAACTGGCGATTCGCAAGCAACTGCAAATCGTCACGAGCGATAGATGGAATAGCGAACCAACCGGCGTCGTACCAAAAAGGGTCGTTGCCCGTCAATACTTCATCGTTGTTGACGCGACCGATACCAAAGGAAATGTTGTGCTGAATCCAATCGGCCAACTCGTTCAAGCGGCCATTGGACTGCAAACGATAAGGATTTTGGTCAATTTCCCGATGGGAGATATCCGTCAGCTTTTCGAGCGTCAAGTCCGTGCGAATAGCGCAGTTACCACACGCAATGTCGAAACCGACACCCGCGACGGAAACCTTATTGACGTAGCCAGCAACGCCACCGATGGGCATTATGTATCCCATATGCCCATCGCTCATTAGAGCCGCACGGTCAGCACGCGATGCTACATCCTTGATTTG
>Ga0153915_10003955_pt1 | contig 13613 bp, 8 predicted proteins | sample Opewatmetagenome_2_FD_107003 | JGI IMG/M metagenome (GOLD analysis project Ga0153915, IMG submission 107003) | Freshwater wetland microbial communities from Ohio, USA - Open water 3 Core 3 Depth 3 metaG | ecosystem: Environmental > Aquatic > Freshwater > Wetlands | place: USA: Ohio, Lake Erie... | reverse complement strand
TCGACGCCGACAGCGTGGCATGGTGCTGGGGGGCGAACGATCACGGGCAGCTGGGCAATGGCGCCACCCAGGACCGGCCGCTCCCGACGCTGCTTCCCTCGGCCCTCCACTTTGCGTCCCTGTCGCTGGGCGCCCAGCACAGCTGCGGCCTGACATACGCGGGTGCGGTGTACTGCTGGGGCGCGAACGATAGTGCGCAATTCGGTACCGGCACCACGGAGGACGTGCTGACTCCCCGCGCCATCTCCCTCCCCGGTCCGGCCCTATCGTTGGCGGCGGGGCACGCTCACACCTGTGCCGTGGTGCAGGGCGGCGCGGCGTACTGCTGGGGGTACAACGTGGGCGGGCTGCTCGGCACCGGCTCCGCGGACAGCGGGGTGTTCCCGCCGGAGCCGGTGGTGGGCGGGTTGAGCTTCGCGTCCGTGACCGTCGGGTACAACGTGTCCTGTGCGCTCACTCCAGCGGGCGCCGCGTACTGCTTGGGCGACAACCAGGAAGGCGCGGTGGGCGACAGCACGCTGGAGGACCGAACGGCTCCCACGCCGGTGGCCGGCGGACACACGTTCCGGTGGATCCGAAGCGCGGGCTCCCACTGGCACTCGAAGACGTGCGGCCTCGCCGCGGACGGCAAGATCTACTGCTGGGGCCGGGTGTATGAGGGCGGCGACGTCAGGGCTCCCGCCGTGATCCCGGAAGATCCGGGGTTCGAGAGCCTGGTCCCCGGAGGCCGGATGATCTGTGGCATCACAGGCGCCCAGGCACTCTATTGCTGGGGCAGGGGCGCTCTCGGGAACGGCGTCGCGGACGACGCTGCGCACTCGCCCGTGCCGGTACTTGCCGGCCATGGCATTCTGTCCGTCGCGGTGAGTCTGTCGTACACGCACCCGTCCCACATCTGTCTCGTGACCACGGAGGGCGAGACCTGGTGCTGGGGTCCCAGCACCTCCGGCCAACTCGGCAACCCGTCCAATCCGGCGGGATGGCTCGTTCCGGTGCCGGTCTGGGCGCCGGAGCCCTGAGCCCGAGCGGGAATAGGGACCCTGCGGGGAAAGCGTGGGTGGAACGTCAAGGGGTCGGGTGGGTCATGGAGCGCGCGTTAGGTCGGTAGGGTGTGCAACGAGCTGAGTTGCCACAAGACCTACAGCGCGCGAAATGACCTACCCGACCCCGCGACGTCCCACCCCCGATCACAGCTACTTTCTTTCCGCTTCCTCCTGCTCCTTCTTCCGCGTCTCCACGACCTTGGCCGCCACCTCCGGCGGCACTTCCTGATAGGCGTGGAATTTCTGCCGGTAGGTTCCGCGGCCGTGGGTGATGGAGTGGAGCTGGGTGGCGTAGCGGTCCAGCTCCGCCTCCGGCACCAGGGCTCTGATTTTGTTCATCCGGCCGTCGGCCTCGGTGCCCAGGATCTGGCCGCGCCGGGATGAGAGATCGCCCATCACGGTTCCCAGATACTCCTCCGGCGTCCAGGCCTCGACCTCCACGATCGGCTCCAGCAGCACCGGCCGGGCATTGGGCGTCACGTTCCGGAAGGCCAGGATGCCGGCCATCTTGAACGACATTTCGTTGGAGTCCACGTCGTGGTAGGAGCCGTCGAACAGCTCCACCTTGAAGTCCACCATGGGATAACCCGCCACCGGACCCCGCGCCGCGGCCTCCACCACGCCTTTTTCCACCGCGGGGATGTACTGGCGGGGGATCACGCCGCCCACAATCTGATCGTCGAATACCATTCCCGAACCCCGCGGTAACGGCGCCACCCGGATCCAGCAGTCCCCGTACTGCCCGCGGCCGCCGGTCTGCTTCTTGTGCTTGCCCTGCCCCTCGGCCTTGCCCTTCAGGGTTTCCCGATAGGCAACCTTGGGTTTCCCCAGCACCGCATGCACCCCGAACTTCCGCGCCAGACGCCCCACGATGATCTCCAGGTGCCGCTCCCCGCGACCCCGCATCAGGGTCTGGGCCAGCTCGCCGTTGTACTCGTGGTGGAAGGTGGGGTCTTCCTCGTGCAACCGCTGGAGCCCGGTGTTGAGCTTGTCTTCCTCGCCCCGCTGCTTCACCTCTACCGAGAGGGTGATCACCGGATCGGGGAAGGGGACCTTGGGCAGGACCATCTGCTTGTCCTTGCCCGAGAGCGTGTCATTGGTGTGGGTGTCGCGCAGCTTGGCCACCACACCCAGGTCCCCGGCGTGCAGCTCCGGCACCTCGGTCCGCTCCTTGCCCAGCGCCACCGACAGGTGGTTGAGCTTTTCGGACGCCGACCGCGGCGCGTTGTAGACGTCCGCCCCGTTCTTCACCGTGCCGGAGTAGATGCGGAAGAAGGTCACGTCTCCCACGTGGGGCTCGGAGACGGTCTTGAACACCTGGGCCACGAACGGCCCGTCGTCCTTGCATTCCAGCTTGACCGGCTGGGCGTCGCCCCAGGTCTGGGCCTCCGCGGGCGGGCGCTCGGCGGGCGATGGAATCAGCTCCACCAGCGCGGTCAGCAGCGCCCTGGTGCCGTAGGTCAGCTCGGCGGCGCCACAGAGCAGCGGGAAGATCTCGCCCCGCGCCACCCCGGCGTGCATCGCCTTGATCAGCTCCGGGGAGGGGATCTCCTCCCCGCCCAGGTAGCGCTCCAGCAGCGCGTCGTCGGTGGAGGCGATTGCTTCGACCAGGTCCTGCTCGTACCTCTCGAACTGCGCCTTCAGCTCCGCCGGGACGTCCTTCTCGTCGTACTCGCCGGTCTTGCTGCCCTGGCGGTACAGATGGCTCTTCTGGGTGAGCAGGTTCACGATCCCGTGGAAGGCGGGACCGGCCCCGATGGGGATCTCGATGGGCAGCACCTTGCTCGTCAGGTTGGCCTTGATATCCTGATAGACCTTGTCAAAGTCGGCGTGCTCCTTGTCCATCAGCGAGACGAAGAAGGCCCTGGGAATGCCGCGTTTCTCGGCATGCTCGAAGGCCTGCTCGGTGCCCACCTCGACGCCGGCCGTGCTGCTCACCACGATCAAGGCCGCGTCCGCGGCGTAGATGGACGCGATCGCATCGCCCAGGAAGTCGAGATACCCGGGCGCGTCGATCAGGTTGATCTTGGTGTCCTGCCACTCGGCGTAGGCCAGCCCCAGGCTGATGGAATACTTGCGTTCGATTTCGTCGGGGGTGTAATCGGTAAGGGAGCTGCCGTCTTTGACGGAGCCGTGGCGTTTGCTGGTGCCGGCCACGAATGCCAGGGCGTCAACCAGACTGGTCTTGCCGCTCTGGCCGTGGCCGACCACCGCGACATTCCGGATGGACTCTCCTGTGTACACGCGCACGCGCGGTACCTCCTGCCAGGGGGACCGGAAACTTGAGCATCCGGCCCGGCCCCCGCAACCAGGGGTGGATTCACACGCCCTTCAGGGTTTTCCGGCGTGTCCCTACCGATACCCGGCGGCTTGCAGGTTGAACAGCTCCGCGTACAATCCGCCCCGGCCCACCAGGTCTTCGTGGGTGCCGTGCTCCACCAGCCGTCCGCCCGTCAGGACCAGGATGCGGTCCGCCATCCGGACGGTGGAGAACCGGTGGGATATAAGCACCGCGATCCGCCCCCGGGTGAGCTCCGTGAACCGCAAGAAGACCTGGTACTCCGCGCGGGCGTCCAGCGCCGCCGTGGGCTCATCCAGGATCAGGACCTGGGCCTCCCGCAAGTAGGCCCGGGCCAGCGCGACCTTCTGCCACTCCCCACCCGACAGCTCCACTCCGTTTTCGAATCGCCGTCCCAGCTGCTGGTCCCAGCCTTTCTCCAGCCGCGCGGCCACGGTGTCGGCCAGGCTCCGGCGCGCCGCCTCCCGGAGCTTCTCCTCTTCCGTCATGTACTCCACCTGCCCCACGCCGATGTTCTCCCGGAACAGGAAGGCGTAGCGCATGAAATCCTGGAAGATGACGCCGATGCTGGAATGCAGGCTGGCGAGGTCGTACTCCCGCAGGTCCACCCCGTCCAGCAGGATACGCCCGTCGTCCGGATCGTAGAGCCGCGCCAGGAGCTTCACCAGCGTGGTCTTGCCCGCCCCGTTCTCGCCCACCAGGGCGATGGATTCATCCGGCGCCAGGGCGAAGGACAGATCCCGCAGGGCCCACTCCTCCGAGCCCGGGTACTTGAAGCTCACCCCCTCGAACAGGAAGCCCCGGCGGATGGGGCGAGGCACCGCCCGGGCGCCGGGCGGGGAGATCACCCGTGGCTTGAGGTCGAGGAAGGTGAAGAGGTCCCGCAGATAGAGACTCTCCTCGTACACGCTGGACAGCGTCAACAGCACGCGCTGGATCAGCTCCCGGCTCTGCCGGAAGGAGCCGGCCAGGAAGGTGAGCACGCCGATGGTGAACGGTCCCGCGGGCGAGCGGTAGCCGATCACCGTGAGGTAGATGATGACGCCGTACGCGCTGTAGTAGCCCAGGGAGCCGACCAACGCCAGGAGCGTGGAGACGGTGGCGCGCCGGACCGAAAGCCGCTTGTTGAGCAGGTAAAACTCATCCGCCAGATGGCTGTACCGTCCGATCAAGAACGGCGAGAGGCCAAAGAGCTTCACTTCCTTGGCGGATTGATCGCTCGCCGCCGTAAACCGCAGGTAGTCCAGCATGCGGCGCTCGGGCGTCCACTGGAACAGCAGCGAGTACCCCAGCGCCGCGAAGTGGGTCTCGCCCAGGAACGCCGGAATCACCGCGAGGCCCAGGAGCAACAGGAGCCAGGGGACGTACCAGACCAACGCCGCGGTGAGGGAGATCAGGGTGATCAGGTCCTGAATGGTGCCCAGGAGCTGCGCCACCAGGCCGATCCTCCCCACCGTCTGCCGGCGCGCCCGCTCCAGATGGTCGTAGGTGTCCGGGTCCTCGAACTGCGCCACGTCCAGCCTGGCGGCATGCTCCATCAGCCGCACCGAGATCCGGTTGGAGAACAGATCGCCCAGCAGGCTTTCCAGCAGGGCCGATGCTCTGGCCAGGGCCTCGCCGCCCACCGCGATGACCAGCTCCACCGCTACCAGGAACGCCAGATGGCGCCAGTTCACCGGCGCCGCGCCCTTGTAGTAGGACTCGACCGCCTCGATGATGAGCTTGCCGATCCACAGCAGCCCTACCGGCACCAGCGCGCGCACCACCCGCAACACCACGATGCTCGCGGTGTATCCCCGATGCGTCTGGTAGACCATCTTGAGGAGCGGCGGCACGTGCCTGAGCGCGGCCAGCCGGTCGCTCCAGCTGGGGATCTCGTCCGGCTTGAGGCCGCTCCGCGGCCGGCGGGACGGTGGCATGAAGAAGATGGGACCCGTCACAACGCTAGGAACTTAACGGGCCGCGGCTCCGGACGTCGCATTAGACACGACACGCCACCCTCCAGGACCTCATATGGCGGTTGCTCAACGGTTGCTCTTCACTGCGGGGCTGTTGCTCCTGCCCGTTCCGGCTCCGGGAGCAGGGTCTCTCCCCTCCGGGGGCGCCCCCCTGCCGAGCGACAGCACCGAGCGCGCCCGCGCCCTGCACGTCCTCAACCGGCTCACCTATGGCCCCAGGCCGGGCGACGTGGATCGCGTGGTGGCGATGGGCGTGGACCGTTTCATCGAGCAGCAGCTCAACCCCGAGAAGATCCGCGACGACCGGGTCGAAGACCGCCTCAAGCCGCTCGAAGTCCTGCGCCTGGATCCCGAGGAGCTGGGAAGGATCTACCTGGATGAGGTCCGCGAACGCCGGCAAGGGCGGCCCCTCAGCCGGGCGCGAAAGCTGGCCGCCGAATTCCAGCAGGCCGCCGTGGTGCGGGCCACCCTTTCGGAACGGCAGCTCTACGAAGTGATGGTGGACTTCTGGACCAATCACTTCAATGTCTTCCTGGGCAAAGGGGCCGACCGGTTCCTGCTCCCCGATTACATCGAGCACACCATCCGGCCCCACGCCATGGGCAAGTTCGAGGACTTACTCATCGCCACCGCGCACAGCCCGGCGATGCTGTTCTACCTGGACAACGTCCAGTCGGTGACACCAGGCGCGGTCCCGCCGCGGCCGTTTGGGCGCCGGCCCATTGCCGAGCAACGCATCCCTAAGGGCATCAACGAGAACTACGCCCGGGAGCTGATGGAGCTGCATACGCTGGGGGTGGACGGGGGTTACACCCAGCAGGACGTGGTCAACGTGGCCCGCGTCCTCACCGGGTGGAGCATGCGGCCGCCGCGCCGGGGGGTGGGGTTCGTCTTCAACGACTGGGCCCATGACCGGGGAGAGAAGGTGGTGCTGGGCCACCCGTTCCCGGCGGGCCGTGGGGAAGACGAAGGCATCGCCCTGCTGCGGCTCCTGGCCCATCACCCCTCCACCATGCGGCACCTGTCGGCCCAGCTGTGCGCCCGGTTCGTGGCGGACGATCCGCCGGACGGTTGCATTGACGCGGGGGTCCACGCCTGGCAGCGGACCGGGGGCGACATCCGCGAGGTGCTGCGCGCCATCTTCCAATCGCCCGAGTTCTGGGCGCCCCAGTACCGGGCGGCGAAGGTCAAGACGCCGCTGGAGTTCGTGGTGAGCGCGGTGCGGGCCGTAGACGGAGCGCCGGACACCACCCTGGTGCTGGCGCAGATCGTGGGCCGTCTGGGCGAGCCCTTGTACCTGGATCAGCCCCCCACCGGATACCCCGAGACCCAGGATTCGTGGGTCAACGCGGGCGCCCTGCTGGAGCGGCTCAACTTAGGCCTGGGGATCGCCGCGGGCCGGGCGCCCGGCATCGCCGTCAACCTGGATCAGCTCATCCCCGGGGACAACGACCCGTCGCAGCTGGCCGATCGCGTCAACCGGGAGATCCTGGGCGGAACCGCCACGGCCAACACGCTCCGCGTGCTGCGCGAGCAAGCCGCCAGCCTGCCCCCGGCCCAGGCGCGAATCATGGCGGTGGGGTTGGCGCTGGGGAGTCCGGAGTTTCAAAAGCAGTGAGCGGTGAGCAGTGAGCGGTAAGCAGACAAAGGGGACGCACCATGGATCGCTGCTGCGCAGAAAACCTCAGGATGGAACGACGCGTATTCGTCAAGGCGGGCGGGTTGGCGCTGGTGGCGCTGGGGCTCGACCCCATCTTCCTCACCCGCGCCGCCTACGCCGTGAGCCGGGCGGGCGGCGCGGCCGCGGCCAAGAAGACCCTGGTGTGCATCTTCCAGCGCGGCGCGGTGGACGGGCTCAACATGGTGGTTCCGCACGGGGATCCGTTCTACTACCGGGAGCGGCCCCGCATCGCGATCCCGCGTCCCGGCCTGGCCGGCGGGGCGCTGGACCTGGACGGGCATTTCGGATTGCATCCCGCCCTGGCCCCACTGGAGCCCCTGTATCGGAACGGATCGCTGGCCCTGGTCCACGCGGTGGGCTCCCCGGACGCCACCCGCAGCCACTTCGATGCCCAGGACTACATGGAGAGCGGGACGCCCGGGCTCAAGTCCACGGCCGACGGCTGGCTCAATCGCTTCCTGGCGGCCCAGCACGCCCGCGAGCATCAGGACACCCCGTTTCGCGGCGTGGCGATCGGCCCGCAGCTGCCGCGCGCCCTGCGGGGTGCCACGCCGGCTTTGGCGATAGACAACCTCCAGGCGTTCGGCTTGCGGGCGCCGGAGCCGGCGAGGGACCGGCTGACCCAGGCCTTCGAGGAGCTGTACCAGGGCTCCGCCACCGGACTGGTGGCGGCGTCCTCGACCGAGGCCTTTGAAGCGATGCGGATGCTCAAGACGCTGGCGCCGGACCGCTACCAACCCGGCCACGGGGCCGAGTATCCGGGGGGACCGCTGGGCCGTTCCTTGAAGCAGATCGCCCAGCTCATCAAGGCGGACTTAGGGGTGGAGATCGCGTTTGCCGACGTGGGCGGCTGGGACACCCACGTGAACCAGGGCGCCAGCGAAGGCCAGCTGGCGGCGCGGCTCACGGAGTTCGGCCGCTCCCTCGCCGCGTTCTCCCAGGACCTGGGCGAGCGCATGGCGGACGTGGTGGTGCTCACCATGAGCGAGTTCGGCCGGACGGTGGCGGAGAACGGGAACGTGGGGACGGACCATGGTCACGCTACAGCGATGTTCGTGCTGGGCGGCGGGGTGAAGGGGGGCAGGGTTTATGGCGATTGGCCCACGCTGGACCCCGCCAGGCGGTTCGAGGGGCGGGATCTGGCCGTCACCACCGACTTCCGTGATCTGTTCGGCGAAGTGTTGACTCAGCACCTGGGGGCCACCGATCTCTCGTCGGTGTTCCCGGGGTTCAGGGGCGTACGGCCCGTGGGGATCATCCCACGGACTTGACCAGCGTCACCACCCGGACCCCAATGAATCCTCTCACGTTCTCGGCGCGGAGGACGCGGAAAGACTGATCCCGCAGCAGGGGGTCCAGGCTGATTGGCCGCAGGCGTCCCACCAGATCCGGCGCGGCGCGGTAGGCCGCCATCCAGACTTCCCGTGCCACCCGGTTGGGCACCTCCATGACGCCCAGCACCAGGCGTCCGCCCGGCGACAACACTCGGACGCATTCTCCCAGCGCGATGGAGAGATCCTGATCGGCCAGCACGTCCAGCACCAGGGTCGCCACCACCGCATCGAACCGGCCGGCGGAGAACGGCAGCTGCAACACGGTGGCCCGCGCCAAGGAAACCGGCCCCGCGGCCTTTTTCACCTGGGCGCGCGCCATCGCCAGCATCCGCCGGGAGACATCTACCCCGACCACGCGGCGGCCGGTGCCGCTCAACTGAGCGATCCCGTAGCCCGGGCCGATGCCGACTTCCAGGATCGTGCGGGGCCCACCCTCCAGGGCCCGCTCCGCCGCCCGCGACAGCACGACGTCGTGGAACGGGATCAGGACCCGCTGGTAGAAAGGCGCCAGCAGCTCGTCGAGACCGGCGGGGGGCATGAGAGGCGGCGTTCAGCCGGCGCGTTCGAGCGCCCGTTGCGCCGCTTCGCGCACTTCCCTGGTGGAGTCCGAGCAGAGCGCCTGAAGGGTACCGCGGGCGGCGTTGCCGCCGGACCCCCGGGCCAGTGCCAGGGCCTCGACGGCGGCCACCCGGGGTGGCGACGGACGGCGGCCAACGATCTTGCCGCCGGGCTCGGCGAACTTGACCAGGGCCTGCACCGCCGCCGGAGTCCCGATGCGCCCCAGCGCGCGGTAGTACTCGTACAGCGTCTCGGGATCCTGTTCCGACTCCGCCGCCGCGACCAGCGAGGGAATGAGGCCACCCAGGCCTTCACCCCGGATCTCGCGCGCCACGACCAGCCGGATGCCGCGGTCCGGGTCCCGCAGCACCTTCACCACCCCCCAGGCCGCGGCCGCCGTGCCGATCTTGGCGAGGGCAATGCCCGCGGAGGTGCGCACCCTTGGGTCCGCGTGCTCGACGGCGCGACGCAGGGCATCCACCGCCTCCTCAATCTTCAGATCGCCGGCCAGGTCCGCCATGTTGCGCACCACGAACCACTCGTGGTGCCCCAGCATGTTGGCGATCACCTCCACGCCCTCCTCGAGCTGCCGCACGACCTTCAGCAGGGTCCGGCGCTCGGCGAAAGTCGGCGCCTCCGCCAGGTGCTGGACCACGACCCGGGTACCGTCCCGTCCGGCCCGGCGGAGCACCAGGAGGGCGTCGCTGTGGTACAAATCATCCAGCAGCCGGGGCACGATCTTCACCAGGTTGCGTTCGATCAGGACCCAGCGAAGCACCATGGCGTAGGCGCGGCGCGCCTCCTCCGAGGAGGCAGCGCCCTCGCGCCGGATGAGCGCGGCCACCGCGTCAATCGCCTGCTCCAGACGGCCTTCGTCGAACGCCTTGATAACCCGCGCCTGAACCGTCTCGAGCTGTCGCTGCAACATGGGCAGCGGCACCCGCTCGTCCAGCGCCGCGATCACCGGCGAGAGCGTCGTCGCCTTGGCCAGTTGCTCGTCCAAGCCGCCGTCCCGCGCGCTACCGCTGGCGGCGGTGACCAGCCCGAGCTGATCGCTCCCGGCCCCGGCCAGGCCCACGGCCGCCAGGGCGTCCGTGACCCGGACCTGGCGCCGCTCACGGGCCGCGTCGGCCGTGGAGGCGCCCACGACGGACACGGTGGCCACGTTGCGCTCCCGCAGCCGCTGCTCCACCGAGTAACCCGGACCCGTCGCCATCAGATCCAGCGCCAGCGCCTGAAGCAGTTCGAGAAGGTCAATGGCCGCAGCACGGTTGGCGATGTGAATCTGGCCCAGCTGGTGGGTCTGCATTTGAGACATCAGCACCGCCGCAAACGGAGTTTCCGGCGGCACCGCCACCCCCTCCACTAACAACGTGCCGTCCTCCGTCCGCACGGTGAGGCTCCGCCGCGCGGTCAGGTCCAGGAGCCCCTGGAGCGCCGCCCGGTGATCGGCGGTGGCTTCCGGCGCTCGCCGCAACAGGTCGAGCAGCCGGCCCATCAGCATGGCCGCGGTGAATTCGTCTTTCATAAGTGGGCCGGAATCTACACCCGGCCCCCCGGCACGAAACCCCCGCCCGCGCGCCGGCTACTGCGGTATGAAGGCCCAGCGGGCGTTCACCATCGCCGTCACCTCCAGCGCCGGGGCCTCGACCGGCGTTTCGGCGGCCATGGTGCGCATAGCCATCTGCCGGCCGGCGAGGGCGATAGGACCGCCCGACGTGATGCTGAGCAACGGCCCCAAACGGCCGCCCGCCGCCCGGGCGATGGCTTCCGCCTGCCGGCGGGCGCTCTGCACCGCCTGTCCCAGCGCCTCCAGCCGCGCCGCCTCTTCTTTGCTGGATTCGAACCGTAGCTGCGAGACGTTATTGGCTCCCGCGCCCAGCGCCGCGTCAATCACCCCGCCCACCCGGGCCAGGTCATGGACCGTGACCTCGATGGCGCTGCGCGCCTGGTAACCCACCGGCCGCCCCCGGTCGAAGTCGGGGTCCACCCCATAGGACACCGTGGGCAGGGAGTCGTCCGGGATGCTCAACAGCGACCGCAGGGCGCCGCGCACGGCGGTCATCGCCCGGGCGTTCGCCTGTCCGGCGCGGGCCGCCTCCGCGTCGCGGGTCACCACTGTCAGCTGCACCACGGCGTAGTCCGGCGAGACCGTCACCGTGCCCGTTCCGGAAACCGCGATCTCCGGCGTCTTGGGGGTCTCCTGCGCCGCCAGCGGCGACGCACAGGCAACCCCCGCCAGAAGCGCCAAATAACCAACTCGACCAGTCATGTTCACAGCTCCTCTCGATCACGAACAGAAGGACGTCTCAGCGCGGTCCGCTTGCACACCGCTTACGGCGCGAGCCGCACTTCGGCCAGGCCCGCCGCCTTGAGCCGCTGGTTGAGCGCCGGAACGTCCTCGGTGGCGATCCGGTGCCACCGCTCCAGCAACGGGGCCAGCACATTGATCCGCTCGCCCACCGCCGCGACCACTATGCCGGTGGGCGCCACGTCGGCGTCCTGCAGCATGTCCAGCAGCTGAGCCAGATTCCCGTTCAGGCGTGCCAGGGTCTCGGGACCCTCGCCACCACCCCCAAAGAACCCACCACCGCCTCCCGCCACGGCCGCCACCCTGGTATCCACCACCGTTACCGCCGCGGCGACGGCTCCCTTGGCCTTGGACCGCAGTTCCTGAAGCTGGGCACGAACGGACCGGGCCGCCCGCAGCATGCTCCCGTCCCGGTCCAGCGCGTCGTACACCTGCATGGTCAGGGCGAACTGCTGAGCCAGCGCCTCCGGCGCCGTCTTGACTCGCGGGTCCATCTTCACGGTCAACGGCCGGGTGTAAGCACGCCCTGCCACCGTGAGCCGCACCGTGTAGCTGCCCGGAGCCACCCACGGGCCTCTGGGCTCGCGCGGGGTGTTCTGGTAGATGGCCGCAATGGGATACGAGAATCCGGAAACCGCCGGCGGGGGATAGCGCAGGTCCCACACAAAGCGATGCATCCCGGGCTCGGCAGAGAGAACCTCCTCCGGCCGGATCCAGTAGTCCGGAACGTTGCGGCCTTCCACCGGCGGGACGGGTTGGTCGTCACTGCTGAACTTCCGGATGACGGTGCCCGCCTGATCCAGCAGCTCCAGCACCACGGGTTAGGCCGGCCTGGTCTTGAGCACGTAGTCAATGAGCGCGCCATCCGGCGGGTTTTGCCCCGCGGGCTCATCCGGCGGCAGCGGCGTGTCCGTGTTCTTGTTCCAGCGGAAGCCGATGGCCGTCTGGGGCCGGAACAGGAAGGCGTCCGCGCGGGCGACCGAGTCCGCCAGCTGCCGCAGCGGCGTGATGTCGTCCAGGATCCAGAAGGAGCGGCCGTGGGTCCCCACCGCGATGTCGTCGTCCTTGATGATCAGATCGCGGATGGAGGTGGGCGGCAGGTTGAGCCGGAGCGGCTGCCAGTGGTCGCCGTCGTCGAAGGAGACGTACACCGTCTGCTCGGTTCCCGCAAAGAGCAGTCCTCTGCGTTGCGGATCCTCCCGCACCACGTTCACGATCCCGCCGTCGGGAATCCCGCTGGTGATGTGCGTCCAGGTCTTCCCGCCGTCGTGGGTGCGGTAGATGTGGGGCTTGAGATCATCCAGACGGAGCGTGTTGATGGCGGCGTAGGCCGTGAGCGTGTCGGAATGGCCCGCGTCCATGATGGACACCTTGGCCCAGGGGACCAGGCCGGGCGGGGTCACGTTGGTCCAGGTCCTGCCTCCGTCATGGCTGACGTGGATCAGCCCGTCGTCGCTTCCCACCCAGATGGTGTTGAGCGAGATCGGAGACGGCGCCACGGTGTAGATCACGCCGAGATGGCGGGCCCTGGCACTCGGCGTGGCGGAATACACGCCCACGTTGGGTGGAACCACGGAGTCCGTGCGGGTCAAGTCCGGGCTGATCATGGTCCAGCTGTTTCCGCCGTCGGTGGTCTTCCACAGGTTGTTTGACGCGAAGTACAGGGTGTGGGGGTCCACCGGCGAGAAGAGCAGGGGTGCGGTACGCAGTGCGCGAAAGTCCGGCGTACGGATGGCCTTGGGGCCCACGAACTGGGCCTGCCCGGTGCGCCGGTCGTAGCGGGTCACCTTGCCGCCGTAGACGATGTCCGGGTCCAGGGGATCGGGCGCCACGTAGCCGTATTCTTCGGTCGCCACCGGGTGCCACTCGCGGAAGGTGATCTGGCCGTCATCCCCTCGGCTCGAGATGCACGCCGAGCCGCTTTCCTGCTGGCCGCTGCAGAGGCGGTAGGGGAAGGCATTGTCCGCCGCGACGTGATAGAAGGCGGCGGTGGGCTGGTTGTACCAGGAGCTCCAGCTCCGGCCGCCGTTCACCGTGATGATGGCGCCCTGGTCGGAGGTAAGCAGGATGATGTCGCCGTTATTGGGGTTGATCCAGCCCTTCTGGTAGTCGTCGCCTCCGGGCGCGCCCCGGAAGCCGGTCCAGGTCTTGCCGCCGTCGGTGGACTTCCAGGTCACGATGGTCACGGAGTAGACGACGTCCGGGTTCTTAGGATCCACGATTGTTTCGGCGGCGTCGCTGGGACGGGTGGCGATGCGGCCGTCGGTGGTCATCCGGATCCAGCTTTCGCCCCCATCGTCGGAGCGATAGATGAATCCGTTGCCCCGCAGCTCCACCGTGGCATAGAGCCGATTGGGATCGCTGGGAGCCACAGCAATGCCGATCCGGCCCAGGCCTTCCTCGAAGGTGGGCAGACCCTTGGTGAGCTG
>Ga0153915_10003954_pt1 | contig 13617 bp, 11 predicted proteins | sample Opewatmetagenome_2_FD_107003 | JGI IMG/M metagenome (GOLD analysis project Ga0153915, IMG submission 107003) | Freshwater wetland microbial communities from Ohio, USA - Open water 3 Core 3 Depth 3 metaG | ecosystem: Environmental > Aquatic > Freshwater > Wetlands | place: USA: Ohio, Lake Erie... | reverse complement strand
CCTCAGCAGTGCTTCCACAGGTATGAAGTACTACAGGAAGATCATAGCTATGGAAGAAATCGACCAGTTCCTTGTAATATGGAAAGATTAACTCGCTTAATACCTTTGGTGAGGCAAACAGACCATTCTTGTACCCTAAGTCTTCGTAGATCCAAATACCATCTGGTTTCCCCACTTGTTCGAATATGTAACCAAAATGCATTTTAAAGAAATCGGTGTAGACCCGGTTATAGTCATGGATCCAGGCTGGATCGAGTAACAGGCTCGAATACATGGTGATGTCACCCATACTCTGGCGCATACATTCCCAGATAAACATATGCCCAAAATGCGTCCATTTCTGAGCCTGCCTGGCTTCGTTAAAGTTCTTTTGGAGCTCATTAAGCTTGATGCGCTGAGGATCCAGCTCTAGAAGATGAGGTCGGTAATCGCGCTCCCATATATCACGTGTTACCATGAGGAAATCGATATGTTCCGGGGTGCCTGATTTATGTCGCCAATACTTTAAGGAAGCGCCGGCGCCGTTTCGCTTGATCTGCCAGGCATCCGTCCCTCCTACGATCTCTTCATAGTCACGTAATGGCATCAGGTCAAACCAGGGACCGATACCCGCCATATCATAATTAAAGTGTTCCCAGGTAGGGACAGGCTCCTCAAACTCACCTGCAACATCGGTTTCATCCCACATGCCGTCTTCTCTACACCATACTTGCTCACCAATTTCTTTATAAACTCTTCGGGTTGGATAACCCTGTCTCACCCAGTTCGCGATCGTATCTGCCCATGGTCCATCTACCAAACCTACCCGATCTGCTTTCTTACCTCGTAATAACGCATCTACCAATTCTTTAGACGTCATCATATTTACCTCCAAATGGGAGGGAATACCTACCAGGTCAGGCTCGCATCAAAAGTGGAAATTCTGTAATACGGAGATGAGTACACCCATAAGGGATTAATGTAATTTCTTCCGGCATTTCCTTTGAGATTACCGGGCTTGGGGGAGTCTCACTCGCAGAACCATTCTCGAGCACCCATTCAGGGATCCGCCTACCCCGAGTGACTGCCATGACCGGCGCGATCCGAGACGAGAATGGCACTTCACCGATTGAATGCTCACTAAAAATAATATCTTTGGATAAGGTGTGTTCTCTCACAGATAAAGCGTAATTCCACGGGGTAGTAGGATGTACTTCCCAATCTCCGTGTGGCAACTCACGTCCGGGAAAATCTTCGTTTACCCTTTTCCATTTTTCACCAATTTTTAGAGAGTATACCAATGGACCTCGTTCGACAGCGATTGCTTCATTATATCCATGCCAGAGATAAGGTCGCATCGGCAAGGTAAGTGTGATTTCCGTAGTCTCTTCCCAATCGCGGTAGATACGATGGAATGTTCCAGCCTGCAAGTCAAGGATATCTTCATTTCCTACTTGTAATCTGGCAGTCTTTGCCCAGGCGGGGACGCGCAGGTACAATGGGAAGCTCATCGGCTTATAGGTATGGACTGAAATCCGTAAGTTATCTCTGAACGGATATTCTGTATCCATAACTATTTGCACGGGAACATCATTCACTTTACAACTGAGCCGGTTAGGTCCATAAGCAACGGCTACTAAACCATCATCATTCGAACGCATCCACAAATTTGCTACAAACTTGGGCCAACCCTGGCTGAAGTTTGCGGTGCAACAACCATAATTCGGCTCAACGCCAAAGATATTTGACTCCGGTCCGTTGGTGTTCCAAATCCGGTCTTCTTTAATACTACACTCGACCTGGTTCACCTGCTGGTCGTATTGGTGAGACCACATATCCGGACGAAAGGCGGCGGGTAAAGCATTATAGATTATTTTCTCTAACCGGTCTCCAAAAAGCGGATCACCCAGGATAGAGAGTAATACTTCCAGAGAATAGGCATATTCAACTATTGCACATAATTCCGTTCCCTGGTTAGGGTTTCTACCTGCCAGGCATTCATCCCCAGTAAATACACCTGTTACTAAACCATGGAAACGTTCCAGCTTCTCCAGGATATCATAAACGGCATGCTTATCGCGTTCCTCACCTGTCAATCGCCATAACAATGCGTGCGCCTTGGGAGCCATCGCATTATTGACCACGTGACCCATGTAATTCCAACGACCTTTCGGTGTCGGGCTTGTCAGTGGCCAGCTAAAAAAGAAGTCAGCCCAATGAAACCCTTGTGAAGCTAGCTTTATAACCAGATCAAGTAGCCATTTTTCTTCGATACGCTCATATAACCAATATATCGAGAGCAACGCTTCAAACCAGCGAAATTGCCCCCAATTAAATAAAGGGGAACGGTCGATATGAAGATCGATGCACTGTAGACAGCGTTTAACCACACTGACGATCCGATCGTCGTTGGTAGCGTCATGGTATTGCACAAGAGCTTTAAGAATTAAGAACTGAGCCCATAAATCATAATTAAGACTTTCATGTGCTCCGGCTTCTTCGATCATCGTCCGTGGACCCAGCCATCCATCCTCTTCCTGGTTTACAATAATATGCTCCACATAACGCCGGGCTTTCTCTTTTAGGGTTTCATCATCCAAAGTATAGGCGAGTGGGATGAGGCCATCCAACCAGTATGGAGCACGCTCCCAGGCTTCTGAATCTCCCCCAAACCACTGGCTATGTTGGATATCGGGCCAAAATTCATCCAGGTGCCCACTTAACCCATTCGCCTGGATACGTAACTGCCTTGCCAACCAGCCTGTGGGATGAATACTACCTAATGGGAGTGGATGAAAAACTAATTCCTTTAACATGGATTCAGACATTAGCTATCTATCCTTATTATTAATCGATATTAGAGTTCTGATGAAGATATTGAGTTATTTCTTTCATATCATACCAGATTGTATGATGATTTCCAGACATGAGAGGCTCATGATTAAGATACCTCTAATACAAGTTATCGAGTAATGTTCTCCCGCCGCGCTTTTATCCTCGGAAACCATATGGGAGAAGGCAACCCGTAATATAACTCCCAGCCTCAGAGCATAAGAATGAGACTCCTTCAGCGATATCTTGTGGAGAAACATCCTTACGCGATAACCATTGGTCGCCATGATTACATTGTTCAATGGCTTCCTCCAATGTGGGTATCTTATGCACTGGACCAGGCGCGATAACATTCACTGTCACCCCATCTGGCCAAACTTGATCCTGCGATAAGAAAATTGCCTGCACCCTGGCAGCTTTGGCGACATTATAAGCATAAGCCGGAGAGGGTTTATTTAAGTTTAGCGCAATACCGATAATCCGTCCCCATTTTTGGTTCCTCATGCTGGGTAATATGAGTGGTAGCAGGTGGTAATAAGGTGCAACCTCTTGTTGTAAATCTTCGAGAGCGCCAGATGGATTAAGTTGGTCAAGGGATTCTGGGTGCCATCCACCCCCTGGATTAATGATACAAACATCTATTTTTCCGAAGGCATCCAGCGTTTGATCTACTAATTTCTTACAATCCTCCGGAACAAACACATCCGCCTGTACCGCGATCGCTTTTCGACCTGTTGTATTAATATAATCCACGATCGCTTTAGCATTTTCACGGCTCTGACGATAATTCACTACCACTCTCAGACCTTCCCGGGCTAAGGTGAGTGCAATACTACGTCCCATCCCGTAACCAGCTGCGCCGGTCACGATAGCAACATAATCTCTCGACATATACTCTCCTTAAAAGCGATACATACGATTCATAAAGGTTAATTTCTAGGCTTGAATTTCACCATCGGGTAAATCCTGGCAACTTTCCGGAAGCTTGTTTCGGATCCATCAAGTAGATACCTGTCTTCCATATGGACAAATATAAAGACACATCCCGCATACACCTGGTTTTAGATCTTTTTCTTCTAGCTTTTGAAAATACCGATCACATTTAAAAGCATCAAAGCGTGCCTCCCGCGGTTCTCCAGCATAGAATGGTCTTCCTGTGAAGGCGCGCACCGGGCAAATTTCTACACATTCGACACACTCACCGCACTGTTCTAAAACTGGCTCTCCACTTATCCTCAAGGGGGCATCAGTCAAAATCGTCGCCCAGCGTACCCGCGGTCCATTTTCGGGTGTGATCAAAAGACAGTTCTTACCAATCCACCCCAATCCAGCCAGATGGGCTGCCATCTTATGGGAAAAAAGACCAATTTGTAGCTCTTCATCCACGATCTGGGAGGCTGGGATGGGAAAAGCCCGGTATCCAGCACGTTGGACAATATCATTTAACCTGGAAGTTATATGATCCAGGCGCTGGTTGATCACATCATATGCATGATGGCGATAATTCATCGCCACCACACGCTCAGCCCGATTAGGAAGCTGGTCAACGATGGCGTGAGGCAAGATTAACCCTATTGAAATTGCGAAAGGATATTTTGCTACCAACTCTCCACCTTGCGCAAGGATAGCCTCTCGCGCTGGTGATAGATCAGCGATGCCAAAATAACCTATACCCAGGTCCGTTTTTACGTGGTTTACCTCTGCGTCGAGATCCACTATTCACCTCGCAAAGCTTTCGCTAGTAGAAGTCGGTTTTTTAGCATATCCGGTGAGATAAAATAAAAGAATAGCAATAAATAAAGGGAGGAGACGTCTCTTTAAACTTAGGTTCGAGTAGGTGATACTCAAATAGCTCATTTCAAGGGTGATCCGTCCGGAACATATAAGTTTATAATTATGCATCCAAAATTGCATCACATAAAAGGTAGGATCAAAATAAAGTATACAAGATAATTTAATAAAAGCATAGATGACCTGACAAATTACCGAAAGAACACAAAAAAGGGAGAATGCTTATGCTCAAAATAGGAATTTCAGAAATAAATATCACACCCGAACTGGGTTTACGCGTGGCAGGTATGCTAAATCCGCCTAAAGCTGAGGGAGTCAAATGGCCTCTTTTTGTACGCATATTCGTGTTTGACGATGGCATTTCACGAGCCGCCATCGTGATAATGGATAATTTACTCATAGCCCCGCCATTAATTAGTGAGTTACGACAGTTGATGTCGCTTGGAACAACCTTAGCGCCAGCAGATATCATGATCACCTGCACTCATACTCATCGTGCTCCCTTTTTGGCAGCTCTCATGGATGAAGAGATTGACTTCGGGTATTTAGACTTTATCAAACCACGTTTGGTAGATGGTATGGCGCAAGCCTGGGCTGCCAGACAACCGGCTCGGATAAAGGCAGGGAGGATTGATGCGCCTGGTTGGACTTTTAACAGGCGGCAAGTCTATAAGAGTGAGAGGTATGGTGAACAAGTTGGGACACAAGGCCCCCAGGCCATTCCAGGATTCTTACATAATGAAGGACCGGAGGATAATGAGCTGAAAGTCATTACGATCGAGACGCTTGATGGGAAATGTTTAGGTGGGATGGTAAATTTTGCCTGTCATACGACTGTCATGGGGGGAGAACCCGTGTACTCGGCGGATTTTGCCGGACCTCTGACGGAACTGCTTTCCAGGCAATATGGCGGTATCTTCGCCTTTTTACAAGGCGCTGCTGGTAACTTATGGGCGATTAACACTACCCATACACAGGATCGCCTGGCAAAAGATTATATGGGACCTGACCATGCTGAACGAATGGCAAAAGGTTTGGCCAAGAAAGCAGAGCAAGCCATCCAAAATGGAAAGTATATATTGAACGAGCGCGTGCGGATCCAGAGTGAGATATTGTGCATCCCTCAGCGACGTCCAACAACGGAACAGGTTAAGCTGGCGCGCTGGTATCTTGAAAAAGTCCCTGTAGAAATAGACCAGCAGGAATTTACCCGACAAATTTACGACCATGATTATACGTTCTACAACAATGACCCAGTGGTTCAGGAGTGGTTTGCAAGAGAAACGATTGGTATGTGGGAATGGCAACGCCGGGCAGGGATACGCGAACCCTTTGAAATTGTCGAGATCCAGGTCATCGGGGTTGGAGATATCGCCTTCACAGGTTATCCAGGGGAGTTATTCACTGAGTTTGGGTTAATAACAAAAGCTGAATCTCCCTTCCGAGAAACACTTGTTATCGAGCTGGCGAATGGTTGGCATGGATATATCCCTACCCAACAAGCTTTCACACACGGCGGGTATGAAACCCGTCTCGGGTATACCAGCAGACTCGTGCCGGAAGCAGGGGACAGAATGTACGAGACAGCCCTGAAATTATTGAATTTTCTCGCTGGAAAATAGGGGTTTTATATCAATTCAAAGATGGCAGTGGTCGCTCGGAGATTTTGATAGCGTGTTGATATACGATGAGACCCTAGTAAGTATATTTCCCTGTTAATATGGAACTTGCACTTTTTACACAAGTCCTCAAAATCTCCAATCGTCAATGGTCTGGCGCGTGGGGTGCTATCCCATGATTGGGGCAGACCCGGTGTCACTGGCATCCTCCCATTTCGTAAAAAACCGAGTCTACACTGCCAGTGTCCCCAATTCGGGAAACTCACAATCGCACGCTGGCCTGCCCTCAGCATCTCTTGGATCACGAATGCCGGATCATTGAGGTAAGGGATGGTATAGCTCAGGATAACTGAGTCAAAAGACCCATTCGGATAATCGCCTAAACCCTCATGCAAATCTCCTTGTCGGATACTCACCCCTCTCCGGACACACGCTAACACCCCTTCTTCAGAAAGCTCTACCCCTCGACCAATCACACCCTTGGTGTCAATAAGATAGCGCAATAGGGATCCATCGCCACATCCAAGATCCAAAACCTTCTCGCCCGGTTTAATTAATTCGGCGACTGCTATTAAATCAAATCTCAAAGAGGGTTTATCCATATTTTTATGTTAGCTAGCAATCTATCTTAAACTCACTGACTATCCTGTTTAAGAAATTCGTGAGTAAACCGGTCATTGTCTCCACCTCGAGTAAGAATGCATCGTGACCCCAGGTCGATTGAATATTACAGTAACTGACGTCCGCTCCCACGGTTGTGAGAACGCTTACCAGTTCTTTAGAATGATAAGTCGGGTATAACCAATCGGATGTAAATGAAACAACCAGGAAGACAATTTCAGAACTTTTGGTAAAGGCTGCTGACAGATTGTTATAACCGTTACTCAAGTCGAAGTAATCCATCGCTTTGGTAATATACAGATAGCTGTTCGCGTCAAAGCGCTCTGTGAAGCGATTCCCTTTATATCGCAAGTAGCCCTCAATAGCAAAGTCGGTCTCGAAATCATAACCAAAATGTTCTCGTTCCTGTAAACGCCGGCCAAACTTCTGGTGCATCGAAGCATCACTCAAATAAGTGATATGCCCGATCATACGCGCCACTGCCAACCCGGCTTTTGGAGACTGGTTATTATAGTAGTCGCCATGATTCCAGTTTGGATCAGCATAAATCGATTGCCGCCCGACCTCACTAAAGGCGATCAACATGGGTGAGTGACGCGCAGTCGTAGCGATCGGAATAGCTGAACGGACCCGCTCAGGATAATTGGTAGTCCATTGTAAAACTTGCATACCACCCATACTTCCACCAACTACCGTCAGGAGCTTATCGATCCCGAGATGATCGATCAGGTAGTGTTGGGCACGTACCATATCGCCGATGGTAATGACTGGGAAATGTAGACCATATGGTTGACCTGTTTGTGGGTCAACAGAACCAGGACCAGTCGATCCCTGGCATCCGCCGATCACATTCGAACAAATGATGAAGTAACGATCCGTATCAAAAGCTTTTCCAGGTCCCACACAATCATCCCACCAACCGGGACTCTGATCATCCGGAGAATGATATCCGGCGACATGAGCATCCCCGGATAGGGCATGCAAGATTAGAATCCCATTGCTTCGGTCTTCGTTCAATCGACCATATGTCTCATATGCTAACGTTACCGGACTTAGTTTCTCTCCGTTATCCAATACAAGCGGAGTCTTTTCTGCAAATATGAAACTTTGACGTTTAACGATACCCACACTGCCTGGCATATTTCTAAATCCTCCCTTTACCCCTGCAGTGCCTGTTCTAAATCCCACAAGATATCATCAATATCTTCCAGACCGATGCTTAAACGGATGAAATCAGGAGTTACACCAGCGCGCTCTTGCTCCTCTTCTGAAAGCTGAGAATGGGTAGTACTGGCAGGATGAATAGCCAGACTCTTGGCATCACCTACATTCGCCAGGTGGCTGATGAGCTGCAGGTGGTTTATAAAATGCATCCCGGCCTCTTTACCACCCTTCACACCAAAACCTAGGATGGCACCCACTCCCTTGGGCAGGTACTTTTGACCGAGTGCATAATCAGGATGAGCTGGCAGGCCCGGATATGTGACCCAATTAACTTTCGGGTGATCTTGCAAGAATTTTGCCACCGCTAAAGTATTTTGCACATGACGTTCCATTCGCAAGCTAAGAGTCTCTAATCCCTGTAAGAATAGCCAGGAATTAAATGGAGATTGGCAGGCGCCCAAGTCGCGTAAGACTTGGGCACGCGCCTTGGTTATGAAGGCGGTGGATCCCAGGTCTGCATAGACAACACCGTGATAGCTGGGATCTGGTTGGGTAAAAGTAGTAAAACGACCACTCTTTTTCCAATCGAAGTTTCCACCATCAACGATCGCCCCGCCAATCGAGGTGCCATGCCCACCGATAAATTTTGTAATCGAATGGGTAATAATATTTGCTCCCCATTCAAATGGGCGACATAAATATGGGGTGGCAAAGGTGTTATCGATCATGAGGGGAATGTGATGCTCGCGGGCAATTTCCGCAATTTCTTCGAAGGGAAATACATTGACCAGTGGATTACCAAGGGTTTCACCATAGATTATTTTCGTATTTTCTTGAATTGCCTTTCTGAAATCTCCGGGTCGTTTGGGATCCACTAAAGTGACAGTAATCCCTAAGCGGGGAAAAGTATATATAAACTGGCTGACTGTACCTCCATAAAGGGTAGCTGAAGACACAATATGATCGCCTGTCTCACATAATGCAAGAATGGCTATCGCCTGAGCGGCATGTCCAGAGCTCGTGGCAATCGCACCCGATCCCCCTTCCAGACTCGTTAACCGCCGCTCGAAGACTTCATTGGTTGGGTTACTGATACGGGTATAAATATGCCCTGTCTCTTCCATCGCAAATAAACGCGCGGCATGCTCGGTATCATGAAATAGAAATGATGTAGTTTGGTAAAGAGGCACTGCCCGAGATCCGGTATCTGTATCAGGCGTTTGACCAGCATGTAATTGACGGGTGTTGAAACCATATTTATGTTCCGATTGAGATTTTTCTGCCATTTCGAGTACTCCTTATTTCTCGGTAAGTGCCGAAAAAAAACCTCTTCTATCTGTAAGAAGAGGTCTGTTTTTCGAGACAACCCTCTCATCTTCCAGAAGTGCATCTGCCGGAATTGGCACCGTTCCACAGGTCGGTTGCCGAGGCTTCACAGGGCCGGTCCCTCCGCCTCTCTGGATAAGAGTGTTCTTATCTATTTCGGTATTGGGCAGGATTATGTCACGAACTCACAAACCTGTCAAGATTGTAAATTTTATACCTTACACAATTTTATTGATCTCTCGCCTGGCAATATCAACAGCACGACGGGCATTATTTAAATTTCTATGAACTGTGTACACATCCCGGATAATAAACTCAACCATCACATCTTTCGTTGCCTGTAGGGTCTCACGAATGTGAAAAGCCCAGGCGTCCTCGTCTAATTTCTCATCAACGCTAAGAAAATTGGGATCGGGTTTGCGGGAATATACGATCTGTGTTCCCTTGAGTGCTTCACCCATAAAAGGCTGGTTACACCACCGGGATATCGATACTTTTTTCAGGTGGGGTAGTTGAGATATATCATCCCAAAAGGGATGTGCCGGCTCACAACAGCCATAATAAAGAAAGCCAAAAGGCTCACACACGGCTTTATAGTAAGGAAAGCAAAATTCATGAAACATCTTGGGTGAAACCCCCACAGTTTCCTGGCTATTTGTGCTACCCCAAAAATCGCAAAGACGAACATTCCCCTCCTTGTAACCAGATAAGGGCAATTGAGTAGTGAAGTTATAACTAGATCCGAAGCTTTCCTGGTTACCATTATTGAGTGTCAGCAAGTTCTCTGACTCGAACCAGTTCAGCAATTTCAAGGCATTATCGCGTAAAAAAGCCATAAGTTGGTGAAGTCCGTTTGGATTCTCGTGCATCGCAATAAAGAAAGCTTCCATCCCCATCAGCTCAATAATTCGATGCGTCAAAAATAAGGAGGAAAATCCACCGACCTGGATATGTACGGGTAGATAATCGCCTAGCAGGTCATCTAAAAATGCTTTCCAGTCGATTGTTCGCTCTCGATCTACCCGGCATTCGCAGGATTTTAGTAACTGGAAATCGTTTTTCAAATCCTTGATGGGGTGGAAATAACGATACCCGGTCTCTATTCCTTGGGCATCCTGGATCGTTTCACTAAGAATCTTGACGCCAAACTCATCGATATCGATGAACCAGTTAATGTCGAAGGTATCTGGGATTACTTTATCATCATTGATCAATTCGTGATTGCGGATATTTCGTAATAACTGCCGTTCAATATCACACCCAATTTGAGAAGAACATCGGAAAACACTGGATGGCAAGAAATCCCTGTCGAAGGTCCAGGTTTCGATGATCACTGGAGGTCTTACACCTTGGTGCCCGTCATTGATGTCGTACCACATCTGTTTTCGTTCAGCCATCACCGGTAGAGAGGCATACTCAGCTTGTTTCTGAGCCAATTCGCGGAGATAATTTCGTTCCTCGTTTGAGATATACCACTCCATTTTGATTAACCTTTTCCTACGAGTAATACGGAAGCCATACCTGGTAGGTTATTTTCCGAACAGCCTCATCGTTAGGCCAGATGCCCTCACGAAAATTAGACGAATCACGGTTACCTGCCTCGAAGAATGGTACCAGCTCGATCTCCTCAACCAATTCATCCCTGTGATTTGCTGCGAATTCGTGGTAGCGTTCAGCTTCACGCCACCAACCGGCACCTGTTCCAGGTACCGGAACGATAGCTTTAGCGAATAGATGAACTGTATGATTGCTATCCTCGGCTACACGAACTTCCCTAGAGGAATCCGGTTGATCGAGTATAAGAAAAACGTCATCGAGCGTTCGCCTATCAGGCAGGTAGGCTGCATCTGCTGCATAAACTAATGGTCCGCGTACAACAGCTGCCCGACCAACATTTCCCAGCTTGTCGAAAACGAAACAGGGAGGCATTTTAAACCTCAGCTCAATGAAATCCCCCTGCGACCAGCATTGTTTGATCATCAGGTAACCCTTTTCATCAGGTTCTAATTGTAAATGTCGATTATTCAAGCTTAAATCCCAGGACCGGCACCAACCAGGCAGCCTCAACATCAAGGTAAATTCAATTGGTATATCCGGATCAATCTTCACCTTTACGTTTTCATCGAATGGGTAATTGCTTTCAGTAGCTATATTCACCTTAACCCCATCAAGCAACTCAAGCCCTGCTTGAGAAGGTTCATAGAGATTAACCATTAACCCATTTTCAGTGAGCCCGTAGACATGTTGAGGGATGTGTGCTAAAGCCCGTACTCCCCTTGACGGGCAACATTCCGGATCCGTATGCCACCGGTAACGCTTGCTGTCTCGAAGACCCACGTAATATGCCCATCCGCGCCCATCCGGCGACTGCGCGCTAAGCAAGTGGTTATATAGAGTTTGTTCAGCCATATCGAAGAAACGCGCCTCACCGAATAACCTACCTAGTTTCAAGTTTAGGTATAACCAACCCATGCTGACACAAGTTTCCCCCAACTTGTTGACGCCATCATTGCGTAGTACAAAATCAGGTTGAAAGAATTCCCCTGTGCTGGCAGACCCAGTGATATAGAGCTGGTGCTGGACGATGTCCTCCCAGGCGATCAAGACTGGCTCAATATAACGTTTCTCTCCAGTAACCCTGTACAGTTCTACCAATCCAGCGAAATTAGAGAGCATTTCAAACCCCTTCGCGTTGGCGGTACGTGCAACCCCTCGACCAGACATTAATGAGCTTATAATTGCCGGTCCACCTGGAGCCTCCCAATCTTCATCTACTAACCAACGACCAAACTCTAGGTAACGAGCTTCACCTGTTTCTGTAAATAGCCAGAGAAGAGGCTCCAGAAAGGCAGATGACGCCATCCCACCATGAGGGCCCGTTTCAAACAAATGACGTTTTCCCGGTCCAAAATCCTGTAATACCCTATCGGCTATACGAATAATTGCATTTAATATGCTCTTATCCCCCGTATAATGGTAGTAACTGAGTAATCCGATCATATCATGGGCCTGTACCCATACATCCCAAGACTCCCATCGGTCTTTCTCATCAAAAGTGCCCAGGTAACCATCAGTTTGCTGAGTGCTTAACCAATCCGTTACCATGCCATCTATCTTGGCTTTTAGCTTAACATCGCTCGTATTCCAGGCGCTTAACACGGCTGCATCCAACCATGTGCCTATAAACTCTCCAGACCAGTCACCGCGTATCTCAGCCCGTGGGCGACTTGGGAGCATAAACCCAACTGGGCAATGGTCATGGAAAGCCCATACCAGGTGATCCGGTTCCTGATGGTGCAAGCGGTTGACTATGCTGGCGTTAAAGCGCTCTCCCACCAGCCCTATCATCTGAACTGCATCCGGGTGTGGATTTATTATAAAATCTAGATTGGTCATTTTATTCTTTTTCCTCGAACGTGGTCAATGTGGTCTACGAAATGTGCGCAGCTTTATAGACGTTTTTTGATTGCCTGCGCAATCCGTTGGATTAATTCTTTATCATGCTCATATTCGAACATGTGCGCCTCGACATACTCTCTTGAATAAGACCAGGGAAGACCTTTACGGAAAGCTTCGGGTTCTCCCAGATAACGGGGGATAATATGAGCATGTAAAGCCGGATCGGTATTGCCCAGGATGGCATAGTTGATCCGGTACGCGCCTGTAACCTCGAGCAAAGCGTCGCCAATCATCGCCATATCACATAGGTAAACTGATCTGGCTTCCCGCGTGAGAGCGTTAATATCTTTCACGACTGGATCGGGTAGCAGGATAGAATATCCAGGTAGGAATTGCGTATCACATAGGACCGCCCATCCAGAGGGCACCTGGCAGATGAGGGTTGGATTCTTACCAGATCTTACCGACTCTACTCTTTCTTCTATTGTTGGGGACATGGTAGCACCTTAGGGTTGAATGACTATTTTGAGGGATTTTCCATCTTCTGCGGCTTTAAAAGCCTGTTCCACCTGGGTAAGAGGGAATTTACCAGTAATCAAATCCGACAAGTCGATCCTACCAGAGCTTACTATCTCGGCGGCTTGCCAACAATCACTGGTGCTACAGGCAGTTGTTCCCGTAAGTACCAGTTCTTTATAATGCACCAAGTTTCCATCAACCGCGACGATCGAATTTTCCTTCGGTAAACCACCAAAGAAATTGATCCGACCGCCGATACCGGCTATTAATACCGCCGATTCTTGAGCCTGGCGTGAAGGGGCAGCTACAATAACTACATCGGCACCTCCTCCATGCGTCTCCGTATCCATGATTGTCCTTAAATCAT
>Ga0153915_10003953_pt1 | contig 13617 bp, 6 predicted proteins | sample Opewatmetagenome_2_FD_107003 | JGI IMG/M metagenome (GOLD analysis project Ga0153915, IMG submission 107003) | Freshwater wetland microbial communities from Ohio, USA - Open water 3 Core 3 Depth 3 metaG | ecosystem: Environmental > Aquatic > Freshwater > Wetlands | place: USA: Ohio, Lake Erie... | reverse complement strand
GACGAAAAATCGAAGGTTGGACCCATGGTGAAGGAGAGCGAGGCCGTGCGGGTAGAGAACTGGATAAACGAGGCAGTCGCGGGCGGCGCCCGTTTAGTGGCTGGTGGAGGGAGACGGGGGGCGATCTGCATGCCCGCAGTGGTGGCCGATGTCCATCCTGACATGCGCATCTCCCGCGACGAGTTATTCGGGCCCGCGGTGGGGCTTACACCTTTCGATACGATTGAAGAAGCGATTGCTCTGGCGAACGATAGCGTGTATGGGCTTTCGGCGGGTATTTTTACCGAAAACGTCGAGTGGGCGATGAAATTCGCGCGCGAAGCGGAAGCCGGCAATCTCCACATCAATTGGGGCCCCCAGTGGCGCGTCGACTTAATGCCTTATGGCGGGCTGAAGGATTCAGGATTCGGCAAAGAAGGGCCGCGCTACGCCGTCGACGAGATGACCGAGCTTAAAATGGTCGTGTTTCACTTGAATTCGTAGCCATGAGGATTGACGGGCGAAAACCCAAACAACTCCGGGCGCTCTCGATTACGCCGAGCTACATCAAGACCGCCGACGGCTCGGTGTTGATCGAGATGGGCGATACCAAAGTCATTTGTACCGCGAAGCTCGAAGAGCGGGTCCCCCCGTTTCTACGCAACAGCGGCAAAGGCTGGATCACCGCGGAGTACGGCATGCTGCCGGGTTCCTCACAAGTCCGGATCGGGCGCGAATCCGCGCGCGGTAAAATCGGCGGGAGGACACACGAGATTCAAAGGCTTATCGGCCGAAGCCTGCGGGCCATCGCGGATCTAAAGAGTCTCGGCGAGCGCACGGTCTGGATCGATTGCGACGTCATCCAGGCGGACGGCGGCACGCGCACGGCTTCGATTACCGGCGCTTATGTCGCGCTGGTTGAGGCTATGCGGCACTGGCTCAGCAAAGGAATCATAAATGTCGATCCGATCCGGGACTCGGTCGCCGCCGTGAGTATCGGCCTCGTCGACGGCAAGATTCTTTTAGATTTGGCTTACGAGGAGGACAGCCGGGCGGATGTCGATATGAATTTCGTCATGACCGGTTCGGGAAGATTCATCGAAGTTCAGGGAACGGCCGAAAGCGCCCCGTTTACTAAGAAACAATTGGAGCGAATGACGGAGATCGCGCAGCAGGGAATCCGGGATCTCCTCCAAGCGCAGCAAAAAGTACTCGCCGCAATTTTGTAATCTTCTTATTGTCAACGTGATTGAACTACTTATCGCGACCACGAATCCCGCAAAGTTTGCCGAGATGCAAAGCTTTCTCGAAAATCTTCCCGTGACCGTTCGCTCGCTCCAGAGCCTGGGTCAATCGCCCACGGTCATCGAGGACGGCGCAACGTTTGAAGAGAACGCGCTTAAGAAAGCGTTGACATTGGCGCGTTACTCAGGCTGCCTCACATTGGCGGACGATTCCGGCCTCGAGGTGGACGCTCTCCATGGCGCGCCGGGAATTTACTCGGCGCGCTATTGCGGTGAGGAAGGCAATGACGACAAAAACAATGAGAAACTGCTCAAGGAGCTGCAAGATATTCCTGAACCGAAACGAACGGCAAGATTTGTTTGCGCCCTGGCGCTGTGCGCACCCGAGTCTTTGGGCGGCAAAGAGTGGTTGATTCGCGAATCCTGCGAGGGGCGCATCGCCCCCGCTCGCAGCGGCGGACAGGGCTTCGGTTATGATCCGATCTTTTTCTTTCCCCCGTTTGGCAAAACCTTCGGCGAGATCGACCGCGAAACCAAAGCGACCGTAAGTCATCGCGGCAAAGCGCTCAAGAAGCTGGTCGAGATCCTCAAATCGATCGTTGACTTGCATACAAAACCTTGATTTCATGACCTTCGCGTGTAGAATGGCGCTGTTCATTGACGGGGCGTAGCGCAGCCTGGTAGCGCACCTGCCTTGGGCGCAGGGGGTCGGAAGTTCAAATCTTCTCGCCCCGACCATCGAAAAGGCGATGAGTGACGAGTCATGGACGCCGAGTGCGTGAGCCAAGAGCTTTTCACTCATCGCTCGTTACTCATGACTGCGGTGGCGCCAGTAGCTCAGCTGGATAGAGCAACGGCCTTCTAAGCCGTAGGTCAGGGGTTCGAATCCCTTCTGGCGCGCCAGAATGGTTTATTGTGGTGAGTGTAGCTCAACGGTTAGAGCACTGGACTGTGGCTCCAGGGGTTGAGGGTTCAAATCCCTTCACTCACCCCAAGTTTAAATGAGGATGAAGGATAGAAGGTGGCTATAAGAGATTGCAATCCGCGATTTTCTATCCTCGATCAGTTTCCGGTACGGGCCGCTAGCTCAGTTGGTAGAGCAGCTGACTCTTAATCAGCGGGTCCGGAGTTCGAGTCTCCGGCGGCCCACCAAAACCTCCTCGAATCTTGCAGTTCTGTCCGATACATTTAATTGATCATCCCGCTGGGAATTTGCGGGCGGTGATTCACCGTAACCGGCTCGGTTGGCGGGTTGGGTGGTAGAGGTAATGTTGGCGGGATCGTTTCACTTAACGACAGTGGCAACATCGATACTTCGGGGGACAATGCTCACGGTATTTTAGCGCTCAGCATTGGTTGGGGCGAGGCCGATGACGACTTGTTGAGCCAGTTGCGGCCTAAACTCTCACCGTTACCGTCTCCCGCATTTCACGAGCTGCAAGATCATTCTCTTGTCATTTACGCTAATAGATATCGCTTTGCCTTGTCATCGTTGAGAAATGTTTTGCACGAAGAAGTCCTTTGGTGTAGCCGCTTTCTAGCATCATGTTTTTAATCTAAGTCCGAACTGCTCCAAAGTTTTCTCGCAGCAGACTCTCGTCAGTGTAAACATTCTTAATGCTTTTTCGCCGGCATGGCTCGTCTATCCAGTCGTACTTCAGGCAGCAACCCGTTTGGACTATTTGTTGCTTAGAACACTAATCCTAAACTGAAGAGACAGAGGTACAGGGAGCCAAGTGCCGGCAAGTAAGGTTACTACAGGAATTTACTTTTTTGAGGCCGACATGGATAAGTGAAAATCCCGCTCCATGCAATCGAATCCCAAGACCAATTGAATTTATTCATCTAGCGTTGTGACACCACTGATAAAGGGAGCAAATTTACCGGTTGTCTTGCTGAGTCCATAGTCCTATAAGACGCGCACGTTTGCGGCTTTGGCCAGATCACCTTTCTCCACTCGATAGATCTTTCGCCGGTGTTTGGTCCGGAATACGCAATCAGACGCTTCGAGCAAAGAGAAAAGATCTCGGCGAAAAAAACCGTTTGCAAAACTAACGAGCCTTTAAGGTAAACGACAAACAAAATCGCTTCGCCCGATTCAATGGTGCCCTTCGGTGAGATTGGGCGGGTCGCTAAAGTGACATCGAACGACGAGCGTGCCCGTGAATCGTGAGCTTGTTCGGTATTCAACGTTTTGTACAGCCGCAAGAGGCGGGGAACGCTACGATGCTAGACCGACCCAGCGGTCTGACACCGCATGACGAGAAAACAGGGGCGCGTAACTTAAAGATCACGGAGCCAGGCGTTTTTAAAAAAATTACATTAAGAATTGAGTGGTTGGGGGAGGAATGTCGATGCAAACTTTTGGCGTTGGTCTGGGTTTGAATTTTCGCTCTAAGTCGCTTGGCAGATCAAGCAAGAGCGCCAGCGGGATCACCCGGGTAAGCCCCATTCTGTCCAGAACAGGCATCGGAGGCGCTGGGCTCGTTCTGTTCGCTTTGCTCGCTGGCGGCGCCGGCAACGCCGATGCGGTATGCACCCCCGCCGCTCCCGTCGTGACCTGCACCGGCGACGTCTCCGCCGGGGCATCCTTTGGCGCGCCGGTCGATACGCTCAATATCAACTCGCTGACCGTCAATGCGGGTTCGATTTCGCTCGATCGCAGTGGTGGCAACGGATCCGGCGGTAGTACTTTTCCGGCCTTAGGCGAAGACGGTGACAATGGCGGCGGCGGATCGGGAGCTACCGTAAATTACGTCGGCGGCACCAACAACATCGTTGTTGATGGCATCGGTATAGCGGTGCGGTCGAATGGCGGTAATGGGGGAAGCGGCGGCGATGGTGTTGGCTTTACGATACCAATACCGGTTCCTCCTTTTATCATTCCTGTCCCCGGATTCGGTGGCGACGGAGGAGGTGGCGGCAATGGTGGCACTGTTTTCGTAACCAGTAATGGAAGCATCACCACAACGGGCATATCCAGTCATGGTATTCTTGCGGAGGCAAATGCCGGCAATGGCGGCAACGGTGGCGATAGCATTTCAATCCTTAGCTTATTTGGTGAGGGTGGAACTGGTGGCCGAGGCGGCACCGGAGGTTCGGTCACCGTTCAAAATAATGGGGCGATAACGACGAATGGTACTACCTCCCAAGGCATTTTTGCAACAAGCCGGGGTGGCGTTGGTGGAGCAGGTGGTGATGCGGGCGGACTGGTGGCTGTTGGCGGCGCCGGTGCAGGAACGGGCCCTGGCGGAATGGTAGCCGTAACCAGCACAAACTCGATCCTTACCAAAAGTTCGGGATCAAACGGCATCTTTGCTCAAAGTGTTGGCGGATTTGGCGGTGGTGGCGGCGGTGGTGGTGGTCTCTTCGCCTATGGGGGCAGCGGTGAAAGCGCAGGTGACGGCGGTACGGTCACGGTTACCAATAGCGGCACGATCACCACGCAAGGCACAGTATCTAATGGTATTTTGGCACAAAGCATCGGTGGAGGCGGTGGTTCGGGTGGAATTGGCGGCGGTCTCGTCGGACTGGGCGGTTCAGGGAATGCCGCCGGTGCAGGCGGTTCAGTCACAGTGAACAATCAGGCCTCAGGCACGATCACGACAGTTCAGGATAAGTCGATCGGTATTTTCGCCCAATCAGTCGGCGGTGGCGGCGGTGACGGCGGCAGCAGTGGCGGGATTGTAAGTGTCGGTGGTAGCGGGGCCGGTGGGGGCAGCGGATCGACTGTGAAGGTTAACAACAGTGGAGCACTGTCCACGAGTGGCAAGGATGCTTCGGCGATCTTTGCGCAGAGCATTGGCGGCGGTGGAGGCAATGGCGGCACAGCAATATCGGCAGGTCCTGGGCTTGCAGTGGCAATCGGCGGTTCGGCGGATGCCGGAGGAAGTGGAGGAATCGTAATCGTCAACGAGACGATAGACGCCAATAGTTTGGTCGCCGCGTCGATCCAAACAACGAATGACCGCTCGAACGGCATCCAGGCGCAATCGGTTGGGGGCGGCGGTGGCAACGGTGGTCTGGCCGTGGCGGGTTCGATAGGTGGCGGATTCTCAGCGAGCGTTGCGCTTGGTGGCACGGGAGGTGGTGGGGGCGCAAGCAACGCGGTTACCGTAAACGAAAAGGGCACCATTACTACTGGAGGCACGCAAGCAAACGGCATCTTTGCGCAAAGTGTCGGTGGCGGCGGGGGCAATGGCGGCGGTTCCGTCGCAGTAGCGGCATCGGGTGGCTATTCACTTGGCTTTGCAATGGGAGGTCAAGCTGGCAGCGGCGGTGGCGCCGGAACCGTTACGGTCAACGCTGTCGGTAACATCACGACCACAGGCGGCTCGTCGCACGGCGTCTTTGCCCAGAGTGTCGGCGGCGGCGGCGGCAATGGCGGCTTCAGTGTCGCCGCAACGGGGGGCTCACTATCCGGATCGTTGGCGTTCGGCGGCGGCGCTGGGGTTGGTGGCGTTGGTAACAATGTGACGGTCAATGTGTCGGGTGCCGGCTTCGTCAACCCGACGGTGAGCACAACGACAGACGGCTCGGTCGGCATCTTTGCGCAAAGTGTTGGCGGTGGAGGCGGCAATGGAGGCTTTGCCGGTACGCTGGGCATAGGTGCGGGCGCAGTCAGCGTTGGCCTTGGTGGAGTGGGCGCTGGAGGTGCTGTGGGTGGCACGGTACACGTTACTAACTCCGATGCGGTCAAAACGAGCGGTAACAACGCTGCCGGCATCTTTGCTCAAAGCGTCGGAGGTGGCGGCGGTAATGGCGGCTTTGCTCTTTCTGCCAGCGGTGGTGCTATATCCGTCGCGGCGGCGGTCGGTGGCGGAGGTGGTGCGGGCAGTGATGGCGGTGTTGTGACGGTCGACAATTTTGGCAACATTATAACGATCGGTAGCCTTTCCCACGGTATTCTTGCACAAAGCGTTGGTGGTGGCGGCGGAAATGGGGGATTTGCCATTTCCGGCGCTCTAGGCGTTTCGGTCGAAGACATCCCTGGCGGGGCTGCAGCTATCTCCGTCGGCGGTAAGGGCGGTGGCGCCAGTAATGGCGAAATGGTCACTGTCAACAACCATGGCAACATTGAGACGAGCGGCCTTGGCGCCCATGCAATCTTTGCCCAAAGCGTTGGTGGCGGCGGCGGAAATGGGGGATTTGCCGGTAGTGTCGCGATGACGCTGGGCGGTGGTGCAGCGTTTGGTATATCAGTGGGAGGATCCGCCAGTGGGGGCGGCGATGCTGGAGAGGTTCATGTAGCGAGTACTGGCACTACGATCATTACCCACAAGGATGGGGCCGACGGTATCCATGCTCAATCTATCGGCGGCGGCGGCGGCGATGGCGGCTTTGCAGCAGCCGGCGCATTTGGCTTCGGTGGCGAGGTGAACGTCAACGTTGCAGTAGCCATAGGCGGCGCCGGCGGAGTCGGTGGAAAAGCCAACACCGTAGATGTCAACAATCAGACGGCAATAGCGACGTTCGGCAAGACTGCGAACGGTATCTTTGCTCAGTCAGTGGGTGGTGGTGGTGGCAATGGGGGCTTGTCTGTTACCGGCACACTTGGCTTATCAGAGACAACCGGAAATGTCGGGGTCACGGTTGGCGGGGCCGGGGGCAGTGGCAACACGGCGAACAACGTGACGATCACCAACGCTGGTTCCATCTCGACTACGGGCATCGAATCGATCGGCATTTTCGGCCAGAGTATCGGCGGGTCCGGTGGTAACGGCGGCTTGGCGCTGAGCGCCGAATTGACCGGCGCAACCAAGACCTCAGCGACCGTGGGCGTCTCCGTTGGCGGCGGTGGTGGCGACGGAAACAATGCTGGTGAAGTCAAAATCACGAACAACGCAGGTGGCGAGATCCTAACCTCAGGATTCGGCGCGCATGGCATCAAAGGACAGTCGATCGGTGGCGGCGGCGGTAATGGCGGTATGGCGATCGTTGGACAGGTTGGCGTGGCATTCGGAACCGAAGAGCAGGCGACCAAGACACTCAATGTCGGTGTGGCCGTCGGTGGCAGCGGCGGGGACGCAAGTTATGGAAACCTCGTGCATGTCATCAACAAAGATTCCATCGAGGTCATGGGCGACACTGCAACCGGTATTTTCGCCCAATCAGTCGGCGGTGGCGGTGGTGACGGTGGCGGTGCCCTTAATGCCATTGGCATGTTAACAGATAGCACCAACAAAGATTCCCGTTCGGTAGTCGCAACCGTGACTGTCGGTGGCGGTGGTGGCACTGGGAGTAATGGCGGTGTTGTGACGGTCGACAACACCGGGAGTATCACCACGCACGGTGTCAGCGGTTACGGCGTCTATGCCCAAAGCGTCGGCGGCGGCGGCGGCATCGGCGGCCGCGCCAATACGTTCGCGCTCGTCGTTACGGACGCCTGCACGCTGCCTGTACTGTGCACGGCGCCGGCATCCACCAAGAACAACTTCCAACTCGGCGTGACCGTCGGCGGCAATGGCGGCGGCGCCAGCAATGGCGGAGGGGTGACGGTCAACAACCAAGGCGAAATCGAAACCTTCGGCAACACGTCTGACGGCATTTATGCCCAGAGCATCGGCGGCGGCGGCGGCGCAGGCGGCAACGGTATCCTTGGCTCAGGCGAGATCCTGCCGGTGCCGGTTGAACTGGCCTTCATCCCGGTCGGCTCGGTTTCCTTCTACAAGAACCTTCAGGTAGTGGTCGGCGGCAGTGCTGGTTCGAGCGGCAATGGCGGCATTGTCGAAGTCAATAACGACAAGAACATCACCACCCACGGCTCGAACTCCAACGGCATCTTTGCCCAGTCGGTCGGCGGTGGCGGTGGTGTCGGCGGCAAGGCCGCGATCGGTGCGACCGGGACGTTTGGCCTCGGCGGTGCGGGCGGTGCGGCCGGCAACGGCGGCAATGTCACGGTCAAACAGCTTGGTGGCGCGACGATCGAGACTTTCGGGTCCGCTTCCAACGGCATCTTCGCCCAAAGCGTCGGCGGCGGCGGCGGCGTCGCCGGAAATGTCGACAGAGCGCTGGCGGCCGATATTGAGACGCCGATCCCCGGCGTCACCATTCCGGGTCTTAACCTCGGCATTGGCCTGGCCTTCGGGCGCAGCGGCGGCGGCGGCGGCGATGGCGGCATTGTCGACGTCAAAGTCGATGGCCATATCATCACCCATGGCAACAACGCCGCGGGCATCTTTGCCCAAAGCGTAGGCGGCGGCGGTGGTGTTTTGGGAGAACTCGGCAACGATGTGCCGGTGCTGAGCCTGCTTTCCTGGCAGATCGGCAGCGCCGGTGACGCCGGCAATGCCGGTCGGGTCGACGTCAATCTCACAGGCAGCATTGTGACGGCCGGCAATAACGCGACCGGCATTTTCGCGCAGAGCGCAGGCGGCACCGGCACGGCCGGCGCGGTCAATGTGACGCTGAACAGCTCGATCCTGACCGGTGAAGTGCTTACGGCCGGGGATGAGACCCGCGGGCTCGGCTCGATCGGCATCCTTGCCCAGAGCGCCGCAAGCAATAACGCCAATAACGGTAACATCACGGTCGCCATCAACAGCACGGACGGAGTCGTCCGCGGCGGGCGCAGTCTCGTGGTCGACGACAACAGAGCGTACATTGGCGTGGGCATTTGGGTGATGGACGGCAAGGACAATACCATCACCAACAACGGACTCGTCACGACGCTCGGCGGCGTCGGCGACGGCTTCGCCATTCTTGGCACCGGCAGTGATTCCACGCACCCCGGCGGCAACGAGACAGTCTTCAACTTTGGCACGGTCACGGGCAATGTCGATCTCGGAAGCGGGAACAATGCGTTTAATAATAAAGTCGGCGCGTTATTCAACTCCGGCAAGACCATCAATCTCGGCGCCGGGAATCTACTGACCAACGACGGCACGCTGTCGCCGGGCGAGAGCGGAAACGTTTTTACCACGGCGCTCACCGGCAATATGCTTCAGAGCGCAACCGGAACTTACGCCGTGGATCTGGACGTTCAGAAACCCAGCGATGAAGCGGACCGCATCAATGTGAGCGGCACCGCGAATCTAGCGGGCAAGGTCGGCCTCACCATTGTCAATCCAGGCTTTGCTCTGCCCGGCTCCCGGCAGGCCACTATCCTTTCGGCCGCGGGGAATGTTACCGATCATTCGAGCTTGGCTCTCGACTCTCCGACGTCTGCGGTCGCCACGTATCAGCTGCTCTATCCCAATCCGAATGATGTACTCCTCGACTATACCATCGATTTTTCCCCTGCCAGCGGGCTGAATATCAATCAGACAAAGATTGGCAACTACATCAGTCGAGTTCAGGTTGCCGGAGGTTCGGCGAGCCTTGCGCCAATCGTTGAAGCCCTTTTCTTTATCCCCGATGCTTCGGGCCTGGCCTCAGCCTATGATCATCTGAGCCCCGAGCCTTACGTCGGCTTGGGGACGGGCACTTTCTTTTCCAACCTCCAGTTCAGTGACTCGATGTTGAGCTGCCGCTCGCGCGACGGTCAATACCGCTTTGTTCAAGAAGGCCAATGCGGCTGGATGACCGTGTCGGGAAGCGCTCTGCATGAGGATCGGACCTCGGAGAACCTGGGCTTTAACCGAAACGGTTTCAGTGTAGCGGGTGGCCTGCAGAAACAAATTAGCGAAAACTGGCACGTCGGCGTCGGGATTGGTTATGACAGAAGCTGGCTTGACGTTCACGGCATTGCCGAGAGTGACGCGCACCAACTGCAGGGAGGAGCCATCGTCAAAGGGCAATTCGGTCCCGCCACATTCTCGGCGGCGGTCAGCGGCGGACATGGTTGGTACGACGCCAAGCGTTTCGTGGATCTGCCCGTGACCGGTGTCACCGCGAAGGCTGATCCTGGAATCAATTTCGTCGCAAACCGTCTGCGGCTGGCCTACGCGTTCGAACAGCCCGCCTGGTACCTAAAACCAATGATCGATGCCGGTGTCACGTACGTTAACCTGGGCGGTTTCCGGGAATCGGGCGCGGCCGGAGCCAATCTCAATGTGCGCAGCCAAAACGAAACCTATGTCACCTTGCAGCCGGCACTCGAGGTCGGCGGCGAATTAGGCCGGAAGGATGGGGTGTTGTTTCGGCCCTTTGCCAGGGTTGGCCTCATTCATTTGTTTACCGGCGATTCACCTGGAATCACGGCCAGTATGCAGGGCGCACCGGCGGGTGTAACGCCCTTCACCGTGAAAGGCAAGAATGATAGAAACACCGGCGAGGTTTCCCTCGGTGTGGACATCCTCGGAGTGAAAGGGATGAATCTCCGAGTCGGCTACACGGGCCAATTCTCCCCACGAAGCGAGTCCCATGGGGGCGCTGTGAAGTTTTCCATCCCATTTTAGGTTTCGGATATGGAGTTGATTTGATCGGGGCCAGCCGTTGTACTGGCCCCTCGGCTATAAAATATACCACCTAGTGCGTGAAACGGGATGATAAAGCTCACCCGCGCCAAATCGGTCATCCAAATAAGGCGGGCCTTGGATTATTGGATTTTCTGATAAGCCTCGGCAAAGCCCTTGAGCGGTACGGGTACGGTGATTTTATTCTTGGGCAGGTCCTGAAAAATGATCGTCAAGCGCTCGCTCTGCTTCATAGCCGCCAACATGTTACTGGAAACCGCGGTGCCGGCGTAGCATCCCTTGGAATCGCAGGTCTGCACCTGGAGCTGCTGCGGCTTCTGATCATCTAATTGAACAGTAACTCCCGCCGGTAGAAATAGACCCAAGGGCAGATGGATCATCATCCCCGGTTGGCGTGTATCCGGCGGCACGCGAACGACAACCGACATAAGAAACTGCTGCGTTTTCGTCAGAATTATTGTCTGTTCGACGCTGCAATCGAGAGTTTCCTTCCTGCCGACGCTCGCGCATTTGGTGACCCATACCGATGCGGATGGTGATTCTTTGCTCCCCGGTTGATCCTGAGCGCGTGAGATTATTGCATTTGCCGGTAAAAGCGCCAGCAAAACTAAGAAGATTCTCCCAGCCGGTTTGATCATTACAGCCTGACACTATAAATAGACGCCGGACACTTTACAACCGAATCGGTTGACTTGCGTCGAGTCATTTTTCCCGCTGCTTTCTTGAGCGACTCGCGGATAGAAATTTTAAACAAGGCGTTTGCAGTTCTAGAATCCGGTGGTCCGCCAATCTTGTTAAAACCTCGTGGGAAACTTACTCGGGGATCTTCCTGCGTAATTCTCACGCCCCGCCGGAACGCTAAGCCCAGAGTTTCTTAGAGAGTGTTTTGGCAATGATGCTGAATATGACCTCGCCGCTTCTGAATCTCGTTCAAACCGCGATCTTGGGCCAAAGGAGTATCTTCTTTGTTAGGCATTCCGGGTGACCCAGCTTTGAATCGTTTATGGGTTGTGATAATTTAAAGCGCAACTTTGGCAGGGCAGAAATTTCTCGAAAGAGATCAGTGCTGCCGGCGTTCATTGGCCCGCCAAACCTTCTCAAACCCACCCGATCGTCCACTAGGAATTCATCACTCCTTGTAGATTTTGGCGTGAGCGTGGAGAGCCCGAATGGAAAGTATGAATGCATTCGAATTCGCCATGGGCGTATACGGAGTAAGCCTTGTAGTGACTCTGCTCGTATGGCAGGTTATTGTTGCCATTCGATGGGTCTCCAAGGAGCGCGCTCGCCTTTAGCCTTTAAATGATCGCTAGCCGGCATCAACAGACTACAGAACGGGAGTAGTGGACCGTGCTTACTCTAGCCGCACATATTTTCGAAGGGCTGTCGACATTCGCCGAAATGGACACCCAAACCGTGCTGGTCCGTTTGGCGCTCATGCTGCTGGGTTTGCTTCTGATCTACCTCAGCGCCAAGAATATTCTGGATCCCATGGTGCTGATGCCGATGGGATTGGCGATGATTCTGGTGAACGGCGCGACGCTGACGATCGAGGGAAAACTAGCCAATCTTTTTGTCGATCCCATGTTGGCCGACCCGGAGAAGGTTGTTAACAGCATGCAAATCTTCTTTCTCCAGCCAATTTACAGTCTGATGTTTTCCAACGGTCTGATCGCTTGTCTTGTGTTTATGGGAATTGGTGTGCTTACGCCCCTGGATTACTTGATTGCTGCCCCGTTAACGAGTCTCCTTATCGCGCTCGGCGCCGAGTTGGGATCCATTCTGACCTTCCCGATCGCGGTTGCGTGCGGCTTCAACTATCGCGAAGCTGCTTCCATCGCGATTGTGGGCGGAGCCGATGGGCCGATGGTGCTGTTTACGTCGTTGGAACTGGCGAAGAAACTCTTTGTCCCGATCTCGGTCGTGGCCTACGTCTACCTGAGCATCACCTACGCGATCTATCCCTACATGATCAAACTCCTGATCCCGAAAAAGCTGCAAGGAATCGTGATGGATCTGCATGCCCTGCCCAAAGTTTCGTCACGCCAGAAGCTGATATTTGCCGTGCTGGCGGCGGCCGTACTCTCGATCCTTTTTCCAGTCGCCGCGCCGTTATTTGCATCGTTCTTCATCGGAGTGATGGTGCGCGAGGCCGACCTCCCGCGTTATCAGCGATTTCTCGACGAAGTCATGCTCACCGGCTCGACTTTTTTTCTGGGTTTTGTTCTTGGTGCGCTATTTAGCTTTTATGTGATCACGGATTCTCGTGTTCTGCTTATTATGAGTTTGGGGCTTCTTGCCATCGTTCTATCCGGTTTGGGGGGCATTCTTTCGGGCTTAATTGCTTACAAGCTATCCAAGGGAAAGATTAACCCGCTCATAGGGATTGCTGGTGTTTCGTGTGTTCCTTCGACAGCCAAGGTTGCTCAAAAATGCGCCTTCGCTGTAAATAAGCGAGCCATGATCCTGCCTGTCGCGATGGGCCCCAATGTCGCGGGTGTGATCACCACAGCGATCATCGCCGGCATTTACGTCGGCTTGCTACGCTAGCCAAAGCTGCCCCTATTTTGCTGTTCGTTCGATTTTCGTTTCGATCATCTTAAGCTCGAAATTACGTGGCGAATTCCTCTTGTGCAGGGATTTCCCTGCATTCAGATCTCCATTGATCACCGAATCTAGCGCGTAAACAATGCATGGGAACGCTGCCTGCGCTGAGGCACGGCTTTTGCGCGATTGAGCCCTGCGATTTCGGCTGTCCGAATCGATTGGGGGATCCATGAAAATGCTGTCTGAGCGAAGGCCCACCATTAACCGAATCGGTTGCTGCGTGGTGCTAGTCGTTCTGTGCTTTGTGGCCCAAAGTTGTGCAACGCTTTCGCAAGTGAATTCGCGCGGGGCCATTCCGCCGAACCTGCAAAAAACTTCACCCAAACAAATAATAGTCATCCAACGCGGCGAAGCGTCATGGTATGGGCCAGGCTTGCAGGGAAAGAAAACAGCGAGCGGAGATAGCTTTGATCAGACGAAACTGATTGCCG
>Ga0153915_10003951_pt1 | contig 13619 bp, 12 predicted proteins | sample Opewatmetagenome_2_FD_107003 | JGI IMG/M metagenome (GOLD analysis project Ga0153915, IMG submission 107003) | Freshwater wetland microbial communities from Ohio, USA - Open water 3 Core 3 Depth 3 metaG | ecosystem: Environmental > Aquatic > Freshwater > Wetlands | place: USA: Ohio, Lake Erie... | reverse complement strand
TCAAAAATTGCCAAAGCCAGAATGCGCATCAGAATCTCCCTCGAAGATCGACGTCATACGGCCTCCACGCAAAGACCGCCGTCGACTTCGAACCGTTCCTTCGGAGCAAAGAAGCACAGCCCCGCCGTGGAGGCTAGTTACAGCGCGCCGCCGAGACACCAGATCTACCTGCGGCACCGATTGGACGCATCGGCAGGTAACTGGCGCTCGGCGCCACGATCCAGCAGGGGGCAGGCCGGGGGGTAATTTCCAAAAGTTGCGAAAACGTTAGTAAAGAAGGGAGAACGGTTGCGCTATCCGGCCTTCTTCGATCGGGCGGGCGCGCGCACCGGCTTTTCCGCCTTCTTCGGCTCCTGCGCTCTTGCCTCTTCCTTGGCGCGCTTGCCGCTGATCGGCAGCAGCATCTCGCGCTGGCCGGGGGCCGCCTTGCGCGGCTTCTTGCCCTTGGCCTTGGCGATAGGCGCGGCCTGCCTCTCGCTGGCGAGGCTCTTCTTCAGCGCGTCCATCAGATTGATGACGTTGCCGGCGGTTTTCGGCGCGGCTTTCGCGGTCGGGCGAACGCCGCTGCGCTTCTTGTTGATGAGATCGATCAGCGCGGATTCATAATGATCCTCGAACTTGTCGGGTTCGAACGCGCCGGATTTCTTCTCGACGATGTGCTTGGCCAGATCCAGCATATCCCTGGTGACCTTCACGTCCTGGATATCGTCGAAATATTCCTTCTCGCTGCGCACCTCGTAGGGGTAGCGCAGCAGCGTTCCCATCAGGCCCTGGCCGAGCGGCTCCAGCGCGATGATGTGCTCGCGGTTGGTCAGCACCACGCGCCCGATCGCGACCTTGTTCATGCTGCGGATGGTTTCGCGGATCACCGCGAAGGCGTCATGGCCGACCTTGCCGTCGGGCACAAGGTAATAGGGACGGATCAGATAGCGGCTGTCGATGTCGGCCTTGGGCACGAACTCGTCGATCTCGATGGTGTGCGTCGATTCCAGCGCGATATCGTCGAGCTCGTCCTTCGATACCTCGATGTAGGTGTCGGTATCGACCTTGTAGCCCTTCACGATGTCTTCGGAAGCGACTTCCTCGCCGGTGTCGGCATCGACCTTGGCGTATTTGATGCGATGGCCGGTCTTGCGGTTGATCTGGTTGAAGCTGACCTTTTCGCTATCCGACGTCGCCGGATACAGGGCGACCGGGCAGGTCACGAGCGAAAGGCGCAGGAAACCCTTCCAGTTGGCGCGGGGGGCCATGGGATACTCCGAAACGCAACAGACGACCGTTAAGGATACCACCGGGGGACCGGCTTTCAAAGCTGATGGGGCGGGGAATCTCCCGACGGAGTTAACCGTAGGGGAGCGGGTGAGGATCGAGGGCCAGACGGTGAGGCCGCTGCACGTTCGGGGCCGCGCGACCCGGGGACCGCAGGCCCCGAAACCGGAACATGATCGGGGATCATGCGTTGCCGTCGGCAGGTGACTCCGCAAGGACCGGAGGCGTTCCCCGCGAATAAGCAAGGAAACGAGGGCCCCATGGCAACGAGACAGCATCCCCAGATCATCGAAACCCCGACCGAAGCGCGGCAGGCCGAACCCGGGCCGTCGGTGCTGGCTCTCCTCGCGGTCTCAACCGGATTGGCCATGCTGATCCTGGGCGTGGTCTGGTTCGTGTTCTTCCGCACCTAGTGGGCGGCCAAGGCTGGTCGCTGCAAGGCGGGCACAGCCGGCTGGAAAAAGGCCGCGGTGAGCGGCCGGCCGGTTGAAGGCGGAGATCGATTGGATTAGGACCCTCGCATGCCCGCCGGGAATGCAGCCGCCCTATGAGCCTGACTTACGTCATTCCCGACATTCACGGCCGCCACGATCTGCTCAGTGAGGCTCTCGCCGAGATAGCCATGCGTTCGGGTGGCGACGCGGGCCTCATTGTCACGATCGGCGACTATGTCGACAAGGGCCCGGACAGCAAGGGGGTCATTGACCGGTTGCTGGCAGGCGTCGACGCCGGCTGGAATCTGGTGGCGCTGAAAGGCAACCACGATGCCTTGATGGTGGCGGCGCTGCGGGATCCCGCGAACATGGCTGTGTGGATGGGGAAGGGCGGCGATGCGGCGCTGGCCTCCTATGGCGGCGACCCCGCCGCGGTGCCATCAGCCCATATCGACTGGCTCGATGGATTGCGGCTGATGCATGTCGACGCACATCGCGTCTACGTTCACGCCGGCGTCGATCCCGGAATTCCCCTGGGGCAGCAGGGCGAGGCGACACTCCTGTGGAAGCGCTATCCGAACGAATTTTATGACGGTTTCGGTGCACTGCACGTCGTCCATGGTCACGATAATCATCCCGAAGGCCCGCTGCTGTATGAAGGCCGCACCAATCTGGACACGCTCGCCTGGCGGACGGGACGGCTGACGGTCGGGGTTTTCGATGATGACAAACCGGGTGGGCCGATCGATTTGATCGAGGTGAGGGGGCAGCCCGCCGAGCGTTAGGGGCAGCCGGGCAGGTGCGGCGATTCATTCTTGGTTCGATGGTTCGTTTGGATTTCCTGACTAATTCCGCGTTGCGCGGGTATCGCGTTCGCGCAACACCGCCTCGACGATACGGCGCAAGCGGCGCACCGAGCCCCCGCGCCAATGGCGCGCGACAGCGGTGTGCTCGGCGCTGTCGAGGGGTGGCAACCAGCTTTGGTCGAGGCCGCGCTCCTTGGCGAGGTCCGCAAGCACGGCCGGCAAAAGCGCATCGTCTCCTTGAGCTTGCTGCTCTTCATATCGTCCTTGCTTAGGCGCGCAACGACGAGATGGTGGTCAGGAATCGCTTCCGCGGCACGGGAGCCGAGCCCCTGCGGAAGCTCAGTCGCCTTCGCCTCCGCTTCCCTTTCCTCCTTCCACGTTTCCTCCTCTTTCAGCTGCCGCCGGACCGTAGCCCTGGCGGCGGCAATTCGGTGCTCCGCCATGCGCATGCCAAGGATGGCCGCGTTTGGCGCAGCAGGAAAATTCTTCGACAAGAGATCGGTGGAGGCCGGCAGCGCTGCCCAGCCGAACACAAACCGTTCGATATCGCAGCAGAGCTGTTCATCCGTGCTCTTAAGGGCCACTTCTTTGAAGGCGTGCAGCAACGCCTTTCCGACCCGGCGATACTCCTCGAAAAAGGAAGCGTCGCGCAGCACCGGCAGGCACAGGAGTCGCACGCTATCGGCGAGACTCCGCAAGACCGGCTCGTTCTGAATGACGGCGCGATGGTCGAGTTCGGTTGCGAGCGCACGTCCGGTGACGGCGTCGAGGGCCGCGGCCCAGGCCGCGTTGAGCGGCAAGTTCGGGCAGAGCTCGTCGATCTCCGCCATCAGCCGCTGTTCGACATGGTCAGCGCTGTCGCTGACCAGCATGGCGTAGCGCAACAGCCGTGGCAGCCCCTTCAGGCGCTCATCCCAATCGGAAGAATCGGCGGCGGCTCCCGTCGAGACGACATCGTCGTCGACGGCCGGCAGGTCGAAGTCATCCGGCTCGTCGTCGCCGGTGCTGGAACTGCTCATTCCTCGTCCTCCGAGGCACCCTCGGCGTCGCCGCCAGCGCGGGAATGCGACGCCGTCAGGATGCGGCTGATGTCGTCGAGGTCCGCGGGCGCCCCCAACCGGTAGAAGCGCGACAAGGTGCGGATCCAGGCGCCGTCAGGGTCGGCGAACCACACCTGCGTGGTCATGACCCGGCGATCGCCATGGATCGGATGGCCGGTTGCCCGCTCAAGGTCTTTGCTCTCGATCGCCTTCGTCCGATGCGCTACCGAAAGGCTCTCCTGCAGCAGCGCCGCAATCTGATCCTCCCCCAGCCGCTGGCGCCAGCGCGTCAGTGAGGAGCGATCGAACGGCGCCTCGTGCCGGAACACCACTTCGCCGCAGAAATACTGGAAATACGGGTTTTCCACCCAGCGGGCACACAGCGCCTCATCGGAGAGGTTGTGCATGTGCTTGAGGATGAACAGCCCGGCCACCAACCGCGTCGGCAATGGTGGCTGCCCCGGCCCGACGCGACAGACCGAACTGAAGCGTCCCGCCAAGAAGTCCCAATCAATCTCCGCCGCCAGACGCACCAGCGGATGGCGAAGGTTGATGATCTTCTCCAGAGATGGACGAAACAGATCGTCCTGACGATCGTCGCGCGGCTGGCTCATGGGTTCTCCTCCAACAGCGAATCTCGCCGTCAAAGGAATCACGAAGCGCCCAAATCCGGAATCCAAAAACGCAAGAAAACCGAGACCCACGACCGGCTTTCTGCAAAATCGAATACTTGCTCAGGTCAAATCACAGAGACAGATCAATCGCTTCCGAATTCTTCACGGACGATTCGGTAACGCTTCAATTAGCCGAGGAATTCGAGTTTTTTTTGGAGCAACATTCTTGCTTCTATTGCCGATGTTAGGCTTTTGCCGTCAACTTGACTTTGCAGTGGCCGCAATTCACGAACGTTGACGGACGACCGCGGACCTTCTGTCGGCATGCCGGGCAGATGAAGGTCGTATGGCTGGCTGCTTTCGCCTGCCGGATGCGCTCGGAGCGCTCGTCCGTTCTGTCTTCAAAGCGCACTATGCGCCGTCCGTCAGCCAGGATCTCCTGGCAAGCCCGGTCAAACGGACCTCCGCGGACAATCACATGCGTAACGCGATCTCCCGTCTGCCGCCCACCGATTTCTCCGGTTGTCGTCGGCACGAGCCCGAGCTCCTGCATTTTGTCGGCCCACTCGCGGTTGTGATGACCGCCCCGGCCCGGATGACCGCAGCGCCGCTGCCAGAGATGGCACATTTCGTGCGCCAGCGTTGCCAGAATCTCCTCGTCGGACCGGTCGCGGAATCCGGCTGGATTTAGCCCGATCTCGTCGACCGGGCTTTCTCCTCCCGTTCTGTCGATAAACTTCGCTGCGGAGAAAAATCCGTGGCTGCCTGGCTGGCGCTGCAGTGTAATCAGCGCGGCTCCCCTCAATTCGCCATCAAACAGCTGGGAATCGAAGTGCACGAACGCCGAGTCGAGGCTGACATACGTGGCTTCCGTCGGTGTGGCCGCTGGCGATAGCGGTACCAATGGGTCGGTCGTCATTGTCGGTCCGGGGTGTATTCTCGGCCATGACAATGGCCCGCCGGCGCGCGGCCAGCATCCGCAACCCCCGCTGTTTCTCGTTTTGTTCTAGTGTCTAAACGGGTTCCTTTCTCGACGCGAGATCCTAAGGCTGGCGTCTGTATCATACGATTCAGTCTGCGCTTCTGCTTATCCGGCGGGGCTGTGGGCACGCCCAAAGCTTCCGACCCATGCGAGGTGCATGGGAGGCCCCACGCCAGGCTCAACACAGTGCGCCTTCTCGCATCCTAACTACGAATTTCTGCAAGTTAGCGGTGCTCGCGTCGTGCCCCGGAGCGTTTTCCAATTGTAGCCTTTTTTGCCAAAACGCGACCTGGAATTATGCGTTAGTTTTTCAAGTTTTTTCGTTACAAAGGGGGAAGTAACGGGGGCGTTGGCCAAAACATCGCCTACCGACCCCCCGCCGACGCCACCCTCGTTAAAGCGACCATCAGCACAGTGCAGGGGTCGACGATTAGAACCGGTGGGTCAACGCGTCAGTATCGCACGGCATCACGCCCTTGAACCTTCGACGCGCGGGCTCTTCGTGCTGCCTGAACAAGATACCAGGCCAGTCGTTCCGGGCTTACGTTGCGCGGTAGCTTCGAAGGGAATCTCCATATCGCCCGTTCATGGTGAAATCTGAAGGATGTTCCGCGAGATCGATCGACGAGGCCGAGCTTCAATCGGGCTTTGAGGTGATCCGACCAACGGCCGAGCTCGTGATAATCCTGCGGAGAGAATCGGTTCTCGTCGCCGGTGCTGTGCTCGAGATCGGCCATGTCGACCTGGCTGGTACGAAGCAGGTCTTGAATGTAGAGGCGAGCCGCGTTGATCGCGCCTATCTCGACGAAAGTCCTGACGTGACCTTCTACGTATCGGTCAAACGCATCGTCCTCGTCATCCGCATCGATCAAGCCGACCGCGTCGGCCTTCAGTCGGAATGTGGCCGCATCGCAGCCGGTCGCCTCCTGCACGCGTCGCCTCACGACGCCAAAGAGCAGCTGATAGAGCGACCTATTCTTGCCGTCGCGGCCCTCATCTCGCGCCGGAAGCGGTTCGCGTAGTTTTTCGAGGATTTCCTTTGCCGGACGTGTCTCGGGCCACGGACAAACGACGTCTTCAAGCCCGCAAAGGAGCAGAGCGGTAGCGCTCGGCAGCACCAGCCCGGCACCTCTGAAGCGTAAGGGGTCGTTTTTGCTTCCTACCCCGAAGCACAATTACATCCATTCTCGCGCGGCGGTCGCCAGTTCGGCAAGCTCGCGCTGCTGATCATCGGGCAGACATCTGACCCGCCCCGAGTACACGGGTCGGGTGGGTAGGGTCCCTGGACCAAGACCAAGTGCAGCAAGGCTGCGCGGCCATACGGAAAGGGATCGCAACCAGATCGCCGTCACCCGACCGTCGGCAGAAGCGAAGTCCAGAATCGCCGGAAGCAAGCCTGAGGCGCGATCGATCGGGATCATCCGACCGCTTGCGGTCGCGGAGGGCCCAAGAGGACCTATCTGCAAGCGCCCGAAGTCGGCGAAATCGACGTCCCCGCCTCCGGCAGGAACGAGCGATCTCGGAACGCGTCCGGTTATGGCCATCCATGCGTCAGCCCCGATTTTCCGCGTCCCGCGAGGTCGCCGGCCGATTTCAAACGCCTCAGCTAAATAGTCGAGATCGGCAAGCACCGTTTTTAGCGTTTGACGCAATTCGCGGGGGTGCGCGGCCGCCACCGGGTCCGCGATCGCACACACGAGGTCGTAGATTTGGCCGCTGGCATCTCGACGATCAGCCTCGCTCCGCTCCGAAAAAAACAACTCCGCAATCACCGCTGCCGCGACTCTGGCGTTCATACGGTCGAGCCCATTCATCAGGGCATCATTGACGGCCGAACCAACAGCTGCGCGGTCAAGTGCCACGACGCTCGGCACCTCGGGCATCTCACGAGCCATTGTATGTCCGCTCGCAGGCGCCGTTAGAAGACCCGGAACGCGCTATCTCTTGGGGTCGCATCGGTATCGATTGCTGGAACACAGGTCTTCCGAGGAGCAGCGACAGGCTTGGTTTGCGCTCGCCAAAATGCCAAGATTCTAAGCATGCTGGGACGTCCGCTCGGCGTGCGGCAGCTTACTACATGACCCAGCCCACCCAACCTACTTGCTTAAGAAACCCCGGACAACGTAAGGAATGAATCGGTTCTTGTATACTTTGCGGCTATTGACGGGCGGACTTTGCACCCGACACAACGCATTGCAGCATGCGCCATAAGGCCACGAGGCCCTTTAGGTTGGAACCGGCAACACTCGACATGCGAGGTTCGGAGAGCGCAAGCTGAACTTGCGGTCGATGGACGATAAGCCCTGCTTCCAGAGATCCCGATTAAGGGGCGACGCCCCAGTTCCCTCTTGCAGGGGCCGGCGCTAACGAGCGGGGCGTGGACTAACGCAGCCAAAGGAGCTCCAGACGTGCCCCAGATCGGTTTAGCAAACCGCATGCCGGTCACTCGGACCTCGTCCACGCAGCGGCAATACCTGCGAGGGGGTACCCAATTACTGGTGCGTGCAATGGACACTGCTCCCAGCGCCCGGGATGCCGTGGAGGCCCTGATCCTGCTTTTTAGCAACGAGCGATGGGTGCTGCGTCCGGGAACGACCCGATCGTACTATGCGCAGGTGGAGGCCGTGGTGGGCCGACGGGTGCAGCTGGGAGAGCTCAGCCCGGAGCGGGCGCGGGAAGGTCTTGCCGAAATCCACCGACTGATCAAGGCTCGTCGTGGTCAGCCGCCTCAGCGGACTTCCGCAAAAAAACTGAAGATAGCCTCATACCTTGATTATCGCAAGATTCTGAATGATTTTTCCCGCCGGGCACAGTCGAACGCGGACGACTGGGTGGATCGGGTATTGGCCTTGCTGCTTCGGGTAGGACCCTATGTTGGTTTACGGCCGGTGGAATGGCTCAACGCCACCGTTTCGGTGGACAGCTTGATCGTGCAGAATGCCAAGAACAGCAACGGTCGGGCCCCTGGCCCCGTGCGGACGATTTTGCTTGCGTCCTTGCCGCCGCAGATCGTTGGGATTCTTGGCGATCTGATCGGAGGCATCCGCGCGCTTGCCGCATTGAAATCCGAATGGAGGAAGGTCCTGAAGCTGTTGGGCGAGCGGCTCGCGCGAGTGTGTCGACGTCTGAAACTTCCCCGCTGGTCGCTTTACACGCTGCGGCATGTAGCCGAGGCGACCTGGAAGCGCGCCGGGCTGTTCCCCGCCGAAATCGCGGCGCTGTCTGGACATCGCGCCACCGCCACCTCCCGTCGGCACTACGCCGGCGGACGTCACGGTTGGTCCGCGCATTTTGCTTGCGCCCGTCCCGACGCGAGACTGGTGGCCATGATTGAGGCAAGGAATGCAGTGCCGCTATCCAACCTGGCTTCTTCTCGGCAGGCGGCTGTGTTGGAACAGGCGACCGCAGACGGCACGGCCGCGATCGGCTTCGGCGTTCGCCAGGGCTGCCGGAACGGCTGATTTCTTGCGGCGTTTCGGCAAGGCGGATTGCCTATTGTTTGCTCCGTCAGGGTCCGCCGTGCTTGTCGGCCGTCGATCCTCCCTTGCCGGCCAGACTCCATAATGCGATTTCGTCCTCTGGGCGCAACTCGCCAAAGTCTATCTGGGGCAGTAGCCATAGCCGTTCGAGCGCTTCCTCCACCCATTAGTTCAAGGCCGATGCCATCAAGCGGCCAAAGATCGATGAACGCCCCGATCGCTTCCAGGCAAAGTTCGGAAGAGATCACATTCGGCCGGAGGAAAGCCTCGCGGAGTTGTGTCAAGAGCTTCGCAGGCATTCGTGCCAAGTCGCGATCTCGCATCCGAGTGATGGCCCTGCGCGCGACTGCGTCGGCGCAGACCTCTGCCGGATGAGGGTACGACGGCAGCTCTAGGATGCCTTCCACTTTCGATAGAAGATTAACCTTGAGGCCGCGACGTTCGAGGGTTTGGATCTGCCTCGCCGCATCCGAAGGGAGGAAGACAAGAGACCGGCACGCCGCCTCTTCTCGTTCTCGCCAACCCGGACCGGGAAGGAAGCAATGAATGGCGCCGACTTTCTCGGCATGTATGCTACCGATCTCCAACCCAACCTCACCCTCCTTCCGACGCCCGAAAAATGCGGGACAGCCTCCCGCCAAATACACAGCCCCGTCGCAAAACAATGTTCGATAGGCTATCTCGTTCGCCAAATCGCTGCGGCGTTTCAAGGAGGGGTTGCGCTCACGATGCGCCAAGTTGCCGATTACGAAAGATTCCGGCCCATACAGGCGCGGTCCACTTAAGGTCGAAGGCGACAGATTCATCATCGAAAGAAATGGCCCGTCGCTCTCCCTTGCCCGGGCGAGATAGTTTTCGACCGACATCGGAGCCGAACCCTCAAGCAGCGGCCACCATAGCCGTTGGTCACAGGATCTGATCGAAAATTCGTGAGCGAAAGGGCCTTCGAGGAACTGGCCGATGAACGCAACCGGCGCTTCTTGGCCGGTGACCGTTTGGATCGCCAGATTATGATCGCACCAGAAGCGTTTGATCTCGTTGCTCCGGTGACGGTGTCTCCTGAACTCGATGTCGAAGGGAAAAGTGACGGCAACGTGAGTATTTGGCATCTCTATTCTTCAGCTGTTCAATGCAAACGCCTTCTCGCTTGTAGGGGGAGATCCCTGCAGAGCGGTTTCGCAGCTCGTTGCAACTTGAGCGGACGCGGTCACCATTTGGAAATGCAACCACTTCATCTGCGCCGCCGCTCTACCTCACCGGCGAGACTCAGCCTAGTTGTCGGTCAGAGGCTTTTGCTCGCGCGATTCAAGTCGGTCGCAATCCAGACTTCAGCGTCCCACCGAGCGATCGCATCACCGCCAGCGGCATTGCGCTGCATTGGTGCGACAATGATAGCACTGCGAAATCCTCCTCAGTTTCGGATCGCGCGCGCTTCGCACGACGACTTCCACGATTACTGCGTAGCAGCCGCACCGATCCACCACGCCAATGGTGTGCGACCGCGCCTTTTTCCGTTGCGGTGAGCGGCACGATCGCGAAGACGGCCCGAAGCAAGGCTAAGGCGAACATCACCGGATCCTCTGGTCCGTTAGTCCCGACCAATGAAGGTCCCGTTCTCCGAACGAAGCGGTATCGCCTTTCTCTGCGGATATGGGCATGCCCCCAATATCGGTGCTGCGAAGTGGTTGATTGTTTCCGTGGTGCTTGCGTCCGCAAGCAGGATCCGAGTATCCGGCGCTAACTGGTAGGTAGCGATCTGCCCGATGAATTTAGGCAGATGAAGACTTACGGGGTAACAGAAATCGGTAGAGTAGCCGATTCTCTCGGAGGCGTTCGACCGCTCCGCCTGACCATAGCACCAATAAGCTTTGACGCTGGCACCAAGGGATCATCGACAGCCTCGCTGCCGGTATTCCTGCGTGTACACGAGCTTGGCAAACGCTCTACCTCGCAATGCGTCAGGCAATTGGGTGATGGCGTTGTAGTAAGGCCTGATCATCGTTTCGGACTAACGGAGATCACGCGACAATGTGCGCGACAAGTCAGCAGCGCCGGATGATGTCTCGGACAATCAGTGCTCAGATTTGAACCAGCTTTTTAGCGCGTCTGGCTCGCTCCGCGCACGCTTCAGAGTGCGAGCCTCCGCTAAAGATCGGCTTTCGGTCGCGCCTCGTGTTTACAGGGAGCCGCCATTAATCTTGATAGTTCAGCTTAATGGGAACTTTCGTTGAAGAAGAGCAAGAGGTCGTTGAGGTTCCCTCGGAAGACCGAATGCAGACTCCGATTCCGTTCTGCTCGCGGTGCTTCCCGTTCCAGTGGAGCGGAGATACCGAGGGCCGAGCGGCGGCAGATAGACAGGACGATGGTGATGGAAGGCTCGTCAACTGGGCGGCTGTTCAATGAGAGACCGCAGCAACCAGCGAAATGATGACTAGCCGGCGCGCTTGATTTGGGTCAGCAAGACCAGCTGCGCCAACTGGCCGATGCCGATCCCGCAAATGCCGCCTTGACCACCGCATCAAGCAGGCGGGCATGCCGGTCGGGCGTCAACAGCTGCAGAGCCTCCAGTCCGAACGCGCTGATCAATATGGTCGTGGCAACCAGAAATACGCGCTTGGGGTAGGCCAAACCGAACGCCAACCCGACCACCGCAAACGCCGCGAAATGTTCAAACTGCGCGCCCGCAATGACTGGACGGTCATCGATCGGGGATAGCGTCGCGTAGACGATGAAAGCCAGTGCAAGCCAGCCCGCAATAGTGGATACCCTTTGAACCATCGCCGGTAGATAAGCTACAACCCAACCGATCTCAACCTGTCCGCCTGGACGAAGTGGTTCAATGGAGCGATTGGCTGAACATCGTGAATCCCTATATGTTCTCGCCGCGAATGCGGCGGCCCTGTAACCTTTATCTGCGGCGCGACCGTGCCGGTGCGGCGATCCGTAGCCCGCGGTCCGCGCCGGACGGCCCGAAAATCGGTCGAAAGCGGTCATGAAGACATTCTGGTATGTGCTCTGTTCATAGCCCGTTCACGCCGCCAAGGATCAATTTGAGGGCGGAACTCGTGCAGCTCAGATGCGGAGGCAAGCGTGCGCCTGCTCGTCGTTGAAGATGATCCCGATCTCAATCGCCAGCTCACCACGGCGCTGAGCGACGCCGGCTACGTGGTCGACCGCGCCTTCGACGGCGAGGAAGGGCACTTTCTCGGCGATAGCGAACCCTACGACGCGGTCGTGCTCGACATCGGCCTGCCGAAGATGGACGGCATCTCGGTGCTGGAAGCATGGCGCCGCAAGGGGCGCACCATGCCGGTCCTGATCCTCACCGCACGCGACCGCTGGAGCGACAAGGTGCAGGGTTTCGACGCCGGCGCCGACGACTACGTCGCAAAACCGTTTCACCTCGAGGAAGTCCTGGCCCGGATCCGCGCCCTGCTGCGCCGCTCTACCGGCCATGCCCAGTCCGAGCTGACCTGCGGGCCGGTGTCGCTGGATACCCGCACCGGCAGGGTCAGCGTATCCGGCAATCCGATCAAGATGACCTCGCACGAGTATCGGCTGTTGGCCTATCTGATGCACCACTCCGGACGCGTGGTGTCGCGCACCGAACTGGTCGAGCATCTCTACGATCAGGACTTCGACCGCGACTCCAACACCATCGAAGTCTTCGTCGGCCGCATCCGCAAGAAGCTGGACGTCGACATCATCCAGACGGTGCGGGGCCTCGGCTACCTGCTGACGCCGCCGTCGCCCCCCAACTGATCAGCAGCCGATCAAGGGTGTTGATCGGGCAGCCGTCTTGCTCTCTTGTGCGGGCATGATCTCGTCCGGTCAGCGGCATCCATCCGCCGGGCCTTCGCCCGAGGACATGCAGTTTAGGGTCACGCTCTGATGCGCGCCAGTTCGCTCGCCACCCGGCTGTTTCTGTCCGCGACCGCCTGGGTTTTGGTAATCCTGCTTATCACCGGGATCGTGCTGTCGTCGGTCTACCGCGCCGCCACCGAACGCGCCTTCGACCGCCGGCTCAACCTCTATCTGCGCACCCTGATCGCGGAAGTCGCAACGCCCGACGAGCCGCCCGACCACCAGTTCCAGTCGCTGGGCGAGCCGCTGTTCGAGCTGCCGCTGTCCGGCTGGTATTGGCAGATCACCCGTACCGACACCGAAAAGCCGGAGGTGCGCGCCTCGCGTTCGCTGTGGGACAAGAAGCTGCCGAAGCTCGAAGACAATGGCACCGACCTGACCGCGGCCGGCATCCGCCTCGGCTATGTCGAGGGCCCCGAGGGTCAGAGCTTGCGGATGGTCGAACGGCCGGTCGATCTCGGCGCCGACGGGAAGTTTCTGGTCAGCGTGGCCGGCGACGCCAGCGAGATTTTCGACGAAACCCGTACCTTCGACTACTATCTGGGCGGCACTTTCGCCGCGCTGACGATCGTTCTGGTGCTGACCACGATCTTCCAGGTCCGCTTCGGCCTGGCGCCCCTGAAACGCATCTCGGAATCGATCGCCGATATCCGCTCCGGCCGCGCCGAGCGGCTGGAGGGTGAATTTCCCGTCGAGATCGCGCCGCTGGCGCGCGAGACCAATGCGCTGATCGACGCCAATCGCGAAATCGTCGAGCGCGCGCGCACCCATGTCGGCAATCTCGCGCACGCCATCAAGACGCCGCTGTCCGTCATCGTCAACGAGGCTTCCGCGCACGGCCCCGATCCGTTCGCAACCAAGGTCCTGGAGCAGGCCGATGTGATGCGCGACCAGGTCGCCCACCATCTGGAGCGCGCGCGCATCGCCGCCCGGCTCACCATCGTCGGCACGGTCACCGAGGTCACGCCGGTGATCGGGGCTTTGCGCCGGACCATGGAGAAGATCCATCGCGATCGCGGCATCGCGATCGCGGTCGATGCCGACCCGCGGGCGAAGTTTCGCGGCGAGCGGCAGGATCTCGAGGAGATGGCCGGCAACCTCGTCGACAATGCCTGCAAATGGGCGGCGTCG
>Ga0153915_10003950_pt1 | contig 13621 bp, 8 predicted proteins | sample Opewatmetagenome_2_FD_107003 | JGI IMG/M metagenome (GOLD analysis project Ga0153915, IMG submission 107003) | Freshwater wetland microbial communities from Ohio, USA - Open water 3 Core 3 Depth 3 metaG | ecosystem: Environmental > Aquatic > Freshwater > Wetlands | place: USA: Ohio, Lake Erie... | reverse complement strand
CCAGGATAAGGTTACATAAGACGGGGTATGCGTAACATCCAGCGCACCATCGTAACAATTGGTGATCGAACAATGATCAATCCAGATGTGGTTGCCGGTGGCGGCATCATCATTTGCCTGCACAGAGATTCCGTCGTCGGGTGAATTCATAAATAAGATATTCCTGACAATAATGTTTGAGCTTCTTACTATTTTCAAACCGACACCGGAAAATGCCGCATCACTGCCAACCCCTATGATTGAAATATCATATGCATCTTTGACATCAATCATTAACCCGACTCCGGGTTCCGGTATGAGAGTGCCGATAATAAATACCGTTAAAGGAGGTAAATTACCGGTATGATCAACATCGACTCTTTGATACATTAAATCTACCAGTTGAGTTGATGAGGTAACAAATGCAATCCCCCTTTCAGGACCCGAACCGCCGGTTGTTCCATTTGGATATCCTAAAGAATTTACCGATGCAAATCCTTTGGAGCTTGCTTCAAAGGGGAATGAGGCAAAACCTGTCGTATCCATTATAATACCAATAGCTGTCTTATGTGAATTCATAATGACTACATACGGATTGGAATAATTATTTTCAGTACCTCCCCACCGGAAAAATGAATTTCCGGATGATGGATATGCGGTTAAAGTGACCTGAGTCCCTGCGTCATAAAATGTTTCAAGTGGTGTTGCTGAAACAGTACCGGCTCCGCTGCTTTCAAGTTCCAATTTATACATTGGAAGTGCCTCAGAACCTCCAACAAATATTTTATCGATATTAGGATTACTGCCATTCGTTGTCGAAGTAAATCTAATACGGTTTATTCCTGAAACCATTGGTATAATTGTTTTAACTGTTGACCAATTGGTCCAGCTTCCAGTCCCCGGAAATGAAAGTGATGAAATGACTACATCATTAAGACTTACTGAAAGACTTCTGCTGCTTCCTCCATAAGCATAATAAATTGTTACTGTATCCGAGGCATCAGCATCCCGGCGGAAGACGCATTCCAGATAACTTCCTGTCCTGTCAGCCAGATCAATATATCCCCTTCCTGTATACCCTGGATATTGAGTTCTAACATAGGACCCGAAAAGAAGGCATTCCTCTGCCTGGAATTCATTTGAGATGTTCGTACCGATTACAGTACTCTCCCCTAAAACCAAAGCTGATTGGGATTCAACTGTTATTGCAAACAATAAGCTGAAAATTGTTATAAGAAAGTTGCTTTTCATTTTTTTTGAGTTGCAAAATAAATGCATCCGGTTTATCCAACCGGATGCATTAAGGAGAGCATATATGAAGAAATTATTTCAATACCATCATCTTTTTTACACTTGAATATTTGCCTGATTCAAGTCTATAAAAATATACACCTGACGATAATTTCGAGGCATCGAATGTTACCTGGTGCGTGCCTAGAGGTAACTCCTTTTCGACAAGTGTTTCAACTCTCTGACCGAGAAGGTTGTAAACGATCAAACTGGTCATTCCACTCTTGTCCAGTTTAAATGTAATTTTTGTAGATGGGTTGAATGGATTCGGATAGTTTTGATATAGTGCATAACCTGATGGTACATTATCGATCTGTTCTACACCTAAAAACTCTGGGAACCAGTTCAAATCGCCAACCGGATAACCTTCCGTGCTGCCGGTATATGCCGCTGCCGATGTGGGATAAGCTCCATCAAGGGTATCTCTGTAATATTGAATTACCCTGCGGTCATAATCGTGGAGTAATCTATTAAAGTTGGTGGTTTCTTTTGTTCTGTTTGCCCCATTTGGATCTTCATACCAGGTCATCATATTTGTCATCAGGTTCGGTTTTTCGTTTATCAGTAATCCATCTTCCTGTGTAAAGGCATTAACGGAATCTCCGCCAAGCCGGCTATTGATATGCCAGGAAAGTTGGGATGCTGGTCCGAAGGGACCATGCCCAAAATGATCATCATCAAGCCAGGCCTGACCTTCAGCACTGATGGTATAATAATTATTGCTTATCGTCCAGTCAGTATTTGTATTTGGCGTAGAAAAAATCCAGATAATTCGGTTATTACCATTTGAATAAATTTCCCCGGTATTTGCCCATTCAGCAGAACGGGTAGCATCGGTTGAATCTTCTCCTAAGGCAAATGCATCAACAAATAAATTATTAGTAATATGGATTTCATCGCCAACACCTCCGAGGGAGAATAATCCATGGAATCCCATACCATTAATAAAAGTATTGTGATTAATCATTCCATATTTTATTAAACCGGTTGAGTCGGGATTACTAAGATAATAATGCCTTATTGCGCGATCCTGATAGTTCACAAAAGTATTGTTGACAACGATGAAGGTATCACAGGCTGATTCACGAAGATCAATTCCTTTACCTGCCCCAAGATTTGAAGTAGTCAGTGCACCCATATTAGCAAATATACAATTTGTAATCTGTACTTTAACGGAATTTTGACCAGTCCGGACATGCTGCCCATTGATATTTGAAAGAATCATTTTATCAAGGATTATAGAAGACCCGACACCTGTTGAATTAATTAATCCGCCCTGGACATCATCAACATTATCGGGATCCGGTTCGTAGTAACCGGCCACACAAAAATCTTTCAGAATTAAATTAGCACCATTTAGTACAAACATATTTCCGGGAGGCCGTGTAGGATTAGGAGGGATTCCGCTTTCATATAAATAAACTATAGGTTTTGCGCCACTGCCTGCTGCTCCCCGCAAACGCATAGTCTCTCCCGTAAGAACAGTAAATATACGATTCTGAAGATAAATTTCACCTCTCTGCAATTCATACACCCGGTTAGGCAATAAACCACCGGTAGCTGTTGTATCTGCTATTATCTGCCAATTTATAAATGTCGTTGTGTCACCGTTGAACGGAACAAGTGTTAATACACTTTCCTGACAAAATGAAACGGTTGTAAACAACAGGAATAACCCGGAGACAATAGTCAGTATTTTTTTGTACTCCATAAGAACCTCCATTTTATTGGTTAAATAAATAAATATGAATTATCCGGTAAGAACAACAATTGAATTAATAATTGCTTTTTCAGAAGTTAAGGTGAACTCCGACATCAGCGGTCAATCCATACTTCTCGCTTTGATCAAACAAACTGTAATCAAATTGTCTGTTAATTAGCGAGGAACCATCTTCAACATTTGTAACATTATTAATGTTTACAAAGAATGACAGATAATCAGTTATTTTCTGTTTGAGCGCTATATCTATTCTTGTAAATGCCTTTGTTTCCTGGTCACTAATTCCTGCTGCTGAAAAAGAGACATTATGCTTACCCTGGTGAAAAACAGAAATCCTGCCTGAAAATCCTTCGATATCATAACCCAGAGAAATATTACCAAGAAATTCAGGCATACCCTCCAATTTTTGTTTCGATGTGGTCAGAATATTTTTTGATTTAGGAAGAGGAATAGGACCTGTAGTATCCATATAAGTGATTATGGTTGATCCGTATACAACAGTTTCGGATCTGATTATTGATGCATTGTAAGATAAAACAATATTCTTTAACAGGCCGGGAAGAAAATGAAAACTAATCTGATGCTCAAATTCAAATCCCCAGACTTTTGTGGGTTCGGGAGAGTTGTAAGGAAGTGTCAGGTCATAAGACGTGGTTCCCATCTGACTCTTCCACTTAATTCCGAAACGCTGCATAATCGAATCCTGTAAAACTCCATTAGCGTCTCTCTCTGCCGAAGTATTAAAATTGTTAAGCATGTGAAACATATTTTTGATCTCCTTATAGTAAGCGGACAGGGAGATCAAACCAATTTCATTTCCAAAAAATGTTTGATTTATTTCAAAGTTCCATGCGTCAGCAGTTTTTAATCCCGGATTTCCCACATATATCTGATGCTGGGTACCAACTTCAGCAGGCCTCCCGGCAATATATCTATCCAGACGCATATTGAAATCCGGTCTGGAAAGAGCTTTGTACACCGCGATCCGTAAATTCATAAAATCGAATGGTCTGAATGAAAGATTCAGATTTGGAAGAACTACAGTCTGAGAAGCATGAGAATTAGTATCCCTTATAGAATTTGCAGTAACCGGAAATCCTCCTACCGGTCTTGGCATATACGCTGCTATATAATCATTATGCTCATTTTCAATCCTGGCGCCTCCAATCAATGTTACCAGCTGTCCTATTTTCAGAGTACCCATCAGATATCCGGCTGCCACTCTTTCTGTTATATTATAATCATCGTATTTAATAAGCGGATTTATCCATATCTCCTGTGCATTTGGTTCCGTCGAACCGCTGGCAGATGTACCGTATTTATTTAGTTCCCACCATTGTTTTAACCTTTCTCTATCAATCAATGGATTTAATAAGTATTCTCCATATACATCCCTGTCTTTGTAATCAGAATAGAATTGATCAACGGTTATTACACTTCCACTAGTACCACCGTAAATTCGCCACCAGTCTTCAAAAAAAGTCCCGGTGAAATCTTTCTGCCGGAAAGTACCGTCGGGTAATCTTTCATAATTCATCCATCTTCCAAGGTAATACGGAGTAAATTCCTCAGAGCGTTCATTTGATCTGTCTCTCACAAGGTATTTACCTCCTCCTTTAATTTCACCCACAACGAGATCTCCAAATACTATTTCTCTGGAAATATCCAGATAAGCCGTTCTCTCCTTATCGAAATTCTTTTGGGTGCGATAATAAGCCCAGTATAAGTTTGCATTCGAAAAATCATTCAGTGCATATTGGATCAATTGCTGTGGATTGCTTTTATAGGCAGGAACAGGTTTCATTCCGGAAGGTTCTACAAATATCATTTCATAATCATATGGAAAATCTGAATTCGATTGTCCAAACGATAATCCCCATCCTAAATTCAACCCCACCAGATGATTTACTCCGGTAATGGAACTATTAAAAGTTTTTATCTGTTGTTCCCTGTCCCGATAATTATAAACAGGATTACCTTGTTGAGTACCCCCACCTTGTGCCGGATAATCTCTTGTTGACCATATAAAATCTCTTTCAGTTCGTGCATAAATATTATTTATTCTGATCACCCCTTCATCCGGAGTTTCTAAATCCAGCAAAACACTAACGCCGCCTCTTTTTCTTGTCTCATCGGTAAACTCAAGGAGGAAATCATTTATAAAATAGTCCCCGGCAAAAGCCTGATTCAACGCATAATCAACGTTTATTCTTTCGTTACTTCTTATTCTATTCTCAATATTGCCCGATAGCTGTACTCCAAGAAAGTTATTAAAAAATCTTTCCCCGTACTGACCTGAAAAATCATATTGCCCAAGCGACTTCATCAGGTTGTTATAATTTCCCATCAATCTTGCACTTATTGATCGTTTCTCCGGAGCCTTTTTCGTAACAAGATCGACACTTCCAGCCAGGGCATCTCCATCTTTATCCGGAGTTAATGCTTTATATAATTCAAGACCGGCTAAAGAATTTTGGGAAATCATGCTTAAGTCTACTCCCCTGCTCGTTGAATCGGTTGAAGGAATCCTGATGCCGTTTATAGTCATGGTCACAAATTTGGCATCAAGGCCCCGTAAAATTATTTTGTTTGCTTCACCACCTGACCTGATCACAGATACTCCGGGCAAACGTCCGATAGTTTCAGCAGCATTCACATCAGGTAATTCTTTAATTTTTTCTTCTGAAACAACATTAACGATTGTATTCGAATTAATTTGCTGATTGATGGCTGCTATCTGTCCTGATGCCTGAGCGGTAATTACAACTTCTTCTCCCTTTAAAACTTCAGGGGTAAGCTGTACATCAATCTGAGTGGTTTTATTATCAAAAACCTCGATATCAAATTTTTTGGATGTGTAACCGATATAAGATACTCTCAATGCATAACTGCCGGCAGGAATTCCGGCAATCATGTACTTTCCCTCATTATCGGATGCTTCACCGAGTGAGGTACCTATTATGTACACATTTGCAAAATTAAGAGGATTATGAGTTGTGGAATCTGTGATCTGCCCCGATATTTTCCCCTGGGAATAAATTGAAGTACAGTTGATAAAGAATAGAATCGCTGGTAATAATATCTTTAAATAAGGTTTCATATAATTAATCTCTCCTGAATTATTAATTATAGAGTAATTGTTATTTCAGATACTTATGCGCGCGGGTATTCAAAAACACATAGCAGACTGCTATTTAATGCGTTAATTCTAATGTGTTCAAATATTCTTCTATATATGTATAACCACTTTGTGCAATTTTATTTCTATCGTTATAGTTTTCCGGATCGGTACCAAATGTTTTTTCAACATCATCAGGGATACCGTCTTTATCGGAATCGGGAGGGGGAGGAAGAGAGTTTAAAACCGGCCAGCCGCCAACATCGGTTTGTGAATCAATTATACCTGTAAGAGAATCTTTATCGAGCTTATACTCTTTCGCATAAAAACTGCTTCCGAAAGAAGCCCTGCCGTTTGCCGCCTGATGGAGAATTCTATTATCTACTACATCCCTCTGCGGTAAACATGCTCCGCAATACTTAAGTATCCGGGTAAAGGTTTCTCCCGGCGAATCTTCACTAATTGGTATATATTCAAATGGAGTGTCGGTTTTATATTGACTGAGATTTCCATTTTTGGGTTGAACACCACCGTTCCAATTTTCGCGGGTTATTTCAGGAAATCCTTCCATAAAATTCCCTGAAACGAACCACTTGCTTTCCGAACCCCAAGGTTCAACGATCCTGTCTTTCACATCCCGTAAAGTTGCCGGGCCTGGTTTATAATAATTATCTACAATATTAATTGAACCCTTTTCTCCGCCGTAAGAACTGTTAAATCCCCAATTGTAGATCACATTATTCCTGAAATCTACATTTGTACCTTTTGTGGTTTCTCCCCCGGAGAACCTGGGATTACGGCTGGTATGATCAGCAAGTAAATTATGATGAAACGTTGAATTTTTTCCTCCCCATATTCCCCCATATCCATGCGGACCTTTATGATGATAACTATTATCCAGACTTTCCGAAATTATACACCATTGAACGGTAACATTTTCATTCCCCCAGCAGCTCAGCGTTTCATCAATTCCCCAGCTTGCAGAACAATGATCAATTATTACATTCTTACTGAATAGTATATTTATCGCATCATCCTCATTTTTCTTTTCATCACCCGGTCTGAATCTCATATATCTTATAGTAACCTGATTTGCTCTAACTTCAAGTGGATAATTTTTAATGCAGATTCCATCCCCCGGGGCAGTTTGCCCGGCAATGGTAATTGAATCATTCTTAATAGTCAGATTTGTATCAAGAGCAATTGTACCGGAAATTCTGAAAACGATAATTCTGGCTCCCTTTTTCTCAATAGCACTGCGTAAGCTGCCGGGACCTTTATCGTTCAAATTGGTAACTTCTAAAATATTTCCTCCCCTGCCCCCAGCAGTAAATTTGCCCCAGCCCTCTGCGCCGGGAAATGCAGTAAGCTGAGGATAGAGATTTGTAAAAGGATAATAGAGGAAAATTAAGATCGGCAGGTAAAAATTTTTCAAGAAGTTAGTTATTATGAATTATTAACTAAATGAATTTCCGCATCATTTAAAGCTTCGCATGGTGAGTCCCATTTTCTCTACTTACTTAAACGGTTAAGTAATCGGTAAAGTTTACGGTTAAATAAAAGGAAAAAAATTTAAATTGTCAAGCAAAATAATGTATATAGTAAAAAATTTTTATTAAAAACTCATTTTTAAAACAAATTCAAATTTTTTTAAGAAATAAAAATTAAATACTTCATCAAAAACCGAAATCATTTCGCTTTATTCTTTTATCCTTTCTCACTAATTTTCCTGAACTAAAAGTGGAGAGAATATGAAATCGAAAGTACTTGTGGGAAACGGAGGTAAAATTACATTATTCACACTCCCATTTCTGATCATCGGTCTGATTCTGAATCTTGTCTATCCCGATTTTTTCAAAGTAGGCGGATCAGTTTTATTAATTGTAATTTCTGTTATAATATTAATTGCAGGGATTATTAACTGGATATGGTCCATTGTTTTAATCTTAACAAAAGTTCCCCGCAAAGAATTAATAATTACTGGACCATATTCAATAGTTAAGCATCCGCTGTATACAGGTATGGCTCTTCTCATACTCCCCTTTCTTGGTTTTCTGCTCAATACCTGGATTGGAGTTATCTTCGGAATAATCTTATATATAGGAATTAAAATATATTCGCCGGGAGAAGAAGAATTACTTGCAAAATATTTTGGTTCTGCCTGGAATGAATACTGCAATAAAGTAAAAATACCCTGGTTATAAGGATTTTTTGATTTTAGTTCTTTCTATATCTATTTTTATAAGTATATAATAAATGTCTAACGGTCTGAATTTGCGGGTTATGATTGATTGTTCTGAACAGGGAAGAAGTTGATTTGCTAAAGACAACCTGCTTTTAATAAACCCGGTTCTTTAATTCTTTATATCAACTGCAATAAGGAGGAGCTCCCGTGAAAAATTTATTTCTATTCGTATTGTTTCTTACCGTTTCATCATATGCACAAAACTGGCAGGTGATTGACTCAATTTTTGCACCCGGCGGTGTAACTGTTCAGGGATTTACTGCTCCGGTGTTCGGTGATCTGGATAATGACGGTGACTTTGATCTTATTCTCGGAAATATTGAGCTTGAAATAGAATATTTTGAAAATACCGGCACAAATTCATCACCTGTATTTGAAAAAGATACTTCCATGTTTTCATCCATTTATGCCGGCGGCTACCAGTATACGAATTCATACTACCCTGCCCTTGCTGACCTCGACGGTGATGGTGACCTGGATTTAACTATCGGCGGCTATAACGGAATTTTGTATTATGAAAACATAGGTGATCCATATACGCCTGTCTGGGCGGATGTTAATACAATTTTGTTTAATAATGTTAATCCTCAAATAGGGACGGATGCCAGGCAAACTTTCGTTGACCTTGATAACGACGGCGATCTTGATTTGATTGTAGGGACCGGTGAATCTCTTGTCGGCGGTCCGACTCCCGGTATTTGTATGGGCTTCCGGAATATAGGATCTGCCCAGGAACCATTATTCCAGTTGGATGATAACCTGGTAACCGGCATCCCTGACGTTGGAATAAATGCATATCCTTCTTTTGCTGATCCGGATGATGACGGCGATTATGATTTGCTTCTGGGGAGAGATGGTGCAGCAGTTTATTATTATGAAAATACCGGAACGCCGTCTGTTCCTGTCTGGACTATAAACAGCACAGTATTTTCAACTGTTGAAACTTCAACATACTGGAAAGATCCGACTTTCTGTGATCTTGATGGAGATAATGATCCCGATTTAATATACGGAACCTCTAACGGTAACTTATTCTTCTATGAAAATAATGGTCCCGGTAGTAATCCCCAGTTTCAATATAATCCTGCTTACTTCAAAGTAATAAAAGCCAGCGGTTCTTCCACAGTTTCATTCGCAGACTTTGATAATGACGGTGATTTTGATCTTCTTTCGGGTTCAACGTTTGGTAGTCTCTTATATGTAAAGAATAATGGAACATCAGCTTCTCCATCTCTTGATACAGCTTCAGTGATATTTTCGGGCATTAATCCGGGATTCAGATGTTCCCCGGTTTTTATCGATATAGATAATGATTTGGACTTCGATATAGTCTCTGGTTTTTCCGGCGGAACCCTGAAATTATATATAAACAACAATGGTTCATTCATTGAAAATACAACAATGCTTTCGAATATAAGCGTGAATTACCAGAGCATTCCTGCTTTCGCTGATATTGACGGGGATGGCGATCCCGACCTACTGGTTGGCTCTGAAGATGCCGGTAATACTAAATTTTATTTGAATAACGGGAATAATACTTTCACTCAAAATACCACTTTTTTTACAGGTGTCAGCTTTCCCGGGTATTGCAGACCTGCGTTTGCCGATATAGATAACGACGGCGACTACGATCTGTTTATTGGCAGAAGCAGCGGTGAGGTGACTTATTATGAAAATACAGGCGACAGGTTTAATCCTGTGTGGACCTTAAATAATCAGCTGACATCATCCGTAAAAGTAAATCAATTTGCACATCCGGGTTTTGCAGATCTCGATGGTGACGGACGAATAGATTTAATTGTCGGTGAGTATAATGGTAATTTCACCTTTTATAAAAATCTTTTTGCAGTTGTTCCTGTTGAACTGACAGGCTTCTCTGCCTCAGTTTCACAATCGGATGTTAATTTATTATGGACAACAGCTACGGAGACGAATAACAAAGGATTTGAAGTTGAGAAGAAATCAGACAGGGGACAGTGGGAGAAAATAGGATTTGTAGGTGGATTCGGGACAACAACGGAAACGAAGTCATATTCGTTTATCGATAACAACGTTAAATCGGGGAAATATTATTACCGCCTTAAACAAATAGATTTTGACGGAACCTATACATATTCAAATACAATTGAGTTTGAAGTAGCAACTCCTCTGAAATTCGCTCTGGAACAGAATTACCCCAATCCTTTTAATCCGTCAACTACTATTAAATACAGCATCCCGGAGGATGGGAATGTTATTCTTAGAGTATATAATTCGCTGGGACAGCGGGTTGCCGAACTCATAAATGGATTTGTAAAGGCTGGAAATTACCAGGTAACATTTAATGCCTCTGAATTGGCAAGTGGAATTTATTTTTATAAAATTGAGGAGTGTTCTAAAACACTGGTTAAAAAGATGATAGTTTTAAAATAGTAACCACATCATATTAGGAAGGAATAGAAAAATCCGGGGAATAAAATTGTATTATATAAAATTATTGGCAATGAATTTAATTATATAATTGCATAATATTAAATTTTATAAATTATAAGAAGAGATTAAACCAATGCCTGTCTTCTTTTATCTAAGGAATGTGATATAATTATTTTTATTGCGGACACATATGAATAAGATATTGGAGGTTAAAAATTTAACCAAAAAATTCGGTGATTTTACAGCAGTTAATTCGATTTCATTTATAATTGAAAAAGGGGAAATTTTCGGAGTTGTGGGACCTAACGGTGCCGGTAAAACAACAACTATAAAAATTTTATCTACTCTGCTTCCCCTAACATCAGGTTGGGCAGTTATCGGCGGCTTTGATGTTCATAAGTATCCTTCAAAAGTCAGAAGAATAATAGGCTACGTTCCTCAGCTTCTTTCTGCCGACGGAAATCTTACCGGATATGAGAACCTGCTTATCTTTGCAAAACTTTACGATATCCCCCGCGGCGAAAGAGAAAAACGTATTAACGATGCGATTCAATTTATGGATCTTTCGGAAGCTGCAAATAAACTTGTAAAGCATTATTCCGGAGGAATGATAAGAAGACTTGAAATTGCTCAGGCAGTTCTTCATAATCCGTTGATCCTGTTTCTTGATGAACCAACCGTTGGTCTTGATCCTCTTGCAAGGGAAAGTGTCTGGGAGTATGTAAGAATACTGGCTGAAAAGGGAACTACAATTTTAATGACGACCCATTATATGGAAGAGGCTGATGCAATGTGCGATCGTCTTCTTATTTTAAATAAAGGAAATGTCGCTGCTATCGGCTCACCTGAAGAACTGAAAAAATCTATAGGCTCAGTAAACGAAAGTTTAAATGACGTATATGAATTTTACGTAGGCAAATCAATGGAAACTGAAGAATCTGGAGGAAATTTCAAAGATGTTTCAAGAACGAGAAGGGCTGCGAGGAGACTTGGATAATATATTAATAGCTGACAGGCTCCATCCAATAAGCTGGTTCTTTAACCTGGTAAACAAAATTCTGGTAATAGCAGAATTGGAAGTGAGAAAACTGAAGCACGACCCTACCGAATTATTTACACGTGCTGCCCAGCCTGCATTATGGATGCTTGTTTTCGGAGAAGTTTTTACACGGGTGCGTGCTATACCGACAGGCAGCATGAGTTACCTGGATTTTATGGCGCCGGGAATTCTTGCACAAAGTGTTCTCTTTGTGGCAATCTTTTACGGCATATCAATTATATGGGAGAGGGATCTCGGTATCGTGCACAAGTTTCTTGTTAGTCCAACACCAAGAACAGCGCTAGTTCTCGGTAAAGCTTTATCGGCAGGAGTAAGGGCTATATCCCAGGCAGTAATAATTTACGGACTTTCACTTTTATTAAGGGTAGATCTGTCGTGGCAGCCCTTAAATCTGCTGGGAATATTGCTGGTTATCATAATCAGCGCTTCCCTCTTTTCTACTTTCTCATTAATTATAGCTTGTATAGTTAAGACAAGAGAAAGATTTATGGGAATCGGCCAGGTTTTAACGATGCCGTTGTTTTTTGCGAGCAATGCGATTTACCCGATCGACATTATGCCCGGCTGGCTGAAAGCATTTGCACATATTAATCCGCTGACTTATGAAGTAGATGCATTGCGTGCATTTATGATTAATGGAGGACATAGTGTATATGGTATCGGGTTTGACTTTTTTGCACTTTTTTTATCAATGATTATCCTGACTACCATAGCAGCAAAACTTTATCCTAACGTTGTAAGATAAAGCTAAAGTAAAAACAAAAAGAGGTATAGAATGAGTGAAATAACCTCATCCGATGATCTTCGCATAACGGCAAACTCATTCCGGGAAAGCAGAATTTTGCTTACTGCTCTTGAATTAAAAATTTTTACGGTTCTCGATAAGCATATGATGACTTCCCCGGAAGTAGCTGAAAAAATCAAAGCCCATCCAAGAGGGACAGATCGATTACTGAATGCTCTTTGCGGAATGGGTCTCCTGAAAAAGGTTAAAGGGAAATTTTATAACACGGATTTATCTTCCAGATACCTGGTTGATGGGAAACCGGATTTTATGATCTCACTTTATCATACCATTCATCTCTGGGATACATGGAATTGTCTTACTAGTTCAGTCATTTATGGGACTTCATTTGCGGGTGAACAGAACAGAGCCGAAAAAGATGAATGGGTGCAGGCATTTATCGGTGCAATGCATTACAGAGGAGTACAGCAGGGAAAAATTCTCGCCTCGATGATAAATCTTTCTGATGTTAAAAAAATGCTTGACGTGGGAGGAGGTTCGGCTGCCTTCTCAATGGAAATTGTAAAAAGAAATCATGCAATTACGGCAACAGTTCTCGACTTGCCTCACGTAATTCCTCTTACAAAAAAGTACGTAATCGAAGCAGATCTATCGGATAAATTCCATTTCATCGAAGGAAATTATTTGACCCAGGATTTTGAGGGAAGCTATGATTTAATTCTTTTATCGGCAATTGTGCATATAAATAGTTATGATCAGAATAAATTGCTGATTAAAAAATGTGCAGATGCACTGAACAAAAACGGAATGATAATCATAAATGATTATGTGATGAGTGAAGACAGAACAAAACCTTACCAGGGTGCCGCGTTTGCTATAAATATGCTCGTAGGAACGGTTAATGGGGATACTTATACGGAAAAAGAAATGAGGGAATGGTTTGAAGTTGCAGGTTTGATTAAAATAGAAAGAAAAAATACATCCTTTGGATCTGATCTGATGATAGGAATAAAGGAATAAGTTCAGAAAAAAATATCAGACAAATCTGGATT
>Ga0153915_10003949_pt1 | contig 13625 bp, 10 predicted proteins | sample Opewatmetagenome_2_FD_107003 | JGI IMG/M metagenome (GOLD analysis project Ga0153915, IMG submission 107003) | Freshwater wetland microbial communities from Ohio, USA - Open water 3 Core 3 Depth 3 metaG | ecosystem: Environmental > Aquatic > Freshwater > Wetlands | place: USA: Ohio, Lake Erie... | reverse complement strand
CCTCACAAGTTGAGGAATTTGATTATAAATTGAGATAATTTCTGTTTAACATCGTGACACTATGGATTGTCCTCGATCTCTTGGCACTTCATAGTGTCCTCGATGTCTTGGCACTTATCATTTAGTCCTTATAAATTAAGGACGATAGCACGAATCAGCTTGAGATTCCATATAAAGCTGCCTGGGCAGTTTGTGTATCGGAAGTAAAAAGGATTTGAAAGAAGTTAATTGGCGAGACGCCCTGCCTCCTAGCGGTTTGGACAAGGCTTGGCAATATGCTGTGAGTCATGATACCGCTTTCGGATCTGGTGCCAAAAGATATTTTCCAAAAGATGACCATACTCCTCAGGGATTGTTCCGCATGGTTGTTTGTCGGGGGAACTCCGGGATGACGGAGGACTATTAGGCAAGCGCTGTTTATATAGTTATTGACACTAAATTTAATAAGAAGTAATTATATTTCACTTACTACACTTTGGCATTTTTTCAAAAACTTGACATTATAATCCGCATGCAGCGATACGCTTTTATTGATTATTTATAGGTTTAGAGGAGAATGAATATGAAAAAGATCATCGGCGTTTTTCTACTGTTGCTGTCGCTTATATTCTCAGGTTGTGTTCCTGTGGCCTTAATGGCCGGCGCTGCAGCGGGGATAGCCGGTTATAAATATATAGAAGGCTCCTTGACGGTCGTTTATAATGCCCCGTTTAAAAAGACATGGAATGCATCTCTTGAAGCGCTTGAGGGCATGGATATAAAGATTGAGGATAAAGATCACGGGCTTTCGTCCGGAAAGATTAAGGCCAGACGCACTGATACCACAGCTATATCCGTAAGTATGAAATATTTATCCTCTGATCAAACAGAGGCGACCATTAAAGTCGGCCTTTTCGGGGACGAAAAGGAATCCAATGTCATCAAAGATAAGATAGCGGGTGTGCTTTTCAAATAAAACCTATTTTCTGCTGAATAGAAATCTTCTCCTGTATGTAATTAAACCTGCTGAAAGACGCGAAGTCATTTATAAGATAGAAGCCATAAGGCATAAAGCAAACAAATTAAAAACCCTTCAAATCTGTTACCTTGATATTTGACACGTCACATTATTTTAAGAGATGTTTTATCATCCTTGCGTTCGGTTCAAAAAATGTCTTGATTTTTTAAGAATATCCGGTTATTAATTCACTCTTAAAATTATTTACCCCTAATATTCTGAGAACATCCTCAGATATGGTATTAATATTTTTAAAGCCTTACTAATAAAATCCGTTTAGAAGCAGAATTTAGATGAGGCATCTAGGTGAGTAAAACACTTGTTTTGGATGCCTTGTTCTTTTTATAAAGCTATGGAATATAAAATTCAATATAAAGATCAACCTGTTGTGATCATTGAAAAAGATTCCCTTTCAGGTCTTGATGCCCTGAAACATCTTGGAGTCAAGGCCCTGGACAGGGTGCTTGCCGTTAAGGTTAACGGCAGGTCCAGCGACCTTTCGGCAATCGTTGAACCCGAATCCATGATTGAACCTGTTTATGCCGACTCCAAAGATGGCCTTGAGATATTGCGACACAGCACATCCCATGTCATGGCGATGGCTGTAAAGGAGCTTTTTCCAGGGGTAAAGGTTACTATCGGTCCGGCGATAGAAAACGGTTTTTATTATGACTTTGATTTTGAAAGACCTTTTAAAGAGGAAGACCTTCCCCTTATTGAAGAACGGATGGAGGCGATAATTAAACAGGACCTGCCTTTCACCAGGGAAGAGATCACTGCAAAAGAGGCAATAGAACGATTCAAATCCCAGGGAGAAATCTATAAGGTAGAAATCATAGAAGATCTTGGCGCAGAAAAGGTCTCTGTTTACACCCAGGGAAATTTTTCCGATCTATGCAGAGGGCCGCACATACCTTCAACCGCCAGGATAAAGGCCTTTAAGCTCACAAAGACGGCAGGGGCATACTGGCGAGGGGATGAGAAAAGGGCAATGCTCAGCCGCATCTACGGCACTGCCTTTGATGACAGAAAGGCATTAAAGCAGCATCTCCAGAGGATCGAGGACGCCAAAAAAAGGGACCATGTAAAACTGGGCAGGCAACTTGATCTCTTTAACACATATGAAGAGATCGGTTCAGGGATGATTGTCTGGCACCCTAAAGGCGGGATACTGCGGCATCTTATTGAGGATTTCGAGGTAAAGGAACACCTGAAACGCGGTTATGACATTGTCAAAGGTCCTCAGATACTGAAGACGGCCCTCTGGGAGAAATCCGGTCACTTTGACCATTACCGTGAAAACATGTATTTCACTGATATAGATGAACAGTCCTATGGGATAAAACCCATGAACTGCCTGTCTCATATGCTTATATATCGCTCGGCAATAAGAAGTTACAGGGACCTCCCCAAAAGATATTTTGAACTTGGCCTGGTCCACCGGCATGAGCGTTCCGGCGTCCTTCACGGGCTTACCAGGGTCAGGGCGTTTACCCAGGATGACGCGCACATACTTTGCACCCCTGAACAGCTTAACGGCGAGATAAAAGGAGTGCTTGATTTTGTCAAGGAGGTTATGGCAATCTTCGGGTTCGAATATGAACTTGAGATAAGCACCAGACCGGAGAAATCCATCGGCTCTGATGAAGACTGGGAAAAGGCTACAAATGCCTTAATAAAGGCTGTGGAAGAGAATTCCCTCCCGTACACAATAAACAAGGGGGACGGTGCCTTTTACGGACCGAAGATCGATATAAAGCTCAAGGACGCCCTTGAGAGGAAATGGCAATGCGCCACGGTTCAATGCGATTTTGCCTTGCCTGAGAGGTTTGATCTGACATATATTGATAAGGACGGCGCCAAGCGTCGGCCGGTTATGATCCACAGGGTCATACTGGGTTCAATTGAAAGATTTATAGGCGTCATGATAGAACATTATGCAGGGGCTTTCCCTGTCTGGCTTTCGCCGGTTCAGGCAAAGATACTTACAGTAACAGACAGAAACATCCCCTATGGGGAAAAGATTTTAAAAAATCTTATCGAGGCAGGCATAAGGGTTGAAGGCGATTTCAGGAATGAAAAACTGGGCATGAAGGTAAGAGAGGCCCAGATGCAGAAGGTCCCCTATGCGCTTATTATCGGCGACAGGGAATCACAGGATGAAGGTGTCACCCCCAGACTCAGGGATGGAAGCAACCTGAGTTTTATGAAGGAAGGGGAATTTATTAATCGCATTCAGGATGAATGCAAAAAAAGGAGGTAATGCTATAACGACTAAGTCCGATGAAATCATGGTAAATGAGATGATCAGCGCGAAAAGCGTAAGGGTTATCTCAGATGATGGCAGCCAATTGGGTATTTTACCTACCCAAGAAGCTATAGAATTGGCAAGCGACAAGGGTCTTGATCTTGTAGAGGTTGCACCGAACGCCGATCCGCCGGTGTGCAGGATAATGGATTACGGCAAATATAAATATAAGACCAGTAAAAAGGTGCAGGAGACCAGGAAGAAAGGAAAGGCTGCTCAGCTTAAAGAGATCAAGTTGCGACCCAACACGGAAGAGCATGATATTGAAACCAAAATAAGGAATGCAAAGAAATTTCTGATCAAGAAAGACAGGGTTAAAATAACCCTTATGTTTAAAGGCAGAGAGCTTACTTACAAGGATGCGGCAATTGTATTGCTCAACAGGATCGCAGAGGATGTCAAAGAAGAGGGCTCAATAGATCAGGAACCAAAGCTGGAAGGTCGCAATATGACCATGCTGATCGTGCCGAAATAGACTTTTTCTTTATAGAAATAAGAAATAATTCCCTTATCCGATCCTTTTGCTGAAAGGATTATCAAGCCTTATATAAGGGATAGAGGAATGATTCTGACTATATCTTGTTTATGACCGGATTATCATCGGATAACCGGCCGTTTAACAATAATGGTCATAAATTATTGTAATAACATGGAGGATTTAGAATGCCGAAAATGAAATCAAATAGTGGCGCAAAAAAAAGGTTCAAGGTCACTGGCACAGGAAAGGTTGTGAGGGCTAAGGCAAATAAAAGCCATATCCTCACCTCAAAGACTACCAAGAGGAAGAGAAACCTGCGCAAATCAACTATTGTTGATTCAGCAAACATGGATAACATGAAAAGGTTGCTGCCCCATATGTTTTAAATCTTCATGATTTAATGATATGCCTGATCATGAAGATTTTTAAATTGATTATTATTAAATAGAAAGAGGTATTACAAATGCCAAGAGTAAAAAGAGGCTTTAAGGCCAGACAAAGACGCAATAAAATACTTAAAGCGGCCAAGGGATACAGGGGCGGTCACAGCAAGGTGTTCAGCACGGCGGCTGCTACCGTCATGAAGGCAAGGGTTTACGCCTATCGCGACAGAAAGGTCAGAAAGAGAGAATTCAGGAAACTCTGGATCATTCGAATCAATGCCGCTGCCAAAGAGAACGGGTTGTCATACAGCAAACTTATGGGCGGACTTATAAAGGCCGGGATCGAAATTGACAGAAAGGTCCTCTCCGATATGGCCATACATGATCCTGCTGCATTTACAAAAGTAGCCGATATGGTGAAATAACTATCTTCGAGTAGTCTTATAAATTACAGGAATATTGTGGCTTTGCTTGAAATGCCAAAAGTCATCTTTTCCGTAAATTGAAAATGCCGATACCTTGGGCCTCGTTTGTGTAATCAAGCGGGGCCTAAGCGTTCGAAGGTCTTTTACCTATTATTTTATAATCAGATAATGAAAGAACAATTAATCAAAATACAGGAACAGGCTGCCGGGGAAATCAGCTCCGTCCGTTCTCTTGATGATCTGGAAACATTCAGGATACAGTACCTCGGTAAAAAGGGCCATGTCACATCCGCCCTTAAAAAACTTGGAGAATTGTCTCCGGAGGAGAGACCCGAGATCGGGCAACTGGCAAACCGCGTCAAGGCTGAGATCTCAGCCATGTTGGAAGAGGCGCGGAACAGGCTTAAATCCGGTGATCTGAAAAAAGAATGCCTGGATGTCACCCTCCAGGGCAGGGAACCGGGAAGGGGCCATCTGCATCCTATTGATATCGTCAACAGGGAGATATGCGATATCTTTGTAAAGATGGGATACAGGATCGTACAAGGTCCTAATGTTGAACTGGATTATTACAATTTTGAGGCCTTGAATTTCCCCAAGGACCATCCTGCCAGGGACATGCAGGACACATTCTATGTCTCTGAAGGGATAGTGTTGCGGACGCATACTTCCCCTATGCAGGTAAGGGTTATGGAGAAACAACAACCCCCTGTCAGCATCATTGCGCCCGGCAAAGTCTACAGAAGCGATTCGGATGTATCTCACACGCCTATGTTTCACCAGGTGGAAGGGTTGCTTGTTGACAAGGGGATTACCTTCGGCGATCTCAAAGGGACGCTTACTAGTTTTATCCACCGGATGTTCGGCACAGCCACTGCCGTGAGGTTCAGACCGAGCTTCTTCCCCTTTACAGAACCAAGCGCAGAGGTGGACATCCAGTGTGTGATATGCGGGGGAAAAGGTTGCAGGACATGCGGGAACAGCGGATGGCTTGAGATACTCGGATCAGGCATGGTTGACCCGGCTGTTTATGGGTTTGTGGATTATGACCCTGAAATATATTCCGGATTTGCCTTTGGAATGGGCATAGAGAGGGTAACCATGCTGAAATACGGGATAGATGACATACAGCTGTTTTTCAGGAATGACATGCGTTTCTTAAGACAGTTTTATTAAGATATAGGATAGACGGGATGAGGATAAGTCTAAACTGGTTAAAAGAATATATTGATACAGATCAATCGCCCGAGGAACTGGCGCATCTCCTTACTATGACCGGGCTTGAGGTGGAAGGCATTGAACCTGTCGGGCAGTCGCTTGATGATATCATAGTCGCCAAGATCATCTCTGTTGAAAAGCACCCTAACGCAGACAGGCTCACCAACTGTCTTGTGGATACAGGAAAGGAACAGGTCCCGGTAGTGTGCGGCGCGCCCAATGTCAAGGCAGGCGCCAAGGTTGCCATGGCCGTCCCAGGTGTCACCCTTCCAGGAGGCTTACTTGTAAAGAAAGGCAAGATCCGCGGCGAGATCTCAATGGGAATACTCCTTGCCGAAGACGAGATGGGGCTTACCGATGATCATTCCGGCATAATGATACTTCCTGATGAGCTGGAGACAGGCGTAAACCTGACATCCGTATTTCCTGTAAAGGACTATATACTGGACATCTCACTCACGCCCAACCGCCCTGATTGCGCCTCGGCAATAGGCGTCGCAAGAGAAATTGCCGCACTCACAGGCAAAGAGATCCATATGCCTGATACGCAATATAACGAAACAGGCGCTCCCATAAATGAACTTGCAGATGTCGTTATCGATGATATTACCGGGTGCCCGAGGTATGCAGCCGGCATGATACAGGGCGTTGAACTCAAGACATCCCCCTACTGGATGAGATACAGGCTATATGCCTCAGGCGTCAGGGCCATTAATAATGTCGTGGATATTTCCAACTATGTGCTTATGGAGATGGGACAACCGCTCCATACCTTTGATTATCGAATGCTCGCAGGACACAGGATCGTTGTCGCGAGGGCAAAGGACGGGGACATCTTCACCACACTTGACGGCCAGGCCCGCACCCTTAACAGCAGGCATCTCATGATCCGTGACGGCGAAAAACCGGTTGCCCTTGCAGGCATCATGGGAGGGCTGAACTCAGAGATCAAATCCGACACAAGTGATGTGCTTGTTGAGAGCGCCTGTTTTGACCCCTTAACCATCAGGAAAGGCGCAAAGGTCCTGGGGCTTTCTACAGAGGCATCCTGGCGGTTTGAACGGGGGATAGATATCATTGGCGTTGAAACCGCCCTGAAAAGGTCCCTGTCACTTCTGGCTGACCTGACAGGCGGAAAGGTGTGCAAAGGAATAATCGATAATTATCCCGCGCCTTACAACCCCTCGGTGATTGAGCTCAGGGTTAAAAAGGTAAACGACTGTCTCGGCACTTCTCTTAAAAAGGAGGAGATTGCACCCTATCTGAAGGCCATTCAGATGGAGGTCAGAGATATTGATGAAAACAGACTGCATGTCAAACCGCCGTCATTCCGTGTAGATATTGACAGGGAGATTGATCTTATAGAAGAGGTGGCCAGGCTGCACGGTTATGATAATATCTCTGCAACCTTTCCCCGGATAAGTTCATATAATGATGCCGACGACCCTTCCATCAAGCTTCACGATCAGGCATGCAATATAATGACCGGCATGGGTTTCAGCGAGATCATAACCTTCAGCTTTTTATCTCCTGATTCCGCCGATAAACTCGGGGCAGGGGATGACGACAATTATTTGCGATCATTTGTGAGACTCCAGAACCCCCTTACCGTCGATCAGTCTGTGATGCGGACATCTTTGCTTCCCGGACTTCTTGACACGATCAAGGAAAATATCGATAATGGTGAGCAGGATCTCAAGTTTTTTGAGTGGGGAAATATATTCATCAGACGCGAAAACGAGCCCCTGCCCTCTGAGAAGCTTATCCTTGCAGGCATTATGACCGGTCTTTACGGACAGAAGGCATGGCATAATAGCGCAAGAGAGACGGACTTCTTTGACATCAAGGGCGCGGCCGATGTATTATTGAAGTCTCTTGGCTATAAAGAGCCGGTCTTTAAAAGAGACAGCAGCATCACAGGATATGATAAGGATGCCTCATGCGGGATCTATATATCCGGCAGATGCATAGGTCATGCGGGCAAAACAGCTGCTGCAGTAATGGAGAGATTTGATATAAAGGCAAAGTCTTCCTTTATATTCGAGATTGATATAGATGCCCTTATCGGAAAAGACCTTGAGCCGATTATTAAATATACCCCATTCAGCAGATTCCCGGCGGTAAAAAGAGACCTGACCGTTATAGTAGATGAAGCTGCAGAGAGCAGCCTGATAAAGGATGTCATAAAAAGGGAAGGGGGCGAACTGATTGAATCAGTAAGCATCTTTGATGTCTTTAAGGGCGAAAAGATCGGTCCAAACAAGAAGACCGTAAGCTTCAGGATCATGTACAGGTCGATGGAGTCGACCCTTGACGGCAACATGATCAACAAGCTCCATGAAAAAATAACCGGAAGGATAATAAAAGAGACAGGCGGAACTTTAAGCGAGGGTTAAGGAGATCATGAAGATCCCTGATAACAAGCGATATTTCCGTATTGGCGAGGTAAGCCGTATCATCGGCGTAGAACCCTATGTCCTCAGATACTGGGAGAGCGAGTTCGCCCAGATAAGACCTTCCCGGGCCGATTCCAAACAAAGGACCTACCAGAGAAAAGACCTGGAGATCATCATTGAGATCAAGAGGCTCCTCTATGAGGAAAAGATGACTATTGAAGGGGCCAGGAAGAGATTGTCTGCTATGAAACGCTCCGGGTCCGAACCAGCCGATCCAAAGGATTTTATCAGGGACCTGAAAAGAGAACTCCAGGATATAGTCGAACAACTGGACTGACCGCCTCCTCACAACCATGTTTTAATCTGTTAAAACCAATAATCTGCCTTCTGATAAAAAGGGTGAATCATGAATATTAAATCCATTGCATTTATATTTGTTATTTTTCTCTTCACAAGTCAGGCATGTGAAAAAATGATCAATGAACCTAAAGAATTCAGAGGCAAGAAATGGGGAGCCGATATAAGTGAATTTACCGATATGGTGAAAGCAGGAGATCTCGACGGCATTCAAAGATACTCTAAAAATAACGATAAGTTGAATATAGGCGAGGCCGTACTTGATGAGATCAAATACGATTTTTATAAAGGCAAATTTTATGCAGTCAGAATAAAGATCTATGATCGTGAAAGTTTTGATAAGATCAGGGAAACATTATCTGAAAACTACGGGTATAAGGATTCTAAAACAGAAGGGGATCAAGAATATATATGGGATTGGAGTAACATTAATATTAAATTAACCAGTTCAAGTTTATCGTTCTGGCTAAAATACACATATAAGCCCGTTCTAAAAGAAATAGAAGCAGATAAAAAACTAAAGGCAAAGTCTGGAATTAATGATTTATAGCTGATAATCAAGGTTATAAAAACTGAGAAATTACGCTACCCTGAATGAAGCGCAGATACCAGTATTGGGATATAAAGGATAGGGGAGCTTAAAAGCAAGATCGTTACGGGCAGACAAACAGGTCTGCCCGATCTCTTTAATCCGATGTCCTTGCAAACCTGATCTTCATTTTAAAATGTTCCGTTATGCCGGGCATAAGGGTCATGGGAAAATGAAACAGCAGGCTTGTCCCCTGATAGGTATATTCGAATCCCTCTTCAGACTTGGAGACAGTCATGATCGGATAAAACCATGATGAAAGAGGCCTTGAGAATTCAAATATCACATTCAGGTTATCCGCTTTATTAACCATTTCAAAACCGGTAAGATTGTCCTCTGCGCCTGTCTCTGACACATTCCTGATTGCCCCTGATTCCTTACACAAGTAATACCTTTGCGGGTCCTGATCGGAATAAAGATTCAGATTGAATTCACAACCGTATCTTGTCGATAAAGATTCCGGACTTTTGTTTTCAAAGAAGTAATCTATTGTGATACCGGCCCTATTTTTTACATTGATTGATTTATTAAGCTGCAATCTTGCAGTGCCTATATTCCCTTTCCTGGACAGCCGGATAAGGGCGCTGTCCTGGGTGATGTTGTCCTGTTCCAGGCGATATTCACCCTGAACAAAATCACCCTCTTCAGGATAATCATTAACCGCATAGCCCTGAAGGGTAGCATTTTCGCCCAGGAAATGGTCAAGCAGGGATATCTTGTCGTATCTGTCATAGACAAGAAGTTTAATAAGATCCTCTCCTGACTGTGAGATATCGTGAATGGACGGAATGCCATCCTTCTTTTTTTCCTTTGGGACATCGCTCGGTCTTATCTTGCCGAGTTCATAATGATATGCCTCGCGCCTCCTGGACAGAATATCGCTAAGGTTAAGGGCGCTGGCAAAATGACAGAGTTCAAATATCCCTCCGCCTTTTTTCGGGGAGAGGCCAATGCCCGTTTCATTATCCCATATGAGGATTTCATTATAACCGTCCTTGTCAATATCTTCCTTGAACATGGCAATCTTCTTTCCTGAATCTGCCATAATGGAAGTCTGGGCCTTTACAAGGTTTTCATGGACAGCGCGTCTCAGGTGCCCCAGATAGAGACCGCCAAAGACACCGTGCCAATAGGCGCAGTTGCATTGCCCCCTCCAGATATGATTTCTTGCCTCATTGTTATCAGCAGCCTTTTCACTAAGGAAGGACATCTTCTTGTGCATCCTGTTGGACTCTTCATACTTAACTAAAAAATTATCCCATATCCCGCCCCTTACAAAGGGCCTCCATTCCTCCCATCGCCCCTCGTTTTTCAGGGATGTTATTATCTTCTCAAGATTGTAGGATCGTTCGGCAGGGAGTGCCCACTCGGTCATCTCCTCATAGGACGCCTGGGGCAGATATATCCTGCCTATTGGGGGCGTTGAAGATATATATTCCCTGGGCAGCGCGGTCTGGAGCCACTCGGCATTACTTTCAAGGGATGATAAAAAGGTCTCAAGCCAGCCTTTTTGAAGGACCCATTCGTGGGTCCCCGGCCAAAGACCGAATTTTTCAACATCGTCTCCGTAAAGTGCAACGCCTCGTCCCATGTCGTTCTGAGTCTTCAGATGGCTGATAACGTCTTCTACAAACCTGAATGGTATCATGTAGCGCATGATCATTGGAGTGGCCAGGAGCTTCAGGGTGTTGCCTTCCTTTTCCGTAAGATATGGCCCGTAGATATCGTCCTGTTTAAGGCCGGCATAATAGAAATGCGTATCATCCACAACCGTGTAAGACAGGCCGGTGTCTTTCAGAACTGCAGGAAGACTCGAGTCCCAGACCCTTTCAGTAAGCCAGAAACCTTCCGGTCTTGTCCCGAAACGTTCAGTTATGTAATTATTCATCAAAAAGATCTGTCCCCTCGCATCCCTTGTCGGAATAGCTGCGAGAAGGGGTTCAAAAAAACCTCCTGACAATAATTCTATCTGTTCCCTGTCAACCATCTCACCGAGCATATCCATGCAATCAGGTTGGTTATGTTCAATCCATTCAAATAAAGGGCCTGAGATGTGAAAGCCGGTTTTCACGCCCGGATGGGCATGCAGGAGGTCCAGTACGGGACGATAGCATTTTTCATAAGCCATCTGAAATACATGATCAAAATTTCCTATTGGTTGATGACCATGCAAGACCATAACTAATTTGATCATATTATTTCTCCTCGATTAAAAATCCCAGAAGAGATCCCAATTCCATTAACATTGAGGAAATCCCGGGATTATCTTTTATTAATAAAGCGGATTCTTTATAATTGTCATTAAAAATATTCTGACATTCCCATAAATCGAATTCAATACCCTGTGAATTGGTGAGCTTTAAAAAATTAATCATATTTTTTATTGTGACGTTTTTTTTGGATTCAGCAAAGGAAATCATGTTCCTTAAGAGGAAATCCTGAGCCTTTTTTTTAAATAGGGGCTCTGTCATCATCTCCTTAAGAAATGGCGGCAGTTTTTTATCTTCTGATTTGATTTGATGTGAATCGGTATGGAAAATATATAGCAGGTTAAAAAATTTTATGAAATCAATTTCATCCTCATCATTATCCCCGGCAAGGAGATCTAAAAATTTTTCAGCAAACAACAAACGGAAGAGGTTGATTAAAAAGGAGGGAGGAGGTTCTTTAATCAAATGAAGCTGATTAACAAATTCTTCCAGTAATCCTTTATCTGCGTCTAATGAGTGTTTGACCCTGCTGTAAAAAGAATCTGCCAGGGCATTAATCATTTCAAGGCGGATATCAGGGATCAGATCACCCGAGGCAACATATTGTATATCCTGAGCCATCATTGAAAAAACAGTAATTAAAGTCTCCGGTGATTCTGAAAATACCTTTGCTATCTCATCTTTTATCAATTCATAATCAGGGGCAGAGACGCTTCCTGTAATACAACTGAATCCTTGATTTTTCTCAAGGACCGCAAGAAATCTCTTTTGCGTTTCTTTACCTGTCCTTTTTTCAATAACCCTGACTTCTCCTAATGAGGCATTTATTCCATCCTTGTCATACCGGTTTTGGCGCAAGGGCAAGACTATCTTTGAAAAAGGGTTTCTTTCGGAATCGAGGCCATTTACAAGCGACATAACGGCGTAATGGGCAGCAGCTAAGGAAGGGGTTATTTTTGATGGTTTGACCATGATCTCGTATATCCTTGCACCATTTGCATAGGACGGATCATTGCTTTCAGCGCGTGCCAGAAAATCCATTAGACCCTTTTCAAGATCATTTGGAGAAGATCTGCGGACCAAGTCGATTGCTCGGGATGCATACGCTAATATTTGGATTGACTCTAAGCCGGAGATATCATCAAAAAACCATCCGCAACTGGTAAACATATAAAGCGCCATCCTTTGCGATTCCATAAGGCAAAGGATCTCAGTATTTTCATCTTCCTTAAGCGGACTGATTGAATGCCGTTTTAGAAAAGAAGGTGTCTCCGAGACATCCAGTATCGTATTTATATAATCATTCCTGGCTTCCCAGGGATTTTTAAGCAGCTTTCCGGCGCGGTTTTCAAATATCATAGATAATTCGTTGGCGAGCCATTCAAGTCCCTTTCTTAAGGGAGTTCTCCATTTTTGATTCCATTCCCTTTTCCCGCCGACATTACATCCGCAATCCGACCGCCATCTTTCAACGCCATGTGCGCAACTCCAGGAACTATTTTCAACTATTTTAACCTCATGTTGGGGCGGGAAAAGCTCCAGAAAAGCCCCGAAGTTTATCAACCTGATCCGGTCCTCATTTTCTATATGATTAAAGAGCCATGATAACGCCATTTCCCCAAACTTGAAATGATGCCCGTAGGACTCACCATCCGTTGCTATGCTTAAAATCCTGGGACCGTCCTTGTGATTATCAAGAATATTATTGATGCGACCAAGCAGCCCTTCCCCGGAGGATAGCACCTTTTCATAGGCAATTGATCGGGATAAGGGCCCGTCATAGAAAAAGACATCAATAAATTTACTGCATGTCCTGTTTAAAAATACCCTGTACGGATGCGTAGGATCAATGCGGCCTACTGTTACATCTATCCATTCACCTTTCATTTCCTTGTCTTTTGATATGATATTGACTGGAGCGCCGGATTTACACCCTGCCGGACGTGTTGCCAAGGCCTGGGTTGGGGATAGAATCGTAAATTTGATTCCTTCGTCCGCCATGAGTTCCAGTGTCTCGGCATCAACAGCGGTTTCCGCCAGCCACATCCCTTCTGCCGCCCTGCCGAAGCGATGCCTGAAATCGGCAAGCCCCCAGCGGATCTGGGTGAGTTTGTCACGATATGAAGCCAGAGGCATAATAATATGATTATACACCTGGGCAAGGGCATTGCCATGACCGTTGTATCTTTTTTGGCTGGTTTTATCCGCAGCTAATATCTGGGAGTATATCCAGGGTTGTTTGACTTCAAGCCAGGATAAAAGGG
>Ga0153915_10003947_pt1 | contig 13629 bp, 19 predicted proteins | sample Opewatmetagenome_2_FD_107003 | JGI IMG/M metagenome (GOLD analysis project Ga0153915, IMG submission 107003) | Freshwater wetland microbial communities from Ohio, USA - Open water 3 Core 3 Depth 3 metaG | ecosystem: Environmental > Aquatic > Freshwater > Wetlands | place: USA: Ohio, Lake Erie... | reverse complement strand
GACGAGTACGGCGCCGGCGTCGTCGAGCGGACATGGTATACTGACGGCACGCAGCTCGTGCAGGTGCGGTTCCAGTCGGGCCGGGGGGGGAAGTTCCTCCCGAAATACGCCCACTTGGAAAGGGTGGACTTGGGGTGATGAACAACCAACGGCATCTCATGAAGGACGGCCAGGGCGGCCTGGATTTCCGCCGCATGCCCATCCAGAAGGTGGGCATCCGCAACATCAGCTATCCCGTCACCGTGCGGGACAAGAGCCGCAAGACCCAGCAGACCGTGGCCACTGTAAGCCTCTCGGTGAACCTCCCGCACGCCGCGCGCGGTACCCACATGAGCCGCTTCATCGAGGTGCTGGACCGGTTCAAGAACGAGGTAAGCTACCAGAGCCTGGACCTCATGCTCATCGAGATCAAGAAGGCGCTGAAGGCCGAGGAATCGCACGTGGAGCTCTCCTTCCCGTTCTTTCTCCGCAAGAAGGCGCCGGTCTCGGGGCTGGAGTCCCTGCTGTCCTACGAGTGCGCGATCGAGGCCACCTACGTCCATCACCTTGAGATCGCCACCCGCGTGGCCGTCCCGGTCCACACGCTGTGCCCCTGCTCGAAAGAGATCTCGGAGTACTCGGCTCACAACCAGCGCGGGACCGTGTCCATCACCGTCGGCATGACGAAGTTCGTCTGGATCGAGGACCTGATCCAGATCGCGGAGGATTCCGCCTCCTCCCCGGTGTACGCCCTGCTGAAGCGGGAAGACGAGAAGTACATCACCGAGCACGCCTACGAGAACCCGCGATTCGTGGAGGACGTCGTGCGGGAGGTCGCCCTGCGGCTGGAGAAGCTGCCCGGCCTGCGCTACCACGTGGTGGAAGTGGAGAACTTCGAGTCGATCCACAACCACAGCGCCTATGCGGTCATTGCCAAGAGGGCAGATGGCGAGTGATCCGCCGCTGCTCGGGCTGGTCCCCCCCATCCGCCGGGCCCGGGGCTTCCGCCTGTACGACGTGCGCGGACGGCGGTATCTCGACCTGTTCCGCGACGGAGCGCTCCTGGGACACCGCGAGGCCGGGACGCTCACCGCGATGAAGGCAGTGCTCTCGCAGGGGCTCGCCTCGCCGCTGCCCTCGGTCTGGGAGCGGCGGCTCCTCGGGGTCCTCGCGCGCCTCTTTCCCGGGTACCCCGAGGTGCGGCTGTACGCGTCGCCGGACCGGGCGCGCGCGGCGGTCCGCGCCTGGCTGGGCGGCGACGGCCCGGCGGACGGGGAGGTGAATGACCCGGCCGTGGACCGCCCGGCCCGGGACGGCAGGCCGGGCGCCGCTGCCGCCGCGGCGTTCTGGCGCCCCTTCCTCCCCGTGCCCGCCGCGCGGGCTGTCCTCCCCCTGCTGCCCGTGCGCGTCGGCGGATGTCCTTCCCCGGTGTGCTTCGACGCGGAAGTGCCCTCCCGGGTTCCCCGGTCGGACGCCATCCCGGGTTTCATCCTCGCCGGCGCCCTTCGGGGGCTGGCGGCTCTCGCTTCCCTGAAGCCGGCGGGCTCCTGCCCGCTTTCCACCCCGGCGCTGGACCGCGTCCTGGACGCCGCCCCGGGCTGGTTGCGGGTCGGACCGTACGTGACGGCTCTCTTTGACGAGGCCGAATATGCCCGCGTGCACGAGGAGTTCCTCCGCACGGGCGTTCTGCTCAACCCCTGCTGCCCCGGTCCGAGCGTGCTCCCCGGGGACTGCTCCCCGGGAGAATCGCGCCTGCTGGCCGGGCTCTTCACCCGCATTCCTGGAGGATGACTATGGGATTCGCGGCATTTGCACAAGATGCGTCGCGCCTTGCCCTTGGAGCATTCGCCACCTTCGGCGCGATCCTCCTGTGGTCGCGCACGCGCGACCTCGCGTGGACGTTCCTCATCATCGCGGCCATCCTCACGTACGCCGACATCGTGCTGGCCACCCTTCGCGGGTTCGGCATCCTCGGGGAGGATCTGCTCAACTACCGCGGCGTGCCGGTCCTGCAGATCGCCCTGGCGGACCTCCCCCTGCTGTTCGCGGGCCTGGGATTCGTGATGGCCGCCGCGAGGAAAAGGATCCCCTGACCGTGCCGCCCATCCGCGTGGTCCCGGCCCGGGACGAGTCGAACATCGAGCAGAAGCTCGTGACCCTGCTCCTGGCGGCGGTCCAGGAGAAGCCGGACCTCATCATGTCCGTGTTCGCCGGTACGCCTGCCTTCGGCACCTACCGGCTGCTGGTGGAGCGGGCCCGGGCGGAGCTCGTGGACTTCACTCGCGTCCGTTTCGTCGTGTTCGACGAGCTCATCCCGCAGGCCGGCCCGGCTGGCCGTGCGCCAGTTCCGCAGGGCACGTCGGGGCGTTTCCGCGCGGTGCTGGACGAACGGCTCTTCATTCCCCTGGCGATTCCCGCGGAGAACATCGTCGCCTTCTCGCCGCAGGGCGACCGCGCGGCGGAAGCCGCGCGGGTCGCGAGCTTCCTGGCGGTCTCGGGGATCGACATTGCGCTTCTCTCGGTGGATTCCCGCGGGCACATCGGGTTTCACGTGACGGGATCCGACCTGGAATCCGCCGCCGGCATCGTCCGGGTGGAGAACTCGCAGCGCTGGGAGGCCGCCGAAGCGTTTTCCCTGGGCCTCGCGGACCTCGCGAAGGCCACGCGCATCCTCCTGTTCGCCTCGGGCCGCAACCTGGCGGAGATCGTGCAGCGTCTCACCGAGGGGACCTTCGACCCCTCCGTGCCGATCTCGGTCCTGCAGCGGCACGGCAACGTGTTCCTGATCGCCGACGGGGGCGCCCTCTCCGGCATCTCGCGCGAGGAGAGGATCCACGGCTTCTACTCGGGATTCTTCATCGTGGATTCCCACACCGTGCCGTCCGGCCGGCGCGTGCTCGTCGTCTCTCCCCATCCCGACGACGCCCCCATCAGCGTGGGCGGGGCCATGGCGATGCTGAGCGGGACCAACCGCGTGGTGACGGCCGTCATGACCACCGGGCACCGCTCGTTCATCTACGGCACGCAGAGGGGCGAGCGGATCTCCATCCGCGAGGCGGAGGCCGTGAAGGAGTCGCGGTTCCTCGGCGCCGAGCCGCGCTTCCTGCGCCTTCCGTTCTACGACAGCAACTACGAGGTCGGCGAGAGGGACCTCGAGCTCTTCCTCGCGCTGCTGCGTGAGCTGGAACCGGACTGGATCTTCATGCCGCACCCGAAGGACAGCCACCCCGCGCACATGGCCAGCCGGACCGTGGTGCTGGAATCCCTCCGTCGCCACCTTGCCGGCTCGCGACGGACCGTCGATCTGTGGAACTACGAGGGCCCGTGGGCGCTGTTCAACCGGGGCGATTTCAACGCCATCGTGACCGTGCCGAGACTGGCTTTCGAGCGGAAGCTGCAGGCCATCCGGGCGCACGAATCGCAGACGGCCCGCACGCCGTACGACGTGGCCGCGGAAGCCCTCGCGCGGCTGCGCTCCGCCCTGGTGCCGGAATCCGAGCTTGCCGGTTTCGGGGCGCGGCCGCCGAGGCTGGACGCGTGGCTGGAGCTGTTTCAGCGCGAGACGGCGAGGGCAGAGCAGGCCGGCCTGGCCCCCGGCGTGGATGTGCCGGTGCAGGAGTAGGCCTGCAATGAAAAAGCCCGGCGTTCCGCCGGGCTTTTTCAACGTCGGCAGCCGCCGCCCACGCGCGTGGCGCGGGCCGCGGCGCCGGGCGTCGCTACTCGATAAGAATCGCCTCTGCCGGGCAGTCGGCCGCCGAGTCCCGTACTGCCTTCTCGAGGTTGGCGGGGACGTCCGGCGTGATGACCTCCGCGGTGTCCTTTCCCATCTTGAAGACCTGGGGCACTCCGTCCGTGCACAGGCCGCACGCCGTGCACAGGTCGGGGTCAATCCTCACCTTCATCGCTTGCTCCTTCCTGTTCGTGATTGCCCGCCGTTCCGAGAGGCCTGGGGGCGGCCATAGATTACCTCAAAACACCTCCGGTTTCAATATGGATTGACACTCCCATCGATTTCGCTATCCTTGGCGAAGAGTACCGTAGCATCAATCGAGAGTGGGGGGTTTCCATGATCGCTCTTACCATCGGCATCATCCTCATCGTCTTCGCCGTGTACTCCGTGCTACCGGTGTCGTGGAGCCTGCAGTGGTGGCCCGAGGTGATCCAGTTCCTCAAGGGGGGAGTCCCCATCCTTGCGGTGTTCATCGGCCTGATCGCTTTCTTCGTCGGCGTGGCGGACATCAAGGACAAGATGGAAGCGAAGAAGGAAGAGGCGGAGGAGAAGGAAGAGGCCAAGAAGGCAGACTCCGGCACCACTTGACATTCCCCCGCCGGTATGTAAATTTAGCACTCCTGCGGCCGTCGCGCCGCATTTTTCTTCAACCGGAAGGATTGCTGGAAGCGATGAAAACGATATTCGTGAAACCTGCCGACGTCGAGCACAAGTGGTACCTGGTCGACGCGGAAGGCAAGGTGCTGGGCCGGTTGGCCTCGCGCGTCGTGGCCGTGCTGCGCGGCAAGAACAAGCCCGAGTACGCCCCGCACTGGGACATGGGAGACTCGGTGGTCATCATCAACGCGGGCAAGATCCGGGTGACCGGTCGCAAGCCCGCACAGAAGATGTACTATCGCCATTCCCGCTATCCCGGCGGGTTCCGCGCCGAGCCCTTCGAGAAGGTGTTCGCCCGGCATCCGGAGCGGCCCCTGGAGCGGGCCATCGAGGGCATGCTTCCCAAGGGAGCGCTCGGCCGCAAGATCTTCAAGCGCCTGAAGGTGTACGCGGGGCCGGAGCATCCGCACGCCGCTCAGAAGCCTGTTCCGCTCGACATTTCCTGAAAGAGAACGAGGAGAGAGACCCTTGGCGAAGAATTTGAGCGTTGCGACCGGCAAGCGCAAGACATCCATTGCCCGCGTATTCCTCCGTGACGGGGCGGGAGCCATCACGATCAACGGCAAGACGGTGGAGGAATACTTCGCCGGCATGCTCACCGCGCAGAGTGTGCGCGCCCCGCTGGACGTTACGAACACGACCGGCAAGTTCGACGTGCTCGTCACGGTCCGGGGCGGCGGGGTGGCCTCCCAGATCGAGGCGTGCCGGCACGGCATCGCCCGGGCCCTGAACGCGTACGACGCGACCAACCACGTGGCGCTTCGGGCGAACGGGTTCCTGACCCGCGACCCCCGCATGGTGGAGAGGAAGAAGTACGGACAGGCCGGAGCCCGCCGCAGGTTCCAGTTCTCCAAGCGCTAACCGCGCGGTCGGTGAATCCGCCGGCGGGGGCGCCGATTCCACGGATTCCCCGGCCGGCCGCCAGGTTGTCTCGGTAGAGCTCAAGGGAGCCGCCGGAGAGATGGTGCGAATCCATCTCTCCGACGGCTCTTTTTTCCTGCTCCACGCCGAGATCTTCGCGCGCTCGGGCCTGTCTGCGGGCATGGAGATCGGGCCGGACGTCGTTGCCCGGCTCTCCGCCCGGTCCGAGCGGGTGCGAGCGCGCATCGCCGCGCTGCGGCTGCTCTCCCGGTCCGCTCACACCCGCCGGGGCCTCGCGAGGAAGCTCGCCGCCAGGGGCTTTGAGCGTCCGGCGATCCGCTACGCCCTTGCGCGCATGGTGGAGCTGGGGTACTGTGACGATCGCGCGTTCGCCGAGTCGTGGATGCGCCTGCGGCTCGCCGGGGGAAAGAACGGGGCCGTGGCGCTGCTCCGGGGACTCCTCGCACGGGGAGTCGAAAAACCTCTCGCCCAGGAGGTGGTGAGCGAGATGTATCCGCAGGAGGACGAGGTCCGGGACGCCCGGCGGCTCACCAGGGGACTGTCGCGCGCCGCGGCCATTCGGCGGCTCGCCGGGCGGGGATTCCGCTCCCGGGCTATCGCGGCGGCGATCCGGGGGATTCCGGGAAAAGGTCGTGAACGACCGGCGGACTGAACCCGAACCGTTCTTCCAGAACCGCGCGGGCGAGGTCGATCGCCCGCCCGCAGCCATCCAGCACGGCGGAATCGGAGGAGGCTACGATCCCGGCCGATGCCTTCAGGGGAAAGTCGGCGCTCGGCGCGAGGGTGACCTCCGCGGCGCACGGCAGGCCGGCGAGCCGGACCCGCAATTCTTCCGCCATCCGCGCCGAGAAGGCGATCGGCAGATCCAGGTAGGCTTCGACCCGGGAGGGGGAGAGGCGTGTGATCATCGCCATGATCTCCTGCAGCGCTCGCGGCGTGAGGGCTCCCGTGCGGTAGCTGCCGTGAGTGGCCGACGCATCCCGTACCACGCCGTCGTCCGCGAGGAAAAGGGTCTCGCCCTTGAGATAACTTTCCACCGTGATGAGGACGTTGTACCAGTCCAGGGCCACCAGTTGCCCGGACGCAGCCTGCAGTGCAACGAGCTTCACCTTGCGGCGCGCCGCAATTTCCTCCACTATCACTCCGCGGAACAGGCAATTGCGCTGCACGCGGGAGAGTCGGTGCCGATCTCCCACCAACTTGAGCGTCGCTTTTTCGGGATAGCCTCTCTCGCGAAGCAGTCGGTAGGTGGCACAGGCCTCTGCGAAATCATAGGTTGACATTATTGATATAATTGCTTTACTAAATAGTATTGAGAAACGGTCCGCACCAATTGAAAGGATAGCAGACATGGCGAAAAAGGAAAAGAAGGTAAAGATCTTCTCGGCGCTCGAGGTTGCGGACATCTGCGGCGTGGTCAACCAGACCGCGATCAACTGGATCAAGAACGGGTTCCTCAAGGCGTTCATGACGCCGGGTGGACAATACCGCGTGTACGCCGAGGACCTGCTGGCGTTCCTGACCTCGCGCGGGATGCGCGTCCCGGAGGATCTCGTGGAGGGCAGCGACGCCGGGCCGGACTGGAAGCGCCTCCTCATCGTGGACGACGACGAGGACATCAACATGCTGCTGAAGCGCTACCTCAGCCGGATGTCGCCGGGGCTCACCGTCCAGCAGGCCTTCGACGGCTTCGAGGCCGGCAAGCTCATTTCCGAGTCGCGCCCGGGGGTGATCGTGCTGGACATCAACCTCCCCGGCATCGACGGGCACAAGCTGTGCCGGCGGATAAAGGAGGACCCCACCCTTGGCTCTCCCGTCATCATCGCCATCACGGGAGTCGACGACGAGGGGACGGGCGAGCAGATCCTCGGGGAGGGCGCGGACGCGTTCCTCCGCAAGCCGCTGGATTTCGACCGGCTGTGGTCGACCATCGAGCAGCTCAGCGCCGCGCGCGAGGGCAGGGAGGCCCGGGCGTGAGCGACCCGCGCGTGGTCCTCGTCGTGGAAGACGAGGACCCGATCCGCCTCACCCTGAGAGACTATCTGAGGAAGAAGGGTCACGAGGTGATCGTGGCCTCGGACGGCGTCGGCGCCATCAAGCAGATCCTCGATCACCCGGTGAGTCTGATCGTCACCGACTACCGCATGGACATCTTCGGCGGGGACTACTGGATACGGTTCCTGAGGGAGTTCTGCCCTCGGAAGAAGGTCATCATCACCAGCGGTTTCCTTCAGCCGGAGTTTCCCATTCCGTATCCCGTCGTGTACAAGCCCTACGACTACTCCGAGCTGGAAGGGCTCATCCGCCGCAGCCTGGAGGAGACCTAGCGCGTGCGCCGCATCGGGGCAGGAGATGACGGCTGAGACCGGAGGCGCGGGCACACCGCGCCCCGGGCCCGGGAACGCTTCGTTCCACGCCGTCGTGACCGGCCGGGTGCAGGGCGTCGGGTTCCGCTATTCCGCCGTCCGCCAGGCCCGTGCGCTGGGGCTGCAGGGCACGGTCAGCAACCGCTACGACGGGAGCGTGGAGGTGGAGGCCGAGGGGCCGGCGCCTGCCCTGGAGCGGTTTCTCGCCTGGCTGGACCGCGGCCCGCCCGGCGCGCACGTGCGTGAAGTGCAGGTCCAGTGGCGGCCATGGACAGGCCGCTTCCGCGATTTCGACGTGGATTTCTAGCACGCCGAAGGCGTGCGAAAGGGGCCCCGCGCGGCAGCTGGCTCCGCAGGAGACAGCGAGAGCGGGGGATCGGAGGACCGGGGATGTGCGGAATTTTCGGCTACGCCGGACCCGAGGCCCGGCCGGATGTGCTGATAGAAGGCATCAAGCGCCTGGAGTACCGGGGCTACGATTCCTGGGGACTCTGCCTCGCGGCGAAGGACCGCCTCTCGCTCGTGCGCCGGGTGGGGCGGATCGGCGGCGTGGATGCCTCGACCCTCCTGATGGACGGCAGCCCGTCCCGATCGGGGATCGCCCACACGCGGTGGGCAACCCACGGTGCTCCCACGGAGGCCAACGCCCATCCCCACGCGGACTGCAGCGGCCGCGTCGCCGTCATCCACAACGGGATCATCGAGAACCACGCCTCCCTGCGCGCCGGCCTGGTGGCCGGCGGGCACCGGTTCAGCAGCGAGACGGACACCGAGGTCATTCCCCACCTCATCGAGGAGATGCTGAAGGGCGAGCCGGATTTCGGTGCCGCCTTCCTGGCCGCGCTGAAGCTCCTCACCGGGGCCTACGGGATCGCGGCATTGTGGGCCGGCACGCCGGACACCGTCTACGTCGCCCGGCACGGAAGCCCGATCGTGCTCGGCGTCGGCAAGTCCTCCTCGCTCGTCGCCAGCGACCCGGCTCCGCTGGTGGCCCACACGCGTGACGTGATCTATCTCGACGATGGGGAGGCCGCGTTCCTCCACCCCGATGGGTTCGAGACGCGGACCCTCGAGGGTGCCCCGGTCAGCAAGCGGGTGCAGCAGGTGGCGTTCAGCCTCCCCGACATCGAGCGCGGGGGATTCCCCCACTTCATGCTCAAGGAGATCGCCGAGCAGCCGGAGTCCATCCGCAACGCGCTGCGCGGGCGCATCGTGCGCTCCGAGGGCACCGCGAAGCTCGGCGGGGTGGGCGAGGACCTGTTGAGGAAGATCCGCCGCTGCCACATCGTTGCCTGCGGCACCGCGAGCCACGCCGGCCTGGTAGGGAAGTACCTGCTGGAGAACCTTGCACGGATCCCCACCCAGGTCACGTTCGGCGCCGAGTTCCGCTACGCCCACCCCGTGCTGGAGCCGGACACCCTGGTGATCGCCATCAGCCAGTCCGGGGAGACCGCCGACACCCTGGCCGGCATCCGGGAGGCCAAGATCCAGGGGGCGGAGACGATCGGCATCTGCAACGTGGTGGGATCCACGATCGCCCGCGAGTGCGGGCGGGGAATCTACACCCACGCGGGGCCCGAGATCGGCGTGGCCTCCACCAAGGCGTTCACCAGCCAGCTCGTCGTGCTCAGCCTGCTGGCGATCCACCTCGGCCGGATGCGGGGCATGTCCCTCCGGGCCGGCCTGCTGTTCCTGGATGCCCTGGAGCGCCTGCCGGCGCAGGCCGCGCAGATCCTCGGGGCCAAGGAGAAGATCGCCGCGATCGCGAAGAAGTACGCTTCCTACCGGGACTTCATGTTCGTCGGCCGGCTGTTCGAGTACCCCATCGCCCTGGAAGGCGCCCTGAAGCTCAAGGAGATCTCCTACATCCACGCCGAGGGGGTGCAGGCGGCGGAGATGAAGCACGGGCCGATCGCGCTCATCGAGCCGAACGTCCCCACCGTCGTGCTGGCCGCGCAGGCGGAGATCCGGGACAAGATGATGGGCAACACGCACGAGATCCTTGCCCGGTCGGGCAAGGTCATCGCGGTGGCGCAGGACGGCGACGAGGAGCTGGCAAAGCTCGCGCAGGACACGATTTTCATCCCGAAGACCCTCGACCCGCTGGTCCCGATCCTCGCCGTGATCCCGCTGCAGCTCCTGGCCTACTACGTGGCCGTGGAACGGGGATGCGACGTGGACAAGCCCCGCAACCTCGCGAAGAGCGTCACCGTGGAGTAGCCCATGGAGCCAAGAATCGTCCTGTTCGAAGATCACCTCCTCGACGACATGAGCCCGATCTGCCTCACCCGGCCCGCCTTTGCGGTCACCTGCGCCTGCTACACCCTTCGCGACGTGGCCTGCGCGGCCGGCGGGGAGGTGGGATGGATCGTCCGCGACCACCTGGCAAAGACCACGGCCCAGCGCTTTCCTCGCGCCGTGCTGGAGACCGCGGGCCCGCGATTCTTCCTGAACGCCTCCGTGGTGCCGGACATCCGCTACGCGCAGAAAGTCCGCCAGCTCTGGGAAAAGGGGGAGCCGTTCGTGGCAACGGCGGGAGACCGGGTGTCCGCGGCACTGGTGCCGGCGGGCACTGCCGCGCCCGAGTCCCTCGGCTCGGAGAGCATCACCCCGTGGCTGCTGGAGATGAAGCTGCCGCTGCACGAGGAGGAGCTCTTTCGGACCTTCGATCACCAGTTCGAGGTCATCAAGTACCTGGAGCCGCTGTTCATGGAGAACCTCGCCCGGCGCGTCCGCGCCGGCGCCTACCGGGAGGTCGCTCCGAAAGTGTACGCGGCGGAGAACGTGTCCCTGGCCTCCACCGCCGTCCTGCGCACCGGGGACGGTCCCATCGTCTTCGAGAAGGACGTCGAGGTGGCGGATTTCGCCTACCTCGTCGGTCCCGTGCACGTCGGCGCCCGCACCCGCGTCATCGAGCGCGCTTCCCTCAAGGAGCATGTCTGCATCGGGGAGACGTGCAAGATCGGCGGGGAAGTGGAGGCGAGCATCATCGAGAGCTTCACGAACAAACAGCACCACGGCTTCCTCGGCCACTCCTGGGTGGGTTCCTGGGTGAACCTGGGAGCCGGCACCAGCAACAGCGACCTGAAGAACACCTACGGGGAGGTGCGCCTGGAATACCCCCACCGGCGCGTGGACACCGGCATGCAGTTCCTCGGCTGCGTGATCGGGGACTTCGCCAAGAGCGCCATCAACACGAGCATCTTCACCGGCAAGATCATCGGCGTGTCCAGCATGCTCTACGGGTTCGTCGGGGCCAATGTGCCGAGCTTCTGCAACTACGCGCGCTCATTCGGCCAGATCACCGAGTGCCCGGTGGACCAGGCCCTCCTGATCCAGAAACGGATGTTCGCCCGGCGCGGCATCCGCCAGACCCCCGAGGACGCGACGCTCCTGAAGGACGTCTTCGAGCTCACTCGAAGCGAGCGCCTCATCTCAGACGAACCGCCGTCCCTGTAGGGGCATCGCCGCGGTCACCAAAGGTGACATTCTCGAAGGGCGATATCGCCGGGCGCCCTCGAATGCCCCGGGCGGCCCTTGCGTGCATGGAGCCGGAGCCCTATGATGAGGCTGCAAGGGTTATGGCTTCCAATACCGTTGCTCGTGGGACGAGGAGGTGCGGGCATGCAGGAAGCGGAGAGGGTCCAGACGGAGATCCAGAGGGTCATCGGGGACGACCCCACCATCCACGATTCCAACCGGATCATCGTGCTGGTGGAGAAGAAGAGCTTCTGGAAGGGCGGGAAGGAGATCGTCGTCCTGAAGGGCAGCGTTCACTCGGAGAGCGACAAGGCGAAGGCACACAAGATCGCCGAGCTGCACGCCGCCGGGCGGGAAGTCCAGGATTCGATCACCGTCGTGCACTGACCCCGGGGCCCCGGGCGGGAAGCCCGGCGGCTCCTCACGCGGGGACGTAGTTACCCAGCTTCTCCAGGACGAACGACGCGATGCGCGGATCGATGCCCGCGCTGGCCCGGCGGAAGCGCTCGGCCACGGGGTCCCGGTCGAAGGCGCCGTCCGCCACGATGATCGGGGTCATCTTGGGGTGGCCGGGGATTTCGCCGGCGTCCACCCGGTCGTGCTGGAAGCCATGGGCCCGGGTCCACGTGAGCGCTCTCTCATGATCCGGCTTGTCGTAGCAGAGCTGGAACCCGATCGGGTGTTCCTCGGTGCCGTACCACACGATCAGGTCGAAGTAGTCGTCCGTGAACCACCGCCAAAATCCTTCCCCGACCACCTGGCGGGGATTGGAAATCTCGCTCAGCACGGCGCTCCCCCCTTTTCCAGAAGTATACTTCATCCCGGGAGGAAAATAATACCGCGATGAAGCTCGATGACCGCGTAGGCCTGATCCGCCCGGGCGTGGACCGGAGGGACGGAACCTGGGCGGACCTCGGCGCGGGCTCCGGCGCATTCACCCTCGCCCTCGCCGCGCTTCTCGGGCCGGGCGCGGTTATCCACGCCCTTGACCGCGACGCTGCCGCTCTTCGGACCCTCGAGCGGGAGGCCGCCGTCCTCCGGGAGCGTGCGGGCGAGGGCCTGGCGCCTGGAATCCTCTGCATCCCCGCGGACTTCACGCAGGAGGTGTTCCTGCCTCCCCTGGACGGGGCTCTCATGGCGAATGCGCTGCACTTCCACGCCGATGCCTGCGGAATCCTCCGCAGTGTCGCCCGGAGGCTGAAGCCGGGCGGCGTGCTCATCCTCGTGGAATACGACATAACGAGGCCCAACCCATGGGTGCCGCATCCCCTGCCGTGGTCACGCTTCCCCGAGGTGGTCGCCTGCGCGGGCCTGTCCGACGCCCGCCTGCTGGGAACGCGGCCAAGCGCGTACCATCGCAGCATGTACGCCGCCGCGTGCAGCGCGGGTGGCGCAAATCGCGCCTGACGTGTACTCTCGGCGCATGAAGGCAGCGCGCAGGCTCATCGACGACGGGGACTGGAACATGGCGTTTCTCTTCCCCGACGAGGTGGCGGAAGCCCGGTCGCGAACGGGCCTGGCCATCCTTCCCCTGGCGCCGATCGAGTGGCACGGGCCCCACCTCGCCATGGGGTGCGACGGCCTGCTCGCGCATGCCTTCGCCCGGCGGATCGCCCGTGACCTGCGAAGCCCCTATTTCCCACCGTTGTTCGTCGGCACGGAGCGCGAGCGAAGGCAGGAAACCGTGGCGGCGCTGGGTTTCGCGCCGGGTTCGTACATCGAGGGCATGGATTTCCCGGCCAACCCGGTGAAGAGCGCCTATATTCCGGAGGAGATCTTTTCCCTCGTCGTGCGGGCAACCCTCGACTCGCTCTTTCGGAGAATGGCCTATCGGGCGATCGTCATCGTGAACGGCCACGGCGCAGACAACCAGCGCGGCGTCCTGGACCGCCTGTGCGCGGAATACAACGCGGAGGGAATCCGCCGGCTGTGCTGGGTGTACCCGGGGTTCCCCCGTTCCCTCGTGGCGGGATCCATCGGGCATGCCACCGCGGAGGAATCCTCCATGCTCACGGCGATGTGGCCGGGGTGCGTGGACATCTCGCGCCTGCCGGCGTCCGGTGCTCTTCGGAACGTCGATCACGCCGTCGTGGACGGGGACACCTTCGACGGAGCCTCCACTCCGGACTTCACGGTGCGGCCGGAGCAGGACCCGCGCCTGCACACCCGGGCGGAGACCGGCCAGCGCTTCGTGGAGGAAGCGGCAAGGGAGGTGGTGGCCGACATCCGGGAGTGGCTCTCGCTCAAAGATTGAGGATCTCGTTCCCGAGGAGCCTCTCGATGACGAGGGTAGCCGCCCCGAGATCGCCGGAATCGGACTCGAAGGCGCTCTTCTCGATGGCGGTCCTCTGGGCGATACAAGGGCGATGGCATACGCCCGCGGAGAGCGTTTCCATGGCGGTGAGCGGCGCTCGGGGCTATTGGCCGGCGATCGTGAGGCAGCGGTCCCGCAACAATTCCGCCAGGGGGTTGCAGTCCTCCCGCGTGAAGCCGATGTGGGAATGCCGGCGCCAGCCCTCCGCGAAGCGGAACCGG
>Ga0153915_10003946_pt1 | contig 13635 bp, 5 predicted proteins | sample Opewatmetagenome_2_FD_107003 | JGI IMG/M metagenome (GOLD analysis project Ga0153915, IMG submission 107003) | Freshwater wetland microbial communities from Ohio, USA - Open water 3 Core 3 Depth 3 metaG | ecosystem: Environmental > Aquatic > Freshwater > Wetlands | place: USA: Ohio, Lake Erie... | reverse complement strand
CTTTCCTGTTTTTAAATCTTTCACCGGTTGATTGGCTCCCCGATGACCGAATTTCAACTTGAACGTTCTTCCTCCAAGGGCTAATCCCAGGAGCTGGTGTCCCAGGCAGATTCCAAAGATCGGCTTTTTTCCGATCAGTTGGCGGACAGTTTCAATAGCATAAGGAACTCCCTCTGGGTCGCCCGGGCCATTGGATAAAAGAATCCCGTCCGGATGCAAGGAGAGAATAGATTCGGGTTCGGCGGAGGCGGGAAGAACGGTAACCTCACAGTTCCAATCACAAAGGGAGCGAAGGATATTGTATTTGATGCCGTAGTCCAGAGCGACCACCTTCGGTCGAAAGGGGCTGGTGGAGGGTTGAGAGTGATGATTCAAAAACTGAGGATCATTCCTACTGGTCCAAGGGAAACGTTTCTCACATGTAACCTCTTTAACCAAATCTCGACCGATCAAGCCTGGAGAGGTCTTGGCTTTTTCAATCAGGCGATCTCGATCGAGGTCGTCCGTCGAAAGGACAGCTTTCATGGCACCCGATACGCGGATATGCTTGGTGATCGCTCGGGTATCCATGCCCTCCGCTCCCATGACGCGGTGACGGATCAAATAATCGGAGAGGGATTTATCTCCACGCCAATTGCTGAAGATGGAGCTGTTTTCTTTGACGATGAACCCTTCCACCTTGGGGTTCTGAGATTCGATATCCTCCCGATTGATTCCATAGTTTCCAATGAGTGGGTACGTCATCACGACAATCTGACCTTTATAGGAGGGATCGGTGAGAATCTCCTGGTAACCGGTCATGCTGGTGTTAAAAACGACCTCTCCTGCCTTCTCTCCCAAAAACCCGAAAGACCATCCTTCAAATACAGCCCCGTCCTCCAAGGCCAATATCGCTTTCTGTTTCGGTTTCATTTGTTTCCCTTTTCTTAAATCCCTCCCTGCCTACCGGCAGGCAGGCAACCCCCCTTTACGAAAGGGGGGCGAGGGGGGATTTTAATCTCCCCATAAAAAAAGACCCCCGATCCCGATTAAACAGGATCGAGGGCCCTTAAGTTGTTTGACTGGTTTGATCATACAAAAAGTTTTTACTTTACTACTAATTTTTTAACACACCCATTTCGGGTTGTCAAAATTCTCAATCAGCGGGTAACCACTTTCCCCCCCTCTCCCCTGGGGGAGAGGGATAGGGTGAGGGGAATGCATTTCACCCGTTAGGCGTACAAATATATCTTTGTCTTGGTGGGCCTGGCCATCAGTTTTTCGATTTTCGCCTGAATCTTCTTTCTCTCAGGTTGCCTTTCCCACGCGTTCCAATCCTCCACACTTTGCCAGGTGGTAATCACAATATAATTATGAGGATCATCTTGTGCTCTGAGTGTTTCCCCCGAGATATACCCCTTTGAGGGAATCGCTTTCGATCTCAATTCCCTGAGCATTTTTGCAAAATCCGATTCTTTTCCCTTCTTCACCTTCCGATCGATGATGATCCTCACTGCCATGTTTTTCCCCTCCTCGTCTTTCTTCGGATCATACCAAGACCATTTGAGGATTTCAAGTAAAAATTATGTTCCTTTTGAAGAGGTGAAATCCGCCGTGAAAGGGGGGGAGGTAACCGGCGATGCATGGCTTTGCCCTCTGCCCGATCCTTTTTCGCAATTGGCAATGATATTTGGACTCTCAATGCTCATTGTTCATTTTGCAATGATTGTTTAATGGTAGCCCTCTAATTCTCCCTTGGGTAATATCCATCGGAAGCTCTCGGGGGCAAGCGTGTGTCGCTCTCCGTCGATACGAGCTGTGAGGTGGCTGTTTTCTCTGGAAATGCCAAGGCCGAAAATCTTCTCCAGGTTCATCAGGCGCTCCACGATCTCTTCCCATTTCTTATGATCTATCGGGCGGGCCATACAACTCTTGTACTGGGCCTCATCCAGTTTACCACTCGGGTCGTAGAAGATGACTTCTCCGGCGGAGGCTCCGGCTAAGATCTTCCCTCCTTTGTAGGGAGAGTCCATCCGGTGGAGAATTCCATCATTCCCCCAGAAGAGCCCCAACATGATCACCGAGCCTCCCATGAGAGCCTGGCAGAGGTGCTCATAAGCTGTGCCTACGATGTTCACCTGCAATCCGGGGCCACGCGGATCGCTCACTGCACAAACCCAACCTCGGTCTACGATGTTGCCAAGGATGTTAAAGGTCCCACCTTTTGCAGAGTATCCCGTTACTTTACCGACGTCCCCATGGATCTCCAGGGTCCCAGAATGCATCACCATCCCTGTAAAATTCTGCGCGTGGCCGTGCACGCGCACCAGGGCGCCCATATTAAACGCACCGCAATACTCACCCGGGCTTCCATAAACATCCACGACCGTATCGGAGGTGATACCGGAACCCATACCCATTCCAATGCCGCGCTGGCCTTCCACTCTGTAGACGATGAACCTCCGCCATCCCATCCGATGGGCGTGATCGAGGAAAGGACTCAGAACGTTGGAAGGCTCCACACCTTCAGGCCGAAACCCTCGGGCATCCACCACCAAAACCTGGTTCGACTCTTCAGGTTGTTTCAACCTTCTGGCATCCGCCACCGTCATCCGGAGCATTCCGCTTCCAGCATTTATATGATCCAGCAACGCGTTGATGTGATCTCGCACGGTATGCGTTAATGCACCCCGGTCCTTGCCTCCTGTATTCCAGCCGGCTAGATGGTCGTGAATTTGGGTTAATTCCTCAAGCGCCTTCAAAGGAGAAAGGTCTTTGGTTAATCTCTCCAATGCTGCCTTGAACTCACCAAAATTCAATTCGGGCAGGCGATCCAGGCCGAATCCCTCCAGCCCCTCTTTACTAAGGGGGGGCGAGGGTGGATTGAAACCAAGGGAACGGCTTTGGTCTTCCGGGGAAGGAAACGTCCCGTGAGGGATAACTATTTTCTGGCCGAATTTGTCCAGGACTTCGTGACCTGTAATCCTGCCTTTCTCATCATAGAACACCCTGCTTACCATTCCGGGGTTGACCGTGAAGGTCAAAGGAGAGACAGTGCTTTTCATCAATCCGAGGCGGTAGAGTTCTTGCAACCCCGCATCGCTTCCTTGCTTCTCAGAGCAGATGATACTAACGAAATTTTCTCCGTCGTCATAGAGCATGGCCACATTGGGCCGGAGTAAAGAGGGATCGATAATATCCAAACGTTCGATCACCCTGTGATAAGGGTCGATGCGGCCGCATAAGTACTGATAGGGACCGTCCGGGGCGCTTTCCAGCTCCACCTCCTGGACGCGTTCGAAACGCTCTCTCATTTCAGGGGATAACTGGGTCAGACTCCATCCGGTGGTCGGGGAGAAGGATTCCACCAGGGCGTCAAAAGGGTAACGGAGGTACTGGCTGAGCAGATGGAGTTTGAGCGAAGCGACGGCTGTATCGGTCTGAGCCAGCGGGGTTAAGTTAAATTGTGTGACCCGGTTGAGCATGGTACGATAATTCGTTGTTTCTCCGTTATGAGTTAAAGCCGTGTGCAGTTCGGCAAAAGGATGAGAATTCATCTGGTCCACCACAGAACCCGTGGCCAGCCGGCGATGAATAATGTTCACCGGGGCTTCAGGAAGTTCCCATGGGATATGCGAACCATCGCTCTTCCAGCAGCCGGAATTCTTCCCGCAAGAAAGCACGGCTACTTTCTTCTGCTGGCCTTCCACATAATTTTCTCGCGTGATCCTGCGGGCAAGCCGATAGATATACTCGTCCTCGGCTTCCTGCAAGAACTCCGTATTTCTTCTGTAATTTTCAGTCGCCAGTGTTTGATAACGTATCTGTCGGGGCGGCCAGATCGTATCCTTCAGCAGGTCATTTTCTATGAAGCGATAGAGTTCTTCCTGGCGGACGCGCACAAAGAATCGAAACACATCGCCTGGGTCTTTGTCTCCAAAAATACGAAAGTCTTCTTCTTCCCCCCGGGGATCGCGCCGGTACGGGATCCGGGATCGTTTCAAGTCGCCAACGCCATCGTCCACTTTCAGGCCTTTGAAGTACTTCTCCACGATCTGCTTAACAATCTCTAGGCGGATACCCAAAACTCTTTCCCTCGCCCGTTGACGGACCTTTCTCGGATGGAGTCCGAGATCGCGGGCAAGGTGTTCTGCCTCCACATCCTCCTGAAAGATGCCTTTGACCAATAGGTGAAGGGCATAGTGATCGAGGTGATGTGGGTAGCACCCTCCTTTCCAAATTCCGACGCCATCCATGCCACGGTTTGCCATCCGGTCGAGCATAAGATCCATCACATGGCTCGGGATGGAACGATTGGAGACAATGGCTGCCACGCCGCAATCCGAAGGTGATTGAATTGCCTCCTTTAGCGAGGGCTCCTCGGCAAAAGTCTCTCGATCTCGCCCGGCTGTCGGAAGAGAATTGGAAGAAGCACTGGAGCGGTGTTCTCTCCGGCTCTGGACCCTTTCGTCGAGGGATTGCCATTGAGCATATCCATAACGGCCCCGGAGTTGTCGGATATCTTTCATCCCAAGCCCGGCGACGGCCCGGGCCACCTGGGCCTGCAGGGCAGCGCGGAAGTTGATGATCTGACGGGTATTCAATTCCACGTCGCGGAGCAACTGCATCTTAGGATTGACGGTAGAGATACCGCTCCGGCAACCTGATTCGCAGTTCCGATCCCTGACACATCCGATGGCGACGAGGTCGGCTGTTCCCAGTACGACGCCATCGAGTCCCAGAGAAATTCCTTTGACGATGTCTCCCCATGTTCGAATGCCGCCGCTTCCCAAGAAAACGACATAATCTCTTAGCCCGGAATCCATCAGTTTTTCGTGGCAGATGGGAATCGCATATTCCATGTGCATTCCCATCTGGCCTTTGATGATATTCGGAGCGGCTCCTGTCCCTCCCCGAGGTCCATCCAGCCAGACCTCGATGGTCATCAGATTATCTTTGGCAATCCGGGCCAGGCCCGAGACGATGAATTCGATGTCGGGGGAAGGGGAGACTTTGATGCAGATGGCCGCCTTACGGTTAATCATTCGCACCGCATCGATAAACGCCTTGACATCCTCAATCGAATAGCAATTGTGGAAAGGGAAGGGGGAGATAAGACTCACGCCTTCAGGCACACCCCGAAGCCTTGAGACGAGACCGAAGACTTTTCTGCCCAGAAGGTGTCCTCCGACGCCCTGTTTGGCTCCCTGGCTGTAGGCGATGACCACACGTCTTGCACGCCGGATGGTCTCCTTGGTGACCCCGAAAAGGCCCGTTTTGAGCTGGGTGGAGATATAGGGCTCCTCTTCAGAGGTGACAATGGGAACAAACTGCACCGCCATGGAAGAGGAATATGTTCTCAGGATCTCGCATATTTCCTCGTATTCGGGGAACAGGGCTGCCTTCTTTTGCGAGCGTCGAATCAGTTCTTCCACCGTAATGAGCTTTCTTTCTTCCATCACCCGACCCAAAAGGATGACTTGTCGGTCCGTCAGCTCAAGAGGGTTCCACTTCGCATCAAGGATATAAAAGGTTGGATACCCGCCCTCTCCTGTGTCGAGTTGGGTCTTGAGGGCACGGGTTGCCAGGACCCTCGCGCGCCAGGTCCCGGGCCCGATGGATCCGATCGACATCCCGGCCCCGATAAAAGGGGTTTTCAGACGAAGTCCCGGCGTCAGTTGAAGGGCGGTTGAGACTTCATCGACTTTTTCTTCGGGGATATCATCGGGGTCCCGGTTGAACCGGATTTTCATCGCATCAAAGCCATCTCCGAGCTTGCCGCAGGACTCCGTGTTCTTGAGAAAAAAGGTTTCCCCGTCGCCCCCCGCCATGCGGCCCACAGAGGTAATGAGCGACGCCGGCCAGACATGGTCTTGATCGAAGATACGCTGGCATGCAGGCGGCAGCTTCGCGTCATAAAAGCGATGAGGAAGAAGCGTTGGCTGGATCATCTCCTTGAGCTGACTGTAACGCCATCCGTAGCCGGCCATCGGACCTTCCCTGCTGATCCGTTCCTGGTTCACCCGCTCGTTTCGTTCTTGGCGTTCAGAATCATGGAGGATGTCGTAAACTCTTTCCTCCAGATCGTCAAAGATCACCAGGCGATTCTCCTCTCCTACGGTTTTCTTAATATCCTTGAAGCCGGAGGCGCCCAGAACCTCGGTGACCTGGACATTCCAGACCCGGATGAGATTGGCGATTCGTTTGGCCAATGGGGAGGCTTCATGGAAGACCTCGATCTTTTCTCCCTTCAGAAATTTTTGTCGGGCCTGAGGATCTCCAACGAGCAGAACCGGCCAGTCGATTTTCACCCCGTTGGCTCCACGCTGGACCGTCTTCTGTGCGTCCGCAGCTGAGCGGATGCCGCCTGCCCCGACAATAGAGAACCGGTGTCTCAGTTTCTGTTCCACCAGAAAGCGGTGAACGGCAGGCACTCCGTCCGTTGTAAGGTAGTAACCCTTTTCCGGATCGTAATCTGACGTAATGCAAAGGATATCAAAAGGTGAATGGAGAAGGGATTCCAATATTCTCTGGAAGACCGGGGTCGGCCGCAGATCGGAGCCCACGTACTCCCTCTCGATTTGAATCACTGCCGAAAGGAGGGTGGATTCAGGGAAAAGGGGCGAGATTTCATGCAATCGACCGAGAAGATTGTCATCCACCTCTATTTCCACCAGGTTCGGCAAACGGCCCTTCAGGACATCCGGCCACTTTGCGCCGGCAAGAAAGTTTCTTATTTCCTCGGCGCTCAATCGGAGGATCAGCGTATCGATTCGGTCAACGATTCTCGGTCCATAACTTACTATTTCTTCAAGGCGCAGGGTGACACGGGTCCCCATGTTCTCGGCTGCCTCAAATAGCGAGGACCATAATTCCTTCTTGTTGTTCATTACGCCGTTTCCGGGCATGACGTCGATCAGGATGGGCGTCTTTAAGCGGATCAGCCGGGAGGGCGGGGTTTCAAGATGATCTCCTCGGAAAGCCAAATATTTGGGCCGTCCTCCGAGGCCGATGGCAATCGCATCCTCAGTACTTTCATACAGGAGGTTCTGGGCGGGACCGACGATGTGGAAATGTCCGAAACGGATTCCATCATTGCCGGATCCGCGATGAGGGTCCCCTTGACCAGTGCCAGAAACAGGAATTTTACCCGTCGTGGCTTCGAGGTCGATGTGAGTGACCACTTCGGCGTTCCAGTAGGGATCATCGATTTGAAGGTAACAAGGATGAAGTTCCACCGTCGTTGCGGGGAACCCCGCTGCAACTTGAGGGCATCGTTCCAGACAGGAACCGCAACCCCGGCAGAGTCCTTCATCCTCGATCACGACGAGGCGAGGATCGGATTCATCTCGCTTCCGGACACTGTAGATGCAGGCGTCCACGCAGGTCCCGCAATGGATGCAGTCTTCTTCATTGATGCGAACACGGTATCTCGGAAAGGTATTGCGCTTCTCACGGATCTTCTGGTCGAAACCCGTTCTCACTACATCCAAGAAACGGTGGAATTCAGGGCTGTTTTCCACCTGGCGAATGAAATTCTGAACCTGCTCGATCGGGAAATTTCCGGAATCGGCCAGATATTTCTCCACCCCTTCAAAAAGCGAGAGATGTTTTAAGTGGACTTGGCACTCATCATCACAGCGCCCGCAGCGGAGGCAGAAATAGAGGGACATCGCCTTGGATAGTTCGAGTTCCCCCTTTTCAAGGGCCTTCTTAATCGTCAGGAGCTTGCCTTTCGCCGTCAGGGTTTCGTCTCCCGTAGCCCGGTATACCGGACAGCGGGCCACACAGGCCCCACACTGGGCGCAGGAGAGGATTTCCTTCGAGATCCCTTCGAGCTTTTCGGAAACGATGGGCGTGCGAAGTCTCAGCGTCTTCGCCGGGAAAAAGGAGAGAAGTTTGAACATGAGCCACTGGGAAGTGGAGAGCCCGAGGTCAAAGAAGTCCGGCTGAAAAAGGGCCTTCTGAAAGGAGCCCCAGCGTCCTGACGTGGCGAAGAATTTCCCCGAGTTGAGAATTCCGGCGGGATCAACTTTCTTCTTGTAACGGACGAGTTGCTTCAGCTCTTCCTGGGTGTAGAGATTCCGAAGGAAAGGCGTATTCCATATGCCTATGCCATATGGCTTTCCGCCGTAGTTTTGGACGGCCAGCCTGAGCATCATCGGAATGAGCATGAGATCCAGATAAAAGATATTCTTACGGTTGTCCGTAGCCAACATGGCCAGAAACAGTACCTCTTCCCGGCTGACCACATGGGCAATCGGATAGAGCGTCACCGCCAAATGCTTTCCCCACTCATTGACCTTTTCAACATAAGAGGCTACCTGGTCGAGGGGGAGGATCATTTCACCGGCAAGGAGAGAAGGGCCCAGGTGTTTGATCGACATAGGCAGAAAGCGTTTTTCCCAGAGGCTATTGGCAAAGCCTTCATCCACAGGGGAGAGCTGGTGTTTTGCAAGATAAGCCTCCAATTCCCGGGCTTCCTTTTCCTCGGGAAAGGCGACCAGAACCAGGTGACGATTCTCAATGGACGGTTTTCCATCTGATGCAAGCTGCAGGGCGCGAATGAACTCCGGAGCGTAGACCACAATATCTTCAGGTTTAATCGAAACGTGTCCGGCGATGCCTTTTGCAAAGGAGTAGGCAGAAGAGGATTTCTCAAAAGCGACAACAACGGGATACCAACGGACTGGCCGCTTAGAGACACGAAGCGTGGCCTTTGCGATGATTCCCATCTGCCCTTCGGTGGAGAGAAAGTAACTTATCTCCGGATCTTCTGCGGAGAGGTCCCTGGCGGTCCCTTCGGGTGTGATCACCCGGAGGGAGATGACTTGATTCCTGACCGGGCCGTGACGAAAGGTGCCAATCCCCATTCCACCGGTTGCCATCCAGCCGATGAGGGTTCCGCCTTTACCGGAGGCGATGGTGGGAAGGTCCAATCCGTAATGCTCCAGTTCTCTCTGGATATCGAGAAACCTGGCACCTGGTCCGACGGTCAGTTGGAGGGTTCCGGGGTTGACTTCGATGGTGTCCATCAAACTCAAATCAATGAGAATCCCTCCACGGGTTGGCACCGCGCCGCCGTACCCCCAAGTTCCCGCACCCCGGGCCGTCAGTGGAATTTTGTGTTCACGGGCGAAGGCAAAGATCTCCAGGAGGTGTTCTTCCGTGGTGGGCTGAAGAATGAAATCGGGAAGGCTCTTCAGCATCAGGTCGCGGATCAAAGGCGGAAGGTCCACGTTGAGGTCGGTGCGGTAATACTCGAGTTTCTCTGGTTCGTCGATTTTCTTCAGGCCGGGATTCCGTCGCAAAAACCCCTCGAAAGACTTCATCCAGGCTAATTTACGTTTCTTCTCACCCACTCTCCGAATGAACCTCCTTTTGCCTCTGGAATAACTTCCTCTAACTTAAATTTGTAACAGACTGTAGGCCGATCCTCAAGGGCAGATGCCCGAACGATGAGAGGTTCTCGGCGCACCATCGTTATCGTAAAATCCCTCACGACGGAAAACTACAGGATGGAGAGATACTTCTCCAATTCGAATTGGGAGACATGGGTTCGATATTGATCCCATTCGATATTCTTGTTTTCAATAAATTTGTTGAAGATATGGTCTCCCAATGTTTCTCTTACCAACTCACTTTTCTCCGTGAGCTGAATCGCCTCCGAGAGATTTCCAGGAAGAGAGTCGATTCCGTGTCTTTTCCTAGCCTCTTCAGACATCTCAAAAATATCTTCTTCGACAGGAGGCGGAAGTTCATAACCCTTTTCAATCCCCTTTAAACCTGCTGCCAACATGACAGCAAATGCCAGATACGGATTGCAGGCCGGGTCCGGGGACCGGAATTCCATCCGTGTGGCTTTTTCTTTTCCCGGCTTATACATGGGAACCCGAACGAGGGCGGAACGATTTCTTCGTGCCCAGGAAATATAAACGGGCGCCTCGTATCCCGGGACGAGTCTTTTGTAAGAGTTGACCCATTGAGAGGTAACGGAAGTGATTTCCTTCGAGTGTTTCAAAATTCCGGCCATATAGGACTTGCCAATCTTAGAGAGATGGAATTCATCTTTTGCGTCGAAGAAGGCATTCTTATCACCCTTGAAAAGGGATTGATGGGTATGCATGCCACTTCCGTTCTGTCCAAAAATAGGTTTGGGCATGAAGGTCGCATAGACACCGTGCTTCAATGCAATTTCCTTCACGACGAGTCGGTAGGTCATGGCATTGTCCGCCATGGTCAGGGCATCGGTGTAGCGAAGGTCAATTTCATGCTGGCTCGGGGCAACTTCATGATGGCTGTACTCCACATGAATTCCCATGGCTTCCAAAGTTAAAATAGTTTCTCGCCGAAGCTCGGTTGCCACATCAAGAGGAGTGAGATCAAAGTAGCCTCCTTTGTCAAGAAACTGGGGCACTCCCTCACTACTTTTGAAATAGAAGTACTCCAACTCAGGGCCGACATAAAGGGTGTAGCCCTGTTCTTGAGCCTTTTTGAGTGCCCTTTTCAACACCCATCGGGGATCTCCTTTGTAGGGGGTTCCGTCCGGTTCATAGATGTCTGCGAACATCCTGGCCACCGCATTCTCTTTAGGCCTCCATGGGACGATCTGAAAGGTTTTGGGATCGGGTTTGGCGATCATATCGCTTTCATCGATACGCGCGTACCCCTGGATGGAGGACCCGTCGAATCCCATCCCCTCTTCAAGGGCGCCTTCCAATTCGTCAATGGTAATCGCAAAACCCTTTAAAAAACCCAGGATGTCCGTGAACCAGAGTCGAATAAATTTAACATCATTCTCCTTTGCCATCTTCAACACATTCTCTTTTTCTTTATCCATCTCTTCCTCCTTTTGTAGTTACGAATCAAACAAATGATAACGAATTCACCGAAAGGGACTTTTGTGCTGTGATTCGGTCAATTTGCTATGATTCGTTTCATTCGTGTTTTTTCCCAAATAAAAGGCGTCCCTTATTCGATTTTGGCACGCCTTTGTCGATTCAATACAGCGCTGTATCGGATGAATTTAAGAGCAAATTGCATGCCATCAGTAGTCATTTGGATGAATAAGTTTTGGCTTTACAAGTTATTGTAATTTCTATTAATTATTTTTAAACGAAATAGAATGGCAACCTGAGAAAAGATTGAGAATTGAAATAAATGATGGATTTTAGGCAGGCTGTTTAAGAAAAGACAAAAGGCAGGGAGTTTTGATATAATAGATTTGACAAACAGGAGCCATTCTCATAGATTTAATACAAAAGCGAAATCATGGGGGAGAGGATCAGATCGGTCCGGAGATAGTTGGTTCATTGATCAGAGATTTTTTTACTCCGAACTCAGTTACTAATGGAATCGGGGCTGTGCCCGAAGTAAGGAGTGATCTATGGATTTAGACAAATTTGTGGAGTTGACGAAAAAGTGGGATTCGAAGAAGAAAGGGAAGAAGGAAGAGCTGGAAAAGTTCCAAAAATTCTTCGAACGATTTCATCTTTTGAACCGGGCTTATTTAGATAAAGAGAGCTTTGAAAAAGCTCGGGAGTCGATCTCGTCCATGGCAGAGGCGATTGCCAGCACCGTTCAATACTTGGATACTGAGATTACCCGACTGAGAAATAAAAGGATGAAACTACCTCTTGAAAATGTGGAATTAGGTGAGATGCAGAAGATCCAGAACAGAAATGAGTTGTTGATTAAAGAGTTTCTGGCCGGGGATCAGGAATCGAAGTAAAAGGGAGACTCCATTTAATTTCAACGGTGATTTAGGGGAAAACTATCTTGAAATCCTTTAGAACCTATATTCTATTCTTTCTAACTTCTGCATTTTGGCGCTTCCATCTATAAGTCGTCAGAATTGAGACAAAAGAAGAGGATCGGACGATCCTCTTCTTAAATTAGTTTACTCTGACTCTTATCTGCGGCCTCCGCCGCCTCCGTGACCACCCGAAAAGCCACCAAACGAGTGACTGCCGGAGAATCCGCCACTCGAGAAGCTTCTCGAGCCAAGCCCACCACTGCGGCCGAATGAAGTACTGCCTCCATGGCAGTTTTCGCAGGAAGAACTGCCGCGGCTGGAAGGGGCACTGAAAGACCTGCTGAAGCCCTGGAACGAACGATGATTGATTCCGCCGCCAGTCGCGAAGCTGCTTGAATTGCTCAAGGTCCTGCCACCCACGGTATTGCCACGGTTGTTAGTAACAATTCCATGAGTTCCTCGTGCAAATGATCCTCTCTCCATGCTGCGGTGGAAGATTGAAGAGGCAGCATTTCTTGTTGCCGTAGAATGGAATGCTGTCGCATGCGAAACATTTGTCAGCGCGTGACTCACCGGGTCCACCCTGCTGACCAAGTGGGTTCTTGAATTGAAGAAGTGATTGGTGATCCGGTGATGATGGTGATGATGACCCACAAAAACAAACGTATCAAAATCATGCAGGACGAAGAATCCTGGGAAGAAGAACCCGGTGCACCAAAATGGATAAGGAACCCACGCGTAAAGGTAATCATAATCCGGCGGAGGAGGATAGTATGTGACAACCGGGGGACCTTCCTCATAATAATAGTTATCGATTCCGCCTGGGTTAGCTTGGGGTTGGCTCTCAGCGTATTCTCCAGTACCACCAGGCGAGACTGCTAAGCCGAGCTCCGTCGAGACGCCCTGAAAGGCTTTCAAAGCCTCGTCCTTTCCCATCGGCAGCTTGTTAGAATCTGCTGCAGCAGTCACGGCGTTTTGCAGCTCGCCAACAATATTAGGTGTTACAGGGTAGTTAGCGATCCACCCATTCTTTGGTGCGATTCCTGCCGAGGTCAGCATGTCCTCAGCTTGTGCCTCGTTGTCAGGCGTTCCTAATTTGAGGGCAGAAGCCAGTTTAACTGCAAAATCACCTTCAGGGATAAGTGCTTGTGATATTGGAGGAGCTCCTGTTGAGGTTTGCTCTGATTGTGCATATAAATTTAATGGCAGTAGGAATAAAGCCACTGTAATCACTGTTATAAATATTTTGTTCATACGTGCTCCCTCCTTTCTCTTACGGAGCTTAATAAACAATCCGTATCTTATTTAAATATAATACTCCGACGATTGAAAAACAATGTTCGGGGGTTTAATCAATGGATTGACGAAGCTTTTATAACTACTTGACAATTAATGGCTTTTCTATCTTTTGAATTAGGAGGTTTTGAAGTTGTTCTTTGGGAGGATATTGACCGGCAAGTGCCCCGCAAGCCCCACCTTGCAGGCGGGGGCAAGGGTAACAATCAGAATGAAATTTCCTTTGCTCGCTTTCCGCTCGCCACTGCGTGTCCGCGAAGCCCCGCCCTGTGGACGAGGAGCTTCACTATGCAGGGCTGCTTTCTCGCGGGGTCAGGCGAGAGAAAACGGTTCTCTTAAGCTGATCTGTCCTATTCATCTCCTCTATTTTTTCTCCCCATTCGTCCTGAACATAGAAGACATCCACAATACGATTTCCTAAAGTAGATATTCTTGCAAAGTGAATATTACATCCGTGGTCGGTCAACGCTTGTGACACCTCGTAAAGGATACCCAATCGATCCTCTCCCATGACCTCGACGATGGTATAGAAATCAGAATCCTGGTTGTTGATCTTCACTTCTCCAGGCACCCTTGGGATGACTTTTTGCTTGATCCCGTTTGAT